>Ga0228700_1000432_pt1 | contig 39109 bp, 58 predicted proteins | sample McNCre317_Aug_MG_FD_178019 | JGI IMG/M metagenome (GOLD analysis project Ga0228700, IMG submission 178019) | Freshwater microbial communities from McNutts Creek, Athens, Georgia, United States - 3-17_Aug_MG | ecosystem: Environmental > Aquatic > Freshwater > Creek | place: USA: Georgia...
GCGTGTCGCTGCGCGATGTATCAGGCGAGACTCAAATCAGACGACTACACATGTAGAACTGTACGAAAAAGGCTTGTGGACGGGGGTTCAAATCCCCCCAGCTCCACCATACACAAGGGCTCGGAAAATCTCCGAGCCCTTTTCTTTGCTCCAAAGCCCAGTACTGGCGGGCTTTCGACGAGTGACCTTAAGGACGGGATAACTTCACTTCTTTAAAACGTGGAGTTTTTTTGCCGTTTTCTCTCTCTTTTCTCTGTTTTCTTAAGGACGCGTCCATAAGGGGAACCTAGGTTTCATGCGGGTTTTCGGGAGGCCGTTTAACCTTAACTGTGCATGAGCATCAGCGATTTTGTAAACGCCCACGCTTTTAGAGCACAAGGAACGAGATAACGGGGGAAACTTATCCGTTTGGCGAAAGTTGTCCACAGAAGAATACCCACTGTGGACAACAAACGGTCTTAGAAGTTGGTGATCAGCACCTCATTGGCTGGGGTCACGCCCTTGGCTGCCGCCGAATAGACCGTCTTGACAGACTCAATCTTGAACTTTTTGAACGTCGAGCGCACCCCGTCGACGTCGTTCAAGCTCATGATGAACTTGCCTTTTACACCCTTTAAAACATCATTTAAACGGGCGAAATCACCTCGTCCAAAGATGCCAGTACCATAGTCCCCCTCATGCCCCCAATAGGGCGGATCAAGGTAAAACAACGTTGTTGGCTTGTCGAATCGGGTGAGTACGGTCTCATAAGGCAGGTTTTCAATGAACACCCGCTTGAGGCGGGCTTCAGCCGCCGCAATATCAGCGTCCAGCGTCGTTAAATTAAGCCTAGGCCCACCAGTGGCCGCCACACCAAACGATGGACTGGTTAACTTAGCTCCAAACGACAGCTTAGACACATAGTAAAACCGCGCAGCCCGCTGCACATCGGTCAACACCTCGGGCGGTGTAACCAGCATGCGTTTGAACTCATCGCGAGCAATTAGCTGCTGGCTCAGCTGCTCTAGAAACGCTGACCTATGGTGTTTGACCACACGGTAAAACGTCACCAAATCACGGTTGATATCGTTGATGATCTCAACCTTACTCGGCGCCTTATTAAAGAGCACCCATGCAGCGCCTGAAAAGACCTCAACATACGCTGTATGGGCTGGCATTCGCTCAACGATCTGAGCTGCCAATTTGCTTTTGCCGCCCAGCCATGCCAGCGGACTCTTTTTCTTGACCATTCACTACCCCTTCACACGACGCTCGAAGGCGCTCAAGTTGGGGGCTCTTGGCCCTCACATCATTCAAAGTGCTGCATCTGCTGCACTTGATTTGGACTCTCTCAAACAACGCGCGAGCCAGCAACTTGCTGCACGCGCCACAACGGACATCTTTCAACATAGGCATCATTCATAATGACCCTCGCCTCTAGAGGTGGCAGGGTCTTCGGTTGATGCCGTGCGTGTTACGGCGGAGACGGGTGCTTTGGGTGTTACCGCACCCTCAGCACTCGCCCTGTTTTTTTAGCAGTGGTCCCCATCAGGATCAAACGGGTCCAGCAGGTTTTGGCAGACATACGCCGCCAGTGCTGTACGCCACCCCTCATCGCTTGCATGGAGTCGCTTCAATCGCGTGGTCACCAAGGGCTCAACGTACAAATAGGTCACATTGAACGACCAGCGCCAAATCGTCAGCGTGGTGGATTGCCAACATGTGCGCGGCAACTCTAAGAAGATGACCGAAGCAATAGTGAGCTGACACAGCACATCCACCAAAGCCGCCACAAGAACGAACGGGTACAACAGCAGTAACGAGAAGCCACACAAGCGCCCGGACAGCTTGGCTCGGTAGACGCTCATCGTGAACACGTAGAGTGCGTAAAACAGCCACAAATACAAGAATGCAAAAACCACATCAAAACTCAGTGGGTTGAGAAATTGATACTCAAAATCAAACATCATGGCACCACTTTCATTAGTTGAGCAAAAGCTGCTTCGGCTTGTGCTTTCATGCCAGCAAGCACAGTCTCAACAGCCTCTGGGGTATCAGCTGCATTGACTGCATCTTGTGTGTGACGCTTCAAACCATCAATCAAGCCAACGGCCTGCGCGTAGAACGCAGCATTGGTCAACACTTTGTCAGTGAACGCATCAATCGTTTCACCTTTGCCGCGCGCATTGATCTCGGCTTGAAAAGCCGCCTTATCGCCCGCCGAGGCAGTGCCCGCCTTGATCGCCTTAGCAATCACCAGTTTGTTGTTCCACGCCGCGATTTCAATTTCATCAGGTGTGCCAGCAATCTTGACGCGTTGGGCTTTACCGTAGGCATCAATGCGGGCCATACCGTCCGCTTTTGAGGCAGCCAACTTCGCGGCGACTTTCACTTGGTCAACTGTCCATGCACCATTCGCCCACGAGTACTCAGGCGCAGGCGGTGGAATATCTGTCGCGCCAATATCAGTGGGCGTCTTGCCGATTTCATTGATCGCAGTCTTCGCGCCGGTAGCCGTGACGAACAGCGTTACGCCACGCCAATTAGCTTTCACTTGCCATTGGCCGTTGGCGAATACTGCGACCTCTCGGACGGCTGTTTTCGGTGGCTTGAGCGCTGTAGCGAACGCTGGTAGCAGGACAACGCCTGGCTCAAGCGGGGATTCATCGGCGGGCACTTCACTGATGAACTCGCCGGTTAATGGGTGGAAGTTATAGATAGTCTTGTTCATGGTGTCCTCGATCAGTACTTGATACAGGCAAGCAGCGCGACGTTACGGGGGCGGGTTTCTGCGGCTGTACGTGGTGCGCCATTGGTGCCGTCCGTCGTCGGATTTCGCACGCCGTCAGATGCAACAGACGGACCGGTTGCAAGAAAATCTCCAGTTGTACTGCCACCCGCATACAGCTTGGCATTGGTGTAGCCGTTGTAGTGATAGTGGCCCTGAAACGCGTCGGACTGCGCGGAGCCAAACACGCGGCTGCTATCAACACCACGGCTGTCATCCCATCCACGCAAGAACTCGCCACGCAGGTCTGGAAGATTGAACGTAGTTGAACCGTCGCCCACACCGAACGTAGTTCCGATGGCTGTGAACAGCGTGGAATAGGTAGCACGAGAAACCAACGCACCATTTGCTTTTAAGTAACCACTGGGCGCTGTATTGCGAGCAAAAAATGCCAGCTCACCCGCCTGCAATCCAGAAACAGGAAGCGGATCAAGAATTACAAAGTCTATGCCGTCGTATTCAATATCCGCGAGTTGATTTGCAGCTATGGATGCTGAAATCTTTGTTCCACTTGCGTCGTATTGCTTAAGACTCTTAGCCCCAAGACCCGCAATATTCAGCGTATCGCTACCGGCTCCGGCAGCATGAAACTTCAAGCGCAGGCGAAGGTTTGTACCTAACGCTGCAAGCGCCACAGCACTGGCTGGCAATGTCACCGTGAATGCGGGCGCGGTGCCAGCGGTCGTATAAGCCGTGTTGGTTTGTTGACGCTGCAAGGTTGCAATGGCCGTCATCAATTGATTCAGCGTTGCATTGCTGGGTGTTAGTCCAGCCTGTTCGATGACCGAGATCACTTCTTCTTGCAGACCGTTACACCAGTCTGCATTCAGGTTGGTTGCTGTGATGCCATTGGCTAAATCACCATCTTTGAAACCATCTTTACCAACGCCGAATTTATTCAGCAGGCGCGAGAGTGTTGATATCCGTTGCATCTTCTATCCTTGGTACGCAAAAATTACATGGGTCTGCGCAGGCTTGCGCGTATTGAATAAACCCTCAATCAAACTCGGCTTGTAGCTTTGCAAAGCTGCATCGCAGTTACCGTTGCATGTCAGCGTTACGGCATTTTGTGCAGCATGGGGAATATTCACCCGCCACACAAAAGCATCAAAGTCCGAGTAAAGCGCCGAATTGCAATTCATATCGCAGTCGATCTGCGCGAACTCAGTGATGGTGATCACCTCACCAAACCTTGCCGCCAACGCTATGAAGTACGCAATGCTTTGACCGCCTGTGTCGTTGTATTTTTCAAATGCAGCCGCTTGTCGATCAAGCAAAGTCATAGTCGATGCATTACCACTTGTGGCAAACAGACGCTCCCAGTCTTCCAGCGCATGCGTTGCTCGGCGTGGGTCAAACTGAGCCACAACATCAACCACTACGTTTTGAAACCGTGCAAACGCAGCAGCGACGGCCTCTAAAAATCGCGAAAGAACTGAATCAGGTTCACGCGTAATCACGCTGCTGGGCGGCAACATAGCCAGCAGCGCGTTCAACCATGCGCTCACACTCACGCCCATGTGATCACTCCCAGCACAGGCATCTGGCCTGTGGCATACACGACACTGGAAGCTGGCGTAATCAAGATACTGTCTGTTTCACCTACCGCATCTGAAATGACTTGTCGCAAATGGCTCACTGGCAACGTACAGCCAGGCGATGCTTCACGCACCAACATGTCAGCCAAATCTTCGGTCACAGCAGCTTGCACGGCAGGTGTATTGGGCGTGAGCTGAATTGTCAAATTCAGCGGCACAGCAATAGGTGCCACCACAATGGCACGCGCCGTCACAGGGCGCACCGCATCAATATGCGCTTGCACCGTAGCCACCTCGCCAGCATCTGGAATCGGGGTGACATCCGCATCACGAACAAACCGAACTACCACGCTGCCAGCCCCTTGTTCACCGGGATACACCCATGCCCGCGTGACGCCAGCCACCTCTTCAGCCCAATCAATGTAGTCTTGCAAATTGCCACCACTTGCAGGCGTACGCCAGCGGGAAACAATGCGCGCTCTAAATGCTTCATTCATTTCTGCATCAGCGCCACCACTCAGCTCAGAAGCTACCGTAGCTGCACTGGCAAACCCTGCGACAGGTGCGACCAGTGACAGTGCTGCACCACTCACCGTATTGCTAGATTGCCCAGCACCTACCGCTTGAACAGGCACCAAATAGGCTACTCCTGTACCAACCACATCAAGCGTAGTTGCAAACTGCACACCATCTGCACGCTGAAACAACGTGCCAGCAGGCATTGGCATACCCACCGAGCCAACGACTGACAGCATGCCTGTTGCTGACGCTGCGGGGATGCGATAAATGTTTTTACGCGCACCGTGATCTTCCAAGTACTCAACGTCGCATGTATCAGGCCACGCCTGTTTGAAATGGTATTCAGCGAATTGGTACAGCGCTGACAAACCACCCGCAAATACGCGGTTGATCACACCAATCAAGCTGCGTCGCACAGTCGCTAAAACACCCGGTAAACGGCCTTCAAAATCAGCCGCACCTTGGTCAATCAACTCAGGCAGTGTGGGGCGTGGGAATGCCATCAGTTCACCTCACCTTGAAGCATCCATGCCTGTGTTGCATCAGACCACTCAAACCGATATTGACGGGAACCCGTCTTCAAATTGATCTGCACTTGTGCCACTAGCCAGTCCGTGCCAGCTGTAAACACCGTGGCATCCACGGCCGTAGCTAATCCATCATCTATCAACCATTGCAACGCTTCGATGATGTAGCTACGCGCCCGCAGAACAGTCTCAGACGTACGCTTCTCGCGAGCCAGCAACCATAAGCGGCTACCAAATTTGTCATTTTGGTTTTGCGCGAAGGCATCTGCCCACCACCCACGCCGGTCATCTCCTGCGGGCACATCGCTTTCACCAGCTGTGCGGTCACAAAGAAGCGACAACACCACTGCCGTCTCCAAAGAGTCGGATGCCAGCAAATCAGCCTTGAGCACATCAAGGCTCAAGTCAAAGTAACTGCGAGAAGGGGAAAAGCGCAAACTTAAATCCATGCACGCATCCTCGCGCGCGCGTGACAAGTCGGCTTTTAAAGTGCTTTACTGATGTAAGGTCATCACACCAGTGGTGGTGTGGAGTTGGTCGTGCCAACCTTGTGATAGTGGTCTTTTCCTGATTTACCAGCAATCACCACGTTTGTAGTGCCGCTGACCGTTTCAGCTGTGACTGTCTTTGCTGTCAAAGTACCGGCCACATTGGCGTCCCCTGCGAAGGTCACCAATGGCACATCCATGCTCACCTGTGGTGCGTCGGTGATTGTGATGGGTAATCCTGCCCCTTTGATCACCATACCCGTACGGGTCAAATGCACGCATTGGCCAAGGTCGTCATAGAGTGCTACCTCACCGTCATCCAAGCCAGTCAGTCTATAGCGACGGTCATCCACACACACCACCACAGCGTGGTCAGAGCTGCCCCCAACCGACAATACCAAAGCCTCAGCCCCCGTATGCGGAACCGATGTCAACCCATAGTTTTGGAATCGTTCAGCCTCGCGCACGTTGTTAGCCAATGGCTGCACCTGTACACCCTGCATGCGCAGCGCATCGTTCACTACACTCACCACAGCACGGCCCACCATACCGCGCAAACGCGCTGTGAAACGGCTCATCATGGCTTGCCACCCTTCGGTGTGGCATTCGACGTAGTGGGTGGCTGCAATGCCCAGCTAGGGGTAAATCCATCGCCTTTTTTCTGAGCCTCTGTCGCGTCGTTCATCTTGTTGAACAACTTACTGCGCTTGGTGCCACCCACAATCTCAAACGTCTCTACACGGCTAAACACCAGCTCTGTCAGCGTGCCTTCTTCAGTCAGCTTGTAGTTGCAACCCACAATCAACATTTCAGCGTCCAGCTGCGTACGACTGTGCTTGATATGCACCAACGTGTTGGGCTGCCACAGTGGGCCTTCCATGCCGTCCTTGCCTGTGCGCCAACCCACCACCGTGCATTTGCCGCGCTTGCCACGACCCATGCGCACCTGCGTCTCCCAGTGCGCACGGTCAGCCAATGCTTTATTGCTAGATGCATGTTCAGCAATCACTACCAGCGGACGGTAGCGGTCAATGCCTGCATCTGTCGCGCTGGCTATCAAGTGCGCTGCATCGCTGCCCCATGACGCGTCAGTGCCTTGCTGCTGACCTTTAATCGTCACCTTGCTAAACCGTTCACGCCAGCTGTGCACTGCGCTCATACGCTTGATATTCACCCCTTCAATCAGTGACACGCCGCTGCTTGTTGTGCTCGCGTGCGTCAGCACCAATCGCCCTTGCACATCACTGGTCACCAGCACACTGCGCATGCGTGCTGCACGGTCTATTGCATCAAACGCTTTCTCGCCATCCTCCAAAGCAAATGATGCAAAGCGCTCTCCCAGTGTGGTTTGCACCACCACCTCAATACCAAAAGGCTGGGCAATATCGCGCACGATTTGCTCTAGGCTCACGTTATGCCATTGGCCTGTTTTGTAAATAGCCGAGCAGTCCACCAAGTCACCCGTCTTGTCGCGGCCCTCGACTTGCAGCTTGGTCGAGGTGTCTGTCATCTCGGGCTCGAACTGGTCGATGTAGCCCGTAATCACCACATCATCACCCAACAGCACTTGGCATGGCAGGCCTTCACGCATAGCCACATGCACGTCTTGGCCCGGCCAACGGTTCGTCAGCTCCAACACAAAACCACCAGCCAATTGCTCAATAGAGCGTTGCACCTCAATGCGCTTCCATCCACCATAGGCGTGACCACCAATCAGCAATGTGCACTCGTTAGACGCAGCCATTAAATTAGCACCTCCAGCGCACGTACAGGAACGAATGCAGGGTTAGCCACGCTATTACGGCTCACCAGCTCATCGGTACGCGATGCATCACCATAAATACGGTGTGCCAACACCACGGCGGGCAACACGGCCGTTGGGGTGTAAGTCGATGTTTCATGCAAGCGCTGCGCACGCACAGACACATCACGTACCACAGCAGCACGCAGCCCCACCAAAGCCGCTGCCACCTCGGGCGCTGGGTCTGTTGCCTCTAGCTCTGCATCCAGTTGGGCCAGCAGCGCATCGCGCAAGTCAAGTGCTTGCACGGCCGTGGCCACCACGCCCGGCTGCACAGCCAGCACCAACACCCGAGCTTGCGTTGCTAGCAGCAATCGGCGATTCACATCTGCCACTGCTTGCGCATCCGCCAACGCCAAAGCACGGGTAGAGCCGGGCCGTACCGTACCGCTTGGGTTTTCGCGCTCATGGATTGCAGTTAGCGCCTTCAAATCAGCCAATGCCGCTACAGGTCGACGCACAGACAACACCAACGAGTTTTGCAGCGTAGACAACTGAGCTGCCAAATTTGCAGGCGTATGAATCAATGAGGTGAGTGATACCGAAAGCCCTGAAACTTGTCGCACCAAGCCCGCAAGCGAACTCGTATCCGACAAACCACGCGCAACTGCTAAAGCCTTGTTTAAACCCGTTTGAAGCTTCGTTAATGTCGATGAAATTGAATTTTGTACAGCCTTGAAGCTCTTTGCAAAATCACTCTGTGTTACCTCATCCAACAGTGATGCCGCTGCATCTAATTCACTCACCGTATTCGTCTTGGCTTGTGGAAACTCGTTTTCACCAGACTCAGCAAACGTGATTGAGAAGCGAGCGATACCACCTTGGTCGTGGCTTTCCTTGATTGATACAGAGCCAACCACCACCACTTGCATCACACCATAACGTGGGTGCACCAGCTCACCGGGGCCATAGCCCTCAATCGCTGTGATCAACGCATCGCGTTCATCTAGGTACGTTTCGCCCACAACATAACCATCCACCACAAACTGGCGGGCCTTGCGTCCTAGGTCTTCAGCAAACGGCACATCGCGCTGAGGGTATTCATGCATCACATTGCGACGGCCCACTTGGACGTCTGCATTTTGGGTGTGAAACTTCACCCCACGAAATGAGGCCATCTGCCCCCGCTGTTCATTACGCCAATCGCGTGCCATTAGCTACCAGCCCCCATATTCGTTTGACCAAGAGAAGACTTCAAAGGCATATTGCTGTTGCTAGAAGAAAGACTCACATCCGTGCTCATGCCAGGGGCTGATTTGACGGTGACAACAATTTCACCCCTCAACGTTTCACGCAACATGTCTGATTGCAAATCAATTCGACGGGGGTCTTGCGATGCGTACAGACTGCGCGAGTTGAGCGCATTGCGCTTTTTATCAGCAGCATGCAAAACAGCCAGTTCTTCATCACTGGTGCTGAAGAGGCCCGTAGCCACTGTTGCAAGTGGGGCCCACTTCAGAAACTTTAAGTACTTGCTGTAATTGCTTGCTGCGGTTGCAGCGGCACCTCCCGCCGCGCTAGGAATGGCTTCTGTCACACCACCAGTAGAACCGCCACCCATCTCAGACCAATTCACAACGTAAACAGGCATCACCCCTGACGCTGCCTTTAGTGCTTCACCAGTGGCAACACCTACAGCCAACCCACCTGCACGACCCGTTAGCTTTTGCAGTGCAGCGGGCAAGAAGCGCGTCAGGGCATAGCCACCAACAGCCAGCGCGGCACCAGCGCCCGCCACTTGTGCGCCGCTATAACCCATGCCGCCATCCTTCTTGGAGTCCAACATGTACTTGATTGACCGCGATAGTGCATCGTTCAAAGGTCGTGCAAACCCTTCCGCAGCTTCGCGCAGTGTGTTCTTCAATCGAGAAGACTGATCAGCGGCATTGTTGATCGCTGTCTGCAAGTCCTTGTCCAATGTCCCACCAGCTCGTTTGATCTGCTGCTCAAAATCACGGATGTTTTCTAGCCCCTTGCCACCCAGCAACGCCGCAATGCCACGCTGGGTATCAAGATCAGCTTTACCAAATGCTTTGCTCACAAACGAAAACTTCTGTGCATCCGTTGTCAGCTTTTGGTACTTCGTGCGCAACTCTTCAAGCACGGCTACGGAATCACGGCGTGAGCCGTTCTTATTGAAAAACTTCACACCCGTGGCTTGCTCAGATTCTTTGGCGTAGTGCGCATTGGTGAACAAGCGCATGGTTGAGTCCACCAGCGTAGCCAAGCGCTCAGGTTGGCGCTCAATCTGTGACATACCTTCGATGAAGGCCAGCGTTGTTTGGAATGACATGCCTGCTGTCTGTGCCCGCTGTGCCACCCGAGAAAAAATGTCACTCAGGTTTTGCAGCTCAGCATTGCCTAGTCGACCAGCAACGGTCATCTCATCCAGCATCTGTTTGGCCACGCCAGCCTTGGCCAAGTCAAATCCAAAGTTTGCAGCGCCTACTGTCAGGCCACCACTTAAGGCTTGATCATTGGCGCCTGTCACCGCCTTGGCCACGCTGATGGCCTCCGTGGCCTTCATCGCCTCTTGGTACTTCAAACCCGCTTGAACGAGGTTATTAAAGCCACCTACAGTTTCTTCCATCACACCGCCATTGGCACGCACCAAGGCAAACATGTTGCGGTAGGCATCAGTCTGCTCTTGCGCAGACATGCCCGCCGTCAATCGCACCTGTGTCAGTGTTTTTTCAAGCAGTGCGGCATTCTTGGCCGTTTGCACCATACCCGCACTCAATCCCAGCGTGGCTAGCTGGCCTTGGTAGCTACCCCAAGCCTGGCGCAGTTTGTCAAACTCAGCCTTGGCATTTTTTCCAAAGCTGCGGGTGGCTTGCTCGGCTTGTCGGGTGGCATTCAGGTATTGGGAGACATTGCCGTCTACCTTCACGCCTACGGTGTATGTGGTGCTCATGGTGATGCTTATGGTGTAGTTTGTAGTTCGCTCAAGCGTTTGGTGTAGTACAGCATCTCAGCAGCTGACAAGGCCAATATCTCTGCACGGCTCCAGCCAAACTTCATAGCCAGCAGCATCACATCGTCAAGCAACGCTGTGCGCTGCTTGACTACTCTTCCCCCAGCGCCTCGGCCTCCCGTAGAGCCTTGGTAATTTCCTCAAACTCAGCTGGGCGCATGGCACCAAAATGCCCCTGCGCAAATGGACCTGTGAATGTGCCAGCACGCACAATCACACGGCAGGCCATTTGAATATTGAAACTGTTAGGTTGAAGAGGTGACGCTTCTTTTTCAGCGTCGCACACATCTGCCATCGTAGGAGGGCGCACCTCAATTTCAGTCGCCATTTGCCCGCCTACTTTCCAAGGCTTCTTCAAGGTTTTGATGATGGTGTCAGCCATGTCTTAACCCTCCAAACACTCTATGCCGTGGAACACCAGTGACACTTCGCCTTTTTCCAGCTCAGGTGGCTTCGCGCAAAACGCACTTTTGACGGTATAGATGCGGCCCGAGTCGGTTTCAAACGTCAGCGTCGTGTCCTTCACTGCTTGCAAGTCGGTCAGCTTCACATCTGACGTATGGCTGATCTTGAAGTCCACTTGTGGGTGGACAAACTTTTCAGTAAAGCCATCTACACCAGAATCACTCATCACAGCTTCGCGCTCAATGCCGCCCATGTTGAGTTTTGCCCCCTCTTTGCTGCGCAAGCGACCAATGCTGCCTAGCGTAATAAATACGCGTCCTGAAATTTGTGCCATGACAAATCCTTTTATAAATACGGTTTAAAGAATGAACTGCACGCTGGCAGCAAACACACGGAACTGGTTCACGATGTTGGGCGGCAAGATGCAATTCACACGGTTTACATCACTGGTGCTACGCACCACCAACAAGTCCCGTTTGAACTGGGCAAAGTCCTCCAATATGCCCGCCAGCTCCAAGTCACGTGCCACATCCAGCAGCTCGCTCTTGATCAAGCTAGGTGTTGCAATCGCCTGTCCAGGTGCAAACGAGGTGCCGTCATCAGCCAGCTTGTGGCGTGGAAAACGCAAGCCAATGCGGGCGCGGAACGCATAGCGCATGTAGTCCACCGTCCACTTGGTTTCCAAATCAAGGTAGCTCACATCGGTCACGCCTGCTGCATTGGTTTGGTAAGTTGTGACCACGCGCTCAATCAGCACGTTGCCGCCTTGGTCCACTGTGAAAGTGCTCACGCCATCACGCAGCAGCAGGTCACGTTCTTGGCGTGTAAAGCGGTCAGCCACGGCAGGTGGTAGCACACCGGGAAGTACCAGCGTTTGCAATGGTCGTGCGGGGTCAATCGAGCCGTTGAATTCACACACAGCTCCCAGCACAGCTGCCCACACGTAAATAGGTGTAGGGCTGCTCTTCACGCCAATGAAGGTGCTGTGCGGGCTGTTGCGTGCTACGCCCAAAGTGCCCAGCGCTGCCATCGTGCCGCGCCATGCGCCAAACACATGGCCAGTGCGCATGTCCATACCACCCCAGCGGTTTGACAGCTCGGCTTCTAGCTTGGCAATGTTGGCCACATCGGTGTAGGGCGTGATGATGTCGTAGAACGACTCCAAGCTGATGGCTGCCAATGCTGTTGCCACATCGGGGTTTCCAGCACCTACGGTACCAGCAGCGATAGCCACCGTTACACCAGCAGGCAATGCATCATCCACGTAATAGTTGGTGCGCACGTCAATGTCATTGCCAAACACACCTTTGTGGCGAGCTGTCAACGTCACCACTGCGGCAGCAGCAGTAGCAGTCACAGGCGCATCTAAATATGCATTCACGGCAGCGGCAATGTTGGTGGCAATGGTGTTGGCGGCGTCGTTCACCGCCACGCCCACGGCCACGCGCACGCCATTGATATACAGCGCCAACATGCCTGCACCTGTTGCAGTGCCCGTCGTAGTGATGGTTTGTGTGGCTTGCACACCTGCTACCAAGTCATCCAGTGCAATGGCATAGATGTCTGATGTTTTGTTGGCATTGCGGGCTGCCATCAACATTTCAGCCAGCACAGAGCCACGGCCAAACATACTCACAGCATCTGCACCTGCATTGATGCGTTTGAGCGTGCCTGCGGGTGCCGTACCCGTAGCCAGCTTATTGCCGATGTACAAGATGCGGCGGCTCATGCTTGGCAGGCCACGCACAGCCTTGGTGTTGTCAATCTCAACGTAGGTGCCGGGTGTACGGATATCAATCGGCAGCGTGTTGAATGAAATGCTATCTGGCATGTGTGATGCTCCTAGAGTTAAACGGTGGGTGTTGCAGCAGATGCTGTCGATGTGTCAGCTGACTTAGCCGTTTGCACCTTGGGTGCGGTGGCAGGCAGATCAGTTTTAGGCTTGACTTCGCTGCCTTCTGCGGGGGCGTTGGTATCAATCACCACATCGCCATCCGCAGCACGACGAAGCCAATAGCTGTCTTGGTTAACCCACTCACCCTCAGTAGCCAGTTGGCCGTTCATCGGTTTGCGCACGGCCACATCTGGCGTGGTAGGTTTCACAAAAATACGTTCCATAAAAACCTCTTTCTTCAAAAATTAAGCGGTAGGTGGCAGCACCACATCTATCGCTGTGTTGGGTTTGTTGGCAATGTCGCCATGCACGTGCAGCAAATCGGGCAAGTCATCTGTGGTGCCAACGCCCGTTTGCAGAGTGTTAGAGCCAGCAGCAGTACAACCCAACCCACTGGCACCATCTGCTGGGTCTGCGTAGTCATAGGGCAGCTCTATCGCGCTGCCTTCAAAGTTCATTTCAAGCACGGTTAAACCACTGCTGAAGAAGACGTCCTCATCCACCATCGCACCGCGTTTGAGTTGCCAGCTGCAAGCGCCAATGCGCTGCATGTTGATGGCGCGTGCCACAAACAGCATCAGTTGGTCTACTCCCACACTCAAGCCATCACCCACGCGGGCGGCATTGCTGTCTGCGGCTTTGGCAATGCAAGCAATCGTGATTTTTGGCGTCAGCTCGTTGTCTTCCACTTCAAACACACCTGGCACCACGTACACGGCAGGGGCATCTACTGCGTAGCGTTGCAGCAGCTCGGTGCTTGGCACCTGCGGCAGTGCATCCACCGTGCGTACCAGATGCGCAGCGGCCGGATGGTCTTGCAAACGCGCAACCAGCGCGGCTTCTATTTCAGCCAGCATAGGTACCTCCGCGTTTGCCTGCTTGTGCAGCATCGTCAATCACTGCCGTGGTCAGACGCAAAATCTCGCGGCCATCTTCGGCATTCACGCCGATATAGGGGCGCTCAGGAATCGTCACCTTCTTCACGGTCACAAAGTGGCCGTTGGGCAGTCTGAAGCGCAATGCTGCTGCGTTCTTAGCTTTGATCTCGCCGCCGTTTTGCATCATGGCCGCATACTTGCGGTTGGTGCCCCATTCGGCACTGTTGTTGTCAGCGCGGCCGGTAATAGAGCGCAGCAACATACTGCTTTTAATCAGCGTTTTACCGCCACTGTGCTGCACACGCAGGCTAGGCTTCCAGCGGGCACCATCTGGCCCTGTTTGGTTGCGAAAACGCATGCGCGTGCTGCTCTCGCCATAATTGGCAATCGCTTCAAAAATAGGGCGTGGCTTTTGGCCCAACGCTGCCATGCGTTGCAAGGCAGCATTAAGACCGCCTAGACCGTCAATCGTGGCTTCAATCTTGATGGTCATAGAAACCCTGTCGATTGATTTCGTTGCCACACGCGCTCACCACTTACCAGCACAGGGGCTTCATTGGTCACGGGTTGCGCACCTGTTTGCGCCTCAGCACCTAGGCTCAGGCGGCCAGCGGCCACATCGGCCAGCAGTTTCATGGCTGCATCTTGTTTTTTCTGTACAGCCTCGGGCACTTGGTCACCTTGCAAGATGAAACGTGCCATGTCGCATGCAATGCGGTTAAGCAATGCAGGCTGCGGGCTCAATGGCAATGTGTAGCGCGTGCCCACATAGCCATCAATCGTGTCTGTTGCGTCTTTTAACGCACGCTGTGCAGCAGTGGTAGCCACTGCCGCACGGGCCAATTGGTCTGCGCTGTAGGCGCCTAAATTGGTATTGGCTGCAACATCAAGCAGCATTTGCCCCGTCACCACACGCGGCATGATGCGGTCAACCAGTTGCGCAATCGTGTCTGCGCCCGTACGGGTTAACAAGTCAGTGGTGGTGGCGTAGCTCATGGTGCTTGATGTTGAGGTTTTGAAAAACTAAGTAGCGAATTACTTAGCAACTTCTGCTGGTTCTTCCACCGCAGGCAAGTCAACTTCTTCAACAATCAAAAACTGATCGTTGTTGAGTTCGTCCACTTGGCCAGGCGTTAGGTCTTCATACGACACCACGCGTGGCTCAAATGAAAACGCGGGTGTAATGCCTGCGCTGTAGTAGCTCTCACGTTTGGCCGCTACTTTCAGGCCACGGCCTGCGGGGCCAGATAAAACTTTGCGATCGGCTTTTGCCATGTCGTACTCCAGTAAAGAAAAAATGGGGAGGTTTTGCACGCTGTGCGGCGATAGCGCACAGCGGTCTGGGGCCTAACTCAAAGAGTTAAGGCAGGTACGGGCTCACCACCAACTTGGCAGTTCCCTTGTAAATGTTGGTTGCACCGTTGGCCAAGAAGTCTGCATTGAGCAGGTTCTTTGCAGCGGCTTCGTTGCTTGGACCGCAAATCAACAGGCGAGGCATGAGACCGAGTTTGCGGCCGTTGTCGCCCGTCATCGTCATCATGGCGGCGCGTGCGGCTTGGTAGCCTGTGGCATCCAAAGTCTGCTTGCTGCCATAGCACAGCTGCCACAGGCCATAGCCCACGTTGCCGCGCCAGTCCACGCCATAGCGGAACTCTTTCGCCATGAATACACGCTCATCGGTATCGTCTTGCATCGCTACGAAATTAGGTTCTTGACGCACTTGGAGGATGAACGGTTTGATGCCACGGGTGTCATCAATCAAGAACCACGGGTTACCAGAACCGCCACCAAAGTTACTCACCAATGCCACGCTGCCGTCTTCATTGATGGTGGGGTGGTTGGCGTTGAAGAACGGTTGGCCGTCGTAGCAAATGTTGCTAAAGCCCGCCAGCAGCAATGCGTCAATCAACTCTTGCGGGTGACGCTTGACCTCCAAAGCCAAGCTCTCAGTCATAGGCGCATATACGCCTGCTTGGTCGTCAGCCAAATGGTCACGCAAGACGGTCAGCGTACGCTCCCAGCTCTTGTTCTTGATCGTGAAGTCGTAGGTGCGAATGTTGGACAACACACGGTCACCAATCCACTCACGCAAGCCGGGAATCAAGCCCATCCATGCGTACTGTTCGGCAGCCGTGCTGCTAGGCACGCGCATGCTGTATTGGTCGTAGAAGGTATCTACTTTGTGCAATGCACCGTTAAAAACGGTTTGCAAGCCTGTGAAAAATGCACTTAAGGTGCCACGGTTGATGATCATTTTGAATTCCTAAAAAGTTCTTTAAAAAGGGTTGGAATTAGCGGGCCATACCCACTTCCACCCACACGCCGCCAGCATCTACATCGCGCACGATGCCTGCTTGAACTCGGGTGTTGGTGCCGTTGGTCAATGCCACGGTTTGGTCGTCCACCATGTAGCAAGGGCCATCGATGGCAGCGAGGGTGATCAAATCGCCCGCTGCGCTGTTGGCAAAGCGGAAGATGCCCGTAGACACGGTGATGCGTTGTGCGCCATCAGCACCAGTGGTGTTGTCCACTTGTTCTTCAGCACGGCCCACAGCCTTGAGCGTGGTGGACGTTGCGCCACGCACGGCAAAGCCAGTGGTATCCACGGCGACCAAGCTGCCTGCAAAAATCTTTGTTGCGCCCTTGACGGGCAAGTTGCGTAGCAAGTTTTCGCGGCGCTGCGTGTCGCGATCTGCGGTAAGTGCGGTCATGTGTTGTGACTCCTAATTGATGAGAGGGTTGAGCCGCTTAAGCAGCCGATGCAGACACGCTTGCTTTGAGCGTGGCCAAGTAGTCTTCAGGCTTTTGGCCCAACATGCGGCAAACAGCCAGCTGCTCATTGCTGAGTGCGGCCACGGTATCGACCACTTTGTTGCCGTTGTCAGACTGTTGCTTTCCCGCCAGCGCTGGGTTGGCTGGAGTGCTGTCGATCAGCGCTTTGAGCTGGGTCACATCAGCCTTGCCCACATTGCGCCAAACGGTTTCAACCGCAGGTGCCAAAATCTTGCCTTCGGCCTTGGCGGCTGAAATCAAGTCGTCCACTTCACCAGCTTTGAGCTGGTTAGACAGGGCAGCTACTTGGGTGTTGAGCTGCGTAAATGCATCCATGCTCACCCACTTTGTAGGGTCGGGGGCTGCGCTGGCCGCAGGCACTTTGGCTTTGAGAGCGGCAACCTCAGTGCTGAGTGCCGTCACTTGATCGGCATGCGTTTGCGCTTGGGTAGCGCTGGTTTTGACATGTGAGAGTGCCGCAATGGCTTCTTGCTCGGTGGCGGTATCGGCCAAGCCAAGGCCAGCCAATAAGGCTTTCAATACAGGGTTCATGGTTTCCTCTTCAGGGGTAGGTTCAAAAGATGCCGACAAGCGGGCCATGCAGGCCGCCGTCAGCGGGGTCATATCAAGATTGGGAACATTCACCAGCGAAGCGTTGATCAGCCCCGTTACCGTGCCTTCCTTGGTGTGAGTCATGACAGGGCTGATGTACTTGTATTCGCCGCTAGCGATCATGGGTTTCGCACGTTTCGTCCACTGCACATTGGTGGCGAACAAGCCCACATCGTCTTGCCACTCAAACGTTTTGCACCAGCCCGATGCAGGCGCCGGTTGTCCGTTTTCGGCAGAAAGCATCATCTGATGCTCGTAGTCAAAGTTGAATTGCACATTGGTATGCTTAGCGGAGAGCTGAGCTGCCAATGCGCGGCCTTGGGTGTTAGACAGCTTCCATGTCACTCCTTTGCCTGGTCGTCCATCGCGACCCACAAACTCACCCGACGGCAGTAATTGCACACGGTCAGGTACCGCGCTGTCGAGCGATAACGCTGCGCCAAGAAGTGCAACAAACAAAGGGGTTGGGGTGTGGGTCTTCGTATTCATGAAGACCCTACTTTCGCGGCTACGCGCGAGAAAGACTTTTAAAGTCGTTTACTGCCTGCGGGCATAGCGCTAGAATTTGCGCTACTTGCTGTGAGGGTCAGGCAAATCGGTTGCTGATACAACACAGCCACTGCTTAGGCGGTGCGTATGGATGTCATGTGAGGGTGCCACGCTTTGACGTGGGAGCCGTCTCACCGCAGCAAGTGCCTTTTTTATTTGAGCACATTTTTCAAACCACTACGTTTGAACGATTTAGGGTCGATCAGCTCCATCGACACCACCGAATTACTCAGCACATCCGTCTTGCGGTTGCCCTTTACATCCATTCGCACAACCACCTTCACCACGCGCTTCACTTCGTCGGGTGCCGAACATAGCAGCACCAACGCGCCACCATCTAGCCACGCCTCGCCCACCTGTGTCAGCAGTGTGGGCAATGTGGCCACAAACACCTCGCCCGAGCCTTTGGCCTTACGCGCCTCGCCACGGTTGTCACCCAACAAATGGCTCAGCTTATTGAGGTTACCCATCACCACCGCCGAGCCAATGGGCGCACCCGCCGCCTCCAGCGCCCCCACCATTGCAGGCGTCAGCGCCCCCACAGGGTAGCTGCGCCCAGCCTCTTGTCGCTCGCCGCGCACATAGCGGCCCACAAACTCACCAAAGCCGCTTTGCAGTGCGGGCATCCATGTCGTGGCACCATTGCGCAGCACCTGTGCGCCTATGCGTGCGCTGGTGGTGTTGGCCGTGTCCATCATGAAGCGCGCTAAGTTGGCGCGGCGGCCACCATGCGGGTAATTAAACGCGGGGTCCACGCCCACGGGCACTTGCATCTCTTCGTCTGTACGTTTGTTCACCACAGTACGCATCACCTCGGGTGGTGCTTTGCTGATCGCATAACCATTGCGCTCCATCATGGCACTGGTGAGCTGAATAGCAGTGCATTTGCAACCGTATTCTTTAATAGGCATGTGGCTATCCCACCAAGGGTCATCCGCACGCAGCACCATGCCATCCCAAGGGCGGTGCGAGTCACGGGGGTGGATGCTATTGAGACCGTCATACAAAAGAAACGGAAACAACTTTGTATTGGCCTTGATGCGCTCTGTTTGACCCTCGGCATAAGCCGTGGCCAAGTTTGTTTCATAAATCACTTGCAGCCTGCGTGGGCTACCCAGCTGCACCAGCTCGGCTTCACCAGTCGCAGGATCAACCATCTCTTGCTTGCCCCACCAGCCACGCTCAATCAGGCGCGGTGTAATCATGGCGTTGAAGTCAGCTTGGGTGCCGCCCTTGGCCAACACTTCATCCACCGCAGCTTTGAACTCACTTAATAAGCTCATCTGCATGGCCTTGGCAACAGTGAAGGCAGCCTGGTGCTCCTGCTGCCATACGTCATGGTGGTCAAACCCGATGCGATAGCCTTTTTGCTGAAAAAAAGCGATGGCCTCAGCGGGGTCAACAGCCCCCAAAACTGGTTTCAGGTCAATTTTTAGGCTTTTGGACATCAATCATCCCAACCTTCGGCGCACTTCAAAACGCCAAACGACCTATTTAACGCCCGTTTAAAACCGCTCAACTGGGGCGAAGATATACCAGCGCCGCAACCTTGCTTCAAATCGCGGCAAACGCCCGATTTGACCCCTTGCTGCACGAAACCGTGCAGCCATGCGGGTTTGCATGGTGTTTTTAGGCGCATTGACATGATCAATGACCTCGGTCAGATGGGCTGCGTTGGTTCAGTTTTCCCCAAACACGCGCGGCAAACTGCCCACGTGCCAGCATATCGGTCAACGCTTTGGGGTCAAGCTGCGACAACGCACCTTCAAGTGCTACCTGAAATGCCTCTAGCGATGGTGCCGCATTGGCAGCATCAAGCACAGGCTGGATCAGCGGGTCGAGCGTTTCTTCCCAGTTGCCCAACATATCGGCGGCCAGCGTATCCAGCTCATCCCACTGGGCGGCTACGGCACCACCGTTTGCACGGTTGGCGGCGACTTGGTCAGTGGTCTTCGTATTGGTTGCTGCGTCGCCTGCATTGGCGGGGCGCTCAACAGGCGGCATGGCCAGCTCGGGCCTTGCCACGGCAAGCACGGGTTCACCATCGCGGCCGCGTGGAATCTTCAGTTTGTCATGCGCCCAGTCCACAGGCACTTGCATACCCATGCCCACCAGCTTAGGTAGTGAATCGGCGTACACCTTAATGTCTTCAGACTCTTGTGTATCAAACACAATGCGTGGGGCGCGGCGCACGTCGCTCAAGCCCTTGTTGAGCGCCAAGATGGGGTAGATCAACTGGCGTTTGATGGTCTCTGACAGCTGCCGTGCGTCGGCATCGCGTAAATCGTGGCGCACTTCGTTGTGCACGTTACCCAGCGCTTGCGTGCCGTGGCTACCCTCACCGCTGGTGAGCGTGCCGCCCAAGATGGCCTTGCTCATGGTGCGCTCCATCAGAGCCACCATTTCTAAGTGAGGCAAGCTGCCACTGGTTTTAGCGGCTTCTTTAAAGTCAATTTTCATGCCCTCGGGCACGATGGCAGCAGCGTCGTGGCCAATGCCCACCACAGCGCGTAGCAATGCGGTCTTGTCTTCTTTGGTAGCACCGGGGCCATAGGTGCCTAGGCGCAGGGGCAGGCCGTAGATCTCCAAGAACTCAGCCAAGTCACGCACCGCAAAGTTTTTAAACAAGAACGGCCATGACAGCACACGGAACAAACCGCTGCGGGCTACATAGCCACTGCGAGCACGGTGGTGGTGCAGCACCCAGCCAAAGGGCCACAGCTCGGCACCATCAGCCGTGCCGTCGCGCAATCGCAGCTCATTGCGGTTCATGTTTGGCGTTTGAGGCAAGCACAGCCAGCTTTGCGGCCGGTGCTGTGCCTTGGTTGGCATCAAGCTGCCGTCCACGCGCTCCCATGTCAGCTCTAAGGCTGAGTAGCCGTGACCAATGGCATCGGTCAGGTCAAACACCAAATCATCAAAGTCGAGGTTTTCAAATACCTCTTCGATGTACTCGGCTTGCGCCTTTTCTTGTGCCGTGGCGTTTTTAGGCGGCACGATTTCCCAATCCAGCTTTTGCAGGGCAAGGCGGCGCTTTTGCATTTCGGCAAACAGATGGCCATCTTTTTCTTCCATGTCTTGGAAGAGTTCATGCTGTGCAATCAAGTCACCTTGCTCGGCGCGTTGCAAGATGCCCGCCAAGCGTGATGGGTTAAGGCCACGGCTGGGGTGCGATTCAAAACGCGTGCGCAGCCAACCCAGCTCGGCAGTTTGCTCGGCGTCTTGCAGCTTCGCGGTTTCAATGGGGCGTCCTTGGGCATCAACAATCATGGTGTGTGTCTTTCAAATTTCGTAGGCATTACGTCAGTAACCGCCGCGCTCGCCAAGGTCGTAGCCAGCGCCGTCATCGTCGCTGGGTGGCCGCATGGCCATGCCGTGCAGCTTGTCAGAGGGGCCATCCCAGCGCGATGCACGCGCGGGTGCTGCGGTGTATTCGTAATAGGTCACGCCAGCCAGCGTACGCCGCGCATGCCACGCAAGAGAGCCTGCAATGAACGTGTCGCCGTGGCGCTTTTTCTTTGTAGCGTCTTGGCTGCGCAGCTCGGGTATTTGCGGGATGCCCTTGACCACGCGGGGTATGCGGTGATCGGCCAGCACATCTGCATCCATCGGTAGGGTGATGGTTTGATCTTCAAACGCAGCTTTGTAGGGCGGCAGGTTTTCTAGGTACCACGGTTGTGTGGCTTGGATACACAAGATACGGCTTTGGCCATACTTCTGTGCCGTCTTCTCGGCCATCATCATGCCTAAGCCACGCGCATCCAGCGCAGCCCCTACAAAGCGTGGCAGGCGGTCTATCACGTACCACAGCACTTGCAGCTGCTGGTCAAATGGCATGCCACGCAACTCAACAATGAAGGGCACGGTGCAGTGCAGCGTTTGGTCTTCTACCAGTGGCAAGAAGGCTGACAAATCACCCGTGCGGGCAAAGTCACCCCCTAAATATGTGCTGATGCGGTGGCTGGCATTGGCCGTGGCCAAGGCTTGCAGCTTGCGCAGCTCGGGCTCTAGGTGGTCTTCGCACCAGCTTAGGATTGCGCCCTTGCGCTCAAACTCAGGTCGCCATGTGAAAGCTGGCTCACGGGCGTCACGCAACACGGGCAGCCCCTTTGTCATGTTGCGCTCAATCAGGTCTCGGGTCAGGAACGCGCCGGTGCCGTGCTTGGGCACACAGTCCAGTTCTTCCTCGGCATCGTCGCCGTAGAAAGCCCGAATCTTGGCCTCCCATTCACGCTCACCCTCGGCGCTCCATGTGTCACCCGTGCGCAAGCAAATGCGCTTGTACAGGCCTTCGTCCAACGCTTCAGAAAATGGAAAACGATGCACGCTGTACGGGAAACGGCCCGCACGAATGTCTTTTATAAGCGTGTTAAATGGGTTGTCATCGCCATCATGCGTGCTGATGACGCGCAAACTGCCACCCCAAATGAGCAGAGCCATTGCGGCCTTCAAAATCTCGCCCTGCGCTTCGTGAAAGGCTGATTCGTCCAAGATCACACGACCTTGTTTACCGCGCAAGTTGCGGGGCTTGCTGCTGAGTGCCGTGATGCGGTTGCCCGATGCAAACTTGATGCTGAAGACAAAAACGCTTTTTTTCTCTTCGCCCTCAGTCCACACCTCTTCGCCCACTTCGATGGCATCAGCCACGCTGTTGAAGTGCTCGGCCCATTGCGCACAGTCCAAGATGAACTCAATCGCCATGTCTTTGACATAGCCGATGTACCACACGTCCATGCCACTGGTGGCGGCAGCGCACAGCACGCTGTCGCAAGCCTCCGCCCAGCTCAAACCAATACGGCGGCTTTTTTCGCAAACCTTGACTTGGTTGGTGTCTGCCAACCAACGTTGTTGGTAGGGCAGCAGCACAGCGGGCACGCGATCAGCAAACTTGTAGTTGGCCTTGTCGCCCATCTCGCGCATTTCTGGCGTGATGATGTGGCCTGCTGCGGAGGTGCTTGTCATTTAGCCCCCGGCTTTGACGCTTCAGGAATGCCCAAAATTTTGGTGCGAATCAGTTCCACGGTTTCATCTGTCAAGCCTGCCTTCTTCGCAGTCTTGGCGACATCGGTTGCCACTTTGGCTGCTTGGGCGGCTAACAACTTGTTGCGGTTGATCTCGCGATCAACCACCAGCTTGTCTGCACTGGCAATGTCTTTGAGGGCTTTGCCCAAAAACATCATGTCTTCAGGGCTGGCCGTCTCCATGTCGCCAATGCTTTTGAAAGCAATCACGCGCAACATCTCTAGCAACATGCGACCCACATCGCCTTGCGGCTCGTTGCCTAGCTTGTCTACCCAAACAGCGGCAATTTGCTGCGCTTGGCGATAGTCTTCCATGCGCTCGCGTGCATTTTTGACATAACGGCCTACTGCGCTTTGACTGGCTTCGCTGCCTTTGTCTTTGATGATCGCTACGATTTCGGCAATGGTGGCGCGGCCTTCACGCACAGCGGCATCTACCGCCGCTTTGATATCTGGGTCTAAGCGGGTGATGCTGCTGGGGCGTGAGGGCTTGCGCTTAAATTTGGTATCGGCCACAGTACGCCCCCTTATGCGCCGCTGGGCATCGGTTTTTTGACGCCCGGCACCACGGCGCGGCCACAGACCACATCGATGCCACGGGTAGTGAGTGTGGCCATTGCCACATCGCCTGTGGTACGGGTGGTGACCAGCGCTTGCTCAGCCAGCCAGCTCAAATCGGTACGCACCACATCCACCGAGGCGCTGTGACCATAGATGCTGTCAATTGCATCGCGCAGCAAAAACGCGTTGGCTGAGAAGCCGGGCGTTTGCTCCAGCACCAGCAGCAGCGACAGGCGGCGGTCTTCAGTAATGGTTTTTTGAAAGCTCATTAAATTCACCTGCTCAGCAAGTGCTCGTGAATGATGTTGGTTTGGTGTTCTACGCGTCGGAGCAACTCGCTCATGCCCTCAACGCTGGCACGTAAGCTCTCAACCTTGCCCTCCAAGTCACTCAACTCATCGTTTGTAGGCATGTGGCTAATGCGCTCTTCTAAGCGTGTCAAACGCTCATTGGTCGCGCATGCTTGGGTATTGCTGGTGGCAATGAAATCGGTGAGCTTTGTGTTCACCCCTTGCACGGCCTGATCGTTGTCCTTGTCCTTGGTGCGTAAAAACACCCAAACAGTGATTAAGCCCATGCCAATCCACTGGGCAACGTCTAGCCAGAATTTGGCGGCGGTGTAGTCAATATCCATCTTGTTCATGCCTTCCCTTTGAGGCGTTCTGCGGTACGCATGCCACCAAAACCCAGCATGCCTGTGACCAGTGCCATCAATGTGTCTGTCTCAAGTGCAGGCATCACAGGGGTGTGGCCATAGGCAATCAATAAACCATTCGTGACTGGACGCACTACAAACTGATAGGCCAAGCCCACGCCGCACACCCAGCCAATAAATGGCCGCCAGCCGCCTCTAAAGTTGCTGGGCTGCGCTGCCTCGATGGCATTGATATTGGTTTGCGCAAGCATGAGCTGCACTTGCGCGTTCAGCTCGGCCAGCTCGCCGTTTTGTTGCAACTGGGCCAACTTGAGTTGCGCCTCGGCTTGCTGCACTGGGTCAGGCCACACTTTGGCGATGATGGCTTTGCCGATATCCAACAAGGGGGAGATGAGTAATGGATTCACAAGCCGCCCCTTATGGATAGAACACACGGTTGCCGCTGCGTGGTGCGACGGTTTGCACGTGGCACCAGCCTTTGGTGGCGCTGGGGTGCTCAAGCCATAGGCCGATTTGCGCGAGCTTTTCTTTGTGCGTCATGCACCAGCTGTCTAACGCACCCTCGGGGTCAAACAGGTCACATGCTTGCGCGGTGATGTGCAGGCTACGCACAGCGGCACCTGGTGTGCCCGAGTTGATGGCTTGTGGACGCCAGCCGCTGGTGATGGGGGTGCGCCCAACGGCGGTGGGGCTCCATTCAATGATGACGCCATCAGCACGCATGGCCTCTATCAACGCATTGACGCGCTGCACCGTTTCGGTAGCGTTGGCAGTGAGCTTGGGGGTTACCTCTCTGGCATAAGAGGCGTTTGAATCACGGCGCATCCAATAGTGGGACAGCGCTATAGGGCCATCCCAAACAGTAACCATATTGAACAACGCAGCGCCCACTGGCGTGAGTGCGTCAGAGATAGCGGAGGTGCTGCCGCTGGCAGATGTGCTGGTATTTGTCATGCACGGCATGTTGCCGCGCGCGCGCGAGGAAGACTTTTAAAGCGGTTTACTGTTGACTACTCAAGCGTATTGTTGCCAGGATGAATAATCGAAACCACACCCCATAACTTTGTCATACTGTCGAGCAACAAAAGTACGGCCCATAGTGCAAAAAATATCAATAAGTAGGTGTAGCAATCTGCAATGGTGGTCATCATTGAGATAACGACACCCACGACAGTTAAAAAACCAAAGACAAGCGCAGTCACTAGCAACAACGCAAGCAGAACATTGAAGTGCCCCGAACGTTGCATATTCCGTATAAGCCTTGTCGAGGCGAGAGATGCTAGCACCCCGACTAGCGCAAGTACAAACCCCATCATAGTTGCACCAATTTGCGCCAAAATTCCTGCACTAGTACGCTGTATCTCATCTCCATGAAATAAAGAAAACACAGCCCAATGCTTATTCGCCCATAGCAGTGCAAAGGCGGCAAGAGCATGCCATCCCCAAAACCATGTTTTACGTGCCGAAAAATGCATTTAATGAAGCTTGCTGTCTTGTCTTTGCTGAATCCAATTCGGCAAAGACATCTGATGACTTTGGATAGTGTCCGCCGTTGAGAGAAACGATCATTTTGTCTTTAATGCAATCACCTAGCAAGTCAATCGGCTCTTTTTGCCCTGCAACACTGGCATGGAGAGCCTCGACTTCACCGTGTGTGTTTGGCACCAATCCTAGCAGCAAGGATTTGAATTTTTCAGGCAGTGTAGTTGGACTTTTTCCAACGCTTATCTCAACAGATACTTTTGCATTGTCTGCATCGTTAGCAAATTTCCGAGATAGATCAGTCCAGTCGTGAGGATCATATTGTTTTGCATTCTTTGGAGATGCGAACTTAACCTTAAGTTTTTTCAGTGCACCAGATTGAATTTTTTGCAAAGCAGAAGGACTCAAAATATCCGAAAAAATGACAGTTGTGTGATGACCACTTAGACATGTAAGAAGACCCGCAAGGGTCGAGTAATGACATGCCGTTGCATTTGTTTGCCACACAAGAAGATTATTGGCAGCATAAAAAACAAAATGATTTTTCTCAACAATTTTGTCTCCAACAGATAGGTTTAGTGGGGCCTCTACTCCGGATACATCTCTTTTATGTGGCGCATCATCACGCAAGAGTCGAATCACGCCTTTGTAAACAGACCCACTGTTCAGGTTTACCAACTCACTTAAATCTACGTATCGGTCACCGATCTGATGTGTGTTTGGTACTGCGCCAGTCTTTTGATGAGCAATCTCTGCATCGATTAGTTGTGCGATCGTCTTTGGTGCAACCGTTGAGCTGCTTTGGCTGACTCCAACATAGAAACGAATTTTGTATTCTTTCATTTTGATTTTTCTTTCTTAAGAATCAGCAAGGATCATGATCAAAGTCCAACATAAAGGTTGCTACCGGAGAGTCCTTCTGAATACGATACAAACGGCTTGTCTTGGCACACCGCCATACAAGCACGCTTTGTAATAGCTACTCCGCGCCCAAGTGCATCCACTTCAAAGGTGCAGCGCTGACCTTGGGCCTTAAAATCGGAGAACACGCGAGTACTTGGTGTGTCGCTGACTGAGACAACAAATACATCTACCTCGTTCCAACCTTGATCGCGATTTGTAGTGAAAGTTGCGGCTTGACGCTCTGCAAGGCCAACAGTTAGATCAGTTGCGTATTTATCAATCCCGGGACATGCTTGGCTCAGCAAGTGACGCGGAGATTTGGAAGATATACCTTGAACTTTTGAAGTGTTGAGTTTGAAGAATAAGACGACTAGGCCAAGCGTCAATAGAAATGCAATTATTCTAATTTTCATTTCGAACCCCTCGCGTTTTCACGGTTCTGAATCACCGTTTCAACATACCTACGTAGTCGATAAAGCTGATGCTCATTGAGCGCCTTGACTTGCCTAGTGTTGAAGGTGCGATCCATGAAGTCGCGTATCGGCGGCCACGGCACCTTTGGCATCAGTGCCTCAACGCGTGCACGCTCTTGAAGTAGTTCATCTTGGCAAACCCCATGCTGCACGATCACATTGCCTGTGACGTTTCCAATCTGGATAGAGCGTTCACCACCGTTGTGTTGAATATTTAGTTTTTTAGCCAACCACTTCAGCATCACGACCCTCGTTTTGATCTTGATTTATTCAATGGACGTTCTACACCAGCATTGCCTCCAACACTTCCAATTTGTACAACGCCAGAACCTGTGTTGTGCTGAAAGACTGGGGCTTTGGTTTCTGCTTTGGATGCGGTAGCCAGCGAGGACATACCTAAAGCAGCTCCAAGAATTGCTTGCTTCTGTGGCGTTGTTGCTTGCCTGTAGGCATTCATCAGCATTTCTTCATCTGGTTTAGATTCAATCAGCTGGCTGCGCTTGCCAGTGAGGATGTATGTCACATCCATACCAATTGCTGCAAACGTAATCAGCGTTTCGCCACCAGGCATAGCGCCGCGCTCATAGCGCCCCCACATCTCGCGAGACACGCCCACAGCTTGGCCTGCATCAGCTTGTGATCGAAAGAGTCGCTCACGCTCTTCTTTTAGCCTATACCCGACAAGAGAACTCGGATTCACATTTACTCCTTGCGTGAGAACCTGAGTTCACACATAATCCAACTCATGCAATTCATAACAAGCAGTTATGTAGCAACTTAACAAGTTAACTAAAGGATACCAGAGCTATGCATCCTGAACAGATCAAGGCAAACATTCGCATGAAGGGCACAACCCCAGCTGCGTTAGCCGAGGAACTAGGTGTTTCACGTTCTACCGTTACCCAAGTCATTGCAGGCACGGGTGTCTCAGCCCGAGTTCGTGCCCGAATTGCTCAAGTCGTAGGTATGCCCGCCTGCGCCATCTGGCCCGCCAAAAAATCTTTGCGTCGCACCAAGGCTGCTACCACATGACTTGGCTCACAGTCCCCCAGCTAGACGGCATCCCCGGTTTGCCCACCAGCCGTGTGCGTCGCCGCGAGTGGCTAGAGCGCAACGGCACCCCGCATCGCGCACGCGCTGGAAGGGGTGGTGGTTTTGAATATTTGGTCACCGCATTGCCACCCGAGGCACAAGCAGCATTGGCCGTGCGTGGCGCAGGGGCTGTTCGCCCATTAGCCACCGCTATCAATGCAGGCCAGCAGCACGCCCGTGCAGCACAGGTGCAGGCATGCGCCACCAGCATGGCTCGTCATGGTGTGGCCTTGCAAAGCACAGGTGCACTCGACCCATTGCGTAACCCCAAGCTAGATGTGTTGCAGCGCTTTGAGGGCTACCACCTTGGGCGCGGCGGTGCCGTATGGCCTGCTGTGCTGGAGTTTTGTGCACTGTGGCAAGTTGGTCAGATTGATGCGCACCCAAGCACGCTAGGCGCACACCCCACATTGCAGGCCAAAACACTGGACAAGTGGATACGCGCATGGCGCACGCAAGGTGTTGAGGCTTTGTTAGAGCGCAAGACCCGCTCAGACAAAGGCAAGACTGCACTGGTATCTGATGCAGAGCTGCATGAAGTGTTTGTCAGCGCACTGGTCACCTTGCATAACCCCACGGCACGGCAGGTGCATCGTGTGATGGTGCATCACTTAGGTGATGTACGCACGCCCGCAGCTGGCACTCTGAAGCGCTGGTTGCGTGAATACAAGCAAAGCAACCAAGTGGCATTGCTCAAGCTGAAAAACCCTGACGGGTGGCGTAACAAATACATGCCCGCCTTTGGTAGCAGGTCAGAGCACATCACGGCACCGAATACCGAGTGGCAACTGGACAGCACGATTGCCGACGCGCAGCAGCGTGTGGAAATAGCTTTCAACTTGGTAGATGGCGACACAGGCGAGATTCGCCGCCATGCACTGGCGGCGGTGATAGAGGTTTTCACGCGTCGCGCCAAAGTGTTGGTTAGTCGTACAAGTAGCGCCAATGCTGTGAAGGCTGTCACGCGCAGCGCTGTGCTGGCATGGGGGCTACCAGAGCGCGTGAAGACCGACAACGGCAAGGACTACACGGCACAGGACTACGACTTTGCTTTAGATGCGTTGCGCATCGACCATATTTTGTGCACGCCATTTAGCCCCGATCAAAAGCCATTTATTGAGCGTTTTCTCGGCACCTTGCTGCACGACTTGTTCCCAATGCTTGACGGCTTTGTGGGCCACGACGTGGCCACGCGTAAAGCGATAGAGAGTGGCCGCAGCTTTGCCCAGCGCTTTGGCGTGAACGGGGTTGATTTGCATATGTCGCCCGAGCAGCTGCAAGGCGTGATCAACGGCTGGCTGGATGAGTATCACAACCGTGTGCACAGCGAGCTGGGCTGCACACCCAACGAAATGACTGAGCGCCATACCCAAAGCGTGACGCGCGTGGATGAGCGTGCGCTTGATTTGCTGCTGATGCCCATTGCCGACAAGGGCATGCGGGTGGTGGGCAAACGCGGCATCAGCCTTGGCAATGCCTATTTTGCAGCAGCCGAGCTGGCAGGCGTGATGGGCCAACAGGTGTACTGCCGACAAGACGAAGCAGACCTAGGCGCACTGCATGTGTTCGCGATGGATGGCACCTACATCTGCCGTGCACTTGACCACACGCGCCTTGGCATTAACCGCGCCGAGCTGGCAGCTAAGGCCCGCGCTATTGAGGCAGCCACGGTGAATCCTGTGGTGGCTGAGTTTCGCAAGGCAAGAAAAAAAGGGCTGGTGCGCCAAGCAGTGCATGCCATCTACGCCGAGCGCGAGCAGCAAGCAGTGGATACCTCTAGCAATGTGGCACGCCTACCTGTGCGCGAGGTGCAGCACATCACGCCAGCCGTGCAGTCGCTGCTTGACAACGCGCCTACGCAACAAGCGCAGCAAAGCGCACGTGACGAAGCACGCGCCCAGTTTGATGACGATGCCCCCGTGATGCGCCTAGACACACCCAAGCAGCGCTACAGCGCGTGGGTGCGTATGCAGGCTCGCATGGCGGCAGGTGAGGCGCTGGCAATGCGTGATGCAGATTGGTCACGCAGCTATGCCAGCAGCGCTGAGTTTGAGGCGTGGCACCAGATGCATGAAGGGGTTGACCCATTGGCACATGTGGCGGGTGGGTAACAAAAGAAAAGCCCCACCACGTAGCAGCGTGGCAGGGCTTGGTGTTGATTTTTTGAGCGAACGAACGAAACCAACGGAAAGGATTTTATGACTAATAACAACAATCACGCAACAGCGGCATCTACAGGCGGTGTAGCGAAACTCACCAATGTGGGGTTGGCGCTTGCAGCGATGAAGCAAATCATGGCTGCCACACCTCAGATGCCTCGCATGGCAGTGCTGAGTGGCCCCGCAGGCTACGGCAAGACGCAGGCTGCCACCTATCTTGCACACCCAATGGGTATGAATGCTTGCTTTGTGCAGCTGCGCCCATTCGAAACGATGAAGAGCCTCGCTCAACTGCTGCTTACCGAGCTGGATGTGCGTTGGAAGTCGCACTGGTCAGTAGGCCAGATGTTTGACGCCATCTGTGAGCGTTTGCAGTCAATGAACCGCCCACTGGTGATTGATGAGCTGGATCACATTGCCGAGAAAAGCTGCATTGACTTTGTGCGTGCCATCCATGACAAGTGCGCTACGCCCATCTTCCTGATTGGTGAAGAGCGCTTGCAACACAAGCTACTTGCCAAGCATGAGCGTTTTCATGATCGCGTGTTGGTATGGGTGAATGCCGTGGCTTGCGATGAAAGCGACGCACAGCTGCTGGCTGCACACAATGCACCGCAGCTCAAGTGGGCTGATGGCGCAATGAATGCACTGGTTGCCAAGACGCATGGTGTGGCACGCAAGATCACCGTGGAAGTTGAGCGTCTGAAGGAGCAAGCCCGCCGCAGCGGTACAGACACCATCACCCCTGAAATGGTGGGTGGCGTGGTGCGCAAAGGGGGTGCACGATGAGCCGCCAACCCATTGCGACAGAGCGTCGCGCCCTGCAAACACCCCGCGAGCGCATTTGGGCGGCAATGCAGTCGTTCAAAGGCAAACCATTCACGCAAGGCCAAGTGCAAGACAAGTGCGAGCCGATGGTGCCGTTGACGGCCGTCACTGACTACGTCAAAGCACTGGATAAAGCGCAAATCATTGAGCGTGCAGGCTTGGTACCCAAAGCAGTGAAAGAGCTTGGCGATCAGGTGTTGTGGGTCGTGAAGACAAAGCAATATGACGCGCCACGCGTGAACAAACAAGGCAAGTTGGTCACATCAGGCATGGGCACACAGGCCATGTGGGCGTGCATGAAGGTGATGCCACGGTTTGACTACAAGGACGTTGCTAAAGCTGCATCTATCAACGGATTGGTGGTGACACCCGCCACAGCAAAGTCCTATGTGATTTTGCTCACCAAGGCTGGCATTTTGAGTGTGGTCAAGCCATCCAAACCCAATGTACCTGCGGTGCTTCGATTGGCGCACAACACAGGGCCCCATGCACCTGCCATCACACGCCAAAAGGTGGTGTTTGACCGAAATACAGGTCGCGCATTCCCCATGCAAAACGCACAGGAGTTGGCCGATGAACTCGAATAAAAAACCAACGGCGCAAGCACGCGCAGCGCGTCCGCTGCCGAGCGATGTGCTGAGTGCATTGAGTAATGCGGTGGCGCGTGCTGGCTCTCAGTCCAAGGTAGCTGCCGAGCTTGGGGTTAGCACAGCGGTTGTGAACCAGCTTTTAAAAGACCGTTACACGGGCGATACAGCCACGCTGACAAGCCGCATTCGTGGTCAGTACATGGCTGAGGTAGTGCAGTGCCCCGTGATGGGCACCTTGGGGCGCAGGCACTGCTTAGACAACCAATCGCGCCCGCTTGCATTCACTAACCCAACACGCTCTGCGTTGCATGCGGCGTGCAAGACCTGTGCAAACCGAAAGGATGCGTGATGAGCCATACCTTGATTGAAACCCGTATGTATCAACGTCCACGCCTGAGCTGGTTGAAGCGGCGTGCACGTCGAATCATGTCGTTCTACGGCGTGCCCCGCCGTCAAGCGGTGATTGATGCGCGTGTCGACTATGTGGCTTTCACGGGCGACGTATTGATGGGGATGCCCAAATGACAAAACACATGTTTGCACCAGGTGTGATTGATGCATCACCTACACGCTTTGAGCGTCGAACACTTGCACGCCGTTGGACCGTGCGAGTTGTTGCGGTGATGGGGGTGATGGCTTTTATTGCATGGAAGTACCTATGAGCAAGTCATCTCAAAACCTCAAGGCTGCTCTGCGCCAATCAGGCTATGTAGATACCGCGCCGTCGTGCGGTGACTGTGGGCGCGCTTCAGAGGAACCTCAAGGCACGTTTTGCATGGTGCATTTAGTGCTGGTAAACGACGATGCGCGATGCGTCCACTGGATGCCATCCAACAGTTGGATGCGAGCCAACCCAGATGTGGCGCATGTCTATGCCAGCGATGCACTTTCACCAGCTGAGCTGGCCTATGCAGATAAAGCACACGCGTTGCCAAAACCAGCATCTAGGGGTTAAGCCATGACACACATCACCTCATCACAAGTCTTGACTGAGTTGAGTCATCACATCGGCCGTGACAACGGTATTCATGTGCAGGACTTGGTTCGACGCATCACCTGCGAATCAAAAGTAAACGCACCGCTTGAGCGGCGTGTTCGCCAGTTGGTAGCTGAGCTACGCATGGAAGGGCATCACATCTGTGCCCATCCTGCGCGTGGCTATTTCATGGCGGCAACAGCAGAAGAGCTGGCCGATACCTGCGAGTTTTTGTACGAGAGAGCAATGACAAGCCTGACACAGATCAGCCGTATGAAACAAATTTCTCTGCCTGACTTGCGCGGGCAACTTCACTTAAAAACTTGAAAGGACAGACCATGTCAGAAGAAGAACAAACCATCCCCAAGGGTTATTGGAAAAACGCCAGCGGTGCTTTGGTGCCCGAGTCGAAGATTAAACCGATTGACAAAGACCGTCATTACGTTGTCCGAGACTTGATTGAAGATGCAAAAGATTTGTCAAGCCGCATCGTAGGCTTCAAGCTGGAGGCCATGAACGCGATTGAAGAGTTTGTGGTTCGTTCACTTGATCAATACGACGTGAAGCATGGTGGCAAAAAAGGCAACGTCACATTGGTGAGCTTTGATGGTCGCTACAAAGTCGTGCGACAGATGCAAGAAACCATCGTCTTTGACGAACGCCTGCAAGCGGCCAAAGCCCTGATTGATGAGTGCATTCATATTTGGGCCAAAGGTAGCAACGCCAACATCAAAGTGCTGGTGAATGACGCTTTTCAAGTAGACCGTGAAGGAAAGATTTCCACGGGGCGTGTTTTGGGACTGCGCCGTTTAGATATCAAAGACGAAACCTGGACACGCGCAATGGCTGCTATCAGCGACAGCATGAATGTGGCCAGCACCAAGCCTTATGTGCGCTTCTACGAGCGCAATGCGGCTGGTGAATATGTCTCTATCAGCTTGGATGTGGCGTCGTTATGAGTAAAGACAACGATATCCCAGTGAAGTGCTCACGCTGCCGTCACCAGTGCATGGAATCTGAATGGCTGGACAAACCCAAGCGTTCAAGCGGTGGCATCAGCATGACCGAAAAGGTCTGTCCGAAGTGTGGCTGCAAAAGCTACTACGACATGCGTCCACAAGTGGCATGGTGTTGGGCCAGCGGTTTGATTGAAATTGGTGATACGCCACCTGACGACAAGGCAGATGGCTCCGGTGCAATTGTGATTGCAGACGGCCCCAAGTCTTTTCTGCAAGGCGTAGTTTCTGTCAAGGCTCGACATGGGCAAGGTGCCAGTGCAGGAAAACTTCTGGTGCCTGGCGTGCCAGAAGCCGAAAGCGAACAGGCTGCAGCCGACGCACTCGCGGCGTGGCTTGAATGGTGCGCAAAAAGTAATGGCAAGAAATATAGCCACGGTGTGACGTTCAAGAGAGAGGTTTAAGCATGGGACACAAAAGTTTTGAACAGCTCGCACAAAGTGCATACGACGCGTATTGCAAAGCACAGCTTGGAAATCCGTTGCAACGATTTGAATCCATGCCGTTTAAGCGCTGGAGCGAATTGCCAGAAGCGGAACGCAATGACTGGGTTGCGGTGGCCAAACAACTGTGGTCCGAATTCGCCGCAGTCCACTAACACGATGAGCCGCCATGACATACGTTGAAACTTTTATCGTGTGCTTTGCCGTCGTGTGGCTTTGGCTCACACATTGGCGCTTTCAAGCGCTTGAATCGCGTATCCAACGGCTAACCGAGTTACTGAGTAAGACGGCGAAGGAAACGGATAGCACTGTCGAGATGAAAGCGATTGAGATTCGCCTCAAAGTCAGTGACGACGACGGTAACAAGCTCTCATCAACTCTCACATGGTCAGCCCATGAAATCGAAGCTTTTCGTGTAGAGGAATGGCTCAGTCAGCGCGGACTTGTGATGGCTCCAAAGGGCAAGGACTTCAAAGTCAAACAGTGAACGGTTGTCTCCTAGATCAAAAGCCGATCGGCGGCGCTGATCTTTCTCCCCCGGCCTTCTGGTCGGGGGCTTTTTAAACAAGGGTTAAGCGTATGAAATTCAAAACACTCATCACGAGCATCATCACCTCTCTGCTGATCGGCGCACTCATTGGTATCGGCATGCAACTGGCGACCTACCTACTGCCGTCCAAGCCGCGCGTGCTGAAGATCAATCTTGATGACGTTGAGAACTGCGCGTCGAACAAGGTGGCGCAATGACACGCGATGAAGCGCTCAAGAAAATCAAGAAGTGTTTGGCGCTGGCCAAGAGCCCAAACCCAAACGAGGCAGCGACAGCCATGCGTCAGGCGCAAAAGCTGATGGAGTCCTTCGGTGTCAATGATGACGATGTGAGGCTGAGTGATGTCAATGAGCAATCAGCATCTGCACGTATGCAAAGCATGGCGATGTGGGAGGTAATGCTTGCCAATGCAATTGCTAGCACGTTTGGTGTCGAATGTTTTTGGAAAAAAGAGTTTTTGGGCTGGACGCGTAGCGGTGCAAAGTACAAGCGATTTATTTTCTTTGTCGGATTAGGTAGCTCAACCGAAATTGCAACTTATGCATGGGATGTGTTGTCTCGCCAATGTGCCAAAGCACGACTTGCGCATATTCGAAGCCAACCAGCGCGTTGCAAACCTATCACGCTCACAGCGAGGGGCGATGTTTTTGCTGAAGGTTGGGTGATGGGTGTCAAAGGCAAGCTCAGTGTATTGGCTACAACAACTCATCAAAAAGAGCTTGTCCAAAAGTTCATTGAAACAAAGCATCCAGAAATGGAGAAGGTCAACGCCAAAGACCGTTCAGTGGGCAGAAACGTTTCAAACAATGATCGCTACCAAGGCCTAAAGCAAGGCCTTGATGCATCGCTCAATCGCGGCGTTGGTGGTGTGGCAAAGCAGGGAGTATTGGCATGAAGTGGTTAGACGATATTCGGTTCAAAAAATTCACGGCCGCGCTTGAAAAAGATAAAGACATGATGGCTCTTTTAGAGCTTGCTTTTCAAGCTGGGGCGGAAGCTGCGCAAGAACAGCTCAAGCAAGAGCAGGGTGAGCCTGTGACGGTTGTGGAAAAAGTCATCTCAAATCTTGAGCCACTTATTGATGCAAAAAATCAATCGTGGGCGCAAGCAGAAAAGATGTTGCTTGATATTCTTGGTGAGAAGTCGGCATTAGCCAAGCAAAGCACTCCGTGCGTAGAGCAGGAAAACGAGCCGGATCAAAAATCGGCGGAAGAGCTGAACTGCGCTGAAGACGTGCTTGATGCACTGTCAGTCGGTCTTGACATGGGGAAGACTGACTTTGAATGCATCGGCGAGTACATCACCGCAGTGTTTGAGGCGCAGGCGAAGAAGTTTGGTATGTCCAAGCAAAAGCAGGATGAGCCTGTGGCGTACCCTGACAAATGCCCAATTACACGCAGAGACTTTTTTATGCTGATTGAGCATCCAACACTTGGCCTAGTGCCAACTTACGGTGGGCCATACGACAGCTACACCATTCCACATATGGAGGGTGACGCAGGACAACTTTGGCATGAGCGTGAATTGATTTGCCATCGCTTTGACCATGATGAAGGTTATTGGATGGATGACGTTATGGGTGTTGAGACTATTCCAATGCGGGTTATCAGTGAAGATGCCTTAAATGAGTTGTTGGAGCAAAAAGAAGACACCACACCACAACAACAAAATCCACTCGAAGGCGTCATTGACGTTAAGCCAATCGGATACCACAGCCTACAGCTTATTTTTGACTCGCAAGAGTCAATCAAGAAATTCCAAGCCTCCTACGGCATTAAGGGGGATGCATGATGTGTATAAAACTTCAAATTCTTCAGCACAGTCTTGGGCTCAATCAATATGGGCAGGGCCGCCAATACAGAAACCATTTTGTGGCTGGTCCAGGCAGCACTGACTTCGCCATATGCATTGAGCTTGTAGAGGCTGGATTGAGGAAGCGTCGCTCATCATTCATCCTGACCGCTGGCGATGAAGTATTTCATGTCACACCAGCTGGAGTTGACTTTGTGGCCCTGAATAGCACCAAGCCTCCCAAGGTGTCAAAAAGCAAGGCTCGTTACCTGCGGTTTCTTGAGTACGGCGATGGATTTGATTCGTTTTTGCAGTTCTGCCGTTGGGATGCATCGTCAGAACGAAGCTGGAATGGGGGGCACGCATGATCAACTCAAGAAACAGCGAGCTGGCAAAAATCCACGTTGCCAAAAAGCAGCTTCAAATGACCAATGATGACTACCTCGCCATGCTATGGACGCAAGGCCGTGTGCGTAGTTCCGCTGACCTCGATCACGCGGGTCGCCGTAAGGTGCTTGATTACCTTTCAAGCATGGGTTTTAAGCCAATTGCAAGCCCTCAAACCAAGCGTCCAGCACGACCAACTCCCACGCCTGACAAGTTGCCCCTTGTGCGTCGAATTCGCGCTCAGCTTATTAGCTTGGGGCGCTTGCCTGACAGCTATGCAGACGGCATCGTGAAGCAAATGCTTGGTGTCGATGCGCCTGATTTTTTTGAATGGTGCAACCCTGCTGATTTGCATAAAGTCACGCAGGCGCTTGGGGTTGAACAGCAACGCAAGGGGGTTGCCAAATGACAGACAGCACAGTCATGCGCAGACGCGCCTCAGAAGCCTTGCAATCAGTGGCTGATCATGTCACTGAGCGCCTGCAAAAAGACCATAAGCTCAGCATCGACGCAGCTGCCGATATCGGCAACGATCTCGCTGACTGGATGGCCGACTTTTTAGGTGGCCAGCTCATCTATTTCGCCCGTGGTAAGTCCCGCGAAATCTCGACCCGTGATCTCCAAATTTTTGAGCGCATGAAACGTGGAAACGCCAATGAGCTGGCTGCTGAATTTGGCATCAGCTACGTGCAGGTATATTCAATCTACCGCCGGATGCTTCGCGAAGCCCGTAAGGCCCGCCAGCCCGGCTTGTTCAAAGATGAAGATGAGAAATAAGATGACACTGATACACATTGGTTATGTGGCGGTTGGCAAAGATGATGAAATGCGAAATGTTGAGCTGTTGGACTACGCTGGCGCAACTGAGCTTGAGGTCGAGCGCAAAGTACTAGCTGCTGCACACGCACAGGGCTATAAAGGGACGGCTAAAGACCGCCTGCAAGAGCTCGGCTGGTGGGTCGAGCCTATCTATGTCCAGCAAGGGGAAGAGAAAAATGCCGAATAAAATTGATGTACTGATGATCAATGGCACCGCTCAAGGTAAAGTGCTTGCAATAGAAAACGAATTAGAGATTTTTCGTTTATTCCAAGATGGGATTCACGCCAGAGAGCTGATAACTTATAAGTTGTGCGACTTTATTGCTTCTGGACGTGTGTTTCGCATCGGTATCTCGAACGATGTTGCAGTCCCCGCTGATGGGGTGATACAAGCAATGATTCTTGATGGCGCAAAGATTGGATTTACTCCATACAAAACAACCTATCAAGCGCCGCATGAAATCAGTACTGTTGAAAAACAATGGTGGTATGCGTTTGAGTTGATGCAAGATAAATGGAATCAAAATAACCGCTAGAAGATGCTGTGGATAACTTTGATTTATGCACAGATCACTCAAAAATAGCGGCCTAATGGTTCTAGAGGGAGAGCAACTTGTTCATTACGGACAAGTTGGATAAGTTCAAAGCCTGAAACTCCAGCCTAGTCTGTCATACCCAGCAAGTCCCACCAACCCAGCAGTTATGGGCTATTTATAGGCGTTTAAAGGGGCGTAAAACGTAGGCTAGGCCAGTCACCCCACATCTCAAATATCGTGACCACCGCCCGTTAAAAGCTTGATCCCGTCCATTTTTGGAATCAAAGGGCCAAATTTTTCTAAACCCCCGTCACCATTGGCTTTTCCCGCTAATCTTCGATAATTCCCGCCTATTCCCGTTTCCTCTAATACCTAGTCCCTGCACAGATTTGAATGTTTTTTTGTTTCATTTGCAACACTCCTTCCGCCTATGTGGTGGTTAGTGTGTTGCATCGACCGGTTGAATCCGCCGCCTAGTGTTGAATTTGGTTGCGTGATTTCTTTCCACCCAAACACGCAGAGCGGATTTGATCGACGGTTGCTTCACCGGTTTGACGAAGGTACAGAATGATTTCTTCGGTCCCTTCATTTGCGACATTCGTTCTGACTTGATTTTCGTAATGCTCAATAGCTGAAAGTTGGTTCTGAATTTTTTTGCCAAGTTTCAAATACGCAGGTCCAAAGCGCGTTGTTCTCCAGCGTTGAAGTGTTTTGGGGCTCATGCTCCATCGGGCGGCCAGTTCAATTTCGGTTAGGGTTGAGCTCACGTTGCGTACTCCTTAAAACAAATGGAGTTGTATTTACGCGTACTTTTTTAGAGAAGTCGAGTCCCATGGAGGCTATGAATTTTTATTAGTAATTGACCTCCATGCTGAGTGCACGTGATTGGTGCATATGACCTTTTGGAGGCAACTCTGCGCTTCGCCGCGGATTCGCGCTACGACGCGAATAGATAAATAGGAGTTTTTCGGCTCTCCACCACCATATGCAGAAGAAAACCCACTAGGCATTCGCCTAGTGGGTTTTTTATTGCAACATCACCACTGCGTAGTTTGCAGGGCGTTTGTCACGATTTCTTGGGTGTGTGCCATGGCCGCTTTGTG
>Ga0228700_1000434_pt1 | contig 39066 bp, 57 predicted proteins | sample McNCre317_Aug_MG_FD_178019 | JGI IMG/M metagenome (GOLD analysis project Ga0228700, IMG submission 178019) | Freshwater microbial communities from McNutts Creek, Athens, Georgia, United States - 3-17_Aug_MG | ecosystem: Environmental > Aquatic > Freshwater > Creek | place: USA: Georgia...
GCACTCGTCATAAGTCATGGTGTGCGTGAGGTAGTCGCCGTCCACGGTCTTGATGGTGCAGTACACCCCGACAACCTCGCCTCGATCCTTGCCAAACGGGTTGAAGACGTGCGTAGGCGGTTTGTCTAGCCCGTTGAGGGTGAAGGTATCGGCCGCATGAACCAAAGCCGCCTGCGCCCATTTAACGCTTCCGGTGGCCTGCGCCAAATCCATCAGCCCCATGTACGACACATCCAGGCAGATGCGCCCGTCACGCGGCACCAGATACGCTTGCTTCTTGGCAGGGTTCAGGCTCACGCCGATAGCCCCGACGTTGATGATGGAGTCATACACCGACTGGCGGTTCTGCATTGCCACGCTCATGGTGTACTCGTTGCGCGACAGTTGCTGCATGGCAAACCCGGCCTCGCGCTCAAAGTTCAATGACTTGTCAGAAAGTACAGCGTCAAAGTTGCTGCGGGCCGCGTAAATGTCGTCGCTGATAACGGTCAATGCGTCTGCGGTACTCATGCGTGCTCCTTGTCGTAGGTTTCGATAGTCTTGGCGAGCAGATCCATTTCATCCACCTTGTACTGGCGCATGATGGATTTGTCGCCGTGGATGCCACGCGGGCCGATATGGCACATCGGGCAAAGCGGGATAGTCAACCAATGGCTTGCGCGTTGGGCCATGCCCTGGCCTTCGCGTACGTGGTGCAACTGGACGCCATAAGCACCACAGCAGCAGCAGGGAAGCTGCGCCAGTCGGTCCATGCGGCGGCGCTCGGCTTTGGTCATGCTGCCTCCAGATGCACGCCACGCTCGGCGCAGAATGCATTGATTAGCTCCAGCAAGTCAGAAAACTCGCGCTTGCTCATCTTGCTGGTGGACAGGCCCAGCGCCACAAACCCGGTGCCCTCAAGGTTTGGCACGACATCCATACGCTTCAGGCTTGCGGTAAAGATGTGTTTCCAGTCCTCGGCATCCAGCTTGCGCCCATGCCATACGACTTGCGCTGACACTTCAGAGAGCATGGCCCAAAGCAGGGCGTTCTGCTCAAGGTTGCGCGTAGGCTCCGCCACCGTTACTGCAAACCCCACAGGCGCATCTGCCACTGCCTGCATGGCCCTGCGCCGAGATGGGTGCGGCTCTGGCTGAAGGATGAATTGCTGTTTCATTCCCGCGCCTCCCAATAGTCGGCATAACGCGCATCCTTGCGGAGCATGTCCCAATAGTCATGCTCTTGGGCGGCGCGTTCGTCGTCCTCGGCAATGGCAATCTCGTCGGCCAAAGACTCAATCTGCGCCTCGGTCAAATCGTCGGTGATGGTGCAGCCGCCATACGTCACGGCAATCACTTCAACCCATGCCGGCTCTTCTGGAAAGCACTTTTCCGGTGGCCCGTAAGTGCGGCCAGGATACCCCTTGTGCGCGTCGTATTCCACGATGACTTCAGCCTCGCCGCCGCGCAGTTCGATGGTGGTTTGGTATTTCTGGCTCATGGCTTGCCAATCACAACAACAAACACAGCGAAGATTGCGACGATGACGAGGACAGCCATGCCGTATCTCCCCCATGCGTCTTGCCGGTCGGCGATCTGGTGAACTGCGGACGCATAGCGCACGTTGTCGCGGCTCTCGCGCTGTGACAGCAGGTAATCGAAGGGACGGTCGGTGAAGGTGGGTTTCATTTGCTGCGCTCCTGCAACCAGTCGTAGAGTTCGTCCGCATCTGCAAACACGCGATAGGCTTCGTCTTTGGTAGCCATGCGCGTGTACTCCCAATCGTGCAAATGGTTGTAATCACAACCGACCTTGACGGATGTAACCACGCCTTCGTACATGGGATATTCCAACAGCGAAGGCCCGCCGTGAAAGGGCATGCAACTTGAGGCGTCTTGGTACATCTGCGGCCCGTCAAAGTTCGCAAAATGCGGATGCTTGGGGTAGATGTAGGCATAGACGCACCAGCGGTGCCCGAGGTCGCTGTCATAGCCGCAACCCTCATCCACTGCCACGCTGTGCCGGGTAACGCTGACAAGGAAATCCTTGCCCGAGCGTTTCCACTCGTCTTTGTGCTTCCATTCGCTCACGACAACCCCCTAACGCGGCGCGTGCGCTGCTCCTGCACATCAAGCTCGCCCCGGATGCTGTCCAGGCGGGCGTCGTCGTCACCGTAGTCGCGGGAGAATGCGCAGAACTTGGCGACTATCCAGCACAGGGCAATCCATGCTGTCAGCCAAAAGAGAAAAGTAAACATCAAACATTCTCCTTTGGAGTCCACAGCACGGCATGTGCCTCAATCATGAGCATCGCCATTTCGTACTCTTTGGCGTGGTCGCTGTCTTCGTGGGTTTTTGCAACGGCAGCGCGGAATGCGTCCAGCGTGTCAAAAAAGCACCCCGCGCGGATCATCACGCCCTTGTCGGTGATGGAGGCTTGCAGATAGTCAGAACGGGAGCCGATGGGGCCGATGGTGAAAAACGGGCGAGTGCCTACGAGTTTTTTCCCGCCCAGGTCCGCGCCGCCCAGGTTCGCGCCGACCAGGTCCGCGCCGCCCAGGTCCGCGCCGACCAGGTACGCGCCGCCCAGGTCCGCGCCGCCCAGGTTCGCGCCGCCCAGGTCCGCGCCGCCCAGGTACGCGCCGCGCAGGTCCGCGCCGCGCAGGTCCGCGCCGCGCAGGTCCGCGCCGCCCAGGTTCGCGCCGCCCAGGTCCGCGCCGACCAGGTACGCGCCGCGCAGGTCCGCGCCGCGCAGGTCCGCGCCGACCAGGTACGCGCCGCCCAGGTCCGCGCCGACCAGGTCCGCGCCGACCAGGTTCGCGCCGCCCAGGTACGCGCCGACCAGGTACGCGCCGCCCAGGTCCGCGCCGACCAGGTCCGCGCCGCGCAGGTCCGCGCCGACCAGGTACGCGCCGCCCAGGTTCGCGCCGCCCAGGTTCGCTTTGGCAAACGTCGCCTTCTCCAGCGTCTGGCGCATCGTCATTCCGGCATCGCCCTCAAAAAGGACTGCGCCGGTATAGCGGTGTTTGATGATGATTTTTTCCATGGTCTGCTCCTAAACAGCGGCGGCAAGAAACTCGGGCACCGATTCCGGCTCGGTGACGGACACGACAACCGGAGGCAGGCGGTTGAGTGCGTAGCGCATTTCCGTCCGTGCGTACATCACGGTTTTGTAGGCATCGTGGTTGGCGGTTTGCTTGCCAAACAGTTCTTGCTCGGCAACAAGCAGAGCCGCATAAACCTCATGCAGCAGCTTGGCGTTGATGGTGCTCATACAGACTCCACTTCCGGCAAATTGGCTTCGTAGTTCAGCGTGTCCACTACGTCAGCAGACAGCGCTTTGATGATGTCCACGCCCTGATAGCGCACAGCGATAACGTCCTCAATCGCTTCCTCGTATTCCCGATCCATCGCGCTGTCATAGCGCTCGATGTAGCCGGTTTCTGTTTCGACTTCGACTACGGCAGCGCCGTCGCCGATGGTGGTTAGGAATTTCATGGATTGCTCCTTATGCGGAGAGGGTGGCGCGGCGGCGGGCGTGAGCCATGTCGGCCCAATATTCGGCGGCTTCGCGGTAGTCGGGCGTTGCGTCGCGGCGCTCGGGCGCTTCGACGTACACGGTAAACAGGTTGAAAGTGATGCTGTCGCGGCACTGGTCAACGACGGTTAGATCGTTGGTGGCAATGAATGCGTCTTTGTGCGCGGCAGTCTGGTAGTCACGCAGTTGCTTGCCGTCGCAGACGATGCGGTAGGTGGGTTGCGGGTTGCTCATGTCGTTGCTCCTGTGTTTGTTGCTGATGGGATGAATTATGTTCCCTATTCCGAACCACGTCAAAAACTAATTTGCAATAGTTGACCAAGTGCGAGGGCTATTGACTAGTACGGACGCACGGACTAACATCGGAGCCATGAACATCCAAGACCATCTGCGCGACTTGCACCGCGCCTACACCCTTCAGCAGATAGCCGACCTGTGCGGCTTCAGCAGCAAGGGACATGTGCATGACGTACTCACGGGCCGGCAAAAGACCGTGACGTTTTTCCTCGGCATGCGAATCATGGAAGCCCGCAAAAGGCTCATGCGCAAAGAAAGGCGGTCCGCATGATAGACGCCTTTGCAGACATAGAGGCACGCATTGACGCTGCCGACAAGCGATACGGGCCATTTGCCAGCGCGCACGAAGGTTTGGGCGTGGCGCTGGAGGAATGGCAGGAGCTGATCGAGGCAGTGCGCTCCAACAGCATCATTGACGTGCAATCGGAATGCCTGGACCTGGCCGCAGTGTGCATCCGGCTTGCGATGTGCTTGGGCGAACCGCAAACCGCACTTAGGAGCGTGAAGTGAACTACGATGATTTTGTGAAAAGCAAGCGCCGCTTCGAGGTTGCTACCGGCCACAAACCCGCAGAGCTAAACGAGCATCTGTTTGATTTCCAGCACGCAATTGTGTCGTGGGCTGTCCGACGTGGCCGCGCCGCAATCTTTGCCGATACCGGCCTGGGCAAGACGCTGATGCAGTTGGCATGGGCTCAGGAAGTGGCGCGGCACACGGGCGGCATGGTGCTTGTGCTTGCGCCCCTGGCAGTGTCCGAGCAGACCATCGAGCAGGGCGCATTGTTCGGCATCGATGTGCGCCGCGTACCGCATGGCGAAGCACCTGCAGGGCCTGGCGTATGGATCACAAATTACGAGCGCATGGATGCGATTGATTTTGGCGAATTGCATGGGATCGTGCTGGATGAGTCATCCATTTTGAAGGCGCATGACGGCAAGACGCGCGGGCGCATCATCTCCCAATCGCAGAGCGTGCCGTACCGGCTTTCGTGCACTGCTACGCCATCGCCTAACGACTTTGAGGAGCTTGGCAACCAATGCGAGTTTCTCGGGGTGATGACGCGCACAGAGATGCTGGCGACTTACTTTGTCAACGACACTGGAGACACCGGGACATGGCGTCTTAAGGGATGGGGCGCATCCAAGTTTTGGGAGTGGATGGGGACATGGGCAGTCGTTCTGCGCAGCCCTGCGGATATTGGTTTTGATGGTTCGCGCTACGACTTGCCGCCGCTTGTCTATCATGAGCATGTGGTGGAAACCGAGTCTCTTGGAGATGATTTGTTTTCCCGGCCAGCACAGACCATGCTGGAGCGCAGGAAGGCCCAACGGGACAGCATCGAAAGCCGATGCAAGGCCCTGGCCGACATTGTGAACGCGGAGCCTAACGAGCCGTGGCTGATCTGGTGCCACCTGAACGACGAAGCGCAGATGCTGGCCGAGATGATTGGCGGTGCCGTGAATGTGCAGGGTTCAGATTCCGCCGAAAGCAAGAGTAAAAACCTGCTTGGTTTTGCGCATGGAGATTTGCGAGTACTGGTCAGCAAGCCCAAACTCGCAGGCTACGGGATGAATTGGCAGCACTGCGCCCGCATGGCGTTTGTCGGTCTGGATGACAGCTTCGAGAAGTTTTATCAAGCTGTGCGTCGGTGCTATCGCTTCGGCCAAAAGCGCGAGGTGCAAGTGCATATCTTCACGGCTGAGAACGAGGGGCAGATCATTACCAACATCCGGCGCAAGGAAGTGCAGCACCACGAGATGAGCATCCAGATGATTGAACACATGAAGGACATTATGAACAAGGAACTTGCAGGTCAAGAGAACATTGTGGACGAGTACCGCGAAGATGTTTTTAGGTCAGAGAACTTTACCGTTCACCTTGGGGACTGCGTGAAGATGGCCCGCAAGCTGCCCGACAACAGCATTGATTACTCGGTGTTCAGCCCGCCGTTTGCCGACCTGTTTGTTTATTCCAATTCCGATCACGACATGGGTAACTGTAAGGATGATGCGGAGTTTGTTGCGCAGTTGCGGTTTCTGATTGCAGAACTGTTTCGCACGATCAAGCCGGGGCGCAATGTGTCATTCCATTGCATGAACCTGCCGACAACCAAGATGCGGCAGGGATTCATCGGCCTGCGTGACTTTCGTGGGGATCTGATCCGAGCGTTTCAGGATGCCGGGTTTATCTACCACTCTGAAGTTGCCATTTGGAAGGACCCGGTAGTGGCGATGCAACGCACCAAGGCACTCGGATTGCTTCACAAGACGATCCGCGAGAACGCAACCATGTCAAGGATGGGCCTTCCTGATTACGTGGTGACCATGCGAAAGCCTGGGGATTGTGAAGTCAGGGTGACGCATGGCGATGACCTGCCGGTGATGATGTGGCAGAAGTTTGCAAGCCCCATCTGGAGCGACATTAACCAAGGGCGCACATTGAACAAACTTCCTGCCCGAGACGACAATGACGAAAAACACATGTGCCCGCTGCAGCTGGATGTGATCGAGCGGTGCATTCATCTTTGGACTAACAAGGGCGACTTGATCTTTTCTCCGTTTACCGGCATTGGCTCGGAGGGATATTGCGCCGTCAGGATGGGGCGTAGGTTTATCGGTGCCGAGTTGAAGCCCCAGTATTGGGAGCTTGCGTGTCAGAACATTGCTGATGCCGAGCATGAGCAGCATGGCCTTTTTGCGGAGGCAGCATGAGCGGCCCCAGACCCAAAAACGGACGCAAAGCCGGGAGTGTGATGCGAGCTACCTGCAAGAAATGCGGGGCGGTTGAGTGCAGCCACTACGGCGGGCGCTACTACCTTTGCGCCGATTGCTTGGCCACTCGTTTGTCAGAGATACGCCGACTGGCGGGCGAGGGATTGAACCAGACGCAGATCGGACAGCGGATTGGCATCAGTCAGGGTGCTACGCAGGTCTGGATGGCCCGCTACAACATCAAGACGGCGGGCATGGAGAAGCCCAAAGCAAAGACCCAGCGGGTACGGGCGCCTGATCCATTTCGCGTCCCCGTTCAGCCGACAGAGTTTGCGCTGAAGGCGGTTAGCATTTTCAACCTGGGATCTGCATGAGCCCGTTTACCTCTAATAGGCATGAGCGCGAGTGGGCTTTATGCGAGTAGAATGAAAACTCAACGGCAGTCGAATGCCCCAAAGGACAAGATGCAGTTTCTTTCGATAGACACACTCGTAGGCCCATCAAAGGCGCTCGCCGTTCTTGTCCGGGATTCGACCCTGCGCGTGTGTCTTTCCAAGGGAACTGCATGAGCTGGTCAGCAATCTACTGGAGCCAGCACGCATTCGAATGCCCCGAGGGCGAGTGCTTTTTCTGGCATGCGGGGGGCATGGCGTGAACTACTACGAGCGCCACATCGGGGACTACCTGAAGGACACGGCGCACCTGTCCCTGCTTGAGCATGGGGTTTATAGCCGTCTGCTGGACGTTTATTACACGCGGGAGGGCGCCATCCCCGTCGCGCAGGTTGAACGACTTATCGGCGTGCGTAGCAAGGACGAGAAGGCTGCGCTTGCCAATGTGCTGGATGAGTTCTTTACAGTAGGCGCAGAGATGCTGACGCACAACCGTTGCGATCGTGAAATTGCACGCTATCAGGACAAGCAAGCGAAGGCAAAGCGCAGTGCTGACGCACGATGGATTGCGCAACGTTCGCACAGCGGTGGCAATGCGAACGCAATGCGAACGCATAGCGAAGGCAATGCTCTCCAGTCTCCAGTAACCAGTAACCAGACACCAGACACCAAAGAAGAGAGAGATAGCGGGTCAGCGCAAGCGCCGACACCGCCACCCCCGTACCGAGGGGAAGCGAATGAGGCAGAAATTCACCCTAAAGCCAAGGTCGTTCTGGCGACGGATTGGGAGTTGCCGGAGCCGTGGGGCGTGGATGCCGAGAGCCTTGGCTGGCCTGCGCAGAACATCTTGCACGAGGCGGAGAAGTTCCGGCAGTTCTACACGGTCGGCAAGGGTGGGGGAACGCGCCGTGGGCTGAAAGGCTGGCGGCAATCGTGGTCTAACTGGCTGTCGAACGCTGAGAAGTTCGCGCCGATTCGGAGGGTTGCATGAGCTACAAGGAAAAGGCCCGCAGCGAGGGCAAAGAAGTTGACAAGGTTGAGCATCCGCCTCTGCCGTGCAGGCAATGCAACGCCATGACGGCGGTCGTGATCCTGCTGGAGCATGGCGGCTTGTGTCACTACTGCTACACGGATTATTGCCGCCATGGGTTGCCGTACTACCGCGCCGGAATGGGTGATACGCGGACGGTCGCGGACATGAAGACGCGGATGCGCAGTAGCGGGAAGTTGACGGCACCGGAGGCGCGGATATGAGGACGTGCGCTTGCGGTGGCATTGTGCAGCAGTGGTACGTCAGTGACGGCGAGCGCTGGGAATGCAAGTCTTGCGGCCGGCGCGAAACGGTCCAACGAGAAACGCCAGAAGCCCACAAGGGCGCACCAATGCCGGAATCTGTGCGGGCTAGGCTGGCAGAATTGAGGAAAGCAGCATGACAGACCAAGAGCAATCGTTAGAAGCGGCAAAATGGTTGGCTGTTGGGTTTATCAAGTCGTGGTCTATGTACATGGTCCGCCAAAGGTTGGAGGAGTTGGGGATAAGTGCAGATCAGCAATTTTTCCCGCGACAACGATGGGGCTGGACCAAAAATCATCCGGTTCGCGCATTTGTCAGCAGCAATTATCCAAAACTGGCAGAGTTTCTAGACCGTGCCACGCCAGAAAAAGCGATATTGTCCGCCGCGCAAATTGTCAAATTGGAATGCAAAAACGACAAAAACGACAGCGTAATTTCCCGCCAAGATGCAACAGAAAACGAAAAAATCAAGGCGAAATATCGGCGCACAGCAACAACCAGTGCGCTAGTTACTAACCAACGGAAAAGCCATCAACGCGGCGCATGGAACACGGTGAAAGCATGAGCTACAACGAAGCCCTAGCAATCCTGAACCGCGTGCGCAATGGCGACAAGTCTCCGACGCTGGCGGAGATCACGCTGGCGCTCACGCTGACGGGCGACCTGACATGAGCCTAGAGCAGAAAATCGCGGCCCACCTAGCCTACCTGCGCCAATGGGACGCAGCCTATGCAGCCCATGCTAGGCGGTTCTATGCGGATTTGCTGCGGCCATTCCTGCGGGGGGTGGTGTGATGCGCGTGCTTGTGGCCTGCGAGTATTCCGGGCGGGTGCGCCAAGCGTTCCGGGAGCGTGGACATGACGCATGGTCTTGTGACTTGTACGAGCCAGCAGAAGACGGCAGCCCATGGCATAGGGCGGCAGATGCTGTGCGCGTCGCCTACGAGGGCGGATGGGACTTGATGATTGCCCACCCGCCATGCACACATTTGGCCGTCAGCGGCGCGAGGTGGTTCAAGGAAAAAGAACAGGAACAGATTGAGGCGGCGGACTTCTTTATGGCATTGGCGGATGCGCCCATCCCGCGCATTGCACTGGAAAACCCGGTTTGCATCATGTCTAGCCTGTATCGCAAGCCTGACCAAGTTATCCAACCCTGGATGTTTGGGCACGGAGAAACCAAGGCCACATGCTTGTGGCTCAAGGGCCTGCCGCATTTGGTTCCGACGAACATGGTCCCCGGACGGGATCCTGTGGTGCATCGCATGCCACCCGGCCCGGATAGGTGGAAGAACCGCAGCAGGACGTACCAAGGCATTGCGGACGCCATGGCAGAGCAATGGGGAAACCCGAGGCAGATGGAGTTGGCCGCATGAGCATCCACCGATACGCCGCCAAAGTAGACGCCAACCAGCGCCAGGTTATCTCCGCGCTAGAGGCAGCAGGGGCAAAGGTTGAGGTTATCCGCCAACCCCTGGATTTGCTTGTCGGAATGAACGGGAAATGGCTCTTGCTTGAAGTGAAGAATCCAAGCGGCAAGAACGAGACGACAAATGCGCAGGAAGCGTTCTACAAGCGGTTTCCGGGCTATCCATGGGCACAGGTGGACGGCGCGGAGGCTGCACTTCGGCATTTGCGAGTGCTAGTAAACAACGTTAGCGGGGACTGACATGGCGTATAACCAAGAGATAGCCGACAAGGTGCTTGCCTCTCTTGCATTAGGGAACAGCCTGCGCAAGTCCTGCAACGGGCTATGCTCTCCGAGCACCATTTTAGAGTGGACAGCAGAAAATGCTGAGTTTGGCGAACATTACACGCGTGTACGCGCGCGCGCATATGAAATGCTAGCGGATGAGTTGGTCGAAATCGCGGATGACAGCACAAATGACACCATCGTGGACGAAGACGGCAACGTGCGGACCAATCAGGAAGTTGTGGCCCGCTCTCGCCTGCGTCTGGATACCCGCAAGTGGATGCTAGCCAAGATGCTGCCCAAGGTCTACGGCGAGAAATTGGAGCTTGCAGGGGTTTTGAACGTCAAGGCATCGCCCGCTGATCTGTCTGATGAACAGCTTGCGGCCATCGCTTTAGGTCGCAAACAGAACAGTTTGCCGCCAAAAGTGTCAGAAAACACGGGCTCAGACCCGCTAACCCTAGAAAACTGTCCTGATGGCGACAATCAGCCCTGAACAGGCGGCATCCTTGCTGCTGGAACGCCGCAAGTGCCGGGGTAGTCTGGAGGCTTTTGCGGCCCGTGTGCCCGTTCCAGGCTCACCGACAAGCGAAGCGGATGATGATGCCGCCATCCCGCTGATTGAGACGCACCAGGCCGAACATCACAAGCTGATCTTGAGGGAGATGCAGCGGTGCATGGAAACACCGCACGGCAGGCTGATGATTATGGCCCCGCCTGGCAGCGCCAAATCGACTTACGCAACCGTTGTTGCGCCTTGTTGGTACTTGGGCAAGCAGGCCAATCGGCGCGTAATTCTGGCGACCTATGGCGACGATTTGGCACGCAGGCACGGGCGCAGAACCCGGCAGCTATTGAGGGCCAAGGAAACTAGCGCCATCCTTCAATGCACGCTTGACCCTGAATCGCGGGCTGCTGATGAATTTGGATTGACCAACGGCAGCGAGTACATGGCGTGCGGCATTCTTGGAGGGATAACCGGCAACCGGGCGCACGGGATCGTGATCGATGACCCCATTAAAGGCCGTCAGGACGCGGATAGCGAGGTTGTGCGGGGCAGGACATGGGACGCCTATCAGGATGACCTGATGACGCGCCTAATCCCCGGTGGCTGGGAGGTCATCATTAATACCCGATGGCATGAGGACGACCCATGTGGGCGCATCCTGCCTGCTGATTGGGCTGGAGAGTCGGGCGACATCGTTTGTCGTGACGGAAACACATGGCGCGTGCTGTGCTTGCAGGCTGAATGTTCCACGCATTCCGACCCGCTGCACCGGCCTATTGGGGCCATGTTGTGGCCGGAATGGTTCGATGACAAGCACTGGTCGCAGTTCAGGCTTAACCGGCGCACGTGGTCAAGTCTGTACCAGCAGCGCCCAGCTCCTGATGACGGTATTCTGTTCCGGCGCGACGATATGGGGACGTATGACACGCTGCCCGACAGCCTGCGCATCATTGGGGCGAGTGACTACGCAGTGACGCCTGATGGCGGCGATTGGACCGAGCATGGGATCATGGGCATCGCACCGGACGGCACCGAGTACCTGATTGACTGGTGGCGCGGGCAGACAGGCCCCGAAGTGTGGATAGAAAAGCAGATTGACCTGATCGTGAAGCACCGCCCGCTGTGCTGGTTTGGCGAGACCGGGCCGATTCGCAGGGCGACAGAGGGCAGGCTACGGCAACGCATGATTGACCGGGACGCGCTTTGCCGGGTGGAATGGCTACCGACTATAGGCGGCAAAGGCTCAGACGCACGGGCGGGCGACATCATTGCCGTGGCGGGCATGGGCCGATTGCTGTGGCCCCGCGCAGCCTGGGTGGCTGAGTTGCAGCGCCAGTGCTTGGTGTTCCCTGCCGGATCGCCCGACGACGGCGTGGATACGCTTGCATTGCTTGGACGCGGCGCATCAACGCTTGGACGCAAGCGGCAACAGACCAAGGCAGAAAACCCCCACGCGCACATGGCGCATGACCAAGGATGGATGGCGTGATGAAACCCGGCACCTACACCAGCGGCCACGCATCCTGCAAGCTGCGCTACAGCCAGGCAGCGCCACCGCATCTGCGCGGCCACATGCTCGAAGTGACGAAACTGCACACCCCGGAACAGCATCGCGGCAAGGGGCACGCGACCAAGCTGATAGAGAAACTTGCACGATACGCGGATGCTGATAGAATTACGCTATTGCTGATGCCAAAGCCTTACGGTGAATCGGCGCTGGACGTTTCCAATCTCGTGCGTTTTTACGGGCATTTTGGGTTCGTTGAGTTGCAGGCGCAGCCTGTGCTTTTGCTGGTGCGGCAATGGCAGACAAGAAGGACATCGTTACCGAGGCGCGAAAGCGATTCGAACGAGCAAAGTCGTATTACGGCCCTAGCCGTGTCTTAGCCGTTGCGGATACACGTTTCGCCCTTGGCGATTCGGACAACGGCTGGCAATGGCCTGACGACATCGCGCAAGAGCGCACCATCGCCCGCAGGGTAAAGCTCACTGTCAACACGACGGCGCAGCACTGCAACCAAGTCATCAATGAAATCCGCAAGAACCGGCCATCGTGCAAGGTTTCGCCTGTTGACGGCGGCGCGGACAAGAAGACAGCCGACATCCTGGCGGGCCTGATCCGCAACATTCAGGCATCCAGCAACGCCGACGACGCGCATGACATCGCAGCAGAGCATGCTACGTATGGTGGCGAGGGCTACTGGCGCATCAAAACAGATTACGAGTCGGAGACTAGCTTCGACCAATACATTGCCATCGCCCCCATTCCAAATCCGTGCCGGGTGTACATCGACCCGGATGCGAAAGAGTTGGACAAGTCGGACGCGGAATGGGGGTTTATTTTCGAGGACATCTCGAAAGAGGCATTCAAGCGCGATTACCCGGACATCGATCCTGCGAGCTGGGTGGATGACCGCAAGGGCTGGATCAACGATGACTCGTTCGTCCGTGCGGAATACTTCTATTGCACCTACGACAAAGATCACGCCTGCCTGTTGGCTGACGGAACCACAGTCCTAAAAAGCGAGATGCCGCCGGGCGCTGTGTGCATCAAGGAGCGGCCCACGGTAGTTAAGGGCTGGCACCACTGCATCATCGTCGGCGGGCATGAGACACCGCTAGACGAAACCGAATGGGCCGGGGCTTACCTGCCCATCATCAGCATTGTCGGCAAGGAAGTGAACGTCAACGGCGAGATTGTGCGCAAGGGGCTGGTGCGTGACCTGAAGGACCCGGCGCGGATCGTCAACTATGCGTATAGCGAGACTGTCCAAACGCTGGCGCTGCAAAACAAGATTCCATACATTGCCGCTGCCGAGGCCGTAGAGGGCCATGAAAACCAGTGGCGCAATGCGAACCTGTCAAACGACGCATATCTGCCCTATAACGCCTACGACGCGCAAGGGCAACCGCTCCCACCTCCCAAGCGTCAGGAGCCTGCCGTCATGCCAGCGGCGCAGATTCAACTGCTGGAGTTGTCCTTGGCGCAGATGCGCGGCACTTCCGGGCAGCAGAACGCTAACTTCGGCATCAAGTCGGAAGCGGCATCGGGCATCGGTATCCAGCGTCTCAAGGTGCAGGGCGAAGTGGCGACCTTCCACTTCCCTGACAACCTGGCGCGGGGGCTGAAATACGAGGCCAAGTGCCTGATTGACCTGATCCCCAAGATTTACACCCGCGAAAAGGTGATGCGGATTCTCGGGATTGACGGTACGGCGCAGATGGCAACGCTTGCCCCTGATCTGCCGGGTGCGTATGTGGAGATTCCATCGGACGAGGACATCCAACGCATTTTCAACCCCAATGTGGGCAGGTATGACGTTGCAATTGACACCGGCCCGTCGTTCCAGACGCAGCGCCAAGAGTCGCAAGCGGTGATGACTGAGCTTGTCCACGCTGACCCTACGCTGATGCAGAAAGCCGGGGACATCATCGTCCGCTCGATGGACTTCCAGGACGCCGACAGGCTTGCCGAGCGCATTGCAAAGACGCTGCCCCCGGGGTTGGAAGACGCAAAAGGCGGAGCGAAGGCGGAGGTGGCCAAGCTCACGCAGCAATTGCAGCAATTGCAGCAGGAGGGCCAGCAGCACATTCAAGAGGGGCTGAAGCTGGAGCAGGAAAACCAAGCCCTGAAGGCCGGCGAGCAGTCCAAGATGATGGCAGCGCAGGCACAGCAGGAAAAAGCACAGGCAGACGCCATCCTGAAGGCTAAGCAGTTGCTGATGGACGAACAACTCGAGCAAGAGCGCATCGCCATGAACGAGCGCATTGCAGAGGCCAAGCGCATCAGCGACGAGCAGATCGCCATGGCAAAGTTGGCGAGCGAGGAACGCATTGCGCAGGAGCGGCTGCAGCGTGAATCGCTGCTGAAAGCTCACAGCATCGACACCGAGGCGCAAACCAAGCGGTACGGCAGTGCCGTATCTGCGGAGGCTGGAATGGAGGGCGAATCGGTGGAGATGGAGGCCGAGGAAAAGAAGCCCAAGCGCAAGACCATCACCATCCAGGCCCCAAGCGGGCAGACATACACCGGCACGATTGAAGGGGACGACTAATGGCACTTGCATATGTCACGACATTGCGCAATTCGATGCTGGACACGATCACATCGGCAATTGGCGCATCTGGCTTACTTCGCATATATGACGGAACTCGCCCAGCGACGGGCGGCGCTGCAACGACTCTGTTGGCTGAGTTGGCCCTGAGTGCGACGGCTGCGCCTGCTGCTGCGGGTGGTGTGCTGACGTTTAACGCTATCACGCAAGACGCATCTGCCAACAACACAGGGACGGCTACATGGTTCCGGCTGACAACTAGCGGCGGCACTGCGGTGGTGGATGGCAACGTTGGTACGTCCGGCAGTGACTTGAACTTGACCACGACCAGCATCGTGGCGACTCAGCCCGTAAGCGTGACCAGCTTTGTTATTACGGAAGGCAACCCGTGATTATTCTTGGGTCTACCTCTGACAAACTGCGCCTAACGACGGGCAGCGCGGGCACTGTTGCCGTGCATGTCTCGTGGGTGGACAACAACAGCGGCACGATCACGCCTGGGCGGACAAACACCGCCAGCATCACCACTGCAACAACGACGGACATCGTGGCTTCGCCTGGTGCCAGCACATACCGAGCCGTCAAGTACGCCAGCATTTTTAACGCTGACGCTGCGATCACCAACACGATCACCATCATTCACACCGATGGCACGACCGCCGAAAATCTGGCCACTGCCATCCTTGGGCCGAATGAGTCGCTGGCTTTTGTTGACGGCAGTGGATGGTTCCGGCTCAACGCAGCAGGCGTGCCGATCACGACCGGCGAAAGCGCGGGCCAGGTGGATGTGCAGACGTTCAACGCTGGCGGCACTTGGACAAAGCCAACCACGTTCACGGTCAAGAAAGTGATGGTTCAACTGTGGGGCGCTGGCGGTGGAGGTGGTGCTGGCGCTTCCCTTGCGACTGCCGTTGTTGCCAAAGGCGGTGGCGGTGGCGGTGGTGGCTGCTACGTGGAGCGCGTGTTTGACGCTTCCGACCTGACCGGCACCGTTGCCGTCACGCTGGGCACTGCAGGGACTGCTGGCGTTCCAGGTGCGGCGGGCGCAGCGGGCGGTGCTGGAGGTGTCGGAGGGGACTCCACTTTTGGCGCCTACCTGACGGCCTATGGCGGCGGCGGTGGCGCTGGCGGAGCAATCAGCGCGGCAGCTACGGGAGGCGGCGGCGGCGGTGGCGCTGGCGGCGCGGGTGGCGTCGGAGGAACGTCGGGCGGGACCGGTGGGCTTCCTACCGCAGCGACCAACGGCGCAGCCGGCCAGGGCGTCACCGGGGCTGCTGGCGCAGGCAGCGTGACTGCCAATGCGGAGTATGGCGGCGCAGGCGGTGGTGGATCCACTTCCACACCAGCGACGTCGGTTGGAGGCTCAAGCCTTCGAGGCGGCGGAGGCGGAGGAACGGGGGGCTGCCACAACGCGACACCCGCGAACGTGGCTGGTCGGGCTGGAGGCGCGTCCGGATCGTACTCGGCAGCCGGCGGCGCATACGGAACTGACAGCACGACTGGAGCGGCGGGTGCTGGTTCTGCAGGCGCAGATGGAAATTCCACCCGAGGCGGCAATGGCGGCGGCGGCGGCGGGACAACTACCTTCGCCGGCGCGGCTGGTGGTGCCGGTGGTGCCGGTGGCCTGGGCGGCGGCGGCGGCGGCGGCGGTGGTGTGGGCATGAACCCTGGTCTTGGTGGTGCTGGCGGAGTCGGCGGCGGCGGGCGCTGCATCGTCACGACCTGGTAAGCCATGGCGATCCCTCGCGGCCTGTGGGACGAAACCGGCGTCGTAGGCGGCTGGTTTGACGCCACTCAGCAGGCACGGGGATGGTTTGATGCCGACTTGCTGGATGTTGCGTCTGCTGGCGTCACTGGAACCCTGGCGACAACCAACGCTAACGATACGTTGTCGGCGGCGGGGACAACGACAGTCACCGGCACGCTTGCGCGGACAAATGCAAACGACACCAGCAGCGCATCGGGCACGACAACGGTTGTCGGAACGCTGGCAAAGACAAACGCAGATGACACGTTAGCGGCATCGGGGACAGTGGGTGGCGGCGGAGTATCTGGAACGCTTGCTTACACCAATGCCAACGATACAAGTGCTGCCAGTGGCACGACGACGGTAACGGGAACAGTTGCCTATTCCAACGCCAACGATACGGCAGCGGCTAATGGCTGGGCGGGGACGATTAGTGGGACGCTTGCGGTAAGCAATGCGAATGACACGCTTGCTGCTACGGGAAGCGCAGGGAGTGCAACGCCGTTCCCGTTCGGCGGTGTTGGTCTGTACCAGCCACCAAAGCGCGAGAGCGAAGAGCAGAAGCGCACCAGGCGGATCGCGCAGGGAATCATCAGGGACGCGCAGAAACCTGCGGCGGACTTGGAGCGGTTGGCGAAGAAAGCCAGCAACGTATCGGCGCAACTGCGGGCCGATGTGGCGTTCTACGAGGCAGAAGCTGCGAGGTACGCAGCAGAGATAGCGCAGACAAAGCAAGCCATTGCGCTTGTGATGGAAGCGAGAAACAACGCTCTGGCGACCAAGCAGCTAGAGCAAAAGATGATTGCGGCGCAGTTGCAGGCAGAGGCAGCAGCGCAGCAGATGGAAGAACTGGACGTTGTATTTATGGCCGTCATGCTGGCGGCATTGGAGTAAGCCATGAGCATTCGCGTAACGATCACAAAGAGCGGCGTCACGGACGGCTATGGCATTGCCATGGTTGTAGGGACGACATACACAGTCAATGATGACTTTGGACTGTCGCTCATCAGTCAAGGCAAAGCCACCGACACAGATGGAAGTCTGGTCAATCCAGGGGTTGGGCTTGGTGTTGCGCCAAGTTTGGTGTATTGCAACGCAGCCACCATCGCAGCACCGACTGCGGCAATGCTTGCAAACGTCAACGCGATTTATGCGCTTGATGTTGCGCCATTTGGGCGCTATCGCAGCAATGGAACGGCGCTTGTGTCTGCGGCTGAAGTTCAAAACTCTAACGGGTTTTTATCTTTGGTGGATGGTTCTGGTGGCGTTCCTCCGACTGCGCAGCCAGGGGTTCGCACTGTACTTTTTGGCGATTCACTCACGGATAACTACGAAGTCGTTGTAATTTCAACAAGCGCAGTTTTGTCGGGCAGCACGTTGACGGTAACTTATGCCGGTCATCAGCAAGCCAATGGCTGGTATGTGTGCCTATGGAACAAAACATATTCCAGCTTCACCAAATTTCAACGCTTGCCGGTTACGGTAACGTCTTCAAGCGTCTTTACTGTTGCGCTTCCTACAGACGTTGCAGCGGGATTGCCACAAGGCGCACTTGCGGGAACGACGTTCTATCGTGCTGAATCTTGGCGCAGCGCGGAACATTGGCTAGGCTGGCTGCAAGCCATAAGCGGGCAGCGTTTCAACATTGTCTGGAACGGCGGGCAGTCTGGAGACACGACTGCGCAGGCACTGGACCGCGTGACCCGCGACCTGAGTCCGTACAGCCCGCAACTCGTTTTCATGGTGATGCCGGGAATTAACGACATGTCTGCTAATCCGACGACATCGGAAGAAACGATCTACACCAACCAAGTGGCCTTGATTCGAGCCGTCAAGAATACCGGGGCTTACTTGGTGCTGATGACGCCCCAGCCGGTGTGCAGCCCCGATACGCGGGCGACGGCTCAACTGATGAGCAAGATTCGACGGCTAAAAGACCGGGTGCAGGCTTACTGTTTGGGGATTACTGGCGTCACCGTGGTGGACGCATTTAAGGCAATTGTGGACCCCACATCTGCGACCGGGTTGGCAAACACCAATTACCTGCGGACAACGGACGGAACGCACTACAGCCAACGCGGCGGCAAGTTCTTGGCCGATCTGATTTGGTCGCAAATTCAGCCCTATTTCCCCGGCAACGTGCAGACGCTCCCGGCATCCAAGCAGGACCGCTACATCGGTTCTGCGCTGTCCTTGACCAGCGTCAGCAGGGCGTCGAACGTTGTCACTGGGACATCCAACGCCCACAATCGTTCTGTGGGCGAGGTGCTGAAACTCTCCGGCGGCTCGGAATCGTTCAATTCCTATGTCACGCTGACCGCCGTCACCACAAACACGGTGTCTTTTGCCTCAACCGGATCGGATGGCTCAATCACGGGCACCATCCTGCTAGGCGGCGACAACAACATTTTTGACAACCCGACTTTCGACACCGCAACGGGCGGCACGTTGGTCGCTGGCTCGGGAACCTGCACAGGCACTGCCCCAAGTCTCATCAAGGTCAGCAACGTAGCGGGGACGCCTGCGACGGTTTGCTCTGTCGTCGCTCGCCCGGACGGCTATGGCAACGACCTGCAGCTGGTTATCACGCCCGCATCTACCTCCGATCAAGTTTCGGCACAGGTGGACTTCACCCCGTCAACCGTCACATACCCGGCGCTGGTTCTTGCTGGACGCACCTACTATTTTGAGTGTGAGGTTTCGCTGATCGGCGTGGCAGGTTGCGGGCTGGGTGAAATCCGCTGCAACATGAGCATGACCATTGGCGGAACGCAGTACCAGACCTATGCGCTCAACGGTTATGTGAACGGCGCTGTCATCAACGAGGACGTAACCGGGTTGCATTTGCGAAGTGCCCCGTTGTTGATGCCGTCTGGGACCGCCACGATCGTCAGGCCAGAGGTCTTGGTTGGTTTCAGCAATTGGGCATCTGGTGCAACCCCGCTTGTTGTGAAGATTGGGCGCGTTGCCCTGCGTGAAGTCGAAGGAGCCTGACATGCCGCTTGCAATTGAACTTCAGGGGCTGGGCTTTGCGCCCGCTCAACTGCAGACCATCTTTGGGAAGCGCGCCATTGTGGCCGCTGCTGGGAGCGTTCAGACGGACGCTGCGGCAATCACTAAGTCGAACACGGTTGTTACCGGGGCCGATGCGACGAAGGGCGTGATTCTGCCGGTTTGTCAGGTAGGCGAGTCCGTGCAGATCGTGAACGACTCTGCTTCGGCGTTGAAGGTCTACCCGCCTGTGGGAGATGCCATTGGCGTGCCTGGCACTTCGTGGAGCGCGGCGACCGCCAATGCAGCCTATTCGCACACGACTTTTGCTGTAGTGACGTACACCAAGTTGGCCCCGCTGATCTGGTCGGTGAACAAATCGGCTTGATGCGTTTTTTGCCGCAAGGCCCGACCAGGCGGCACCTGGGTTTTCCAAAACGCCGTGAGGCGCTGCACCCCTAGCGGGGTCGGAAAGGATCAGATGAACAAGACTGAAACCGGATAGGGGCGTGGGCGACTGCGCCCCTCTCTTTACTTCAAACGATAGCCAAAAGCTACCGCACTTGCACATCTGATAGGAGTAATGCATAATGAATACAGATACGGCAACCGAGGTTGTTGAATCACCGGCAGTCGCCACGGAACAGGCGACGACCCCGGAGGCGGTCACTGCGGCGCCCGAGGGAGTACCTACGCAGGCTGAGACGAAGACGTTCACGCAAGAGCAACTGAACGAAATCATCCAGAGAGAAAAGGCAAAGGCCGAAGCGAAAGCTGAACGGCGGGCTAACAGAGCGTACCGGGAGACGTTGGAGCGGATTCTGCCGCAGCCGACCAGTCAACCACAGCCAGATGGCAAACCTTCGCGTGCGTCCTTCAATGGCGACGATGAGGCGTACATCGAAGCGGTGGCGGATTGGAAGATCAACCAACGCGACCAGCAGACCAAGCAACAGCGCGAAGCGGAACAGCGGCAGAACACCGCGACGAAGACGGAAAAGCTTTACACGGAAGCCTCAAAACTTCCCGGCTTTGACCGCGAATCGTTCGAGGAATTGCCCCTCACTCCGTCCATTGCGCAGGCGCTCATCGACAGCGATGCGGCCCCTCAGTTGATGGCCTGGATGGCGTCAAACCCTGACGACATCGAACGCATCTCCAAGCTCTCCCCAGCACGCCAAGCCGCTGAATTGGGCAAGTTGGAGGCACGGCTTTCAGCGCCCAAGTTAACCAAAGAGCCGCCCGCACCAATCAGAACCGTGGCTGGTGGGGGTTCAGTGTCAAACGGCGACCTTTCCAAGATGACGATGGACGAATACATCGCAACGCGGAAGAAGCAGGGCGCTCGTTGGGCACGTTGACAACTGCATAGGAAACTCAAATGAGCAACACCCTTGTTACCTGTTCCATTGTGGCGAAGGAAGCCCTTCCCATTCTGGAAAACATGCTGACGTTCTCTCGCAACGTCAATCGCGATTGGGAAGACGAGTTCATGGGCAATATGTCCCGTGGATACGCCCCCGGCAGCACCATCAACATCAAGAAGCCGCCTCGGTATCAGTACCGCGCTGGCCGCGTCTCGGTGCCTCAGTCCACCGTGGAAACCACGATCCCGCTGACTCTCTCTCAAGGCGGTACGGATCTCAACTTCACTTCGGTGGAGCAGACCCTGAGCCTGACCAAGCTGGAAGACAAGATTGCAGCGGCTATTGCGCCGATTGCCAACGAAATCGACCGGCAGGGTTTGCAGCTCGCTCACTTCAACACGTTCAACGCACTGAACCCGACCGGCGCACTGCCGACGACTCAGTTGCAGGGCGTGCAGATCGTGACCGATGCCAATCGTCGCTTGGACGAAATGGGCGCTCCGCGTGACATGAACCGCATGCTGGTTTCTGGGCCTGGTCTTAACGGTGCTTTGCTCAACACGTTCTCGGGCATGTTCAATGCTCAGAGTTCGCTGAACAAGCAATACAACACCGGCCTGATGCAGTCCGCTTTTGGTATTGACCAGGGCATGGACCAGAACGTGGACACGCACACCAACGGCACGCAGAACGTGGCGGGCGTGAACATCAACGGAGCCAATCAAACCGGCTCCGCCATCACCACTGTTGCGCTGACCGGCACCATTACCCGGGGAACGGTCATCACCCTGCCGGGTGTGTTTGCGGTAAACCCGCAATCGCGTCAATCGACTGGTGTGCTGGCGCAGTTCGTGGTTACGTCGGACTTGGCAGTGGGTGCCACAAGCATTCCCCTGTCGCCTGCTCTGGTGACATCTGGCGCTTTCCAGAACGTGTCTGCTTCGCCCACCACGGGTAGCCCGTTCCTGATCGTCGGCGCTGCCTCCACCGCGTACCAGACCAACGTGGCGTATCACAAAGATGCGTTCACTCTGGCGATGGTCCCGATGTGGGCTCCCAAGGGCGGAAAGGGCGTGATCGATGTGGCCCAAGAAACCCACAACGGTTTTACCGTGAAGGTCACAAACTTCTATGACGGCGTGAACGATAACGCTATCTGGAGGCTGGATGTGCTGTTCGGCTGGGCTGCAACCTACCCCGAACTGTCGGCCAAGATTTACAGCGTTTAAGGAGCAACAGACATGAGCGTTTTTCTGCTTCGCCCGTATCAGGGCTACGCCGCGTCCAGCACCACTGCTGTGACGTTTCCCGACTCCACCGAGGCGGCTTTGATTGCGCAGGGTCTGGCTACCGCTGGCCCCGTGACTGTCGCGCCGTCAATCGTTGGCGGACCGGATGGCTTCGTGACCCAAGCCGGCAACCTGGCTTTCCTGCCGCAATCCGGGCAGGGCACGCCGACGTTTCCGCAAGGACCTGCGATCCTGCCGAATATGCCCCTTGGGACTGCTGCGCTCACCGCTGCTGGCGCTTCCTCGGTGCATGTGGCGGGTACTCTCAACATCAGCGAAATCTTCATCCCGCACTGGAACACCTGGAAGGGCCTCGCGGTTCTGAACGGCACTATTGTGGGCACGGACAACATGCTGGTGGCTCTGTACGGCGGCTCTGGCATTCTGTTGGCGAACTCGGCTGTGGCCGGTACGCTGTCGGCTGGTGCTTCGACGTTCCAGAATCGGGACTTCCTGTTCCCGATCACTCTGGCTCCGGGTCGCTATTTCTGCGCGGTGCAATCCAACGGCACCACGGCGACCTCGAACAAGTTTGTCGCTGCGAACGGCGTCAACGTGCTGACTACTTCGGTGGCTGGTACGTTCGGCACTGTCCCGTCGACGATCACTGTTCCGACGACCTTTACCACGGCTGTCGGCTGCGTCTGCCAGTTGTACACGACCTAACCTTCAGGCCTGAGAGGCTCCGAAAGGGGCCTTTCTCACATGGAGGGTAGGCGATGCAGAAGTATCAGGATGTTGTCTCCAAGCCCAACGGGGATATTGTTGTCGGCGCATCGGTGCTTGTGCAGACCTATCCGGCAGGGGTCACTTCAACCATATATAGCGATGATGGCGTAACGGCAGCAACAAACCCACTGACTACCGATAGCCTTGGCGGGTTTGCCTTCTACGCTCCCAATGGGCGCTATCAACTGGTCATCAGTGGCGCGGGAATTACTCAACGCACGGTTACGGATGTGCTGCTAGAGGACATCACGGATGTCTACGTCAGCAACTTTGGAGTTTTAGGGCTTGGAAATGATGCCGCCATCATGCAAGCGGCGATTGACTCGGTTGTAGGGACTTCTGCGCGGCTCATCATTCCGGGAAATACAACCGTCCAGCTTGGCTCTACTGGGTTGACAGTCAATGGTTCATTGAACCTTATTGGTGAAGCGGGGAGAAACCGCACGGCGATTAGTTGGACAAACACCACTATGACGGCGATCACCGTTGCCAGCAATGCGGCGGTGTACTTTGATGGCATAAACTTTGCCGGCCCATCGTCCTGCACGGCGGGGGGTGCTATCTCGCTGTCAGGCGCAGGAGCGGGGACCGCCAATAGTTTCAGCAAGATTGTTGACTGCCAATTCACCAACGGCTACCGGCAGGTTTACGCGCCAGACGCCTACGCGTGGCAAATCAGCGGGAACTATTTCAACGCTCCTGTGAACACGGGTGTTTACGTGGGCAACACCACGGCGGCGGACGCTGGCGACAGTTCGTTGCTTGATAACGTTTTTGCCAATGGTATCGCAGGCTCTGTGTATGTGCGCCAAGTCTCAAGCGGAGGCTTGCGCGTGCTGGATAACAAACTGAACGGCGGTGCGTATGGCTACCTTGGCGACCTCGGAGCGGGTGTTACCACTTCCATCCTGATCTTTGAAGGCAACAGCGTCGAAAACCAGACGGTTTCAGGTGTGTGCATGAGAAACACAGCGGGAACTGCATCGTTCTCGCAAGTGATTGTTGACGGAAACCAGTTTTACAACCAGCCGACTCCCATCCTTTTTGATGATGCTATGGCGTTCATGTCAACCATGGCGATTACAGATAACACCATTGTCTGCAAGACGGGAGCAGGAACGACTTGCGCCATTACTGTGACTGCGGTGCCAAAGACCGTCATCAGTGGCAACGTCATTTTCGGTAGTGGTACTACGGCGCTTGGCATCAACGTCGGGGCATCTAGCACTGACAGCAAGGTGACGGACGATAACGTGGTTTATGGATGCACCACGGACGCCACAATTGCCAACACCAACACGGTGGCGAGTGCAGCAACGATTTCCCTGCCTGCTGCTTACGACATCATCCAAATCAGCGGCGTGACGGGAATTACCGGGATTGCTACTGGCAATGCTTGGAAGGGGCGCACCGTCACTTTGATGTTTCAAGGCGTTTTGACGGTGACGGACGGCAGCAATTTGAAGCTTGCCGGGAATTTCACGACCACGGCAGACGACACGTTGACACTAGCCTGTGTTGACGGAACGAACTGGTACGAGGTTTGTAGGAGTGTAAACTAATGCCAATCGTTGTCTCTCCCTCTCCAACCGTCCGCACGGCGCTGGACATCATCAAACGTGCCATGCGCCTGTCCGGTGTGTATTCCATTGGCGAGGAACCCAGCGCAGACGAAACCGATGCCGGCCTGATGGCGCTCAACGGGATGATCGGGACTTGGGCTAACGAGTCCCTAATGATCTACGCGCACACGCAGGACAGCATCCCTCTTGTGGCTTCAACTTCGCTTTACACACTCGGGGCCACTGGAACCGTCGTCACCACGCGCCCAATTGAGGCGCTGGACATGTCCTATGTGGTTTACCAGGGCATCAGCTACCCGTGCCCGATGATGACCATCGAGCAGTACAACAGCATCCCGTTCAAAGGGCAGACTGCGCAATTTCCTTGGACGCTGTGGTACGAGGACACTTATCCCAATGGCAATTTGACGGTCTATCCGACGCCAACGGCTGATTCCACGTTGGTCTTTACTAGCAAAAAGGAACTGACGGAGTTCACCAGTCTGACCGACCAAGTAACGCTGCCTCCGGGCTACTTCGATGCGCTGTGCTTCAACATGGCTGTCTATTGGGGGCCTGAGTTTGACGGCGTGAGCATTCCCCCACAGGTGATGCAGCAAGCCATCAATACAAAGCGGCTCATCAAGCGCACGAACACCAAGCCGCTGACGATGAAACTTCCTGCGGCGGTGCTGCCGCAAAACGGGTATGTGAACTGGAGGACGGGTGCTTAAGCCCGTTCCCCTGTTCGGCCTTGGCGTGACCGGTAAGTCGGTAAACGTCAATGCTCAACAGCGCCTGAATCTCTACTGTGAACTACAGCAGGACGCAGAGACAAACACGTTGGCAATCTACGGCACGCCGGGGCTGGTGGCTGAATCCAACTACGGAGCAAACCCCACGCGAGGCGCGTACTCCATGGGGGACTTCAAGTATTACGTGAACAGCTACACGCTGTGGAAAGAGGCCAACGACGGCACGATGACGAACCTCGGCACACTGCTGACCGGGGGCGGGCTTGTCGGGATGATCGACAACGGGACGCAAATCATCATCGTGGACGGTACTTACGGGTACATCTACAACACGGTGACGTTGGTTTTTGCGCAGATCACTGATGTGGATTTCCCCGGAGCCGATACCGTCACGTTCCAGAATGGTTACTTCATCGTCAACAAGCCAAACACGGGCGAGTTCTACATCTCGGCTCTGTACGATGGATTGTCATGGGATGCGCTTGACTTCGCAACGGCAGAGAGCAACCCAGACCCGCTAGTCAGGGTTATCAGCAACAACGGGCAGTTACTGCTGTTCGGCTCTATCAGTACAGAATTCTGGGGCGATTCTGGCGCGGCAGATTTCCCCTTTGCGCGTATTGGCGGCAGTGCGATTGAGTGGGGACTTGCCGCTCGGTGGAGTTTGTGTAAATACGACAACGCTCTAGCTTTCTTACGTAAGAACCGGCTGGGGCAGGTTCAGGTGTGTGCTTTGGTTGGCTACAACGCTACACCTATCAGCACGCCGGAACTCGATCACGTAATCAACAGTTACGGGGATGTGTCGGACGCCACGGCTTTTGCCTACATGCTCGGCGGGCATGCGTTCTATCAGATCAATTTCCCGTCTGCCGATGCTTCATGGCTGTACGACAACCAGAGTAATTCATGGAGCAAGGTTGGAGGCGAGTTCAGCCGTCACCGTGCTGAATTGCAGATTCAGTACCTCAACCAGTCCATTGTTACGGACTTTGAAAACGGGCTGACGTACACGCTAGACGAAAACGCATACACCGACAACGGGGAAACGATTGTTCGCCAGTTGATCGGCAGACACCAGGCTACCGGCGACTTCTCGAAGATTGGGCGCATGTGGCTAGAGATGGAAGCCGGGGTAGGGCTGACATCAGGGCAGGGCGAAGACCCGCAAGTCATGCTGCAAATCAGCCGTGACGGGGGCCACACATGGGGCGCAGAAATCTGGCGTTCGTTCGGCAAGATCGGCAAGTTCAGGGCGCGTGCGCTGTGGCTTGGGCTGGGCAGGGCGCGTGATTGGACGATGAAGTTTAGGATCACAGACGCAGTGAAGGTGGTCCTTGTGGCTGCGTGGGGGTCATACACAAAATGATCCTACAGCATGTTTCCTTGGTGATGGATGCGCTTTGCCGTCAAGTAGGCGGCGTGCGCGTGTTCGGGTTCAAAATATTCGCCGAGGTGAATATATTTGCCGTCAATGGTGATCGACGCTTGCCATTTATTGCGGTGCTTTCTAACGCCCAAAAATCGAGATGCGTTTCCCTTTTTGGCGCTGCGCAGATTTTGCAAGTTGACGGATTGAGGAACGTCGCGCAAATTGCAAATGCGGTTATTCAATGGGTTGCCGTCAATGTGGTCAATGTAGTTGTCCGGCCATCTGCCATGGGCGTAAAGCCATGCAAGGCGGTGCAAACGATAGATGCGGCCATCCACTCTGATGGCGCGGTAACCATCGTCCGTAAAATTGCCCGCCACCGAGCCGACAACAATGCGCCTATTTGGTTTTTTGAGCCACGTAAAGACGCCGGTTTCCGGGTCGTAGTGGAGAAGTTCGCGCAAGCGCTGCGCGGTAAGATCGGTCTTAGCCATGATGCACTCCTAATGCTGATTGGTCAGAGGCCCGCTCGTGTTGGTAGCACTTGCGGGCTTCGCTATTTTAGCGCCGAGGTCAGCCATGGCAAGTAACAACGGTTTCGACTTCCCGTCTAACAGCCAAATGACGGACGCCAATCGGATGATGACGATTCCGTGGGGGCAATGGCTTAACCGCATTCAGGACATTTGCAATAGCGTGCAGCAGTCGGGGGCTACTGTTGACCGCCCGACTTCCGTCCTCTGGATAGGGCGCGTGTTCTTTGATACCGACCTTGGCAAACCCGTGTGGGTGAAGTCAGTACGCCCGACTGTTTGGGTAGACGGCTCGGGCGCAGTCGTATGAAAACAGAAATCAACTTCCACGGCGGCGATGCTGAAAGCGGCGATGTCTTCATGGTGGAAACACACGCACCGGCAGGCCACAAACTGACGCAGCACGAACACGACAAGCCGCACCTGTCCTATCTGGCAAAAGGCACGGCCATCGTGGAGGTGGACGGCATCAAGACGGAATACACCGGGCCTGCGGTTCTGACGATTGCCGCGCACAAGGTGCATGCCGTCTACGCGCTAACCGACATCACTTGGCTGTGCCTGTGGGCAACCGACGAGGAAATGCAGGCGGCGGCGCGTGAACAACTGAAAGTATTGGGGGTCTGATATGTGGGGTGCAATTGCTTCTGTTGCCGGTGGGTTGCTGGGTTCTAGTTCGGCAAGCGATGCGGCTGACGCGCAGGCGGCGGCTTCTCAGCAGGCCAACGATTTGCAGCGGTACATCTATGACAACAACGTCCGGTTAAATCAGCCCGCCATTGATGCCGGAAACGTTGCGCGAAACAAGCTCATGCAACTGCTGGGCCTTGGTGGAACGCCTGGCGGTGCGCCTGCGGGGCCGACGCGTGACCAGCTTCGCCAGCAACTCATCGGGAAGTTCACCACTGGCGGCGAACAGATTAAGACCGCAGGCCCTGAATCCTGGGCTGGCGAGTACATGTCAACGCCAACGACGGTTGACGAGAACGGATTGCAGCGGGCAATCGACGCGCAATACCAACCTAGCGGGGTTGATTCCAACGGCTCCGATTACGGCTCTTTGCTCAAGGCGTTTACCGGGCAAGACTTGCAAAACGAACCCGGTTACCAGTTCGGGCTGAAACAGGGCCAGCAGGCCCTTGATCGCAAGGCGGCGGCGGGTGGCGGGTACTTCTCAGGGGCTGCGCTCAAAGCTGCGCAGACGTTTGGGCAGGACTACGCAGGCACGAAGTACGGGGAGGCGTTCAATCGCGACACGACGACGAAGAACAACATTTACAACCGGCTGCAGGGCATTGTCTCGCCGGGGCAGGTTGCGACCAACAACGTCGGGACGATGGGGCAGGGCTACGCAAACAGCGTGGGCAACAACCTTACGGCTGCGGCAGATGCTCAAGGCGCAGCGGGTATTGCTGGCGCAAACGCATGGCAAAAAGCCATCAATCAGGGCGTGAATCAATACCAAAAGAACAACGCGCAAAACAGCATTTACGCAAACCTCAATAGCTACCGTGACCCAAATTACGGCATCAACAGCTATGAAAGCTAAGGGAGCCTGACATGCCTGTAAATGCTTCGATTTACAACAATGTGGGCGCGGGCGTAACCCCGCTGGAAGACCCGCAAAACGCCCTCCTGAAGGCGCTACAGGTGCAGCAAGCTCGTCTGACGGGCCAGCAAGCACAGCAGGGCATGGAGGACGACCAAGCCCTGCGCGAGGCCACGATGGCAAGCGGCGGGGATCAGAACAAGCTGATGCAGTTGCTCTACGGCAGGGGGCAGTACAAGGCGGCGGCTGGCGTGCAGAAGTCCATACTTGATGCGCAAAAGGCGCAGGCCGACATTGGGCATGTCGGAGCGCAGGCTAAAAACCAAAACGCCTTGGCTGATGAAAACTCAGGCAAGGCCACGGACGCCACGCTGAAACGCTACCGCAGTTATCTGGACTACATCGACACGCCCGAGGCTGCTGCGCGGTGGGTTCAAGCGCAGCACCAAGACCCGCAGATTGGCGGGCTGGTGTCCAAAATCATGCCACTGGATCAAGCATTGCAATCCATCCCGCAAACTCCGCAAGAATTTGCCGTGTGGCGCTCCAAGCAGGCGCAGGGCATTGATTCCTACACCAAAAGCATTGCGCCAAAAACGGAATGGAAAGATAACGGGCAAAGGCTTATTCCCGTTGAAACAAATTCTCTGGCTCCTGGATATCAAGCGCCTACCGCAATCCAAAAGCAGGCGACACCGGGCGAAGTCATGGTGGATACGCGCACGCGGGAGGAAAAAGCAAAAGACCGTGCGCAGTCTGATCGGCATTTCAGCGAGTCGCAAAAGACGGCGGGACAAGCGGTTACCTATCAGACTGACGGAGCCGGCAATCTTGTCGCGCTGCCTGCAAAACTTGCGCCGGGGGCGGCGGCAGAAGCCACGCCTGTAACCGCTGGCGGCAAACCGCTTCCTCCCAAAATTTCGCCGTTGCCGGAAGGAGCGCAAAAGCAACTTGTCGGCTCCCGCAATCTGCAAGACGCCATTGATGGCTATCAGTCGGTGCTGTCCAAGTGGGGCAACGTAAAACTGCTTTCCCCCGATGCGCAGGCAGAAATGGGAAATGCTTACAACAACATGATGTTGCAAGCCAAAGAGGCATACAACCTTGGCGTGCTGAACGGCCCTGATTACGACATTCTGCAAAGCGTCGTCAAAGACCCGACCAAACTAGGATCAGTTGCCACAAGCAACAAAGCCATGTCTGGGCAAGCCGCAAAACTAAAGGCAACGGCGGCCAACATTGAGCGCACGATTTTGGAATCGCATGGGAAAGCCTACACGCCAAGAAGTGGTGCGCCAGGAAATGATTTGGCAAGCGCCATTGACGCTGAGATTGCCAGACGCGCTGGAGGTAAAAAGTAATGGACTTGTCCAAGCTGTCAGATGCCGATTTGATGGCCTTGAAAGCGGGCGACCTGACCAAGGTTTCGGACGCTGGTTTGATGGTTTTGAAAGGCGAGCCTGCGCCCCAAGAGCGCAGCAGCATGGATGAGCTTGGCCGACAAATCGGGCTGGCTGCGCGGGCTGGCGTTAAATCGCTATTGACAGTTCCAGCCATGCTTTCCGATGCCGCCACGGGAGTGGTTAACACCGGGCTTGATGTGGTGCGCGGCAAAGGCAATGGCTTTCGATTCCAAACTGTCAATTCGGCGGCGGACAACCTGATGACCGGCGCGGGCATTGCGGCACCTGAGAACGCGACGGAGCGCGTGGTGCAAGACGCAACACAAGCAATGGGCGGCACGGGGGCAACCGTCAAGGCGGGGCAGTTCCTAGCCAAGAATGCCGCGCCCGTTGTTTCCAAGATCGGGCAGTTTCTATCTGCCGGGCCGGGGATGCAGACCGCTGCCGCGCTCACAAGTTCCGGCGCTCAAGGCATTACCCGCGAAAACGGGGGTGATGCCGTCGATCAATTTGCAGCGGGCATGGGCGGCGCTTTTCTTCCTGCCGCTGCTGTTGGCGGTGGCTCTGCTGTTGTGCGAGGCTTGCTTCGAGGCGGCGAAGAGGGGCGGCAGACTGTCGCAAAAAACATCAAGCTGTTTGACGATGCGGCGGGCGTTTCACCATCCGTGGGGCAAGCCACCGAAGGCCGCGTTGGGCGGGGCATTGAATCCTTTTTGTCCAAAGCACCGGGCGGCGCGGGCGTCATGCAAAAGTCGGCGCAGGACAAAGCGGCGGCAATGGCAAAAGCGGTCAACGATACAGCCGATTCGCTCGCTCCGGGGGCCAGCGGCATCAAGGCTGGCGAAGCCATTGAAAAAGGCGTGCAGGGGTTCAAAGAAGGCTTCAAGAAGGTGCAAGAGCGGCTTTACAACACGCTTGATAAGCACATTCCCAACGACTCCCCAATTCAAGTCGGCAACACTGAATTTGCGCTCAAGCAGTTAAACGAAGGCATTGAAGGCGCTCCGAATATTTCCGAGTTCTTCAAAAACTCCAAGATCAAAGGTATTGACGTTGCGCTGCAAAAGGATTTGGAGCTGTCTGCCACGGGCGGCACGCTTCCCTATGAGGCGGTTAAGAAGTTGCGCACCCTGATTGGTAGGGAGATTGCTGATAACTCGCTGCTTGCAGATGTTCCGCGCTCCAAGTGGACGGCGCTCTATGGCGCATTGTCCGAGGATTTGGGCATGGCTGCAAAACAAGCTGGCCCGCAGGCAGAACAATCGTGGCAATGGGCAAATCAGTTTACCAAGGGGCAACTGGATCGGCTGGAAAGCCTGTCCAAAATCGTCGGTAAGGACTCGCCAGAAAAGATTTTCCAAGCGGCCCTAGCTGGCACGTCTGAAGGCAACACCATCATTAAGCGGGTGGTTGACGCCATCCCCAAGGACAACCGCAAAGAACTAGCAGCGGCAGTGCTTCGCCGGATGGGTCAGGCCAACAACAGCGCACAGAACGCGGCAGGCGATGTGTTTTCGTCTGAAACGTTCCTGACCAATATCAACAAGCTATCGCCAGAGGCGCGGTCTACGTTGTTTGGTCGGCTCGGTGTGCCTGATGTGCCCAACAAGTTGGCGCAGCTTGCGGAGATGGCCGCAAACATGCGCGAGGGTTCAAAAGTGTTTGCCAACCCGTCAGGAACGGCGCAGGCGCTGTCTTTGCGCGATGCTGGGCTTGGCACGCTCGGGGCATTGCTCACGGGCCATCCTGGCGTTGCTGCTGCAAGTGCTGGGGTTGTCGGCGGCTCCAACCTGCTTGCCAAGAAGATGACTGACCCAGATTTTGTGAAATGGCTGGCAAACCGCACAGAGGTTTCTCCGACGCTGCCCGCCGTCGCTGGGAATGCTTTGCAACGGGCGCTTGCGCCTTAAAACAATTTAGCGAGAGCGACTATGCCAACGATCACCGAAATGACGATCAGCAGCAACGGGCCAAGGAAACCAAAGACATGGCCTACGGATTCGGCGGCGTCAAGGTCTGAGTAGTCAGGCTTCATCAACGCATTCTAGGACTAAACATGGCAACGTATCTTTCGCCAATCAGCAACGATCAGGTAGTTGACTCCAACGGCTCGCCTCTAGTCGGCGGATGGTGGCGCGTCTACCTCGCGGGGACAACCACTCCCGTCACCACGTACACCGATAGCACGGGGATAACCCCCCAGCCCACGGACATCACGCTAGACGCATCTGGACGGCCCGCTAACCCCATCTGGCTGTCCGGTGGAATCCCGGTGAAGTTCCGTTTGTACTCTGCCTCTGGCGTCATCCTGCTGACCGTGGACAACGTGTCGGGCATTAACGACCCGGCAGGCATCACGGCGCAAGATCAGTGGGTTTTGTATGGAGCGGCTCCGACGTACCTCTCTGCGACTTCGTTTAGCCTGGTTGGCGACCAGACAAATACCTTCCAGATCGGGCGGCGCATCAAGTCTGTGAACACCGGGGGCATTCGGTACAGCAGCATCACAAACAGCGTCTACGGAGCCGTTACAACCGTCACAGTGACCAACGACAGCGGAACCCTAGACAGCGGCATGTCAGCGGTGTCCTACGGGCTGCTGTCTTCGCTGAACAGCAGCGTACCAACGACGATTGCACGAAGCGGCGCAAACGTTGACATCACTTCGCTGCAAAGCTCCACCACGGTGACGACTCAGACGGCAGCGGACCAGTCCACCAAGATCGCCAGCACGCTGTATGCCGACAGGGTAAGCGCGAAGATTCAGCCTGTCACTGCGACGATTGGCTCAAACGCGATCACGGTGAACCTTGGGCCGACAACCATTGATTTCCGTTCCACCACGCTTGCCACGGGTACGCCGACATCGGTGACATCTTCCGCGACGGTTTCGCTTGTCATTGCATCTACCGATAGTTTCGGGCTGGTGACTGCTGCCGGAAGCCAGCGGTTAGCAATCCTTGCCATCAACAACGCAGGGACGATTGAGCTTGCTGCTGTTGCCTTGTACGGCGGTGTATCGATTGACGAAACCGGCGTGATTACCACGGCGACGACGGCCACCACATCAACCGGCATCAAGGCCGCAGCGGTTCGCACGGGGGTGGCTTACCGGGTAGTCGGGTATCTGGACGCAACCTTTACCACGGCGGTGGGCTGGGGTTCGCTGGCTCTTGTCCAAGGGTACGGGGGCAACGCCGCAGATGCTACGGGTTCTATCGGCTTTGGGCAGACATGGCAAAGCACCGGCAAGGCGACATCGACCACGTACTACAACAACACCGGCAAGCCAATCATGGTGTCCGTCATCGCAAGCGTGAACGCGGCGGGGAATATCAAGCTCACCATTGGAAGCGTTGATATGGCCCAAGTTGCCAACAACGGCACGGGCGGCAATACCTTAACAGTGGCTGGAATTGTGCCGCCAGGTGCTTCCTATTCCACCACGATTGCGGGCGGTGGAAGCATAACCCTGTGGCTTGAATTGAGGTTGTAATCATGTCCGAGCATGACCACGCCACCATCAAGATTCTGATTGCTTGGGTCGGCGCCATCTATGGCGCTTTGACGCTTTCGCAACTAGTGCTGTTTGCCACGCTGGTTTACACCGTGCTGCAGATCGTCGTGCTAGTGCGCAAGATGTGGAAGGGCAAGGCATGACGTTTAACCCTTCCGTCACCCAGCGCATCACCGCAGCAGCAAAACGGCGAGTGATTAAAGACTGGCGCTCTAGGCTGAAGGACTACAGCACGATTTCGCTTGCCTTCAGCACTGCAGTCGCCGCTGCGTGGAGCGCCCTTCCTGCTGACTGGCTGGCCTTCCTCCCCGTTGCGTGGGTGGCGCGGGCTATCGGCGTTATCACGGCGCTTGGCCTTGCGGGCAAATTCTTGGTTCAAGAGCCGCCGAAGGATGACGCATGAAGACCAGCCAAGTCGGCCGCGACCTGATCCAAGGTTTTGAGCAATGCAGGCTAGTCGCCTATCCCGACCCCGGCTCAAGCAACGGAGTCCCGTGGACATGCGGATGGGGGGCTACAGGGCCTTCAATCGGCCCCGGCACAGTCTGGACGCAGGAACAGGCAGACGAACGCTTTGATGAGGATTTGAGCCAATTCGAGTACATGCTGAACAACGCCTTGACGACTATCGTGACCCAAGGCCAGTGGGACGCGCTGATTTCCTGCCTCTACAACGTCGGGCCTGGCGGGAAGAACAAAGACGGCATCATCCGGCTGAAGTCGGGCGGGCCGTCTACGCTGCTGCGGCTGGTGAATGCGCGGGACTTTGCCGGGGCGGCTGCGCAATTCGAGCGGTGGATATCGCCGGGTTCGTCTGTCAGCAATGGCCTGTTGCGGCGGCGCAAGGCTGAGCGCAAGGTGTTTGAATCGTGATCGTCTGCCCCCTCCGCCTCGGATCGCACGACATCAGCGCGTGTCAGAGGTGGCGCATTCCGAAAGGCTGGCTGTGTTCTCTCTGCAAGCAAGGCTAATCGCGCTCATCATGCTGGCGGTGTTTATCGCTGGCGTGGGCTGGAAGGGCTATCACAGCGGCTACAAGGCGCGAGACTTGATTGCGCAGGCCGCGGCAGCAGAACGCACAGCGCAAGCCCTAGCGGCCTCCGAAACCAACCGCCTGCGAGAGCGGGCCATGCAACGCACGAAAGACGAGGCCATCAATGCAGCCGAGAAACGCGCCACCATATTTCGCCGGGATGCTGATGCTGTTGCTGTTGAGCGCAACGGGCTGCGCGACGACCTCGCCGCCAGCCGCAGTGGCATCGCCGCAGCTTCCTGCGATTCCGTCCGTCGATACGCAGCGACTGTCAATTCCGTATTTGAACAATGTGCAGCAAGACTTGAAGAGGTGGCGGGAACAACTCAAGGCATCGCCTCTGACGCCCGCACCTTGATGGATGCGTGGCCGAAGTAGTCAAGTCCCTGCGCGGATAGCGGCGGCAAGATATTTCACGGAACTGCGCACAATCTGCCAAGCCTCGTCTGCGGTGTAGGTGCGCAAAGGCTCCAGCGTCATGTATCGCTGTTCGTCCAGCACCTTAGCCGCCCGCTCGGTGGCTGCTTGCCAAGCCGCCCATGCAAGCTCTGCGGCAAAAGGCTCATACTTGGCTTTGTACGGATCGCGCAACGGCGGGTATAGCCACGCCTCAAACGCTTGTCGTGTGTCCATGCTATCGCTCCTTGGTGGGGGTGCGGCTACGCAGCTATGCGGTAGTCTTTTTTGATGACGCCCGCGCCGTTACCAGCGCCAACTACGGCAGCATTTACCCATATTCTGCGGCCATCAAAAAGCCTGCGGATGTGCCCGCGCCTTAGATGCTCCCTTGGCGACCTGTGACCATTGGCGCATCCAATATGATCCGTCGCCTCTTTGCTTGGCTCTATAGTCAGTATGTGATAGGCGTCAAACGGCAATGCCGCCTTGATTTTTTTGCCTTCATTTTTTGGGGCACTTCTTTCAATGTGGACGTTTGAACATTGCAGCACATTCAAGAAACACAACAGGGCACCAAGTTCGTCCATGTAATCCGACATCGGCACGGACTCATTCATCATTTTTACTTGGATTGGAACTCCTAGATGGCCTATAGTTTGGCTTCTATCAAGGTAGTACGTAGTCGGTATGGCGCATTCTGGAAGCACCCGCCACTTTCCATCGTGCTGAGTCCAAAACGCAACCGTAATGGCAATCCAATCATCGCGCTCTCTGGCAAAAACAATGCGCTTTGGGGCGACGATAAAGTTATCGGCTTCGTATTGTGCAACGCCATTTAAGTAGCCTATAGGGGCATCTTCTTGGCGGGTTTTCCCGCTTGTGTTGTATTCCAGTGCTATGTATGGGTACGGCAGTCGCAATGGCTTTTCCTCGTCTAAAGCCCGAAATTGGAGGTCTTCAAACAGCCTGCCACCATGCGGCAAAAGAAATTTTGTCGATGCCCCGTGCAAGTCCACAATATGACTCATCACCGAGCGCAACTCGGCCCCAATGCTTGGAACCTCAAGCATTTGTTTGCAATATTTAGTGAGTTGCCGCGAGTAATTCAGATGTTCCATTTTTTTCCAGCATCGCAAGTATTGCCAACATATCGTGCTCCCAATTTGGCCTAAATTGCGGCCATTCCGGGCAGTGCATGAAGTCAAGAAGCAGTGCCTGAATCACGCCCGCCTGATCTTCGGTTAGTTGAAGAGTGACCATGGTTATGCAGCAACGCCGCAGACGCGATGCAGACGCGATCCGCGCAAGTGGTTGATTCTATTGGGCATGTTGGGCTGTCGGTTGGGCACCGAGTCATCCCCTGCCCTCCATGACATCCTCAAGCACAGCCCGCGCCCCTTCCGGCCAGTTTCCTGCCATGCGCAGCGACTCGGTGATTGCTACCCGCAGCCCCTCCACCTCTGCCCGCAGAGCATCGCGCTCGGCGGTGAGGTGGTCTAGTTCAGTCGCGTATTTCTTCTCCGCGCAGGGCCGGCAGCAGCATGCCCGCTTGTCCAGATCGGCCACCGTTTGCAAACAGATCATGCAACGGCTCATGTAGCCACCCGGTGCGTAGCCGTAACGCTTCAGGTGCAGCCAGTCGGGCCGTTGCGTCAGGTCATCCATGGTCGTCCCCAAGAGTCGTATTCAATCTCTGCAGCCGTTGGTTGCAGGGCAAGGAAAAGCCAGTCCCGAGCACGCGGTGCAAAGTCAGCCCATTCCCTTCCAGCATGCTCTACCTTGCCTGCCATAGGGCCTTCTTTGGTGCATAACATGCCGTAGCTCCCCATGTTCCCATGGAACAGGTCATACAGATGCGCCACGGCGGCATTGACATCTGGCGGCAAGGGGGAGAACGTGTGGTTGTCGTGCATGTAGTAAATGCGGCGGCTCATGGCTTCTCCTTGAGTGCTGCACGGGCAATGCTGCAGTGATCCCACACCGAGCTTTCGATGATCTCTTGCAACGCCTCCCGCAGCGCCTTGTTGTCGGCAGCACTCACGGCGGCGGCGTGGGCAAGCATCTGGTCGGCTCTGTACCTTGGCGGGCCATCCATCGGTAGGCGGCAATCAGGCTCAGGCAGTGGCACTCTCATGGCTTCTTTCTCCATGCATAAGGGACTTGTCCACGACGGGTGCCCGCCCATTCGTCGATGGCTGCTTTACCATCTTGCATCCACGCCGCGTACAGCGCAGGAACTTCTGCTACCGGCACATCTTCTGCGTCCGCTGCTCCTGCGAACACGTCGTTGACATTGGCCGCAAGGGACAGCCCCGTCCAGTCTTTTGTGTCTTGGTCGTAGTTGCTCCAGAAGCAAGTGTCATCGGCGCACATCTCTGACGCCATGCGCCAGACTTCAGGATCATCGGTTGCAAATTTCATGTCTCCCCCTCAATGCGCATGGCTTTGATGCGGTTGTAGGAATCGGCCTTGGCGGCAAACCATTCATCGCGGTAGGAGTCGTCGGGCTGTGCTGCTTGCGCCGCATGCTCCAGCGCCACCCGCATGGCCTCGCGCTGGATGTTTTGGATTTGCTTCTCGGTGTAGTACAGCGATTCGGGCCATGCAGTTGTTCTTGCGATTGGCTCGGGCAACTTCGGCAGGGGGATCATGGCTGCTGCCCTCCTTGCTTGATCCGCTCCATGTGAGAGAAATACTCGCTTGGCGTTGCGTGGTGTTTGTAGAGGTCGCGCAGCAGCGGCATGGACAAGTCCGGGATGGACTCCAGCATGACCTCGGCGTATCGGCCAAACTCTGAAGACTCGGCTGCGGCCTTGGCAATGATGGTTTCGCGCTTCATTGCCGCCCTCCTTGCTTGATGCCGTGGGCTGCTTCTGTTTCTCTGATAATTGATCGCAGTACGTCTAGGTTTGCCAGTATTCCAACGCGCCGAAGTATTGCGTCAGCTTGCTCATCACTCAGCGCCACGGGCGGCGGGGAGGATGGGGCTGCTGCGATCATGGCGCGGTATTCGTCCGCTGATACTTGGCCCATCCACTTGTCGGTGCGGTCAGGGTCGTCGCCATTGCGAATGATCTCCACTGCACGCAACAGCCGCTCACGCTTGGTGTGCCGTGCGGCCTCGACCATCTGCTCGGTTGGCTCCACCGGCACCAGCTTCCATCCATCTGGTATGTTCATGCTTTCTCCTTCGGGGGTTGTGGCAGAGGCATCCAGTGGGTGGGCCTGCACAGGTCAAAGTCTTCTGCACCTTGGTCTGCCAAACACCAGCCCCACATGGGAACGTGGCTGGTCTTGCCCCACGACACAAGCCGAACGCAACCGTCAACAACCGCCATGAAGCATTTGTTTTTCGGCGCAGTCTCAATCGGTTGCCATTGCGGCACAGCAGGCGCAGGGGCGGCGAGGAATTCGGTAATGGCGTTGCACACCGCAGTTCCCTTTGCTTTTTTCCATGCTTCGGGAGTTACGTCGTAGTTCGATGAATTGCCAAGACAGTCCAACGCCGTCAAAGCCTGGCGCAGCAGTTCGGTGGGGGTGGTCATGTCGCCAGCCCCCTGGACGGCAACCACTGCGCAACGTCAGCCCCATCGCGCACATACGCAGGACGCAGATCAGGGTGCGCAGGCTCCCATGGCTGATGTGCGATAGAGCGTGGCGGCACCTCATCGGGATGCTTGGTGCGCGGCTTCCATTCAAACTCTTTGCCTAGCGCCACTCGGGCGCGTTTGGATAGGGTGTGGTTTCCCATGGTTATGCGGCTACGGTTTCGTTGAGGGATGCGCCATGCTTTTTCAGGGCGCTGCGAATGTTGGAGGGCAGGAGCTTCCAGAGCTTTACCTTTTCGTCGCCGTCAGTGATGCCGATGTACTCGCCATAAGATCCGACAACGTCACCCGCATTGAACAGGTCAACAACGGCGTTAGCGACGGCTTCTACAACTGCCTGCCTGTTGCTGGCCAGTTGGATGTCAGGTGCTGCGGCAAACACCGGAACTGGCTGCACCGCCTGCAATTTCTCCTCGGCAATTGCCGCCAAGCCCTCGCCGTTCTCCTCGTTCAGATGGTGAATGGCAGTCTCCAGCCGGTCTGTTTTGGGCCAATATTTGTATGCCTGTTTCACGCAAGTCTTTTTGACCATCTCGCCCTCGTCGGTGCCCCACGGCCCCGGCGACTTGGCTTTCTTGGCAATCCAAGATTTCCACGCCTGCGACCTGTCCCGAATTGCAATGCACTCGTCATAAGTCATGGTGTGCGTGAGGTAGTCGCCGTCCACGGTCTTGATGGTGCAGTACACCCCGACAACCTCGCCTCGATCCTTGCCAAACGGGTTGAAGACGTGCGTAGGCGGTTTGTCT
>Ga0228700_1000438_pt1 | contig 38910 bp, 23 predicted proteins | sample McNCre317_Aug_MG_FD_178019 | JGI IMG/M metagenome (GOLD analysis project Ga0228700, IMG submission 178019) | Freshwater microbial communities from McNutts Creek, Athens, Georgia, United States - 3-17_Aug_MG | ecosystem: Environmental > Aquatic > Freshwater > Creek | place: USA: Georgia...
CGAAGATGGACTTACCGAATTAAATCACAAATATTTAGTTGGTCGCGCCTTAGACAACCGCATCGGAGGCTACATGATCGCGCAAGTAGCTCGCAAATTGAAAGAGAATAACATTCAATTACCTTTCACATTATATGTGGTAAACTCGGTACAGGAAGAGATTGGATTACGCGGTGCTGAAATGATTGTTCGCCGATTAAAACCGGATTTGGCATTCATAACGGATGTGACGCATGATACGCAGTCGCCCATGTACAACAAGAAAACCCAAGGTGACATGTCATGTGGAAAAGGACCGGTCATTTGCTATGGCCCAGCCGTACAAAACAATGTGCGTGATTTCATCATCGATGTTGCCAAAGAACACAGCATCGAATTCCAACGACAAGCCGTTTCCCGTTCTACAGGTACTGATACGGATTCTTTCGCTTATGCAACAGAAGGTGTTGCATCTGCCTTGATATCTCTCCCATTAAAATACATGCATACAACCGTAGAAACCATTGCCAAAAGTGACATGGAGGCGGTGATTGAATTGATCTATCAATCGTTGTTAAAGGTGAAGGGGAATGAGGACTGGAGGTATTTTAATTAGACGTAAGTCTCTTTGGCAAAGCTTTAAGCTTTGCCAAAGTTTGAGGCGCTTTGCGCCGATTCCCCAGACTGAAGTCTGGGGTTATAAAAAAGTCGTTCCCAATCCAACGTCTAAAGTCTAATGTCCAAAGTCTACTAGACGCGAAGTATTGCGTCTCTACAGATATCTAGCAAAAAACTCCCACGTCCTCAACATCTGATCAATTCGCTGCCGATTGTTACCCGCACGGGTAATCTCATGTGAGGCACCCGGATGACGCACATATTCCACTTCACGACCTAATTGCTTCAAGCTCTTGTACAGCATTTCGCTTTGGATTACGCCAGTACGAAGGTCATTTTCACCGTGAAAAATGATTAAAGGGGTTTTGATATTAGCCACATAACTTAAGGGAGATTCACGATCCAACACAGCTCTTGTCGCTTTTTCCCAAGGATAACCACCAAAATAGTTGGGAACCAAACGCCAAGCATTTCCTTCTCCAAAAAATGTTGACAATTCATAAACTCCTCGTTGGGCCGCAGCCACTTTAAATCGGTTCGTGTGGCCAACAATCCAAGCAACCAAATAACCTGCATAAGAACCACCAGTCACTCCTAATTTCGTAGTATCTGCCCATCCTTCTTTGATCGCTAAATCCATTACACGCATCACATCCGCCATCGGGCCAGCGCCCCAATCTTTTACATTACTAGCCATAAAAGGTGTTCCGTATCCCCCACTTCCACGTGGATTACAATACACAATGCCATATCCTTTCGCAGCATAATATTGAAATTCATGCCACATGCTTGCTTCACCTGTCCCCCACATGGCTGTAGGCCCACCATGGATTTCCACGACCAAGGGATACTTTTTCCCTTCTTGAAATCCAATCGGTTTCATGACCCAATAATCAACCGTTTGGCCTAATTTATTAATGAATTGATGTTTCACCGCTTTGGCTAATTGCTTATCCTTTAACCAAACAGCATTGAAATCCGTTAAACGCGACTCTTTTCCATTAGAAAGCATATACAATTCCGATGGGTTTTCTATCGAAGTCTTAGCATAAATAAATTGATCGCCTGCTACATCGAAGCCCAAAACACCTTCCATCGTTGAAGTCAAGGTTTTAAACTTCTTCGTTGCCAAGGTATATTCAATAATAGGAACAGCACCTTGATCTTGTGGTGTTAGATATAATTTCGCATCATCCGCCGACCATTTTACTTGTGTAATCACACGATCTAAAGACACATCTTGAGTCAAACCCGAAGACAAATTCATCACTTTTAAAACAGGATTCGAAACACCTGTCGATTTTGATTCAAAAAAAGCAACTTGGTCACCTTTGTTATTGATACTTAAATTCGAATATCGAAATCCTGCTTTGATTAATAAAGACGTGTAAGCACGAGAAACAGCATCATAACGTACAATTTGGCTTTCAAGCACCTTGTCGGGATGCGACAAACTATCAGCTGGCAAAATCACCAAAAAGTTGTTGGCATTCAATTGCTCCCAGTCCGACCAGCGATTCAAAGGATTATTAATTGCCACGGGTTTGGCTCCAGCTTCCAAACTCAACGCATAAATTGTGGACAAAGAAATCTCTCCCGACGTAGTCATTTCCTCCTGAAATTGCAGGCGATTAATCACTTTGGCCTTTTTATCCTTCTCATTTTGTGCCAAATAAGCACGAACTTCTTCGATGCTTCCATTCGGATTCGCTTTCGCTTTGGATATAAATGAGGCGTTTAAAACTTGTGGTTTTTCCAAAGACCATGCAGGAATTAAATGACGAGGATTCGCAATCGAATCCGCATAGAAATCTTTTAATGAGATACCGGAGGTGTAATATAATCTACCATCATGTTTTGAAATCGATGGATTTTGAACCGAAACCTTAGCATTCGTTAAAGTCAAAGCCTCACCTCCCGCTAAACTCAGTTGGTATACCTGTGACTTATTCCCTAAATCTCGCGTAAACAGAATAGATTTACCATCCGCCGACCAATTGGCCCCGCTAATCGAATAGCGACCCGCAGTCATGGCACGGGAAGTTTTCGTTGCGACATCCCCTACATACAAATGCGTTTGATAAACAAAATCACCTTTGGTATCCGGATCATCTTCCACGGACGTCACCGTATATAAAAACTTTTGTCCGTCTGGGGAGAAACTCGGTTTACCTACCGACTTGATTTTCAATAAATCCGTAACCTGGATGGTATTTTGGGCTAAAGCACCAAAAGAAACAAAGAGAATGAGTAATAGTGTCCGCATCATAAAAAAATAAGGCTTGCGAAAAATGTCGCAAGCCTTAAAATTAGAAAATAAAAGATGAATTGATTAAATCAATTTAAGAATTTCTTCACCAATCGCATCTGTTCCTAAAATCATCGATTTGTCGGTAGACGCATCAGCGATATCACCTGTACGGAAACCTTTCTTCAAAACCTGATCTACGGCATTAATCACAGCTTCCGACTCAGCTTTCATACCAAATGAAATATCCAACAATAAGGCTGCAGATAATACCGAAGCCATCGGATTCGCTAAACCCTTACCTGTAATGTCATGCGCAGAACCGTGAATAGGCTCATAAACACCCGTTCCATCACCGATAGAAGCAGATGCTAACATACCCATCGAACCTGCAATTTGAGATGCTTCATCCGTTAAGATATCACCAAATAAGTTGGCCGTTACAACCACATCAAAACGCTTAGGATCTTTGATCAACAACATAGCCGTTGCATCTACGAATTGGTATTCAACCGTTACATCCGGATACTCCAAAGCCAATTTCTGAATTTCTTCACGCCATAAACGTGAGGATTCCAATACATTTGCCTTATCTACAGAAACTAAATGCTTCTTACGTGTACGAGCAGCTTCAAAAGCCTTGCGACCGATGCGCTCAACCTCATAACGGCTATATTCAGCTACGTCATAAGCTGTATCACCATTGTTTTTACGGCCTTTTTCACCGAAATAAATATCCCCCGTTAATTCACGGAAGAATAAAATATCCGCACCTTTCAAAATTTCAGGCTTGATGCTTGATGCCGACAATAATTCATCGAACAATTTGATCGGACGTAAATTAGCATAAAGGCCTAATTCCTTACGCATTTTCAACAAACCTTGCTCAGGACGAACCTTCGCAGAAGGATCATTATCATATTTAGGATGACCTACTGCACCGAAAAGCACAGCGTCAGACGCCTTCATTTTTACTAAAGTCTCTTCTGGAAGCGCATCACCTGTCGCTTCAATCGCAACGTGGCCAATTAATGCCTCATCATAAGTAAAATCATGGCCAAATTTCGCCGCAATTTTCTCCAATACTTTTTTACCTACTTCGGTTACTTCTTGTCCAATTCCATCACCTGGAACGATTAAGATATGTTTTTTTGCCATGATATGTTTATTAAATCAAATTCAACATTTTTTGGGTCGCCTTGATGGCAGACACCGTTTGGTCGCAATCCAGACCTCTTGTAATCAATTCTTTTCCTCCATGATTCCAAGTAATAATGGTCTCACATAATGCATCAGACTCACCTCCTGGCGGAATGCGAACCGCATAATCCGTCAACTGAGCTAATTTCTGACCATTTTTCTCAAAAATTATCGCCAAAGCATGCATGAACGCATCGTATTGACCATCCCCTTGGGCATGTTCCTCAAAAATCTCCCCATCAACCGAAATCTTCAAGGTTACTGAAGGACGTAAGTCTTTGGAATGCGTTAATACATAATTCAAGACCTGCACGCGCTCTTCAATCGCATCAGAATCCAAGACATCTGAAATGATGTATGGCAAATCATTTTGCGTTACAACCTCTTTGCGGTCACCTAATTCAATGATGCGCTGCGTAACTTTCTTCAAATCTGAATCTGACAATTGAATGCCTAAGGCAGCTAAATTATTCTCAATATTCGCTTTACCAGACGTTTTACCCAAAGCATATTTACGCTCACGGCCAAAACGCTCCGGCATCAACTCATTAAAATACAGATTATTTTTCTTGTCACCGTCCGCATGAATTCCTGCTGTTTGGGTAAATACATTCTCCCCTACAACCGGTTTATTTGCTGGAATACGGAAACCAGAGAAGGTCTCCACTAATTTACTCACCGAATAGAGCGACTTTTCACAAACGGATGTTTTGACATCTTTTTGGTAGTCATTCAATACGGCAATAACGGAAGCTAAAGGAGCATTTCCAGCTCGTTCGCCCATTCCATTCACTGTCAAGTGTAAACCATGAATACCGTTACGAACCGCCTCAAGCGCATTCGCAGTACCTAAATCATAGTCATTGTGCGCATGAAAATCAAAATGTGTATTCGGGTAGCGCGATACCAATTCCTTGATGTATTCGCCCGTTTCCCAATAAGTCAAAACGCCTAAGGTATCCGGCAATAACACACGCTTAACAGGCAATTGCGTAATGAAATCCAAGTAACGCAAGACGTATTCCTTCGAATTACGCATACCATTACTCCAGTCTTCTAGGTAGACATTCACCGATAAACCTTTGGAATTGGCTAATTCAATCGTTGCTTGAATTTCAGCAAAATGTTGTTCCGGCGTTTTCTTGAGTTGGTGCTGCAAATGATTCAAGGAACCTTTGGTCAACAAATTCATGACTTTGGCACCTGCATCCAACATCCATTGCACCGATGTACCGCCGTCCACAAACGTTAAGACTTCCACCCGGTCTAAAAAGCCCGCTTGAGCAGCCCAAGAAGTAATTTTCTTCACCGCCTGAAATTCGCCCTCTGAAACACGTGCAGACGCAATCTCAATGCGATCAACCTTTAATTCAGTCAATAGCAATTGAGCAATGGTCAACTTTTCAGAAGCCGAGAAAGATACCCCGCTGGTTTGTTCACCATCCCGGAGGGTTGTATCCATGATTTCAATGTGGCGCATGAATCTTATCGCTTAGAGGCAAAATCAGCGATTTCCGACTTCATCGCTTGTAAGTAATCGATGTCATCAAAACCGTTTAACAAATTGTGTTTCTTGTAGCCATTGATCGCAAAAGATTCCGATGCACCTGTAGCTGAAATCGTAATGGTTTGCGCTGGCAAATCAACAACTAATTCCGTTTTAGGATCTTTTTCAATCGCTGTAAAAATCTCATGTAAGAATTCTGGAGAAACCTGAACCGGTAAAATACCTACGTTGATCGCATTCCCACGGAAAATATCCGCAAAGAATGAAGAAACCACACAACGGAAACCGTAATCATAAATCGCCCAAGCAGCATGCTCACGAGAAGAACCTGAACCAAAGTTCTTGCCTCCTACGAGAATCTTACCAGAATACGTTGGGTTATTTAATACGAAATCTTGTTTCGGTTGGTCGTTCTTATCGTAACGCCAATCTCTAAATAAATTATCACCAAAACCCTTGCGCTCCGTTGCTTTTAAGAAACGTGCTGGGATGATTTGGTCTGTATCTACGTTCTCGATGGGCATCGGAACGGCTGAACTTTTCAATACACTAAAACTATCGTAAGCCATCTTGCTCTAATTTAAATCTTATAAAAACTCTCTTGGATCTGTTACAACCCCGGTAATTGCCGCAGCCGCAGCTACTAAAGGACTCGCTAATAATGTACGAGATCCTGGCCCTTGACGTCCTTCGAAGTTACGATTTGACGTACTTACCGCATATTTACCTGCAGGAATCTTGTCATCGTTCATCGCTAAACATGCCGAACATCCCGGTTGGCGCAACACAAATCCCGCCTCCGTCAAAATATCCAAAATGCCTTCTTCTTTAATCTGTGCTTCCACGATATGAGAACCTGGAACAACCCAAGCCGTCACATGATCTGCTTTTTTATGTCCTTTCACAATCGATGCAAAAGCTCTAAAATCTTCGATACGACCGTTTGTACAAGAACCGATAAACACGTAGTCTACTTTCTTACCAATCATCGAATCATTTTCAGCAAATCCCATGTAGTCCAAAGACTTTTCATAGGTCGCAACACCACCTTCCACATCAGCTGCTTTAGGGATGTGTTTCGAGATACCCATACCCATACCTGGATTCGTTCCATAGGTAATCATCGGCTCGATATCGGATGCATTGAAATTGATTTCTTCATCAAACGAAGCACCTTCATCCGTTTTCAAGGTTTTCCAATACGCTAATTGCGTATCCCAATCAGCGCCTTTCGGAGCCAATGGTCGGCCTTGGATATAATCAAATGTCGTTTGATCCGGAGCAATCATACCTCCACGAGCACCCATCTCAATACTCAAGTTACAAACCGTCATACGGCCTTCCATGCTCATGTTCTCAAACACATCACCCGCATACTCAACGAAATAACCCGTTGCGCCTGAAGTCGTTAACTTTGAAATGATATATAAAGCCACGTCTTTTGGCGTAACTCCTTTACCTAATTGACCATTTACATTGATACGCATTTTCTTAGGCTTCGGCTGCATAATACATTGAGAAGATAAAACCATCTCCACCTCTGAAGTACCGATTCCAAAAGCAATCGCACCGAATGCACCGTGCGTCGACGTATGTGAATCACCACAAACAATCGTAAAACCTGGCAACGTAATCCCATTTTCAGGTCCTACCACGTGAACGATACCGTTTTTAGGATCTCCTAATCCCCAGTGTGAAATACCGTATTTGGCAGAATTTGTGGCTAATTGTTGTAATTGATTGGCCGACAAAGGATCTTCCACAGGTAAATGTTGGTTGATCGTAGGAGTATTATGATCCGCCGTTGCAAACGTACGTTCTGGATACATCACACCAATTCCACGTTGCTCCAAACCTAAAAAGGCTACTGGACTTGTAACTTCATGGATGAAATGGCGATCGATAAAGAAAACATCCGGACCATCTTCGATTTTCCGAACCACGTGGGAATCCCATACTTTATCAAATAAGGTTGTTGGAGAATTGCTCATTCGTATAATTTAAATTTTTAAGCGCTTTCAATAAAATTAAGCTACAAAAATGCCGATTTTTTTGCAATAATGCAAAGGATTCAGGGCATCAAATTGGAAATACACCAAATAAAATTTGGTAAATACCACAGATTACAAGGAAGATCGTTGAATAAATGAAAAGGGGTTTTCAATCTTATTGCGTGCATTGGTTTTGACCAAATCTGCTGCTAACTCCCCCATTTTGACAAAATCCGTTGAAATCGTGGAAATCCCATCGAATAACAAACGCTTTATTGGGGTCTCATTATATGAAATCAAGCCAATATCTTTTCCAAGGCTTAATCCCTGCTGCTTGATCTGATCTAATAATTCAATCAGGTCGTCCTCCATGACCGTTATGTAGGCCGTCCCTTTTTCCGGTTGGGCTTCTTCGGATACCTTGAAATCGAAGGCATAGTCCCGACAAAAATGCTCGAAGCCTTTGACGATGGCTTTGGGGTAATAACTGGATGCCGGAAATACCAATTGGATTGTTTGATATTTCGCTAAGGCATCTTTTGCTTGTAGCAATGTTTGATAAATATCCTTTTCGAAATTCTCATAAACGGCCCCGAAGGATCCTTGAATACCCGGCAATAATTTATCTAAGAGGATAAGCTTTTCTTTCGGGAGGGAATTAATAAAATCAACCGCAATGGAATCCCCTTCCATAAAATGCGGAATGATAACGATATGCGAATAGTCTAATTCGCGTTTCGAGATGATTCGCTTAAATAAGTTAAAATCATTATTGTATATATAGAAGTCGATTCCCGCCATAGGACCCATCGAGGCCACAAAGGAATCGTAAATCATTTTTTTATGAACCGATAACTTGTTGAATAAGAGGAATATCCGAAAATTAGATGGGACGCTGTCGGCGCTAATGAAAAATCCCTTCCCGCGCACGGATTCCACGATCCCCAAAGTCTTCAAATAATTATACCCCTTCTCTACAGTTATCCGCGAGATATAATGCTCAAAACTCAATTCATTGATCGAGGGCAAGACATCTCCTTGCTTGATTTTACCTGCTTGGATGCCTTCAATGATGGAATTGGCCAACTGCCGGTATTTTGGCGTGGAGGAAAACTCGTCAATATGAATCAGTGAAATCAATTTATTCGCTAATAGAATTCCCTAAACCAACAATTAAAACAGAAACCAAAATCACCACAATACCCGTAATGACCGTCCGCATCGTTTGTTTCGAAACACCCTTCCATTCCTTGAAGTAGATACCCCAGAAATTAGAAGTCAAAATAATCGTAGCCATGTGCAGAATCCAAGAACTTGCTCCATTGCCTAATTTACTCTCACCCATCCCATAAAAGAAGAATTGCAAAAACCAGGTTGTACCTGCCACCGCGGCAAAGGTATAGTTCATGCGCAAAGGTGCTGCAGCATATGCATAATCACCAAAAGACTTATTCTTGAAGTTCAAATACATGCAATACACGAAGTTGGTCAGAAAACCACCCCATAAAACAACAATAAAAATAACATTGTTCTGAAACAAGGGATCACAGCCTTTGGCCACCGCAGCCCCTGCCATATCTTTCCCGGCCTCAATACCAAAATTAAAACAAGCACTGCAAAGACCTGAGATTGTCGCCACGATCAAGCCTTTCGTTAAACTAAATTCCTTAATCGTTTCTTGTTTTTGCTCCTGCGACAATTCATTTTCCTTCATCATCCCCGCCTTGCCACACAAATAAATCCCAAAAACACAAACTAAAATCCCAAGCAATACCACTTGGCCTCCCGTACTACCCGCAATATGCGAAATCGTATCCCCCGAAACACCTGCGAATTCGCGGTAAATCGGCGGAACTAATGCGCCAAAAATACTGCACAAGCTTAGTGCAATCGACATCCCTAGAGACATCCCCAAAAAACGCATGGCTAATCCGAAAGTCAAGCCACCAATACCCCACAAAACGCCAAAGGTAAATGTCCAGAAAAACACATCCGAATCCACTTGTTGGATGATACTCATGAAATCCGGAATTGTCAGATAGGCCGCGACAATAGGAACAATTAACCAAGAAAACACCCCTCCTACTAACCAAGCACTTTCCCAAGACCACACATGGATTTTACGATAAGGAATATAAAATGAGCCGGAAGCAAAACCGCCCAAAGAATGAAATAGTAATCCTAAAATAGCACCCATGCGTTAATTGTTTATAATTTTCAAAGTCAAAAGGTTTCCAATATTACCCAAAATAGTAATAAATTGGAATCGAAAGTAGTTTAAATAAACAGCCCAACTATGCTTAGCCTCCCTAGGAAAGTCAAAATATTTCTCGGTTTATCCCTAATCTGCGGATTTACTGGATTTCAAGCAAATGAAAATGTCGATTGGTCGGAATATTTAGGTGGACCAGACAGAAACCATTTTTCTCCCTTAACACAGATCAACGAAAGCAATGCTAAAGACCTGAAGGTTGCCTGGACCTATGCCCTACCCGATTCGGGACAAATGCAGGCCAATCCAATTACTGTAAACGGTATACTTTACAGCGTAAGTGCATCTGTGCAAGCCTTTGCCCTAGATGCAGCGACAGGCAAGGAAATTTGGCGCTTTGGGGATCCGTTGAAAAATTGGGCGAGCACATCCCGCGGTATGAGCTATGCGGATGGACGCTTATTATATACGGCAGGACCTAATCTATGGGCATTGGATGCCAAAACGGGTAAACCCTTCGAAACATTTGGAGATCATGGGAAGGTGGATTTGCATACGGGTTTACCCAAGATTGCGCAAAACAAATTCATCATTTCGAACACGCCGGGGACAATAGTAGGTGATGTTATCGTTATGCCCTTGCGCTTATCTGAAGGGGCTGATGCGGCGCCTGGCGACATACGCGCCTTCAATATATATACGGGCAAATTAGTTTGGAGCTTTCATACCATCCCTTATCCGGGCGAGAAAGGCTATGGGACTTTTCCAAAAGATGCCTACCAAAATACCTACACAGGCGCGGCGAACAATTGGGCCGGTATGGCTGTTGACCGAAAACGCGGAATCATCTATGTACCTACAGGATCGGCGGGTTATGATTTTTGGGGAGGCAACCGGAAAGGCCAAAATTTATATGCCAATTGTCTGCTTGCCTTGGATGCAAAAACCGGAAAAAGGCTTTGGCATTTTCAAACGACACACCATGATTTATGGGATCGCGATTTACCCGCACCGCCGAATTTGATCACCGTGACCCGAAACGGAAAACGCATCGATGCCGTAGTACAAATCACCAAACAGGGATTTGTATTCCTCTTTGACCGCGTAACGGGAAAACCCTTGTTCGACATCAAAGAAGTCCCCGTTAATCGATCAGTTCTAGCGGGCGAACATGTTTGGCCTACCCAACCTTTCCCCGTTTTACCAAAACCCTATGCACGCTTATCGAATGAGATCATACCGAGTGATGTGAGTCCTTATGCCAAAAACAAGGTAGAACTATCTGCAACATTACGACAATTAAAAAGAGGTTGGTACGATGCCCCAAGCGAACAAGGCACCTTAATTCTACCCGGATTCGATGGTGGTGGCGAATGGGGCGGTGCGGGTGCTGATCCCGAAAAAGGGATTATGTACATCAATAGCAACGAAATGGGCTGGATACAGAAAATGTTTAAAAACAAAGCAAGCAATAATACGAGTGGCGAAGGATTATACCAACAAACTTGCTCGAATTGCCATGGAACAGACCGAAAAGGAAACCCTGCATCAGGCTACCCAAGTTTATTGGGCATCGAAAAAAAGCGGGATGCCAAATACATCGCACAAATCATTCGGAATGGCAAAGGCATGATGCCGGGATTTGGCCACATCAGTCTTGAAAAGCAAAACGCGATCGCCGCATATATACAAGGATTAGCCTCAAAAGAAGTAGCATCCACTAATTCACCTGCAATCGTTCCATACCAAATGAGCGGCTACAATAAATTCCTAGATCAAGACGGTCTACCTGGTTTAAGCACCCCATGGGGAACCTTGAATGCCATCGATATGAATACAGGGAAATATTTATGGAAAATTCCATTCGGTTCTGAACCATCTCTCGCCAACAAAGGAATACATGATAATACGGGCGGCGAAAATTACGGAGGGCCCATCATTACGAAAAGTGGCTTGCTCATCATCGCAGCAACCAAAGACGCTACCCTTCGTATATACGCTTCCGCCACGGGAAAACTTTTGGCAAGCTACCCTTTACCTTTTGCCTCCTTTGCAACACCATCCACCTATATGGTCAATGGGAAACAGTATATCGTTGTGACGTGCGGTGGGACGAAGTTGGGGATGCCGAAGGGGAATATCATTTTAGCATTTAGCTTGTAGACATTGGACGTTAGACATTAGACGTTGGATGTTGGACGTTGGACATTGGACGTTAGACATTAGACGTTGGATGTTGGATGTTGGACGTTGGACATTGGACATTGGACGTTGGTCGTTGGATGGTGACTCTGTAGAGACGCGATACTTCGCGTCTAATCAAAAAAATCATAACCCTAGACTTCAGTCTGGAGAGACCAATCGACGCAATGCTTTTAGGTTCCCCTAAGAAAAAAAATCCATTGTCTAACGTCCACAGTCTAGCGTCTAGAAGACGCGAAGTATCGCGTCTTACAAACATATATTTAAAACCACAAACTTCAGTCTGGGGAATCGACGCAATGATTGCGTCTCAAACGTTGGCAATCCTGAAAGGTTTGCCAAAGAGAAATAAACCAACGACTAACGACCAATGTCCAAAGTCTAATGTCTAGAAGACGCGAAGTATCGCGTCTCTACAACCTTACCGCTTAATAAAGTTGTCCGATTTTTCGAAACTAGGACATGTACTGCTTGAAATCCAATAAAGCTTGACTATACTATGTTAATTTTGAATTATGGGAAATTCTCATGGTACTAAGAATACTTAAAATGATTAAAAAATTATACTTCATTGCATTATTTGCCTGTTTAAGCATACAAATTCAAGCGCAACATTGGAAATGGACGTTAGGTTTAAATAGCACCGATTACCAGTACAAAAGTTCAACCGGAGATGTAATTGATTACATCAAACCACTCGGTGGAATGCATGCCTCCTTCCGATACAACAAAGAGTTGGTGGATACGACCGACTTGATTTCCAAGTTTTCGAAGACAGCCATTTTCTTTGGAAATCACCAAAAGCTCGCGAAAATCGCCAGTTTATTTCGCTATGAATTGGGTGTAAACATCAATCAATTCAACGCCACCGGTGACATCCAAAATATCATCCTGAATTACCAAACAAACTTCATTGGCCTACATGCCGCCTTTGGTCCTGAGCTAAAAATCTACAAGGGTTTTTCTCTTGCCTTGCAAGGAAATCTCGGTGCGCAGAAATTATTTACCGGTGTTCAAACCCAAATTAGCAACAGTAAAAACATCAATTACAATTTGGCAGATAATGAAAATTTCAGCCCGATTCACGTGATGCTCGGCTACAACATTGAGATTCACAAAGTACTCACGGACAAGACTTCCGTGTTCATTTCTTACCAAAAGAATTCCACATTCCACGGATGGACCGAAGGAAAACCGAGTTTAAATTTTACTCCCACAAGCTTAAGTATCGGCCTTAAAATCTCAAAATTCTAAGACCAATTTCCCCATTAGTTCTTTAAATACTCCCCTAAAACGGGCATAAAAACGATGAAAAAATTACTCCTCCTAGTTGTTTTACAATTAAGTTTATTCGCGGCATTTGGCCAGAAAAAGGGACTGAATTATCAAGCAGTCATCCTCGATCCCAAAACCATCGAAGTGCCTGGTGTCAATGTGACAGGCCAACCCCTTTCCAATGGAAAAGTATGGGTTCGATTCACCTTGAAAACGTCGGCCGGTGTGGATTACGAAGAGATCCAACAAACCAGCACAGATGAATTTGGACTTATCTCCCTGACCGTGGGAACAGGTGCGTCAACAGCCTCCAATAGCACGAATGCGACGGGGATAAGCAAATACAGCACCTTTGATTCCATTGTTTGGGATGCAGAATTAAAATCTTTGATCGTGGCGGTCAATTTCGATGGAGGATCGAAATATACGACTGTAAGCAATCAAAAATTGAACTTCACGCCATATGCACTGTATGCGGAATCCGTAGACTACAAAAATGTGCGTGACTCCCCTAAAAACCTGAGTCAATTCAATAACGACACGGGTTATTTGGTACCTAAAGATTTAGATCCATTGAAATCATCGGTTGCTGCTAATACCAAAGCAATCGATGATAATCAAGCGACAAATGAAGGGAAATTCCTTGTGGTGAATCAAACGATTGATGCACTCGACAAAAAAGTAAAAGCAGATATTACCAACATCAACAATACATTAACGGATCACGATAATCGGATTAATACAACCGCCAATAATTTAACGAATACGACAAACAATCTAAGTTCTCAAATCGGATCAGTTCGTAATTTAACGGAAGCGACAGCCAACACAGTTAACAACTTAAGTGGAACTTATGAATCAGCTGGAAATAAATCCACAGCAATCGATTTAGGCGGAGGAAACCCTTCTGATGTCTTATTCCCAACACAAAAAGCAGCTAAAACCTACGTAGACAATGCAGTAAGCATCGCAGTGGCATCAGGTGCTCCTGACGCAACGACTTTGGCATCTGGAAAAGTGCAATTGACAGGAGACCTAGGCGGAACAGCAACCAACCCAACGGTACCTGGTTTGGCCAATAAAGAAAATACAAGCAACAAATCGACAAACGTGGCAGCAGATGGATCATCGGATACGAAATATCCATCTGTTCGCGCCATTAAAACCTATGTGGATCAAGCGACGATGGGCATCGCCTTGCAAGCCGCTGTTGATGCGAAAGCAGATAAAAACTCCCCTGTGTTCACAGGAACACCATCTTTACCTACGGGTACAACAGCAGTAACACAAAGTCCTGCAAATAACTCGACAGCTTTGGCAACAACAGCTTTTGTTCAAGGTGCGATTGCCTCAGCGACAATCGTAGATGCAGATGCAACCACCAAAGGAAAGATACAATTAACAGGAGATTTGGGAGGAACAGCGGGTTCACCTACTGTCCCTGCTTTGGCAAACAAAGAAAACACAAGCAATAAATCGACAGCCACTGCCTTAGGAACCAGTGACCAATTATACCCTACCCAAAACGCGGTCAAGGTATATGTGGACAACCAAGTAGCTGCAGCAACCATTGCTGATGCAACTGCCTTAATCAAGGGTAAACTTCAATTGGCCGGCGATTTAACTGGAACTGCAGCAGCGCCTGCCATCGCAACAAGCGCGGTAACGAGTGCGAAAATTGCTGATGGAACTATCGCAACGGCAGATATTGCCGATAATGCAATTACTACTGCCAAAATTACAGATGCCAATGTCACAGATGCTAAAATTGTCACTGTTTCGGGTTCTAAAGTAACTGGAAACATTACAGGTAATGCAGCGAATGTCACGGGAACCGTAGCCATTTTAAATGGAGGTACTGGGGCGACAACAGCTACATCAGCCTTGTCTAATTTAGGTGCTCAGGCAACAGCTAATTTAAGTACAGACGTATCAGCAGATGCAGCATCTGTAACGAAATATCCTGCCGTTAAAACGATCAAGGATTACGTCGACAATACTGTAGCAGCTGCAACCATTGCGGATGCCACAACAACTTTAAAAGGTAAAATCCAATTAGGAGGAGATTTAGCAGGAACGGGAACAACGGCAGCAGCGCCGGTGATTTCAGACAACGCCATTACCACAGTAAAAATTACAGATGCCAACGTCACTACAGCGAAATTAGCTGCAAATGCCGTAACAACTGCAAAAATTACGGATGCCAATGTAACAACAGCGAAATTAGCAGACAACGCAATCACCACGGTAAAAATTACAGACGCCAATGTAACAACTGCCAAAATTGCGGATGCAAATGTAACTACAGCGAAGATTGCGGATTTAAATGTTACCACAGGGAAATTAGCAGATGATGCGGTAACTACGATAAAAATCACGGATGCCAATGTAACCACGGCTAAGTTAGCACCAAATGCCATTACAACGGCTAAGGTTGCTGATGGTGCTATTACTAATGCTAAAATCGCGGATGCAACCATCTTAAATGCCAAATTTGGTGAGGCGGTTAGTATCCCCAATGGAGGAACAGGATCTACGACGGCGGCAGCAGCATTAACTGCTTTAGGCGCACAGGCATCGGCCAACTTAAGTACCGACATTTCTGCAGATGCAGCTTCAACAACTAAATATCCAGCGGTAAAAACCATCAAAGATTACGTTGACGCCAGTGTTGTGTCAGCAACTCCAGATGCATCAACAACCGTAAAAGGTAAAATTCAACTTGGAGGTGATTTAGCCGGTACAGGAACAACAGCTGCTGCACCGGTCATTTCCGACAATGCCATTACAACAGTTAAAATCAACGATGGGGCTGTTAATTCAGCGAAGATTTCTGACGGAACGATTGTCAATGCCGACATCAACGCATCGGCCGCTATTGCAGATACGAAATTGGCAACCATTTCTACTTCCGGAAAAGTAAGCAATTCCGCAACAACCGCAACGGATGCGAACACAGCATCTGCTATCGTAGCTCGTGATGCGAGTGGCAATTTTGCCGCAGGTACCATCACAGCGAACTTAACAGGTTTAGCATCTAAGGCTAGCAATATTAATGGGGGAACCTTAGGGGCAGTACCTTATCAATCGGCAGCTAATACAACTTCACTTTTAACCGGAAGCACATCAGCCACCAAACAATTCTTAACGCAAACCGGAACAGGTTCCGTGTCCGCAGCTCCTGCTTGGGGATCTGTGGTCATTGCAGATGTATCAGATTTAGGAACAGGTGTGGGTGGATTCTTAGGAACGCCGACAAGCGCCAACTTAGCTACAGCCGTTACGAATGAAACAGGCTCAGGGGCTTTGGTATTTGCTACCTCTCCTACTTTAGTTACACCAACGATTGGCGTTGCATCAGCAACGACAGTTGGTTTTTCCGGGTCAACTTCAGGAACTGCAACATTAGCCGCGCCTGCAGTAGCTGGGACTACAACAATTACCTTGCCAGGTGCGACAGGTACATTGGCAACTTTAGCAGGTACAGAAACATTATCGAATAAGACATTCACGGCTCCAGCATTGGGTACACCCGCTTCAGCTGTATTAACGAATGCAACGGGTTTACCTTTAACAACAGGAGTAACGGGAACCTTGCCAATCGCAAATGGCGGTACGGGTTCAACAACAGCTGGTGATGCGCTAACAGCTTTGGGAGCTCAGGCTTCGGCTAACTTAAGTACAAGCATATCGACTGATGCAGCTTCCTTAACGAAGTACCCAGCGGTTAAAACAATCAAAGATTATGTTGATGCCAGTGTAAGCTCAGGTGCACCAGACGCAGATGCAACAACCAAAGGTAAAGTTCAATTAGCCGGTGACTTAACGGGAACGGCCGCTTCGCCTGCCATTGCTGCGAGCGCAGTAACAACAGCCAAAATCAATGACGCTGCGGTTACTTCTGCGAAGATAGCAGATGGTACTATTGTCAATGCCGACATCAATGCATCCGCGGCCATTGTTGATACGAAACTAGCAACCATTACTACTTCTGGAAAAGTAAGTAATTCTGCAACAACCGCAGATGCTGCGAATACCGCATCAGCAATTGTGGCACGTGACGCAAGTGGAAATTTCTCGGCAGGAACCATTACGGCCAACTTAACAGGTTTGGCGAGTAAGGCGACCAACATTAATGGTGGTGCGATAGGTGCTATGCCTTACCAAAGTGCTGCTAACACAACAGCATTGTTAACAGGTAATACTTCGGCTACCAAGAAATTCTTAACACAAACAGGTGACGGTTCGGCAGCTGCGGCTCCGGTTTGGGCGGGCGTTGCCGTTTCGGATATCACGGGAACTTTACCGGTTGCAAATGGAGGAACAGGGGTAACTACTGCTGCAGCGAATCTCGTATTTGCAGGACCTACTTCAGGAGCCTCAGCTGCAGCGCCAAGTTTCAGAAGCTTAGTTGCAGCAGATTTACCTTCCGGTTCGACGAACTATGTGATCAATGGAACGACCCAACAAGCTAGCACAGATTTCAATATCAGTGGCTCGGGTACCATTGGTACTACGTTAGCCGTAACTGGAAATACAACAATCGGTGGTACAGCAACAATAACAGGTGCTACTACCCTTTCTGCGTTGACCGCTTCCAAAGGAGTTTTCACAGACGCATCGAAGCGTTTGACGAGTACAGGTACTTTAGGAACAGATCAAGGCGGTACAGGTATGACATCTTTTAATAGTGGTGGTGCCATGTATGCAACGAGTACTTCTGCCTTAACGACGGGAACTTTACCTACGAGTGCGGGTGGAACAGGTTTAACCTCCTTTACAAGTGGAGGTGCATTATATACGACAAGTACAACGGCAGTCACTTCGGGTACATTACCCGTAACAGCTGGAGGTACTGGTTTGGCAAGTATTAGTGCGAGTCAAATCACTTTTGGTAATGGGACTAATGCATTGGGTACAAGTTCAAATTTAGTTTGGGATAATACCAATTCGCGATTGGGTATTGGTATCAGCACCCCTTCAGCTACGTTTCAAATTGGAACGGAATCCGCTGACAACTTAAAGTACTATGTCGATGCCAACAGTAACAATACATTGAAACTAGGTTACCGTGCTACAGGCTGGTTGATGCGAACCGGAAACAATTCTGGCGTTGCGACCGACTTGAATTTTTCATATATGAACAGCGGTGGAACTTCCGACATTTTAACTGTTAGCAATTTAGGTTCTGTGATTGTAAATGGCCCATTGAATGTAAGTACAACTGCAACCGCTTTATCGGGATCATTTACCAATTTAGATTTGGCTAACTCAGCAATTCATTACAGTGGTACAGATAACAAATTAGGTATCTTTTCTTCGGCACCAACGGCAAAGTTCCAGATTTTTGGCGATACGAATGCCGACTTCCCTTTAAAGTATGATGCGGATTTAAGTGGTGGAACGATGACCTTAAGTTTCCGTTCTAAAGCATTTAAAATCATGACGAACCAAAATAGTGGTGTGTTAGAAAACATGACCTATTATTATAACAATGGAACGACAGATACACAAATCATGCAGTTAAATAATTCTGGCCAAGTGCGTATACCTACTTTAGTATTACCTACTGGGGCGGCTGCTGGAAAATATTTAACATCAGATGCGAATGGTATGGCTTCCTGGGCTGATGTAAATGCATCTGGAAACTTAGTTACCCTAACGGGAACCCAAACTTTAACCAATAAATCCTTTACGGCTCCAGCCTTAGGAACACCGGCTTCAGGGGTCTTAACCAATGCAACTGGCTTACCATTAACTACGGGTGTAACCGGTATTTTACCGATTGCCAACGGAGGTACAGGATCATCAACACAAAACTTTGTGGATTTAACAACTGCACAAACAGTAGCAGGTGCCAAAACATTTTCATCTACGATTGTTGGTTCTATTTCAGGCAATGCTGCCACAGTAACCAATGGAGTTTATACCACCAACAAATTAAGTGCTTTATCAGCTACAACATCCGCTGAATTAGCGGGGGTAATTTCTGATGAAACGGGAACAGGATCTTTGGTATTCTCTACCTCTCCTACCTTGGTAACGCCAGCTATCGGCGCCGCAACTGGAACAAGTTTAAGTGTTACAGGTCAGTTGACATCAACCGTTGCCACAGGTACTGCACCTTTAGTTGTTACTTCTACTACGCCGGTTACGAATTTAAGTATTGGTGGAAATGCAGCAACTTCTACAACAGCTACGAACATTGCCGGTGGTTTAGCTGGATCGCTCCCTTATCAAACTGCTGCAGGTACGACAACTTTATTGGCCAAAGGGACAGATGGACAATTCCTAACTTTAGTCAGTGGAGCACCAGCCTGGTCGACGTCAAGTGCCGTGACGAGTGTAGGAGCTATTTCAACATCTTCTACAGCCAATGGAGCTAGTATCACTTCCAATGTCCTCAACTTAGCGCCTGCGGATGGCACCAATGGTGGTGTCGTAACTACCTCAGCACAAAGCTTTGCGGGGATAAAAACCTTTGCAAATACGACAGCGAGTACATCCACAACAACGGGGGCAGTCATTGTAAGTGGTGGGGCTGGTATTGCAAAAGAATTAAATGTAGGGTTAACAGCCACGATTGGTGGAGCCACAACAATTAGTTCCACGACAGCTTCCACGACTAGTACAACAGGCGCATTAACTGTAGCAGGTGGAACGGGTATTTCAGGTGCCTTAAATGTAGGAACGACAGCAACGATTGCTGGAATTGCTTCTATCACAGCAACAACTACTTCTACTTCAACTACAACTGGAGCCCTTAAAGTTGCAGGTGGTGTTGGAATTGTTGAAAACTTAAACGTAGGTGGAAATACAAAAATTACCGGAACCATCGAGATTGATGGAGGAACTCCAGGTGCAGGAAAAGTATTAGTTTCAGATGCAAATGGAGTTGCTTCTTGGTCGGCCAATGCAAATGGTGGAGTATCTTCAATCACAGCTTCAGCAACTATGGCAGCCACTGATAACTATAACTTGATTGTGTTCTCTGGCTCAACTGCTTCACAAACAATTACATTACCTAGTGCAGCAACCGTAGGTGCTGGTCGGGAAATTACAATCAAAAACATCGCTAGCGTATCAGTTGGTATTGCATCTACATCTGGTACATTAATATCAGATAGTACGACAACAGCTGCTACAAGTTTGAGTATTGGAATTGAACCATCCAACAACTGGATTAAAGCCATATCCAATGGTACGAACTGGATCATCTTACGTGCATTGTTCTAAAATCAATTTGTCGTATTTGGCAAATCATTTTCCTAAATAGAAATATTTGCCAAATACAACAATCCCGTTAAAATCGTCTTCTGAAGGCAGCTATATGAATAAGTATTTATTAATTTTCTATATTATGCTAGCAATTTCCCCAAAAGGAAAATTATTTGCACAAACAGGTATAGGAACCACCTCCCCTGTCAATAAACTGCAAGTAGAAGGTGCATCCTCAGATCCTGCTACAACAGGATCAACAGCGAATGGGATCTTACGCTTGAGCGGGACGACGGGTATTCATGTGATTGATATGGGCGTCAGCTCATCAGCGACTTATGGATGGATTCAAGCGCGGTCGGAAAGTGGCTATGGAACGAATTACAATTTGGTCTTAAATCCCAACGGCGGGAATATCGGAATCGGTACCACAGCTCCTACGGCTAAATTAAACTTAGTTGGTGGAGGTATACGTATAGCGACAGGTTTTGGCAATACGGCAACACGACCTGCCATCAATACCAGCAGCATCGGGAATTATGAAATTCGCGGTGTGGGTGGCGCAAGCCAGAATGATGCAACCGATGATGGTTTTCTTCGGCTATCTGCAGGTGGTGGCTCTGCTACTAGTGGTCAATCTTCCATCGATATATCCGGCTATTCAACTGTAACTGATATGAACAACAACATTGTCTTTCGTACAGCGGGTACGGAGCGTATGCGGATTGATAATGCGGGTGCGACGACTTTGGCAGGAAATCTGAATGGGACGAGCGGGACGAGTACATTGGCCAACTTTGGTACGGTGATGAATGATCAAACGGGTACGACCTATACCTTAACGGCGGCTGATAATGGAAAAATCATCACCTTCAATAATGCGAGTGCTGTTACGGTGACAGTTCCCGTGCTATCGGTAGGATTCAACTGCATGATCTTACAAAAAGGAACGGGTCAGGTGACCTTGTCTCCTTCGGCCGTAACCATATCGAACCGCTACGGATATACCAAAACCGCTGGACAATACAGTATGTTGACACTGGTTTGCATCGCATCCAATGTCTATGTATCCTCGGGAGACATGAATAATTAATGGATATGAAAAGGGTGTTATTTTTCTGTTTGGCTTGTCTGCATTTCTCCGGAAACGCGCAGATGCTTGCGCCATTGCAGGGAACGCAACGCCAACCGAAATTACAGTTTGATTATTGGGTATATAGTACGAATGCGGGAAATGGAACAACGACCCAATATCCGGTTCTACCAACCAATAAAACGGATATGGATAATATGTTCAATACGAACAATTCCAATACCACATTAACAAAATCCGGTCGGACGAATTCAGCCAAAATTTTGGACTGGACAACGACAGCAGAATTAAGTACTTTAGGAATCACTGCACCTAATAGTGGCACCTATTTCGCCATCAAGATTCAAGGCACCTTTATTCCCTTGGAAACAGGCACCTATACTTTTACCTTAGAGACGGATGATGCGAATGATTTTACGATGAACGGAACGACTGTTTTATCCAGTTATGCAGGTCAGGCCGTTGGAGCCCTAGGAACACATCAAGGCAGCATATCCTTAACGGCTGGCCAAAAGTACACCTATGAAATTCGGATGCAGCAGGGAGCTGGAGGCTTTGGTTTACGATTTTATTGGAAGTCGCCTACCCAGGCCGCGGTCCCAAGTGCTTATCAAAGTTCATTACCAGCTAATACCTATTATCAATCCTGGACGCAGAACTTACAGGAATTAGTGAGCACGCCGGATTTGGATGGTAGCTCAGCTGCCAAGGCAGCACCAAATGCGAAGTATCTTCAATCGGCCTTTGGTAATTATACCGACAACGTGTATTGGATTAACCTACCCTTTGTGGGACCTACGCAAGTCTATTGTTTATTGAGTAGCACCATTGATGGTGGTGGCTGGATGATGATGATGAAGGCGACCCGTGGAACTACGTTTTATTATGGAAGTACCTATTGGACGACAATTAATACCTTAAATCCCACCGCTTATAATCGGAACGATGGCGATGCGAAATTTGATGTCATGAATTATTTTTATGCCCGAGATATGATGGCGCTTTTTCCTGACATCCCCTCCAATTACAATTCAGGAACAGGTGGATCTGTGAATTTATTGAGTTCGTATAATAACTGGTGCTGGTTGCAGAATAATTTCAATAATGGAATTCGGATCACCCCGGTGGGCTTTTTTGCAAGTTCAACCAAACTATATTTTAAGGATGCGACAACATTTGCCGGAAAAGGAACTGCTTTTTCATCGCAAACCGATGTGCGCTTTTATGGATACAATTATGCGAATGCCGGCGGAGGTGCCAATGTTCGTTGGGGATTCGGTTGGAATGAAAACGGGGGTGGATTATATCCTACCGGAGACGAACAATCCAATGACGTTTCAGGTGGCATAGGTATGGCCTGGGGAAGTTATTCAGCAGGGGATTATATATCCTGCTGCCAAAATACAACAGGGGTAAATCGGACAGCACGCGTAGAATTATATGTTAGATAGCATGAGAAAAATCATCATCCTTTTATTGATATCGATTGCATCTTATGCCCAAACGGGTATTGGAACTAGTGCGCCTATCAATAAATTCCAAGTTGAAACGGCTACGGCAGATCCTGCCACAAGTGGTACTGCTGCGAATGGAAATTTACGATTAAGTGGTTTGTCGGTCGCCCATGTGCTAGACTTTGGTTTAAGCAGTACATCCACCTTTGCTTGGATACAGGCACGGAACAAGACTTATGGTACGAATTACAATTTGGTATTAAATCCATTGGGTGGTAATGTGGGCATAGGTACCTCCTCGCCTACAGCCAAATTAAATCTCGTGGGTGGTGGTATACGTATCTACGATGGTTTCACTAATAGTGGGACAAGACCCGCGATTAATACCAGTAGCATCGGAAATTATGAAATCCGTGGGGTTGGTTCAGCTACTGGAGCAGTACAATCTGATGGAGCAGATGATGGGTTTCTCCGCCTTTCCGCAGGAGGTGGAACCTCTTCGGGTTCACAATCATCCATCGATCTATCGGGATTTTCAAATGTGGCGGATATGAACAATAACATCGTGTTTCGTACCGCAGGAACAGAACGCTTGCGGATAGATGGGACAGGAAATGTCTTAGGTTCAAACAGCAATACCTTATCGGGTTTTGGAGCTAACATCTCTACTATATCTGCTTCCTATACCCTTGCGTCTACCGACAATGCAGAAGTAATTAAATCGGACGCTGCATCCGCGATAACTGTGACGATTCCGACAGGCTTACCTACAGGTTTCAACTGCATGGTCTTGCAATACGGCGCCGGTCAAATCACCTTTGCGGCCGCGAGTGGGGTGACGATTATCAATCGGAATGCATATACGAAAACCTTAGGCCAATATGCGATCGCGACGGTCTTGCATTTGGGAAGTAATATTGTGGTTATCTCAGGTGAACTAGGAAATTAATGAAGCGGCTATTCTTTTTATTTTTACTGATACCTTCTTTCTTGCTGGCGCAATTCTATTCGCCTAGCTACGGGGGGAATGTCACGCGAAATAATCTAATAGCGGAATATGATTTCAGTAATGCTAGCGCATATGCGGGTTCAGGAACTACAGTCAATAACCTTACGGGTAAGACTCTACCGGCCACTTTATCAGGGACCATTGTTCATTTACCAGATCCTGGACATGTACGTATTTTGAATTCGAATTCAAACTACATGTTGATGGGCGATTTTAAATCATTCTATCCTCCGGTAACTTCATCAACTCGTTCCGGTATTTTCACCATCAGTTTATGGGTGAACTTAAAGTCGGCCAATGGCGTGATTTTATCCGACTTAAATTCGACAACTGTGAATGGTGGATATCATACCTCGGATATAGAAATGGTAGGAGGCTACATGAAATTTTCGGTTTGGCCTAGAAGTACCTATATAACGACTGCGTCAACTGTAACACTTAATGCTTGGCACCATGTCGTATTGGTATATAATGGAACACAAGTCAAAGCCTATTTAGATAATGCCTTAGTAGGAACTGCGACTTACGCACGCTCAGGTCCGCACATGGGGACATTAACAGATTCGCAATATTTTGCCTTGGGTGCTATTGAAGGAACCAACATGGGTTCAGGAATTTATGGTAGTTTTCTTTTAGCAGATGTCAAATTTTATGCCTCGGCTTTTGGAGATGCAGATGTAAATAGCTTATACCAACAAGAGAAAACGAATTATGATTTGGTCTTCTTTTTAGACGCAGCAAATACAAATTCGTATCCGGGTTCAGGAGTAACTTGGAATGATATATCAGGAGCTGGAAAAACGGCAACGAACAGTTCCACAGCTAATGTCTATTATAATGCACCCGCAGGGGGCAACATGTATTACAATGGTTCCGGATACACCAATTTTTCATTCGACCTCAATGGTGCAAACACCCTAACCATCGAGATGTGGGTATACCCTGTCAACCTAACGAATGGGATGTTTTTTGGCTTTTACACCTATGACATATATGCGAATAGTGGTGCATTAGGCTACAATACATCCGCTGGAGATATTTATGGTATGAATTCAACGCAAACCTCAGGTTATGCGAATACATGGAGGCACTATGTTTTTGTGATGAATTCAAGTTCTGTTACTTCGAATAAAATTTATGTAAATGGTGTACAGCAATCATTAGCCCAGATTCAAGGAACACCCTCCAGTGCTAATATTTCATTCAACAATGGAGTGGGTCGAATTGCCAGTTGGACCATCAATACCAATTACATGCAACAAATGTATTTGACCAAATTTAAAATATACGACCGCGAGTTAACGCAAACAGAAATAACAGCAAAATTTAATAAAGACAAAGCAAGATATGGATATTAAAAAAGCGCTCATTGTATTATTAATGGCTTATACTCCGGTTGCCTTTTGCCAAACCGGAATAGGTACCACCACGCCCGTGAATAAATTACAGGTGGAAGCCGCAACGGCAGATCCTGCCTCCAGTGGTTCAGCGGCTAATGGGAATTTACGATTAAGTGGTAGCTCAGCAGCTGTGCATGTACTAGACTTTGGCTTAAGTAGTACGTCCACGTTTGCTTGGATGCAGGCTCGGAATAAAACCTACGGAACCAATTATATTTTAGGAATCAATCCCTTGGGAGGAAATGTAGGCATAGGTACTTCTGCGCCACTGACAACCTTAACGGTAGGAAATGCTGGTGGTACTGTTTCCGGTGAAATAACCATTTATCCACAAGCATCAACGAATGAAGGTGGTCAAATCACCTTTAAAAAATCCCTGACGGGATCCACCCTAGACTGGATAGTCGATCAATATGGAACTACATCAGCGGATGCCCGATTTCGATTATTTGCAGGTGCCAATGAGGCTAATGGATTAGTCATCAAAGAAAATGGATTTATTGGTATGGGAAATAGCTCCCCTACTGTACGTTTACAAGTAACGGGCGATATTATTGCAAATTCGATTGCGGGTTCATCTGATGTCCGTTTCAAGAAAGATATCTCACCCATCGAAAATCCATTAGCCAAAGTCATGCAATTACGCGGCGTGAACTTCAACTGGAATACCACGGCCTATCCCCAACGGATGTTCTCGGATAAACGTACAATGGGATTCATCGCGCAGGAAGTTGAAAAAGTCGTTCCAGAGATTGTCCAGACGGAAAACACGGCAGAAGGATACAAATCGGTACAATACGACAAGGTTGTTGCCTTGTTGGTAGAGGCGGTGAAGGCCCAACAAAAACAAATTCAACAATTAAAACGCGAAGTCAAAAAACTGAAGAAACAAGCACGCTAGGATGAAGTATTTCTTTGGGATATGTTTATGGATTTGTAGTCTGAGCGTTTGGGGACAAATGATCACAGCGCCTGCGCCCTTGACCATTGAGGCGAATGCCAGCAATGTGGATGCGGGGGATTTTGTGGTTAACTGGGCGAATAATACAGATCAACTACTAGTCAGCTTGAGTTTGGACTACCATAACGGGGCTACCTTGAGTTTCCCTACCACGACGGGACTTACGAAAAACTATGGTTATAATTCATGGACTGGCGTCAGCAGCATCGTATTTTACGGTACGCGTGATAATATTAACGCGGGTTTAGCTGCCATGACCATCTCGATGGGAAGCGTTAAAACTGCAGTTAAAATCAACATCGAAGTCTCGAACTACGATGCATCCTATATTTACAATCCGACCAATAAACATTATTATAAATTTATCTCAGGAGCAGTAACTTATACCAGTGCCAAATCAGGAGCAACAGGACAGGCGGCCTTCAAAGGAAAATCAGCCTATTTAGCTACCATCACATCTCAGGCAGAAAATGACTTCATCAACAATAATATATCACAAAACAATATTTGGGTCGCCATATCCGATGCCGTAACAGAAGGACAGTGGATCTTAGATGCGGGTCCTGAGGCGAATACGAATATTTGGAATACCAACGTAGCCGGTATAACAAATACAACTTATACTTCCTATGCTGCCACGGGAAATACCGTTTCGGGCCAATATACGAATTGGTGTACCAATGAACCCAATAACTCGGATGGTAGCCGAAATGGAGAAGATTGTGCCGTTGCCAAATCCGGTGGTGCGACGTGTTGGAATGATTTAGCCGACGGAAATTCATCAGGAATAAGTGGGTACTTGATTGAATTCAGTGAAGATTTTCCAGCGGGTTCTTCCTATACGGGTGTTTATGCTACCTATGCAGTACATAATAATGACATCGCTTTTACGTTGGCTACGGCAAATAATACAACATTAAATTCATCGACAGTTTCCAATTACCCCAATCTTTTTGGTGGTTTACAGATCAATACAGGAAATACTGTCACACTAAATTCATCAACGACCTTAAATACGAATAAGATAATATTCAATGGGACGGGAAAATTGGTATTGACAGATAATACAAGTAAATGGACACCGGGGACTAGTAACAACTTAACAAATACCTTGATTCATTCACCATCGATCAACGGTACACCTACTTATTGGTCAACATCCAGCAATTTTTCTGGTGACGTATTCTACACAAATGCACCATATCCTACTGTAACCACGGGTTATCACTTTACTCCCTGGCTAAATTCGCCGCAAGGTTGGTCGGCAGGTAGCAATGATGGAAATCAAAATATCACACTGAGCTATGATGTTCCTACCTACATTACAGGTATCGTCACGCAAGGCAGGACAATCAACGGTACACAATACGTAAGTAATGTTAATGTAGATGTGAGTACTGATGGGACGACATGGAGACGCGTCTTAACCGGGGTAAACCTCAATACGAACACAACGGAATCAGTAACGACCTATTTTCCCAATGTGGAATATGCCAAATTTGTCAAATTGATGCCAACTTCTGCGGGATGGGTAAATCACATTACCATGAAAATGGGCTTGTTGATCAAATCAAGCAATATGATTAGTGATGGTTTGGTCCTAAATTTGGACGCGGGAAATCAGACATCGTTTGTTGGAACAGGAACAACTTTTAAAGATTTATCAACTGCAGGAAATAACGGAACACTGACCAACGGACCAACCTATAATTTACCAAATCGCGGATACTTCACGTTTGATGGCGTGGATGATTATGTCAATGGCGTTGCGATTCCGTCAACCAGTGGAAATAGTTCTCGGACGGTCATGGTTTGGTATAAGTCGACCGCAAATAAAAACATTGTTTTACTTGATAAGGGAGCAATTACGGTTGATAATGCGGAGCAACTGTTTATTACCTACACAAATGGGGTTGGTATAGGCGCTGGATCCTATCCGCCAACCAACACGGGGGGAATCGCGGTGTGTTTTTGGGGTAATGATTTGATCTATCCCATCGCGTCATCTACCCTATTTGATGGAAACTGGCATTTCGTAGCTTATACCTACGATAATTCGAATACGTCTGTGCGAATCTGTTTTGATGGTAATTTTGCGACATCGGTCTATCAATGGAATACCTCATGGACAACCAATTCTTCGAAGCCCTTTGTTTTACCTCGGTCGATCAATACAACGAATAATCCCTATTGGATCGGACAAACACGCGCGGCATATTGGGGATACGGCGGAACGTATAGTAACGTAAACATTCCGATGGTCCAAATTTACAACCGGGCCTTAACGGAAGCGGAAATCTTAACGAATTACAATGCAACTAGAGCGCGCTATGGAAGATAGCATAAATAACAGATGAAAGCCTTAGGATTTATCTTTTTTTGCTGGATACTAACACCGACACTTTGGGCACAAGGCACAACCAATAGTGTGGGGACGGGTACCTTTACGAATACGGGCACATGGACGAGTCCGCAAGACTTGACGGGAACAGCGACCATTTTGGATGGACATACCGTGAACATTCCAAATAATATCAATCCCGTATATTCGAATAAAATCATCTTTTCTGGAACCGGAAAGTTAGCTTTAGCCGGAACCAGTAGTAAATGGATAGCGGCGACAATTATGAACGCATCTCCTTCAATGGAGTCCTTCAATCTTTCGACGAACTGGTCTTCATCTAGTAACTGGGGGAGCTACCCATTTGGGCAAAGTTTAAATTTACCCTGGATAGATTCGGGTACGAGCTGGTCGGCAGGAAGTGCCCTCAATTATACCGATTACCTGCAATATGATTTAAAAAGTCCTCGCTGGATACAAGGCATCATGTCACAAGGTCGGGCAGATTGGGGACAATGGGTTACTTCAGCCAAAGTGGAAGTAAGCTTGGATAATGTTAACTGGGTCACGGCTTCTTCCAGTTTAACCTTGAATACAGATCAAAATACAAAAGTTTCGGCCAATTTCCCCAATGTCATGTATGGGCGATATGTACGTGTAACTCCCATGGCCGTATATGGACATCCTTCGATGCGCTTGGGCATTTTGTTACGCGACTATTTCTTCAAAACTTGCAATGAGATTAAGACGAATTTTCCTCAAGCCACAACGGGTTACTATCAAATTGATCCGGACGGTTCAGCAGGAGCTACAGCTCCAACAATTTGTTATTGCGACATGGACACCGATGGGGGTGGATGGACCTTGGTCTTGAATTATTTACATGCCGGAAATACCAATCCAGCTTTGATCGTTAAGACCAATTCATTACCCTTGCAAAACTCAACAACCCTAGGGACAGATGAATCTGCTTCAGCATCAACTTGGGGGCATGTTTCGAATGCCTACCTGAGCGTCTTTCCTTTCAGTGAATTGCGTTTCTATGGCAAAACTTCCGCGCATACAAGGATAGTGCATTTTAAAACTTCCCATGCGAGTACGATAAACTATTTTACCACAGGAACAGGCAGTGTGATCGGATTAGCTACGGCTGGAAATTTCACTACTCTGACAGGCCATACGGCTAATATTCCTGCGAATTTGGATGGTTATTTTACATCTCAAGGGAATAATGCCATGACTGAATTCCCATTTTACAAAGGGGCCGCATACCATTGGGGAATACGTGGGCTTACCAACCGCTGGGAAGTGGACGATTATCCTGCTAACTCAGCTAATAGTACTTTTCATCAAATTTGGATTAGATAAGTGGACGTTAGATGTTGGACGTTAGAAGGTGGACGGTGGAAGTTTGCTCTTTGGCAAACCTTTCAGGATTGCCAAAGTTTGAGACGCATGTAATGCGTCGATTCCCCAGACTAAAGTCTGGGGTTAATAAAAAAAAGGAAACCCCAGGTTTTAACCTGAGGGAAAACGCGAAATCGTGAAAACATTAATTTAATTACAATGAAAAATTTATTCTTTCTCATTTTTCTCCTTTCAGCCATGAAAACCATGGCTCAAACGGGCATAGGCACCTCCAGCCCAGATGCATCCGCGAAATTAGAAGTAAACTCCTCGAATAAGGGTTTCCTCCCTCCTCGCGTGACGTTGACCTCTCAAACGGATAATTCAACGATTGCAAATCCGGCAACAGGTCTTTTGGTCTATAACACGGGCAATAACCCAAATCTCGTGGCGGGTTATTATTACTGGAACGGAAGCAATTGGGCAACGATTGCTACAGCAACTGGGTCTGGCGTTTATTCATCTTATATGCGGGGTTCGAGAACAGCAGCCCAAACGACAGGACTTACTTCTGGAAGTCCAGTCGTATTTACGCAAGTGGATAATGTGGCTGGACAAGATATTAGTTTAAATACATCTACAGGTCAAATTACCTTAGCTGCCGGTAGAACCTATCGATTAATCGCTCAAACCCCAAATTTCCAAACGGCATCAGGAGAAACTAGATTACAACTTGGTTGGTACAATGAATCAACCAGTTCGTATATAGGAAGTTCAACCTCTTCATATCCACCAACCAGTGGGGCAGCTTATGGAGCGACGGGTGGACTGGCAGAAGCAATCATAACCACATCAACAACAACAGTTGTTTCTTATCGTGTACTCCAACAATCCAATATGAACCAACTGGGAGGAAGTGCGGACTATTTTACAACCGGTTCCTATCCTTGGTTTGATATTCAGGTTATTTCAGGGAATCAAGCGATTGAACCGGATCGCGTGGCAAAATTTGTCGATGCAGGAGTTGCTGTTTCATTTGGAGATTTACAAGCTACAATTGCCACAACTGGCTCTAGGAGTCTCATCATTAGAACCACTGGCACTAGTTTTTCGTCTATTGTTTCAGCCTATACTACCTACAATGGAGCTACAGGGACTAATGCATTTACCTATTATTCAGATAAATCCCAAACGGTGAATTCAACTTGGAGCTATCCCGGTGGACAGACCTGGAGTTTTGGACAAGAAGGTGATGTTGCAATTTATTATATCCGAGATTATACCAATAGTCGGTTTTTTCGAATAACTGCGATGATTGGGCCGGGTTATTCGAGTAATATGATTTCGATCGAGAAACTGATTTAATGTAGAGACGCGATACTTCGCGTCTTTAGACGTTGGACATTAGACATTGGACTTTGGAAAGTTTGAGACGCATGAAATGCGTCGATTCCCCAGACTAAAGTCAGGGGTTAAGAATATAAAAACCCTAGGTTTTAACCTGGGGAATTAGACGCGAGGTATCGCGTCTCTACAGTCTACAGTCTAATGCTAACAACCCATATTTTATAACCCCAGGTTTTAACCTGGGGAAATAGACGCGAAGTGTCGCGTCTCTACAGACTAAAGTCTAATATCCAATATCTAGGAATATATATTCCGCTCCAAAAACCCATTCATCCACTTCCCTGCCGGATCCATCTCCTTCGTCAGAGCCACAAAATCCTTGAATTTCGGATATCTGCTATGTAATTCTGCCGGCTCTATTGTGAAGATTTTACCCCAATGTGGCATGTAATTGAACGGCTTTAAGGCTGCTTCCACTTTAGGTAATACAGCCATCACTTTGTCCGTTTCGGGTTTCCACGTGAAGTGGAAGGCGATGACATCTTGTTTATAAGCAGGGCTCAACCATAATTCATCTGCCGCGATGCTGCGAATCTCAGTGACAAATAAGATAGGTGAAACATCCGGATGTAATTTTTCCAAAGCAACTAATGCATCATAGGCATGCTTGCGTGGCACAAAAAACTCGGATTGTAATTCAGCGCCATTACTAGGCGTGAAACCCATCTTGAAATGCGGTAAACGTTCATACCATGGACCGGGAACGCCCATTTGGTCCGTACAATTAATCGGAGAATTAACCTTAATTGGATGTAAGTTCGTTGTAGCAGCGGTCGCACCTAAGATCGTTTTCGGACCTGGTTTGAAAGTACCTTCTACCTTTTTCTTCACCCATAATTGGTTGATGTTTTGGTCCAACCAATGCGTGAACATGGAAACGGAATAACCAAGGCCAAAAATTGTATCGATATTTCCTTTCAAAACCGACATCGGCAAGTTTTCATATACTTCCTGTGTCACCTCAAAACGTGGATATACCTTCAAAGCAACTTTGGTCACAATTCCCAATGCCCCAATATTCACAACAGCCCCATAAAATTTGGGATTACTTTTATCAAACAAAACCAAAGTCCCATCCGCCTTCATGATCTCGATAGCCTCAACCGCCGTAGATAAATTACCGGTCGTTCCTCCTGAACCATGTGTCGCCGTTGCACAAGCACCTGCAACCGAAATATGGGGCAAGGATGCAAGATTATGAATAGCATAACCTCTTTGATCAATCCACAATCCCAAATCCCCGTATTTAATACCCCCTTCTGCCCAAACAAGGCCATTGGCAGTATCCAAAGTAAGAACCTTGTTCAATTTGGAAGTAGAAATCAACGTCTCTGTCGTATCAGCCACCGTATTAAACGAGTGCTTAGATCCCAATGCTTTTCCTTGCTTAATTTCCAGCACCGCTTTTCGCAATTCTTCAATGGTCGTTGGATACACAACCTGCTTCGCATGGTAGCGCAGATTGCCTGCCCAGTTGGTGAGACCCGTATCTGCCTTTTGAAAATTCAATAGCGATCCGCTAAATGCCAAAAGGAAGGTAGATTTAATAAATTCAATTCGTTTCATAGGTAAAAGGTTTAATTTTTCATTTTTGTAGAGACGCGATACCTCGCGTCTATTTAATCATAGTGTAGAGACGCGATACCTCGCGTCTATTTAATCATATTGTACAGACGCGATACCTCGCATCTATTTAATCATATTGTACAGACGCGATACCTCGCGTCTACCTAACATATATCAATTTAACCGCATAAATAGACGCGAGGTATCGCGTCTCTACAGGACTTCAAAGAAGCTATGCTTCACTACACCATCCACTTTGGTACCATCCGAAACAAACAAGCGCTTATTTAACCACCCATAACGCGCATCATTTGACTCCAATCGTGAAAAAGTCCGCATATAACCCCCATCACGCAAGCCTTGATTTGTTAGATAGATCAAAGCCCCATCATCCGTTTTCAAGGTATAACGTGTGTCAATTTCTACCACGCCATCCGGACGAATCTGCTGCCAATCTCCGCCTCCTTCTAAAATCGTACCGTTTAAATCCTCCGACCAGAACCGACCACCCATCACACGTACGATTCGACGCGCCCCCAAATCTTGAACTTCACCCAATACTATCTCAGCTTCTAAAAATAATTTCAATTCCATCAGGCTTTGGCATTTAAAGTTTCTACATCAAATCCGGCAACTTTTTTGTAATGTGCCATCACTTCGGCCAATTCGGCATTCGGTACCTCACCTTCTTGAAAACCCTTTGGAAAACGTTCTTCCATCAAATCCATGATAAAATCGGGTCCCTTTTGTCGGTTCTGCAACACCACCTGAGCCGTCGCAGGCACACGTTCCGCATCATAAGCCTTCAATGCCTCAATCGCATCAGGATGATTTTTCAAAGCTAATGCCAAAGATTCCGCATCCAAAATCGCCTGTGAAGCACCATTTGAGCCAATCGGGTACATCGGATGCGCAGCATCACCTAATAAGGTCACCCGGCCAAAAGACCAACGAGGTAATGGATCGCGGTCGGACATCGGAAATTCGAATATTCCGCCGTGGGTATTTTCAATCATCGCAGGCACATTTATCCAATCAAATTGCCAAGCTTGATAAATTTCCAACAATTGCTCCTTCCCTACTGTTCTGTTCCAATCGCGAACCGTTATCTCCTTTCCAGATGCCTGACGCAAATTGGCAACCCAGTTGATGAGTTGGTTTCCATCTTCATCCAATTCTTTTGAAATCGGATAAATTACCATTTTCTGCTTCATCGAACCAATCATCGCCATGGAAGCACCCGTCAAATAAGGCTTCATACGCGCCGTTCCGCGGTATAATACATTGCCAGAAAACACGACACCTCCCTCATCCGGAAATAATTTCTTTCGCAGAGAAGAATGAATTCCATCGGCACCAATTAAAATATCCCCAACAACCTCTGCTAAATGTTCACCTGATTCTTTCTCGACAAAAGTCGCTTTGACCTGATCGCCCAAATCTTCATAATCTTGCAAATGCGCATTGGCATGCAATTTATCCGGTCCCAAAACGCGCATGGCTTCTTCCCACAACAAAACCTGAAACTTCCCACGGTGAATGGAAAATTGCGGCCAACGGTAACCGGCATGCTTTCCGCGGGGCTCCGACCAGAAAAATTGGCCTTGTCGGTTGGCATATACCAACTCCTCCGTTCCCACGGCGATTTTCGCAATCTTATCTTGCAAACCCAAATTCGTCAAAACTCGAACACAATGAGGCAATAAATTTATTCCTACACCGAGTGGGGTCACTTCCTTAACTGATTCAAAAACATGCACATCATGGCCATCTTGGTGCAAGCGCATTGCCGTCACCAAACCACCTATTCCCCCACCGGCAATGATAATTTTCATAATTCAGGTTTAAAATTTTTCATTAAATCAACGAGCAATTCGATACTTTCGATGTCCATGCCATTGTACATGGAAGCTCTAAAACCACCAACTGTTGGAAATCCTTTGATACCCACCACATTGTTTTTTGAACAATGCGCTAAAAATTGGCTTTCGATTTCCGGACTAATCGCTCGGAAACAAGCGTTCAACACCGAGCGGTCTTCTTTGACAGCAATGCCCTCAAACAAAGGATTACGATCTATTTCCGCATAAAGCAATGCAGATTTCGCAATCGATCTATTTTGCATTTCCTTTAAACCACCTTCTGCTTTTATCCAGCGCAACATCAACAGAGCTACGTAGACAGGAAATGTTGGAACCGTATGATAGAGCGATTGATTTTGAATATGCGTACGATAGTCAAAAATCGTAGGGACTTTGCGGTCACTGTTGGAAGGCAGCACTTTGGTATTCACCAATACACAGGTAATTCCGGCAATGCCAAAATTCTTCTGTGCCGAAGCAAAAATGATTCCAAAACGATCAACATCCAAGGGTTTACTGAGGAAGTCGGAGGTCATATCCGCCACCAAGGGAATATCCACTTCCGGGTATTGATGGTATTGAATCCCTTCGATAGTTTCGTTGGAGACCACATGTAAGTATTTGGTATCAGCAGGCAACGTCCAATGTTTTGGAATGCGATCATAATGCGTTTCTGATGCAGAGGCCAATACATGTACCTGAGCTAATTCTCGAGCAGCATCGATACCACGTAACGCCCAAAAACCCGTATCCACAATGGCCATAGAATCGTTCATACCTAATAAATTCATGGGTGCGACGGCCAACTGTGAACTCGCGCCACCCGGTAACCAAAGCACTTCAAAATAATCAGGTAATTGATATAATTCACGAACAAGCGCAGTTGCTTCCTCGATAATTTGCACAAATTCTGGCGCCCGATGACTAATTTCAGCGATACTTAAGCCGGAATGATCGTAATCGACGAGTGCCTTAGCGGCTTGTTGGAAAACGACAGCAGGTAAGGTCGCGGGACCAGGACTAAAATTATGTTTACGCATAACACGAAAATAGGAAAATATCATTAAACTGCGTAGGAGTTGACAAAATTCAATACAAAAGCATGAGCCTACTAGCAAAGATTAAACGATTTTGGAAATCTGTGGGGCCCGGTTTGGTCACGGGAGCGAGTGATGATGATCCTTCAGGCATTGCAACTTATTCGCAAGCGGGGGCGCAATTTGGGCTAATGACGCTTTGGACTACGATTATTACGATTCCTTTGATGGCGGCGATCCAACAAATGTGTGCACGAATCGGAATGGTGACCTCGCAAGGATTAACGGGAACATTGAAAAAACATTATTCTAAGCCTGTACTATATGTCATGTTGATTTTTAGTACGCCAGCGATTATCATGAACATTGGGGCGGACATTGCGGGCATGGGTGCCGTGGGAAATTTGTTATTTCCCCAAATCGATGCGACCTATTTTAGTGTTTTATTCACGGTCATTTTGTTGGGTCTTATCATCTATTTACCCTACCAAAAAATTGCATCAACGCTCAAATACCTCTGCATTGTTATGTTGGTCTACTTTGTAGTTCCATTTCTTTATAAGCAAGATTTTGGCCAAATTCTATCATCAACGTTTATCCCTAAATTTGAATTTTCCAAAGCCTATCTGGCCATCATCGTGGGGATATTGGGAACGACGATTTCCCCCTACTTATTCTTTTGGCAGGCATCCGTGGAAGTGGAAGAAATGCAACATAAAAAAAAGTATTTAATGGTGAATAAGCGCTTGATTCATGCGATGGAACAGGATGTGGATTTTGGCATGGGTTTTTCAGGATTTGTAATGTATTTTATCATTTTGACGACTGGTACCGTATTGTATGGGGCTGGCATTCATCAAATTGACACGGTAGAACAGGCGGCAATGGCACTTAAACCATTGGCTGGGGATTTGGCCTATTTCTTATTTGCTACAGGGGTGATTGGTACTGGCTTGATCGCCATTCCAGTTTTAAGCGGTTCACTCTCGTACATATACGCAGAGACATTTGGTTGGGAACAAGGACTCGACAAAAAATTTCATGAGGCCAAAGGCTTTTATGTCATCATCATGATTTCCCTTTTATTGGGCCTATCCATGAATTACATCGGAATCTCTCCGATTCAAGCCTTGATATATACTGCCATTTTATATGGTGTAACGGCACCTGTGTTGATCGGAATCATTCTACACATCTCAAATAATAAATCCATCATGGGGGAATATACAAATACCCGCTATTTGAATGTAATGGGCACAATTGCGATGCTTTTGATGGCCGCGGCGGCGGTGGCGTTGGGGGTTCTATATTAGACGGTGGACGTTTGACATTGGACGTTGGCTATTTGTAGAGACGCGATAACTCGCGTCTGAATCCCTTTTTGTAGAGACGCGATACTTCGCGTCTACGACCCCAGACTGAAGTCTGGGGTTATTATTTTTGTAGATTAGACGCGAAGTATCGCGTCTCTACAGTCCAAAGTCGAATGACCAATATTTATAACCCCGGGTTTTAACCTGGGGATTAGACGCGAGGTATCGCGACTCTACAGACCAAAGTCTAACGTCCAATGTCCAAAAAAAAACACCCACCTTTTCAGATGAGTGTCTTCGTGGACCAGCATGGGCTCGAACCATGGACCCCCTGATTATGAGTCAGATGCTCTAACCAACTGAGCTACAAGTCCCCATTAGATTGAACTAATGTGGTGCAAAATTAATTAATTATTGCTTTCGAACTAATTTGGAGTGAATATTTTCTAAATTTAAGGCTTGAAAAAACGCTAGCTCGTTACCATGTTTCCTACCAAAATCATCAATGATCCGATTTACGGCTTCATTAAAATCAATAACCCTTTCATCCTCAAACTGATCGATCATCCCTTCGTTCAACGTTTGAAGCGAATTAAACAATTAGGCCTAGCTGAATTTGTTTACCCGGGAGCACACCATACACGATTCCACCACGCACTAGGTGCAATGCACCTCATGGATGAGGCTTTGAATAATTTAAAAGCCAAAGGTTATGCAATTTCTGATGCTGAAATGGAAGCCGCTGAAATAGCCATTTTATTGCACGACATTGGCCATGGTCCCTTTTCCCATGTTTTGGAATATACACTACTAAACCATGTTCATCACGAGGAAATTTCTAACCTCATCATGGAGAAATTAAATGAACATTTTGATGGCCGACTAAGTTTGGCAATCTCCATGTTTGATGATTCCTATTCAAGAAAGTTTTTTCATCAGTTGATCTCAAGCCAACTGGACGTTGACCGCCTAGATTACCTTTCCCGTGATTCGTTTTACACAGGTGTGCGCGAAGGATTTATCGGCTCTGAACGTCTATTAAGTATGTTAGACCTACAAGACGAGAATCTTGTGATGGAGGAAAAAGGAATTTATTCCATTGAAAATTTCTTGATGGCGCGCCGTTTGATGTATTGGCAAGTGTATTTACACAAAACTGCCATTGCCGCAGAAACCATGTTGATTCAAATTCTTCGTCGGGCAAAACACCTTATCCAACATGGCAATTCATTGACCTGCTCAAAAGCCTTGATGCAATTCCTGAGTAAAGAATATACCTGGGAAGAATTCACCGAAGATCCGAAGCTATTAATCGCCTTCACAGATTTAGATGATCACGACGTTTGGGCTGCTATTAAAACCTGGAAAGATTCAGACGATAAAATCTTGTCGCTATTATGCTCCCACTTTTTGAGTCGGAAATTGTTTACCTGTAAACTTGGGAGCCAACCGCTTCCCAAGTCAAAACGCACAGAGATCTCCGATGAGATCAAATCAACGCTACAAATTACAGATGAAGAATTATCTTACTTTGTCATCGAAGGTTCTACCAGTAACTCAGCCTATGTGCAAGGAGATAACACGATTAAAATCGTCGATAAACTAGGTCAAGTGGTCGAGCTAACGGAGGCATCTGACCTCCCAACGATACAAGCCTTGAGTAAGATTGT
>Ga0228700_1000440_pt1 | contig 38878 bp, 31 predicted proteins | sample McNCre317_Aug_MG_FD_178019 | JGI IMG/M metagenome (GOLD analysis project Ga0228700, IMG submission 178019) | Freshwater microbial communities from McNutts Creek, Athens, Georgia, United States - 3-17_Aug_MG | ecosystem: Environmental > Aquatic > Freshwater > Creek | place: USA: Georgia...
CGCCCTTTTCTTGCATATCCATGAGCTCTTTTTTGAACGAAGTGCGCCGTCGCCGCACCTTTGCCATCATTTCTCACCCTGACGCGGGTAAAACCACGCTGACCGAAAAGCTGTTGCTGTTCTCGGGGGCGATTCAAATCGCGGGTGCCGTCAAAGGCCGCAAAGCCAGCCGCCACGCCACCTCGGACTGGATGGAGATTGAAAAGCAGCGCGGCATTTCGGTGGCGTCGTCTGTGATGCAGATGCTCTACCGCGAGCACGTCATCAACCTGCTCGACACACCCGGCCACAAAGACTTCTCGGAAGACACCTACCGCGTGCTCACTGCCGTGGACTCGGCGTTGATGGTGATTGACGCGGCCAACGGTGTGGAAGCACAAACCCGCCGCTTGATCGAGGTGTGCCGTCAGCGTGACACACCCATCATCACGTTTGTGAACAAGATGGACCGCGAAGTGCGCGACCCACTCGACATCCTCGACGAAGTCGAACGCGAACTCGGCATGCCCTGCGTGCCCATGACCTGGCCTGTGGGCCAAGGCAAATTGTTCGGCGGCATCATCAACTTGCGCACGCAAGCCATGACCGTGTTTGACTCGGGCTCCGAGCGTTTGCCGCAAGACTTTGAAACCCACCCGCTCACCGAGCAAGCCCAACTGGCCGAGCGCTTTGGTTTGGAATGGGCCACCGCGATGGAAAGCATGGAGCTGGCCACGGGCGCATCGCCCAAGTTCGACAAGGAAGCCTTCTTGGCGGGCAAGCAAACTCCCGTGTTCTTTGGCTCGGGCGTGAACAACTTTGGTGTGATGGAAGTGCTCGACGCCTTGGTCGACCTCGCGCCATCGCCCCGCCCGCGTTTGAGCCACTTGGTGGTCAACAAACAAGCGGTGGAGAAAACCATTCAACCCGAAGACGAAGGCTTCGCAGGCGTGGTGTTCAAAGTGCAAGCCAATATGGATGCCAACCACCGCGACCGCATTGCATTCGTGCGCGTGGCCTCGGGCAAGTTCACCCCCGGCATGAAACTCAAAGTGCAACGCACCGCCAAAGAGCTGCGCCCCACCAGCGTGGTGACCTTCATGTCGCAACGCCGCGAAGCGGTAGAGGAAGCGTATGCGGGCGACATCATCGGCTTCACTACCCACGGTGGCGTGCAGCTGGGTGACACCATCACCGACGGGCCCGCATTGCAATTCACAGGCCTGCCGTTCTTCGCACCTGAACTCTTCATGACGGTGATTTTGAAAAACCCATTGCGCACCAAGCAGCTACAACAGGGCTTGGACCAACTGGGTGAAGAAGGCGCGATTCAGGTGTTCAAACCCGAGGCCGGTGGCGCGATGCTACTGGGCGCTGTGGGCCAATTGCAGTTTGAAGTGGTGCAACACCGCTTGAAAGCGGAATACGACTGCGACGTGAAGCTAGAGAGCTGCCAGTACACCGGCGCACGTTGGATCACGGCGGACACGCCTGCGGAGTTGCGTGAGTTCACGTATGCGTATCCACAGCGTATGGCTTTGGATGCGGCCAACACCTTGGCGTATTTGTGTACGTCGCCTTATGACGTGCGGTTGGCGCAGGAGCGGTTTCCGAAGATTCATTTCCATCCTTTGCGTGAACACGCTGGACTTGCGCTTTCTACTGCGAGTTGATTCGTTGCTTTTGTAGAGAAGAGAGGCTCAGTGGCATTGCCCTAGGCTCCTCTTCGCTAGGCTCAGAATGTCGCTACGGGCAACACCACTGAGCCTCTCTTCGCGTTGCACATATCAGATTCGGGTACGGGTACGGGTACGAAGTCATTCGCACACAAACAAGTGCTGCGGGATAAGCCGTAGCGACATTCTGAGCGCAGCGAAGAGGAGCCTAGGCTTATCCCGCAGCACGCCGCCACGTCAACGAAACAAGCGTCACGAACGAGCCAACACTGGCTTCAAAGCAACTCCCGTGTGCGTCCCCAACCCCACCACAGCCTCCGGCGTATCCGCCGCCACGATCAAACCACCACCATCGCCGCCCTCAGGCCCGAGGTCAATGATCCAATCCGCTTCGGCAATCACATCGAGATCGTGCTCAATCACCACCACGCTGTGGCCGCCATCGACCAAACGGTGCAGCACGCGAATGAGTTTGTCCACGTCGGCCATGTGTAGGCCCACGGTGGGCTCGTCCAACACGTACAAGGTGTGCGGCGCCTTGTTGCCTCGGCGGGTCACATCGTCGCGCACTTTGCTCAACTCCGTCACCAGCTTGATGCGCTGCGCTTCGCCACCGCTGAGCGTGGGTGACGGCTGCCCCAAGGTGAGGTAGCCCAAGCCCACGTCTTTGAGCAACTGCAACGGGTGTGCGATGTTGGGCATGGTGGCAAAAAACTCCACCGCCTCGTCCACTTCCATTTGCAGCACATCGCCAATGCTCTTGCCGCGCCACGTCACCGCCAAGGTCTCGGGGTTGAAGCGTGCGCCGTGGCAGCTTTCGCACGGCACTTTCACGTCGGGCAAGAAGCTCATTTCAATCGTACGCACGCCTTGGCCTTCGCAGGTGTGGCAGCGGCCTTCGCCGGTGTTAAAGCTAAATCGCCCTGCGCCGTAGCCGCGCGCTTTGGCCTCGAGTGTTTCAGCGAACAGTTTGCGAATCGTGTCCCAAAAACCAATGTAGGTTGCAGGACATGAGCGCGGTGTTTTGCCAATCGGCGTTTGGTCAACCTCCAACACGCGGTCAATGGTTTGATAGCCATCAAGCCCCGTGCAACCGACCCATGCAGGATGTTGACCGTCGTCATCCAACTTGCGCCCCGCCTGCATCGAGCGCTGCGCCACCGCAGCCGCCACGTTGTGCAACAACACATCGCGTGCGAGTGTCGACTTGCCCGACCCCGACACGCCCGTCACCGCCACCAACCTCTTAAGAGGAATCGACACACTCACGTCATTCAAGTTATGCAGCGATGCCCCCTCAAGCGACAGCCACCGAAGCACAGCAGCGTCAACAGAAGCAACCTCAGCAACAGGCGCAGCCGCCTTGCGCTTACCCACCTTCGCGGAGGATGAGGCGTTGCCGGGTGACGATTTTGGCTCGCCGCATGAGGAACCCGGCAACGCTTCATCCTCCGCAGCGATCGAAGCTGCCATAAAAGCCGCTAACGCATCGTCAGACACAGGCCGACGCGCCTGCAACGGATGCCGCATCGCATGCAACAAATAACGCCCCGTCTGCGACTCGTCCTGAGAGGTAATGTCCTCCACCGAACCCTCGCCCATCAAACGCCCACCACGCTTACCCGCGCTAGGCCCAATGTCGATGATGTGATCCGCACGGCGAATGGTGTCTTCGTCATGCTCCACCACCACCAGCGTATTGCCTTTGTCGCTCAGCAAGTGCAAAGCGTTCAACAAGATTTGGTTGTCGCGTGCATGCAAGCCAATCGTGGGTTCATCCAACACATAGCACACGCCTTGCAAGTTGCTGCCCAGCTGCGCAGCCAAGCGAATGCGTTGCGCCTCGCCGCCGCTGAGCGTGGGCGCGCCACGGTCGAGCGTGAGGTAGTTCAGGCCCACTTGCTCTAAGAACTCCAAACGGCTCTTGATTTCGGGCAACAGGTCGCGCGCGATGTCGGCATCGCGGCCGCTCATCGCCAACTTCTCCACCCACTTGCGAATCTCGGTCACGCTCAAGCGCGCAATGTCGGTGATGCCCACGCCGGCAAACTTCACCGCACGCGCGGTGGCGTTCAGGCGTGTGCCTTCGCAGGTTGGGCACGCCACATCGACCAAATCTTCCACATCGGGCTCGGCAAAGGTTTGCTCGCGACCCTTTTCTTTGTCGTCACGCACCGAATCGTCCAACACTTTGCGTTGGTCTTTGTTGAGCTTCACGCCCGTGCCCACGCAGTCAGGGCACCAGCCGTGTTTGCTGTTGTACGAGAACAAGCGCGGGTCCAACTCTGTGTACGAGGTGGCGCACACCGGGCACGCGCGCAAGGTGGAGAACACATCCAAGCGGCCAATGCTGTTGGTCTCGGCGCCCACCTCCATCGCCTCGCGCAAACCGTCGAGTTGGCTCAACACATGCACCACACCTTTGCCGTGTTCGAGTGCGGTGGTCAGTGCTTGACGCAACGCCGTTTCATTTTCGGCAGACACCACGAGGCTGGCCACCGGCAACTCAATCGTGTGTTCTTTGAAACGGTCCAAACGCGGAAAACCATTCGTCGGCAAGAAGTGACCATCCACACGCAAATGCGTGTAGCCGCGTGGACGCGCCCAATCGGCCAGCTCGGTGTACACGCCTTTTCGGTTCATCACCAAGGGGCTCATCAAACCAATGTGTTGGCCTTTGAATTCACGCATCAACTGCGCCGCAATGCGCTCGGGCGTTTGCGGCTGCACCGCGGCGCCATCGTGAATGCAATGCTGGGTGCCGAGCTTGACGTACAACAAGCGCAAGAAATGCCACACCTCGGTGGTCGTGCCTACGGTCGACTTGCGGCCACCGCGGCTCAATCGCTGCTCAATCGCCACCGTGGGTGGGATGCCGTATACCGCATCCACCTCGGGGCGACCAGCGGGCTGCACGATGCTGCGCGCGTAGGCGTTGAGGCTTTCTAAATAACGGCGCTGCCCTTCGTTGAACAAAATGTCAAACGCGAGCGTCGACTTACCCGAGCCCGACACGCCCGTGATGACGTTGAACTTGCCACGCGGAATGTCGACGCTGAGGTTTTTGAGGTTGTGCTCTTTGGCGTTGACAATTTGAATCGCGCTAGCTTTGTCAGCAGCGCCAGCGAATCGAGCAGCACCTTCGGCAGCGACCAAGCCTGCAGAGGCTTTTTCACCATCAACTTCATACACCACGCCCATCGCAGCCGCGTAGTCACGCAGCGCTTTGCCCGTGTGCGACGTGGGATGCAAGCGTACGTCTTCAGGCGTACCTTCGGCCACCAACAAGCCGCCCGCATCGCCACCTTCGGGCCCGAGGTCAATCAACCAATCGCTGGCACGAATCACGTCGAGGTTGTGCTCAATCACGATGAGCGAGTTGCCGTCTTCCAGCAAACGGCGCATGGCGCGCATGAGCTTGGCAATGTCGTCGAAGTGCAAGCCGGTGGTTGGCTCGTCGAACAAGAACAACATGCCTTTTTTGGCGAGCGATTGTTTGCTCGATGTTTTGGCTTTAGCAGCTTCAGCGAGGAAGCCTGCCAACTTCAAGCGCTGAGCTTCACCGCCACTCAACGTAGGCACTGGCTGACCTAATTTGACATAGTCCAAACCCACATCGACGATGGGTTGCAGCGTACGCACCACTTCACGGTCACCCGCAAAAATCTCCAGCGCCTCGCCCACGGTCAACTCCAACACATCCGCCACATTAAGGGTGATTCGTGTCGAGGCTGCGGGGGCAACGTCTTGCTCCTCTTCGCTGCGCTCAGAATGTCGCTGCGCCGCCACCCCCGCAGCCCCGCCACGAATTTCGCGCTCGATGCGGACTTCTAGGATTTCTGGTCTGTAACGTTGGCTATTGCAATCTTGACAACGCAAGTACACGTCACTCAGAAACTGCATCTCGACGTGTTCAAAGCCTGAACCACCACACGTCGGGCAACGCCCATCGCCGCTGTTGAAACTGAACTTGGATGCTGTGTAGCCGCGCTGTTTAGACAAGGGCGCTACAGCAAAAATTTCTCGCACAGCATCCCACGCACCCACATAGCTGGCGGGGTTCGACCGTGCAGTTTTACCAATCGGCGACTGGTCCACAAACACCACGTCGCTCAAATGATCCGCACCCAGCAGACGGTCATGTGCGCCGGGCGTTTCTGTACCGCGACCAAACTGACGCAGCAACGCGGGCGTGAGCACGTCTTGAATCAGCGTCGACTTGCCCGATCCGCTGACGCCGGTGATACACACCAAGCGCTGCAGTGGAAATTCGATGTTGAGGTTTTGCAGGTTGTGCTCGCGCGCACCTTCCAAAATCAAGCGTGGTGTGTTGTCGGTCACCAAACGCTTCACCCCTAGGCCAATGGTTTTGCGGGCACCTAAGTAAGCACCAGTCAGCGTGTCGGCAGACTTCAATGCCTCGGTGGTGCCGTCAAACACAATCTGCCCGCCACGCACGCCAGGTGCGGGCCCCATGTCGATGATGCGGTCGGCGCAGAGCATGACGGCTGGGTCATGCTCGACCACCACCAAGGTGTTGCCTGCATCGCGCAAGCGCAGCATGGCTTCGTTGATGCGATTCATGTCGCGCGGGTGCAAGCCGATGCTGGGCTCGTCCAACACAAACAAGGTGTTGACCAACGACGTACCCAAGGCTGTGGTGAGGTTGATGCGTTGCACCTCACCACCACTGAGTGTGCGGCTTTGTCGGTCGAGCGTGAGGTAGCCAATGCCCACATCGCTGAGGTATTTCAAGCGCGTGCGAATTTCGTCCATCAGCAAATGCAGGGCTTGCGCGTCTGCGCCTGATGCATCGACCTGTGTGCTGTGGAAGAACTGGTGCAGCTTGTCGATGGGCAAGAGCATCAAGTCATGCAAACACAGGCCGGGCATGGCTTCGAGTTGAGCGCGGGTCCATTGCACGCCTTGCGGCATAAAGCGTTTGGCTGGCGGCAACACGGCATCGGCGTGTTCTTTGGTGCCGATGCGCCACAGCAAACTGTCGGTTTTCAAACGTGCGCCCGCGCATATGCCACACGGCGTGTAGCTGCGGTACTTGGACAGCAACACGCGGATGTGCATCTTGTAGGCCTTGCTCTCCAAGTATTCAAAGAAACGTTTGATGCCGTACCACTGGTGGTTCCATTTGCCCTTCCACAAGGGCGAGCCGTTGATGACCCAGTCTTTGTGCTCTTCGCTCAGCTTGTACCAAGGCGTGTCACGCGGAATGCCTTCGGCTTCGGCGTGGCGCATGAGGTCGTGCTGCGTTTCTACCCACGCTGGCGTTTGGATGGTTTTGATGGCGCCCGCACGCAAGGTGAGTTTGTCGTTCGGAATCACCAACCCGTAGTCCACCCCAATCACGCGGCCAAAGCCTCGGCAGATGTCACACGCGCCCACAGCGGAGTTGAACGAGAACATCGACGGGATGGGGTCGCTGTAGCGCAAGTCGCTGTCGGGGCAATGCAGGCCGGTGGAGAAGCGCCAAAGTTCAGGCGTCGCATCTGCATCTAAAGACCAATACACATTCAAGCGACCACCGCCACGTTTGATGGCCAGCTCAATGGCTTCCACCACACGGGCTTGTTCGGTGTTGCCGAGTTTGAAGCGATCGGCCACCACATCCAACAGCTTGCGTGGGCCGGTGGGCGTGGCGACTTCACGCTCGGCATGGATGCGCGTGAAGCCACTTGCGCTGAGCCACTGCTCCACCTCGGCAGGCGTGGTGTTGGCGGGCAACTCCACGGGGAAGGTCATGATGAGGCGCGGGTCTTGCGGCTGCGCGGCGCAGCGGCGTTGCAGCTCGGCGTAAATGCTTTGCGGCGTGTCGTGCTGCACGGGCTGCGCAGTTTGGCGATCAAACAAATTTCCGGCGCGCGCCATGAGCAACTTCAAGTGGTCGTTCAACTCGGTCATCGTGCCCACGGTGGAACGGGAGCTGCGCACGGGGTTGGTTTGGTCAATCGCAATCGCAGGCGGCACGCCCTCCACCTTTTCTACGGCGGGGCGGTCCATGCGGTCTAAGAACTGGCGGGCGTAGGCGCTGAAGGTTTCCACATAGCGGCGCTGGCCTTCGGCATACAAGGTGTCAAACACCAAACTCGACTTACCCGAACCGCTGGGGCCGGTGACCACGGTCAGTTCGCCCGTGCGAATGTCGAGGTCTAAGTTTTTGAGGTTGTGTTGGCGTGCGCCACGGATGCGAATGGTGCCTGTCATGGCGGGGCCTTTTGAAGTGTGGCGAATATTCTAGAGATTCAGACAACCCCGCACCTGCGCTGGGGCATTGAAACCATAAGGCCTCAATTGCCCCTTCAAAAGCAAAACGCCACGGCATTGCCGTGGCGTTGGAAAAATCAAATCGCTTGAAATTACTTGGCGGCAGAGGCGTCAGACGCCGCCACCGAAGCGGCCTCTGCGGGGGCATGCACCGCCTCATCGCCGTGCTTCTCACCGCTCATGTCCAAACTGCTACCGCCCTTGAGAATGACAAACATCGCCAACGCAGCAAAGAGCACAAATCCCACAAAAATTTTCAACATATTCCATCTCCGAAATCAGTAAAAAGCCCTCCGCTGGGGAGGGCTCGAATGTAGCACCTGGGTCACCCCAGGTGACTGACACATTTAGTCGTGGGCGTAGATGTCGACGTCCTTGGTCTCTTTCACAAAGAGCATGCCAATCACGAAGGTCATGCCCGCAATGATGATGGGGTACCACAGTCCGTTGTACATATTGCCCGTCTGCGCCACGATGGCAAAAGCCGTGGTGGGCAGCAAGCCACCGAACCAACCGTTGCCAATGTGATAGGGCAGAGACATAGAGGTGTAACGGATGCGCGTGGGGAACATTTCCACCAACATGGCAGCAATCGGGCCATAGACCATCGTCACCAAAATCACCAAGTAAGTGAGGATGATGGTGATCTTGACTTGGTCCACTTTCGCAGGATCAGCCTTGGCGGGATAACCGGCGTCTTTCAACGCATCGGCGACCGCCTTTTTGAAGTCAGCCGCCTTGGCTTTCGCTTCATCTGCAGGCAACCCTTTGGAGGTGTAGCTGGCAATTTCTGTTTCACCAATTTTGATGGTGGCAGGGGCACCGGCTGCGCCGATGGCGTTCTCGTAACTCACCGAGCTAGAGGCCAACACTTGTTTGGCAATGTCGCATGAGCTGGTGAACTTCACCGTGCCCGTCGGGTTGAACTGGAACGAACACTCGGCAGGATCTGCCGTGACCACCACTTTGTTCTTTTGCTGTGCGGCGTACAAGTCTGGGTTGGCAGCCTTGGTCAAGGCTTCGAACACAGGGAAGTAGGTCAACACAGCCAACAAGCAACCCAACATGATGATGGGTTTACGACCGATCTTGTCAGACAGCGAGCCGAACACGATGAAGAAGGGCGTGCCGATCAACAACGAGACCGCCACCAAAATATTGGCGGTTGCGCCATCGACCTTGAGGGCTTGCGTCAAGAAGAACAAGGCGTAGAACTGACCCGAGTACCACACCACGGCTTGCCCGGCCGTCAAGCCCACGAGAGCCAAGATCACGATCTTCAAGTTTTTCCATTGACCAAAAGATTCGGTCAAAGGCGCTTTGGAGGTTTTGCCTTCGGCTTTCATCTTTTGGAAAGCGGGCGACTCGTTCATCGACAAGCGGATGTACACCGACACGGCCAACAACGCGATCGACACGATGAACGGCACGCGCCAGCCCCATTCGGCAAACGCGGCTTCGCCAATGGCGGTACGTGTGCCCAAAATCACCATCAACGACAAGAACAAGCCCAGCGTCGCCGTGGTTTGAATCCATGAGGTGTAAGCGCCACGCTTGCCATGCGGCGCGTGTTCTGCCACATAGGTAGCCGCACCACCGTACTCACCACCCAGCGCCAAACCTTGGAGCAAGCGCAAGCAAATCAGGATGACAGGCGCCGCCACACCAATGCTGGCGTAGTTCGGCAAGATGCCCACAATGAAGGTGGACAAACCCATGATGAGAATGGTCACCAAGAAGGTGTACTTGCGGCCAATCATGTCGCCCAAGCGGCCAAAGAAAATCGCGCCAAACGGACGAACGATGAAACCTGCCGCAAACGCCAACAACGCGAAGATGAACGCAGAGCCTTCATCCAACCCGCTGAAAAACTGTTTGGCAATGATGGCGGCCAATGAACCGTACAAGTAAAAGTCGTACCACTCGAATACCGTGCCCAACGAAGAGGCAAAAATCACCTTCTTCTCTTCTGCCGACATCGGTCGATCTACATCTAGTGTTGCCATGGTGTTGTCTCCTTAGACTTTGAATTGCAGTTGCATTGTCAGCAACTGTGCGGCGACTATCTGTGTACTCGCTGACCAATTTCTGACAACCACACAAGCCTTGGTGATGCTCATCAAAAACGCATGAGACATCCACCCAAAGGCGTACAGGTTATCCCGAGAAGTTTTAAAAACCAGCCCAGCCAAGTCCTGAGACTAGGGTTTTCCACAGGGGTTTACGTAAGTACTTGGTCAGTACCCATTCACACAATGGCTCGGTCAATGAAGGAGCCCATCCTTCTTGCGTTTCTTAATAACCCATTCGGGAGATAAACAATGAGTGATCCAGTGATCAGCAAGATCCAGAACCACCCAAAGTACCTAGAACTGCGCGCCAAGCGCAGCGGCTTTGGCTGGTTCCTCACAGTGTTGATGTTGGTCGTGTACTACGGCTACATCGCGCTGATTGCCTTTAACAAACCTTTCCTCGCACAACCCACTGGCGCAGGCGTGACCACGCTGGGCATCCCATTGGGCATGGGCGTGATCATCTTCACGATCGTGATCACCGGCATCTACGTCAGCCGCGCGAACAGCGAGTACGACACGTTGACCAAGGAAATCTTGGAGGACGCTACAAAATGAAAAAAATCTCCACACTCTTAGCCGCCTTCTTGGCACTGGCTGCAGGCACAGCATTCGCAGCCGGTGGTGACTTGGGTCAAACCACCAAGCAAGCGACCAACTGGACCGCCATCATCATGTTCGGCGCGTTCGTGATCGCCACTTTGGGCATCACCAAGTGGGCCGCGGCCAAAACCAAATCAGCCGCCGACTTCTACACCGCTGGCGGTGGTATCACTGGCTTCCAAAACGGCTTGGCGATTGCGGGCGACTACATGTCTGCCGCTTCGTTCTTGGGTATTTCTGCTGCGGTTATGGCCAACGGCTATGACGGCTTGATCTACTCCATCGGCTTCTTGGTGGGCTGGCCCGTCATCACGTTCTTGATGGCTGAACGTCTGCGCAACCTCGGCAAGTTCACCTTTGCTGACGTCGCTGGCTACCGTTTCAAGCAAACCCCCATCCGCGCCTTCGCTGCCTCTGGCACGTTGGTCGTGGTGGCTTTCTATTTGATCGCTCAAATGGTTGGCGCTGGTTCACTTATCAAGCTGTTGTTCGGCTTGGACTACTGGGTGGCTGTGGTGCTCGTGGGCGCATTGATGATGGTGTACGTGTTGTTCGGCGGTATGACTGCCACCACATGGGTGCAAATTATCAAAGCCATCATGCTGCTCGCTGGCGTGACCTTCATGGCCTTCATGGTCTTGGCGCAATTCGGCTTCAGCCCTGAAGCCCTGTTTGCCAAAGGCGTTGAAGTGAAAACAGCTGTTGCTGGCGTTGCGAAAGAAGCTGCGATTGCCGCTGCCACCGCATCGGCTGCCGCTGCTGCCACTCCTGAAGCCGCTGCTGCTGCCTCTGCTGCGTTGGACAAAGCCAATGCCACAGACGCTGCCAAAGTGGGCTTGTCCATCATGGGCCCAGGCGGCTTCATCAAGGACCCCATCTCTGCCATCTCTTTTGGTATGGCTTTGATGTTCGGTACTGCTGGTTTGCCACACATCTTGATGCGCTTCTTCACGGTGCCTGATGCCAAAGAAGCTCGTAAATCTGTGTTCTGGGCAACCACATGGATCGGCTACTTCTACGTGTTGATCTTCATCATCGGTTTCGGTGCCATCACTTTGGTGATGACCAACCCCGACCTGAACGCTCAACTCAAAGCCGGTGGCGCCAACATGGCGGCTGTGCTGGTGGCTAAGGCTGTTGGCGGCGACGTGTTCTTCGGCTTCATCTCTGCCGTGGCCTTCGCAACCATCTTGGCTGTGGTGGCTGGCTTGACCTTGTCTGGTGCGTCTGCTGTGTCTCACGACCTGTACGCCACTGTGATCAAAGAAGGCAAAGCTGACAGCGCTTCTGAACTGCGCGTGTCTCGCATCACCACCATCGCTTTGGGCGTGATCGCTGTGATCTTGGGCATTGCCTTCGAGAAGCAAAACATCGCCTTCATGGTGGCCTTGGCCTTCGCGATTGCCGCGTCTGCCAACTTCCCCGTGTTGTTCATGTCTGTGCTGTGGAAAGATTGCACGACCAAAGGCGCCGTCATCGGTGGCTTCTTGGGCTTGATCTCTTCTGTGGGCCTGACCGTGGTGTCGCCTGCTGTGTGGGAAGCCACTCTGGGCTACCCCAAAGGTTCCGCCTGGTTCCAGTACAGCTCTCCAGCGCTGTTCTCGATGACCATCGGTTTCGTGGGCGTGTGGTTGTTCTCCATCTTGGACAACAGCGAGCAAGCCAAGAAAGAGCGCGCAGATTTCGCCGCACAACAAGTGCGTTCGGAAACTGGCTACGGCGCTTCTGGCGCATCGGGTCACTAAGACCTTGGGTGCTGAGTCCTTCGGGGCTCAGCCTCATCGAAAACCGGGCATCTTGCTCGGTTTTTTTTCGTCTCGTCTTTTGTTGCTTCCGTTGACGCAGGGGTGTGAGGGGCCTACAGACGCGGCTTACATCGCTTCGCGACGAATGGCGCCGCATCTGTAGGCCCCTCACACCCTTGGCAAATAGGAAGGCGTTGTGCGTGGCGAAGCTGCAACCACCACCACGTGCATGTACACCGACCCCAAACCACTGAAGGCAAGGAATGTCTATGAACCAACGCGAAAGCGAGGTGAGGTAGGCGAATACGGCGCAATTCGTCGCGCAGCGATGTAAGCCGTGTTCGCCTACCTCACCTCGCGCCCCAACGAAGGGAAGTTAAAGAATCAAGAACCCCGCAACTGACGCAACTTGATGAACGCCATAGCAGCCATGACCGCGTCGTTCAACGCATCATGGGCCTCGCGCACTGGCAAATCCAAATCGTTCATCAACGTCGCAAAACGCAAGTCAATGTTGGGGTTGGTTTGTTGCTCATACGGCAACATCTGGCGAAACTTGTAGTCGTAATACATCGCCGAGACTTCGATTTTTTCTTGTGGCAAGCCTTGCCCCAACAGCGGCCAAATGGCCCGATTCAGCATGGCCACATCGAACTCTAAAAAGTACCCCACCAAAGGGCGGCTACCGATGAAGCGCATGAGTTGCTTCATCGCATCATCCACCGGCAAACCTTGCGCCACGTCTTGCTCGCGCAAGCGGTGGATACGCACGCTGTCGGCCGACACGCCGCGCTCGGGGCGCACCAACACTTCAAAGCGCTCGCTGGTCATGATCTTGTTGCCCACGATGCGCACCGCGCCAATCGAAATGATTTCATCGGTGCCCACGTTCAATCCCGTGGTCTCGCAATCCAGCGAGACCCACTCGTTAGGAGGGGGGCGGTCAAACATGAAACGGAACTCTGGCAAACCCAAGTGGTAAATCAACCACCCGCGCTTAAGCCTGCGCCACCATTTTTTAGGAGAGATCAGCGACTGCATCAGAGAGAATCGAGCTTGAAACGGCTACGCAACAAGCTCTTGAAATGCTTGACCACACTCAACGCATCTTTGAGCAAATCGCGCTCCAAGGTAGACAACTTGGCCACATTAACCAAGCCCGACACTTCGCGCTGCGTCTCCATTTCGGTCACGCCGGCTTTGAGCTTTAACCCCATCAGAAACTGCAAACTTTGCGTCAACTCAGCACCCAATGCTGGGGTGATGACACTACGCGCGACCAATGCATCAATGCGAGCCGTCGTGCTGGTCTCTTGCAAATGCTCAGCCAAGGCCAAGCTGCGCACCCCATGCACCAAGGGAAAGATGCCCTCTTTCTTGAGGTGCAAGCCTTGCTGGTCATCCAAGCCCAACAGACGGTTCCACCAGCCTTGGCTATTGCCAAACGCATCAATCGCTGCCGCAAAACGGGCCAGCATGGCATCGTTGTCCGTGGCAATGCGCATCAGCACCTGCTGTGTGTCTTGCAACAAATGTGCGTCACCGCACACCGGATGTGCATCCAAGAAGATGGCCAAATTCATCAGGCTATCGGCATTGGGCATGAGCAGCCATTGTTTGACCATCTGACCAAAGTCATACGCCGTTTTGCGCCACATCGGGTTGCTGACCATGATGTGCCCCGGACATTCGGGATAACCAAACGCCGACAAGGCTTGCGAGAACTGTTGGCACAACGCTTCTAAGTTGTCAGGCGGCGTGTAGCCGTCGCGCACGATGAGGCCGTTGTCTTGATCCGTTTTGAGCAACTGTTCGCCACGCCCTTCGCTGCCCATCACAAACAAGCAGCTGTTCGCCACCAAATCAGGCGGCGCAATGATTTGCCAAGCGCGCTCAAACAAACGCGCATTCAAGTCTTGCACCAAGCGTGCAATCAGACTCACGCGCGTGCCGCTGCGATACAGCGTGGTCACCATGCGCGTGATTTGCGTGGCGGCTTGCGCCAAGCCTTCAATGTCAGTCGCGGCCTCGACCTGCACTGCAATCAAATGTGAATGGTTAGACAAGAAGCTGAACAAATCCAAGGCTTCGAGCACGCCCACAACTTGGTTGTCATCCATCACCACCAAGCGGTGCACGCGATGGCGCTGTAACAAAGCCAAGGCATCGCCCACTTGATCGTCTGGACGAACGCTGATGAGCTGAAAGCTCGCCAGTTCACCTACTTTTTGTTGATTCAGCGGTGTGCCATTCAGAATCGCACGTTGCAACGTCGTCGCAGTGAACACGCCTAAACGTGGGGGTGATGTGCTGTCATCGCGCACCAAGACACACTTGGTGCGTTGCACCTGCATGACATGCACGGCAGACACCACATCGGCATCCATGCTCACAAAATGGGCGGGGCGTACAAAGGCCTCATCCACCCGAGAGAGCGTGAGCGACTGCAACTCGTGCTGGCTTTGTCGCTGTGACAACGCCGTGAGCTTGTTGCTCAAATCCGAGAACAGCAACGCGCCAAACGTGGCATTGTCGGCAATTAAATCGGTCACGGTTTGGCGTGCCAGCTGGTAGGCAACCACCTCTTCTTGCGCCACAAATTTGTCACTGCTTTTACCAGCCACCAACCCTCGACCGTCAAAGGTGTCGTCGGGGCCGTAGGTGGTGATGACCTCGTCACCGTCGTACTGCGTGACAAAGCCTTTGATGATCACAAACAAGTGCGTGGGCACAGCACCCACATCCAAAATCGCCTCCCCCTCGGGGTAATACACCACGTCCACGCTGTCGCACACCAAGCGCTGTTGGTCGGGCGTTAAGCAATCAAATGGTGAGGCGGAAAAGTTAAAAGCGTTGGGCATAAGTCATTGTCGGGGCTATGCCCCCATTCAACGCTTGATGCCTTGCTGAATACTTGCGGCGGCATCCCATGCGTTATCAAACCATTGATCTCCGTCAAGGTAGGCGCGCATCATGGGCAGCGAATCTAAGCCCCAAAACACCTTGTCATCCACGCAAAACGTGGGCACACCAAACACGCCGAGGGCAATGGCTTCTTCGGTATTGGCTTTGAGTTGGTCTTTGACCTCGGGCGCGTCTACCGAGCGCAGGGGCGACAGCTGCTGCGTCAGGGCTTGCAAGCGCGCAGCATCGTCTGCCGGAGCGCCGCCGTGCCAGACGTGTTTAAAAATGGTTTCGCACACATAGCGGTTGGGCGCACCCTCTGCGCTGCATGCCACGGCCAAGCGCAACAAGCCCAATGGATTGAACGGGTGCGACTGTGGCATGTCTAACGTCACACCCAGTTGTTTGGCTTGCCACACCACTTGGCGATACGTCCACTCCCGCTTGCCGGCAATTTCAGCGGGGCCAAGTTGGCCGTGGTGCTTGAGCATCGCCGCAAACAGCACCGGCTTGTAGACCATGCGGTGGCTCACACCCATCAAGCTTTGGGGCAAGGCCTCAAACGCGAGGTAGGCATAGGGCGAAATGAAATCGAGGTAGCAGGTGATGGTTTTCATGCATGGGTCTCCAAACGTTTCTGAATCAACTGCCACACCGCGCGTTTGTCATCGGCACTGCGTTGGCCCCAGCCGCCGATTTCATCGAGCGTGCGCCAGCAGCCTTCGCAATACGTGGTGTCGTCCGACATGCGGCAAATGGAGATGCAGGGCGAGGGCGGCACCTCGTCACTGAGCAGTACAAGCTTGGCTTGCGCCGCAAGGCGTAGATCAGCCGCCGTGAGGCCTTGAGGTTTGGGGGTGAGTTCGCTTCCACACATGGTTGAGATTGTCAGCGAACGTCCGCGCCTCAAGCGGCACGTTTGTTCAAAACCGCGCGTGACACGAGGGAATTGGGTTTGCGCCCCAAGGCCTCGCTGATGAACACACCCGCGTCAATCAACTTATCGAGGTCAATGCCTGTCTCAATGCCGAGACCGTGCATCAGGTACACCACGTCTTCGGTGGCCACATTGCCTGTGGCGCCTTTGGCGTATGGACAACCGCCCAAGCCTGCCACCGACGATTGGAAATTCCACACGCCCATCTGCAAGGCGGCAAAGGTGTTGCTCAGCGCTTGGCCATAGGTGTCGTGAAAGTGACCCGACACATCGTTGAGCGCGAAGTGTTTGAGCGTGGCTTCGATGGCCGCTTGCACCTTGCGCGGCGTACCCACGCCAATGGTGTCGGCCACGTCCACGCGTTGAATGCCAATGCCCTTCATCAAGCCCGCCAAGTAGCCCACACGTTCAGGTGCAATGTCGCCTTCGTAGGGGCAGCCCACGGTGCAGCTCATCGCGCCGCGCACGGCAATGCCCGCATCGCGTGCGGCTTTGACCACGGGCGCGAAGCGCTCAATGCTTTCGGCAATCGAGCAGTTGATGTTCTTTTGGCTGAAGGCTTCGCTGGCCGCACCAAACACCACGATCTCGTCGGGTTTGGTGACGAGCGCGGCCTCAAAGCCTTGCAAATTGGGGGTGAGCACCGAATAGCTCACGCCGGGCTGGCGGTGAATGCCCGCCATCACCTCGGCGTTGTCGGCCATTTGCGGCACCCACTTGGGCGACACAAAACTGGTGACTTCAATCTCTTTGAGCCCCGCCGCTTGCAAGCGATGCACCAGCTCCACCTTGACGGCGGCGGGCACGGGCTGCTTTTCGTTTTGCAGACCGTCGCGCGGGCCCACATCAATCAAATGCACACGATGCGGCAAAGACTTCAACATAAGGTCACACTTTCAATTTCAAAAGCTCTGCGCCTTCCGTCACTTGGTCGCCGGGGGCATAGAGCAGTTCTAACACTTCACCATCCGCAGGTGCGGCAATGGTGTGCTCCATTTTCATCGCTTCCATGACCGCCAGCGGCTGACCGGCCTTGACTTTGTCACCTGCGGCAACCGCAAACGACACCACCTTACCCGGCATGGGCGCGGTCAAGCGGCCCCCCGCCTCTTGCGTGTCGCCGGCATGAGCCAAAGCATCGACCACCGTGATGCGTGTAGCACCTTGCGGCGCAAACACATGGGCCACCTCTTCGTGGGCCTGCGCCTCGAGGAACACTTGCACGCGTGCGGTTTGCTCGGCAAAGCTCACATGCAGTTCGTTGCCTTCGGCGCGCCACGCAAGTGTGCCGCTAACAGCGTCGTCGCCCTCACCCACCGCGAGTTGCAACACGCCATCGGCCAAGTAGCGCAACACCGCCGTGTAGCTGGCCCCGTGGAAGTTGAAACCAAACGGGCGTGTGGCCACGCCATAGGCGCGCCAGCCATCGCGCTGGCTGAATGGGTCGTGCCCGACTTGGGCAAGTTCCTGGTGCAAGGTGTGCGCCACCACCGACGCAGCGGCGAGAGGCAGGCCCACGGCCTCTTGTCCGAACAAGGCTTTGTCTTCGCGCTGAATCAACGCAGTGTCGAGCTTGGCCGTAGCAAATGAATCGGTGCGAATGATGTGGCGCAAGAACTGCACATTGGTCGTCAAGCCGACGATGCGGGTTTGCGACAGGGCTTCGTCTAAACGCGCCAGCGCTTGCTCGCGCGTGTCGCCGTGCACGATAAGCTTGGCCACCATCGAGTCGTAAAACGGGCTGATGCTGTCGCCTTCGCGCACGCCGTCGTCGATGCGAACCGAGCCGCCTGCGCTGCTCGCGTTCGCCAATTCAAAGCTGCTGCATGCGGGTTTGCGGTACACCGCCAAGGTGCCCGTGGCGGGCAAGAAGTTGTTGTCGGGGTTCTCGGCGCAAATGCGCGCTTCAATGGCGTGGCCATGAATGCGCAAATCGCTTTGCTGCAAAGGCAGCGGCTCGCCGCTGGCCACGCGCAATTGCCACTCCACCAAATCGAGGCCGGTGATGGCTTCGGTCACGGGGTGCTCCACCTGCAAGCGGGTGTTCATCTCCATGAAGAAAAACTTCATGCTCTCCGGCTTGTCATACGCCGTTTGCTCGACGATGAATTCCACCGTACCCGCGCCCACGTAGTTCACGGCTTTGGCGGCGGCCACCGCGGCTTCACCCATTTGTTGGCGCAGCGATTCGGTCATGCCGGGTGCAGGCGCTTCTTCCAGCACTTTTTGGTGGCGGCGTTGCACCGAGCAGTCGCGTTCAAACAAATACACGCAGTTGCCGTGCGTGTCGCCAAACACTTGAATCTCGATGTGGCGCGGGCGTTGCACGTATTTCTCAATCAACACCGCATCGTCGCCAAAGCTGTTAATGGCTTCGCGTTTGCAGCTGGCCAATGCGTCGGCAAACTCGGCGCTGCTGTTGACCACGCGCATGCCTTTGCCGCCGCCACCCGCACTGGCTTTGATGAGCGCGGGGTAACCAATGCGGTCGGCTTCGCGTTGCAACAACGCAGGGTCTTGGTCTGCGGCGTGGTAGCCGGGCACCAAAGGCACGCCTGCTTTTTCCATCAGCTGTTTCGATTCGGCTTTCAAGCCCATTGCCAAAATGGCAGAGGCTGGCGGGCCAATGAACACCAGCCCTGCGGCGGCACAGGTTTTGGCAAAGTCTTCGTTCTCGCTCAAAAAACCGTAGCCCGGATGCACCGCTTGTGCGCCTGTGTCTTTGGCCGCTTGCAAGATGCGCTCCCAGCGCAAGTAACTGTCTTTGGGGGCGCTGCCGCCGATGTGCACGGCTTCGTCGCACACCTGCACGTGCTTGGCTTGCGCATCAGCGTCCGAATACACGGCCACGGTTTTGATGCCCATGCGCTTCGCGGTGGCTGCCACGCGGCAGGCGATTTCGCCACGGTTGGCAATGAGGATTTTTTTAAACATACGGAGCTCCTTCAAGCAAGCCAAGCGGGTTGGCGCTTGTCAAGAAATGCGGACAAACCATCCTGAGCTTCAGGCGTGGCGCGCAGGTGCGCAATGCGTTGGGCGGTGTCTTCCACCACGGCGTCGTTGATGGGTTTGTTGTCAACCGCACGAATCAAATCTTTGGCCGCGGCTTGCGACAGCGGGCCACCTTGAATCAAGGCCTCCACAATCTCTTGCACCTTGGCATCGAGTTGTTCGGGCTCGACCGCTTCGTGCACCAAACCCAATTCGCACGCACGCTCGGCGCTGATGCGCTCGGCCGACTGAAAGTAGCGATAGCTTTGGCGCGCACCAATGGCACGCACCACGTAGGGGCTGATGGCCGAGGGGATGATGCCGAACTTCACCTCCGAAGTCGCAAACACGGCCTTGGTCGATGCCACCGCAATGTCACACGCGGCGGTGAGGCCCGTGCCGCCGCCCAGCGCCGCGCCTTGCACGCGGGCGATGGTGGGCTTTTTCATTTCGGCCAACACACGCAACATGCGCGCCAATGCGCGGGCGTCGCGCAGGTTGTCTTCCACGCCGTTTTGCGCGGCGCGCTTCATCCAGTTCAGGTCGGCCCCCGCTGAAAAACTTTTGCCGCGTCCGGCCAACACCACCACGCGCACGCTGGCGTCGGCGTCAAGCGCTTCGCAAGCGGCGGTGAGCTCGGCGATCAAGGTTTCGTCAAACGCGTTGTGCACGTCGGGGCGGTTCATCCACACGGTGGCGACACGGCCATTGCGTTCAATTTCTAAGGACTGGTACATCGTGGACTCCTTACATGCGGAACAAACCAAACTTGGTCTCGGGAATGGGCGCGTTGAGTGACGCGCTCAAACCCAGCGCCAGCACGCGGCGGGTGTCGGCGGGGTCGATCACGCCGTCGTCCCACAAGCGAGCCGTGGCGAAGTAAGGGTGGCCTTGGTGTTCGTACTGTTGGCGAATGGGGGCTTTGAAGGCGTCTTCCTCCTCGGCGCTCCACTGCCCGCCTTTGGCTTCAATGCCATCGCGCTTGACCGTAGCCAACACGCTGGCCGCTTGCTCGCCACCCATGACGCTGATGCGTGCGTTGGGCCACATCCACAAGAAGCGCGGCGAGTAAGCACGGCCACACATGCCGTAGTTGCCCGCACCAAAACTGCCGCCAATGATGATGGTGAACTTGGGCACAGCGGCGGTGGCCACAGCCGTGACCATCTTGGCGCCGTTGCGCGCAATGCCTTCGTTTTCGTATTTGCGACCCACCATGAAGCCGGTGATGTTTTGCAAAAACACGAGCGGAATTTTTCGTTGGCAGCACAGCTCGATGAAGTGCGCGCCTTTCAACGCCGACTCGCTGAACAAAATGCCGTTGTTGGCGATGATGCCCACCGGCATGCCTTCGATGCGTGCAAAGCCGCACACCAGCGTCGTGCCAAAGCGGGCTTTGAATTCGTCAAACTCAGAACCGTCAACGATGCGCGCAATGATCTCGCGCACATCAAACGGCTTGCGCGTGTCGGTGGGGATGACGCCGTACAACTCTTTGGCGTCGTACTTGGGTGGCACGGGTTCGTGCGTGGCAATGTTGGGCGCCTTTTGCGCGTTGAGGTTTTTCACGGCCTGACGTGCCAGCGACAACGCATGCAAATCGTTTTGCGCCAAGTGGTCGGCCACGCCTGAGAGGCGCGTGTGCACATCGCCACCGCCCAAGTCTTCGGCGCTCACCACCTCGCCCGTGGCGGCCTTCACCAAAGGTGGGCCACCCAAGAAGATGGTGCCTTGGTTTTTCACGATGATGGTTTCGTCGCTCATGGCGGGCACATACGCGCCACCGGCGGTACAGCTGCCCATCACCACAGCGATTTGCGCAATGCCTTGCGCGCTCATATTGGCTTGGTTAAAGAAGATGCGGCCGAAGTGGTCACGGTCGGGGAACACCTCGTCTTGGTTGGGCAAGTTGGCACCGCCCGAGTCGACCAAGTAAATGCAGGGCAAGTTGTTTTGCTGCGCGATTTCTTGCGCACGCAAATGCTTCTTCACCGTCATGGGGTAATACGTGCCGCCCTTCACCGTGGCGTCGTTGCACACGATCATGCAGTCCACACCGCTCACGCGGCCAATGCCTGCAATCACACCCGCGCACGGCGCATCGTTGTTGTACATGTTGAGCGCGGCGAGTGGCGCCACCTCTAAGAACGGCGTGCCGGGGTCGAGCAACATTTGCACGCGGTCGCGGGGCAACAGCTTGCCGCGGGCGGTGTGTTTGGCGCGGGCGGCTTCGCCACCGCCTTGGGCCATGCGCTCTAAGTGCAGGCGCAAGTCGTCGACCACTTGCTGCATGGCAGCGGCGTTGGCCACGAAATCGGCCGAGCGTGAATTGAGTTGGGTTTGCAAAACAGTCATCGTGTTTTCCTTGTGGGCATTGCTTGCAAGCATAGGGCGCAGCACATGGCGCGCGGCTGACACACAGGTTGCAAATCCTGCCAAAATATCATCACCTATGGCAAACCCCAACCACCCCACCCGCGCCGAAACCCCCATGGCGTTTATACGCGCCATGGTTCAGTCTTACACGCAGCGCGGCCTCGACCCCAGCAGCGCCTTGCGCAAGGCACAAATCACGCCAAGTCAACTCAAATCAGCCAGCGCGCGCGTGACCACCTTGCAAATGGAGTGGATGAGTGAAGCCGCCATGCGCGAGCTGGACGACGAGGCGCTGGGCTGGTTTCGCCGCCGCCTGCCATGGGGCAGCTACGGCATGCTGGTGCGCGCCAGCCTCACCGCGCCCACGCTGGGTGTGGCCATGCAGCGCTGGTGCCGCCACCACAACCTGCTGACCGACGACATTGCGCTACACCTCACCGCAGACAAACACACCGCCAGCCTTGCGCTGCACGAGCAGCACGACCTAGGCACCATGCGTGAGTTTTGCACCGTGTCGGTGTTGCGCAATGCGCTGGGCGTGGCCAGCTGGTTGACCGACTCGCGCATTGACCTGAGCCAAACCGAATTGCACTTTGCAGCGCCACCGCACCAAGCCAGCTACCGCGTGTTGTTTGACGGCCCGACCCAATTCGATGCGCCCTTGAGCCGCATCAGCTTTGACGCAGGCTATTTGCAACTGCCCGTGCGCCGCGACGAAGCCGCCTTGCAACGCATGCTACAACGCGCCCTGCTCTTGACCGTGCGCCCCTACCGACGCGACCGTTTGTTGGTGGAAAAAGTGCGCCAAGCCTTGGCCGAACACCCGCAAGCCACACGCAACGCCGACGATTTGGCCGCCTTGCTACACATGTCGCCCCGCACCTTGCACCGCCAACTGCAAGACGAAGGCGCTTCGTTGCAACAGCTCAAAGACAACGTGCGCCGCGAACGCGCCATGCACTTGCTGCTGAAAACCAAAAAACCGATCAAGCAAATTGCAGCCGAAGTGGGCTTTGCGAACGACAAAAGTTTCATGCGCGCGTTTCGCACGTGGACCGATCAAACGCCGGATGAGTTGCGGCGGAGTTGATGCGTGCGTGAAAGTTACACGGCCAATCGAAACGCCTGCATGTGTTCAAACACGTGCACCGCCCCCGCCTCACGCAACACATCAGGCTTCGCACCCGCAGGCGCATAGCCCCACACCGCAGCGCCAGCGGCCACGCCGGCGGCAACGCCAATGGGTGTGTCTTCCACCACCAAGCAACGTGCTGAGTCGACTTGCAAATGCACCGCGGCGGCAAGGTACACATCGGGGAAAGGCTTGCTGCGCGGAGTTTCGTGGCCGCTGAAAATGCGCCCCTCAAAGAACTGCGCAAGGCCCACGCGTTGCAACATCATTTCCACCTTGTAGCGGTCTGCGCCTGAGGCGACTGCAATGCGGCCGTTGCACTGCGCGTGCCAGTACTGCACGGCTTCTAGCGCGCCGTCGATGAGGGTGATTTCTGTTTCCAGCCGCAGGTTGCGTCGACGGTAAAACTCGTCCATGAACGCGTCGGTGAGCGGCTTGCCTGTGTGGCGCTCAATCAACTCGGCGCGGCTACGCACGGTATAGCCAACAAACTGCGCCATGCAATCGGCCAAGCTCAAGCGCCAGCCGTTTTCTTCGAGCATGTCGCGCAGCGCGCCGCAGGTGATGGCTTCGCTGTCGACCAGCACGCCATCACAATCAAATAAGACGGCTTCAAAGGTCATCGCTGTTCACCATCCACATAAAACCAACGCCCTTCTTCGCGCACAAAGCGGCTGCGCTCATGCAAGCGCACCGCACGGCCATCTAATCGGTAGCGCGCCACAAACTCGACCTCTGCCGCATCTGCGCCTGTAACTTTGTGCTCGCGCACCTCAAGCCCCAGCCACTTGGCGCCTGCATCAAAGTCGAGCGATGCGGGGCGTGTACTGCTGTGCCATGTGGCGAGCAAGTAGTCGGCACGTTCCAACACAAAGGCGCTGTAGCGCGAGCGCATGAGGTGCTCGGCATCAGGTGCAAGGGCATCGTTGAAGTGGTCGACAAAACGAGCGCAGCAATCGGCATAGGCCACGGCTCGTTTTTTGGCGTCCACGCACTCGCAGGGGCAAGGCTGTGCCGCCATCAAGCCAACGCGCGTTGGATGATGATTTTTTGCACGTCGCTGGTGCCTTCGTAAATTTGGCACACACGCACGTCGCGGTAGATGCGCTCCACGGGGAAGTCGCTCACCACGCCATAGCCACCCAAGGTTTGAATGGCGACGCTACACACTTTCTCAGCTGTTTCGCTGGCAAAGAGTTTGGCCATCGCGGCTTCTTTCAAACAGGGCAAGCCAGCATCGCGCAACGACGCGGCGTGGTACATCAATTGACGTGCGGCTTCGAGTTGTGTGGCGCAATCGGCCAAGCGAAAGCCCACGGCTTGGTGGTTGAAGATGGCCGTGCCAAAGCTCACGCGCTCTTTGCTGTAGTGCAGCGCGGCTTCAAACGCGCTACGGGCCATGCCAATACTTTGCGCGGCAATGCCGATGCGCCCGCCCTCTAAAGCAGACAGGGCAATTTTGTAGCCCTCGCCTTCTGCGCCGATCAAGTTTTCGGCGGGGATGCGGCAGTTGTCAAAGTTGATTTGCGCGGTGTCGCTGCTGTGCTGGCCCAATTTGTCTTCGAGGCGCGCCACTTGGTAGCCGGGTGCATTGGTGGGCACGATGAACGCGCTCATGCCTTTTTTGCCCGCGCCTTTGTCGGTCACGGCGATGACGATGGCCACGTGGCCGTTTTTGCCGCTGGTGATGAATTGCTTCACCCCGTTGATGACGTATTCATCGCCTTCTTTGGTGGCCGTGGTGCGCAGCGCAGAGGCGTCAGAGCCGACGTGTGGCTCAGTCAAACAAAACGCGCCGAGCATGTTGCCTTGGGCGAGTTCGGTGAGCCATTTCTTTTTCTGCGCGTCGTTGCCATAGCGCATGAGGATGGCGTTGACGGGGCAGTTGGTCACGCTGATCGCCGTGCTCGTGCCGCCATCGCCTGCGGCGATTTCTTCCAAAACAATCGCGAGCGTGGTGTAGTCCAAGCCTGCACCACCCAAGTCTTCGGGCACGCAAATGCCGTAAGCGCCGAGGGCGGCCAAGCCTTTGTGCACCTCGTGCGGGAAGGTGTGGTCTTTGTCCCACTGGGCGGCGTTGGGCCAGAGTTCTTGTTGGGCAAAGTCGCGCACCGCGTCGCGAATCATGGTTTGGTCGGGGGTGAGCAACATGGCGCGTCCTTAAACGAGTTCGAGCGCGACGGCTGTGCCTTCACCGCCGCCGATGCACAAGGTGGCCAAACCTTTTTTCAGGCCACGTGCTTTGAGCGCGTGAATGAGCGTGACCATGATGCGCGCGCCCGATGCGCCGATGGGGTGACCTAAGGCACACGCGCCGCCGTTGACGTTGACTTTGTCGTGCGACACGTTGAGCTCTTTCATCAAGGCCATGGGCACCACGGCAAAGGCTTCGTTGACTTCCCACAAGTCCACGTCTTCCACTTTCCAGCCGGCTTTGGCCAAGGCTTTTTGCGTGGCGCCGACAGGCGCCGTAGCAAACCACTCAGGCTCTTGCGCGTGGGTGGCGTGGCTGACGATGCGAGCCAAAGGCTTGCACCCCAACTGCTTGGCCGTGCTCTCGCGCATCAACACCATGGCAGCGCCACCGTCGTTGATGGACGAGCTAGAGGCGGCGGTGATCGTGCCGTCTTTCTTGAACGCGGGCTTGAGCGCGGTGATTTTGTCGAGTTTGATTTTTCCTGGACCTTCGTCGATGGACACCACGGTGTCACCGGCGCGGGTCTTCACCGTCACGGGTGTGATTTCGGTGGCAAATGCACCACTCTCTGTTGCTGCTTTGGCGCGTTGCACGCTGGCGGTGGCAAACGCGTCTTGCTCGGCGCGTGTGAAGTTGTATTTGGCTGCGCAGTCTTCACCAAAGGTGCCCATGCTGCGGCCTGGCTCGTAGGCGTCTTCCAAACCGTCGAGCATCATGTGGTCAAAGATGCGGTCGTGGCCAATGCGGTAGCCGCCACGGCCTTTGAGCATGAGGTAAGGGGCGTTGGTCATGCTCTCCATGCCGCCAGCCACCAACACATCATGCGTGCCCGCCAACAACATGTCGTGCGCGAACATCGCAGCGCGCATGCCCGAGCCGCACATCTTCGACAACGTGACAGCGCCAGCCGACTTGGGCAAACCGCCTTTGAACGCGGCTTGGCGTGCAGGCGCTTGGCCTTGGCCTGCCATCAAACAGTTGCCAAACAAAACTTCTGTCACCAACTCTGGGTTGATGCCTGCACGCTCCACCGCAGCCTTGATCGCGGCACCACCGAGGTCGTGTGCGGCCAAGCTAGAAAAGTCACCTTGAAAGCTGCCCATGGGCGTGCGTGCGGCGCTGACGATAACGATGGGGTCTGCGTGTGAAGTCATGTGGAAGTCTCCTGTTTTTAAAAAATGAAACGCGAGGCCGGTCATGCCCCGCGTGGGTAGCGCTTGAGCGCGTTGCGGAACACGTCCATCACCTCGCTGGTGTGGCTCATGCTCACGCCTAAATCTTTGGCCATGCCGTCTTTGAGGCCGTAGCACCAACCGTGCACCGACACTTTTTGGCCGCGGGCCCACGCGTCTTGCAACACATTGCTGAGGGCCACGTTGCCCACTTGCTCGATAACGTTCATCTCGCACAGCACGTCTTCTTGCACGGGCACGGGCAGGTGGTCGATGCGGCGGCGGTGACGAATCTTCACGTCGTGCACATGGCGCAGCCAGTTGTCGGCCAAGCCCACGCGTGAACCGCGCAAAGTGGCCAACACACCGCCGCAACCATAGTGGCCCACGACCAAGATGTGCTCGACTTTCAAAAAGTCCACCGCGTATTGAATGACAGACAAGGCATTCAAGTCCGAGTGCACCACCACGTTGGCCACGTTGCGATGCACAAACACCTCACCGGGCTCCAAGCCCGTGATTTGGTTGGCAGGCACGCGGCTGTCAGAACAACCAATCCACAAGTACTTGGGGTTTTGTTGCTGCGACAAGTGCGCGAAGAAGCCAGGCTGCTCGCGCTCCATGCGGGCGGCCCATTCACGGTTGTTGTCAAAGAGGTGTTGCAGTGCGTGTGACATGTGTGTGTTTCCCTGGTCGCAAATTGAAGGCGGATTGAATCCATCCAGCCCTCATGCTACGTGGGGCGGGATATCCCTACATTGTCTCGGCAAACAGCTCGCGACCAATCAACATGCGGCGGATTTCGCTGGTGCCTGCGCCGATTTCGTACAGCTTGGCATCGCGCCACAAACGACCCAGTGGGTATTCGTTGATGTAGCCATTGCCACCGAAGATTTGCACGCCTTCGCCCGCCATCCACGTGGCTTTTTCGGCGGTCCACAAAATGACGGACGCGCAGTCTTTGCGCACTTGACGCACGTGGTCAGTGCCCAGCATGTCGAGGTTTTTAGCCACGGTGTAGGCAAAGCTGCGTGCGGCTTGCAGCACGGTGTACATGTCGGCCACTTTGCCTTGGATGAGTTGGAACTCGCCAATGCTTTGACCAAATTGCTTGCGGTCGTGGATGTAGGGAATGACGTTGTCCATCACCGATTGCATGATGCCCAAGGGGCCGCCGGTGAGCACCGCACGTTCGTAGTCCAAACCGCTCATCAAGACTTTGGCGCCCATGTTGAGGCCGCCCAAAATGTTTTCAGCAGGCACCTCGACGTTTTGAAACACCAGCTCGCCGGTGTGGCTGCCGCGCATACCCAGCTTGTCGAGCTTTTGCGCGATGCTGAAGCCCTTCATACCTTTTTCAATCAAGAACGCGGTGACGCCGCGTGCGCCCAACTCGGGTTCGGTTTTGGCGTAGACCACCAAGGTGTCGGCGTCGGGGCCGTTGGTGATCCACATCTTGTTGCCGTTGAGTAGGTAGTAACCGCCTTTGTCTTCGGCTTTCAACTTCATGCTGATGACATCAGAACCCGCACCAGGCTCAGACATGGCCAAAGCGCCCACGTGTTCGCCGCTGATGAGTTTGGGCAAGTACTTGGCGCGTTGCGCGTCGGTGCCGTTGCGTTTGATTTGGTTCACGCACAAGTTGCTGTGTGCGCCATAGCTCAGGCCCACGCTGGCCGAAGCGCGAGAGATTTCTTCCATCGCCACCATGTGCGCGAGGTAGCCCATGTTGGCGCCGCCGTACTCTTCGCTGACGGTGATGCCGAGCACGCCGAGGTCGCCCATCTTGCGCCACAGGTCCATCGGGAACTGATCGTCGTGGTCAATCTGCGCTGCGCGTGGGGCGATTTCGGCTTGCGCGAAGTCGCGCACGGCATCGCGCAAAGCGTCGATGTCTTCACCGAGTTGAAAGTTGAGGCCGGGTAAATTGTTCATGGTTTGTCTCCGTTGATCTGTGGGTTGTGTCAGTAGGTTTTGTTGACGGTGGCGAGGGTTTGCTGCATCAAAGCGCAGGGCGACTCGCCGCCGTTGTCGTCGAGGTGCACCACTTCGGCCGTGGTGATGATGAGGCGTTTGCCCGCGCGCACCACATGGCCACGTGCGCGCAATTCACCACCTTGGAAGGCGGCCAAAAAGTTGATCTTGTATTCAACGGTCGTCACCTCTTGGCCCTCGGCGGCTTTGGTCAGACCCGCATAGCCCGCAGCGATGTCAGCCAACGCGCCCATGGCGCCGCCGTGGTAACCGCCTTGTTGTTGGGTGACGCGCTCAGAGTAAGGCAAGGCGATTTCCACCTCGCCCGGTGCCACAGAGACGATGCGCGCACCGAGGTGCTGCATCATGCCTTGGCGCACAAAGCTGGCTTCAATGCGCGCGTGCAAATCGGGATGTGCGGGCTGGCTCATGACTTACTCGCTTTCGCGGCCTTGGTGATCTTGGTTGGTTGTTCACCTTGCTTGGCGAGCAAGGCACGCGCTTCTTTTTCGTGGGCTTTCACCTCATCGAGGTTGGCTTCAATCTCGGCCATTTGCGCTTCGAGTTCGCGCTTGTGCGCATCGAGCACAACCAAAAACTTTTGCAACTGCGGGCCGGTGTCGCGCGGGCTGTCGTACATGTCGATCAGGTCTTTGGCTTCGGTCAATGACAGACCCAAGCGTTTGGCGCGCAAGGTGAGCTTCAGACGTGTGCGGTCGCGGTGGCTGTAGACACGGCTGCGCCCGCCAGGGCCTGAGCGTTCGGGCTGGAGCAAGCCCATGTCTTCGTAAAAACGAATCGCACGCGTGGTGAGGTCAAACTCACGCGCCAAGTCGCTGATGGAATAGGTGGTGGCCATGATTTCCTTGTTTACGTTTACGTAAACGTCAATTATGGCGAGTTTTTTCCAAATTCCAAGTCAAGACCACGGAGGTAAGGGTTCATCCTTAAGAACACGCCTGCGCTGGGCGTAGTCCGGCATGATGCTTTGCACCGTTTCCCAAAAACGCGGACTGTGGTCCATCACACGCAAATGGCTCAGCTCGTGGGCTACCACATAGTCGATCACATCCAGCTTGTGATGCACCAGTCGCCAGTTCAGACGAATTGAGCCATCGGCACTGGCGCTACCCCAACGCGTGGCAGCGCTGCTGAGCGACACCTTGTGCCACTGCACGCCCAACTGCGGCGCGAAGTGGTTGAGCCGCTCGACGAACAAGACTTTGGCTTGACGCATGAGCCACGCCTGCACGGCATCGCGGATTTGTTGGGGTTCGGCATTGAGCGGTAGCCCTAGGCGCAGGGTGTGCAGCAAGGGTGATGTGGCTTGCACCGCAGCTTCAAACTGCGCACTGTTTTTCTTGAGTGTCTTGGTGGAGTCGAGCACCACCTTCAACTGATCGCCCAAATAAGGCAACACCACGCCATCGACCCACACAATGCGTGCGGCGCCCAACTGCTGTTGGCGCTCTTGCATTTCCACCAGCTTGCGCGCAATCCAATCGGCTTTTTCGTGTAACGCTGATTCCACTTCGCCCAGCGTCACCCAACGCGGGGCGCTGACCTCCAAGCCATCAGGACCAACCGCCATGCCAATGGTGCGGCGCTTGCCGCGGCGAAACGCATAGGCCACATCGGTCGCGCCAAGTTGGATACGGCGTGTGGCTTTGGGGTGCGCGTAGTGCGCTTTAGGGAGCACGCGACCCAAAGGTTCAGAGGGCAAATGAGGGCCTTGCAGAGCCTTGGCGGGGGCGCCATCAAACATGTCGAGCACGAGTTGCAAGAAGCGGCTCATGCGTGCGGGCTCAGTGTTTGCCGACGTAGGCCTCGGGGTCGAGGCGTTGCATTTCGGCTTCGATCCAAGCTTCGACTTCGCGCATCAGCTCGTCGGCATCGCGGCCGACGCTGGGAATGGGTTTGCCAATCGACACATCCACCACGCCAGGCTGTTTGATGAACGCTTTGCGCGGCCAACATTTGGCGGAGGTCACCGCCACAGGAATGACGGGCGCGCCGGTGGCGATGGCCAAACGTGTGCCGCCGCTTTTGTAGCTACCGCGCTCGCCGCGAGGGATGCGTGTGCCCTCAGGAAACATGATGACCCACACGCCTCGGTCGAGCAACGCTTTGCCCTGCTCCACCACTTTGGCAAACGCTTTGGCGCGCTGGCTGCGGTCGATGTGAATCATGTCCAAGCTGCCAATCGACCAACCAAAGAACGGCACATAGAGCAGTTCTTTTTTGAACACATAGGCCAAGGGGTGCGGCATGATGGCCGGCATCAAAAACGTCTCGTACGTGGACTGGTGCTTGACCAACAAAATGGCGGGGCTGGTTTCGCCGACGGGCAAGTTGTCTTGGCCTTGCACCTCGTAGCGGATGCCCATGATGACGCGCGCGGCATCGATGCTGAGCGTGAGCCACTTCTGCGCAATCGCGTAACGCGTATCACCTTTGGCACCGAACAAACGCGCCACCAAGATGGCCAAGGTGTACGGGATGACGGTGACAAACATGAACGCCATGTGCAGCGTTGAACGGAGCATGGCAATCATGCGTGAGATCCTGACTTGTTGGTTTTGGTTGCGGACTCGGGTTGAGCCAGTAACCAGTCGGCAAATGCACTGAGATCATCGTGCGCCACTGTGTCTTGCGGAAAGTCTGCAGGCAGCGGCTGGCCTTTGAGCTTTTCACCTTTGCCCGTGTGAACCAAGTGCGTGGCACAGCCCACAGCAGCACCCGCTTGCAAGTCGCGCAACGAGTCGCCCACGGTGTGCACGCCTTTGAGGTCCATGCCGTAGCGCTCGCCAATTTGCTCGTACAAACCGGGCAAGGGCTTGCGGCAGTTGCAGGTTTCTTCTGGGCTGTGCGGGCAGTAAAACACCGCATCAATGCGACCACCCACGGCGGCCAAGAGCTTGTGCATCTTGGTGTGCATGGCGTTGAGTGCGGCCACATCAAACAAACCACGACCAAGGCCAGATTGGTTAGATGCCACCACCACGTGCCAGCCCGCATGGTTCAAACGCGCGATCGCTTCGAGCGCGTCGGGCAAAGCAATCCACTCGTCAGCCGACTTGACGTAGTCGTCGCTGTCTTGGTTGATCGTGCCGTCGCGGTCGAGGATGACGAGTTTGGTTTGCATGGCGAGGCTTTGGCTTTAAGACGCGAGAGCTGACAAATCAGCCACACGGTTCATGGCTTCGTGCAGCTTCTTCAGCATGCCTTGGCGGTTCAAGCGCAAGTCCATCTCTTCCGCGTTGACCATGACATCGTCAAAGAACGCATCCACGGGCGAACGCAAGGTGGCCAAGGTTTGCAACGAGGCGGTGTAGTCGCCAGCTTCAAACTGCGCTTGCGATTCGGGCAACAGCTTTTGCATGACAGCGTACAGTGCTTGCTCGGCATCTTCTTTGAACAAGGCGGTGTTGACGTGGGCATCGACCTCGCCTGCTTTCTTAAGCACGTTTCCGATGCGCTTGTTGGCAGCGGCCAAGGCAGAAGCCTCGGGCAAGGCGGCGAAGGCGCGCACGGCTTCGAGGCGCTTGGCCACATCGCTCAAACGTTGTGGTCGCAGCGCCAGCACGGCTTCAACTTCTTGGGCTGAGTAGCCTTGCTCGCGCAGGCCGCCCGAGAGGCGGTCGTAAATGAACGCGCTCAATGCGGCAGCGGGGTCGGTGATTTTGTCGCCGAAGGCGGGAACGGCCTGAGCGATCAATGCGTCCAAAGCCACATCCAAGTTGGCTTCACTCAACATGCGCACCACGCCCAAGGCGTGACGACGCAAAGCGAAGGGGTCTTTGTCGCCCGTCGGCAAGTTGCCAATGCCAAACATGCCGACCAAGGTTTCAAGCTTGTCGGCCAAGGCCACCACCACACCGATGGTGTTGCGAGGCAAGGCGTCGCCCGCGAAGCGCGGCTTGTAGTGGTCTTCAATGGCTTCGGCCACGTCGTTGCTCAAGCCATCGTGACGGGCGTAGTAGCCGCCCATGATGCCTTGCAACTCGGGGAACTCGCCCACCATGTCGGTCAGCAAATCGGTCTTGGCCAATTGCGCAGCGGTGTCGACGGCTTGCACAAAGGCTGCGTCCTTGGCTTGCGGCAACAAGGCGGCAATGCCTTTGGCAATGGCGCGCACGCGGTCGGTGCGCTCGCCTTGCGTACCGAGTTTGTTGTGGTACACGACCTTGGCCAAACCTTCCACGCGCGAGGCGAGTGTCTTTTTGCGGTCTTGGTCAAAGAAGAATTTGGCATCGGCCAAACGGGGGCGCACCACGCGCTCGTTGCCGCCGGTGACGGCGGACGCATCATCAGGCGTGATGTTGCTGACCACCAAAAACTTGTTGGTCAACTTGCCTGTCGCATCGAGCAAGGGGAAGTATTTTTGGTTGGCCTTCATCGTGAGGATGAGGCACTCTTGTGGCACGTCGAGGAATTGTTTTTCAAACTCGCAGACCAACACATTGGGACGTTCGACCAAGGCGGTCACTTCGTCCAACAAAGCGGCATCGTCGATCGCTTTCACACCGCCACCGACTTTGCCTGCGGCGGCTTCGAGTTGACGTGCAATCTCAGCGCGACGCTCGGTAAAGCTGGCAATCACCGCACCGTCTTTAGCAAGCGTGTCGGCGTACACGTCGGCATTGGTCAACACGACGGGCGACACTTTGGCCTCAAAGCGGTGGCCTTGTGTGTGGTTACCAGCGGTCAAGCCCAAGGCTTTGACCGGCACCACGGTGTTGCCGTGCAAAGCCACCAAGCTGTGCGCGGGGCGCACAAAGTTGACGCTGCTCCAGCCTGGCAATTCACAATCGGTTTCGAGCTGGTAGCTCATCACTTTTGGAATCGGCAACTTGGCGATGGCTTCGCTCAAAGCTTTTTGCAGGCCATCAGCCAAGCTCGCGCCTTTGACGATGCTGTCGTAAAACAAAGCTTCGGCTTTGCCGTCGGGTGCGCGCTTGAGTTGCGCCACAGCCTCTGGGCCCGCGCCCAAGGCTTGCAGCTTCTTCAACAAGGCGGGGGTGGCGTTGCCATTCGCATCCAAGCCCACGGTGACGGGCATCAGTTTTTGCTGCACGGCTTTGTCAGCAGCTAAGGCCGACACGTCGGTGATGTGTGCAGCCAAACGGCGAGGCGACGCGTAAGGGGTGACGGCTGAGTTGGCAGCAGTCAAGCCTTGGGCTTTCAACTGCTCAAACAAGACGCCAGAAAAGGCGTCGCCGAGTTTTTGCAAGGCCTTAGGGGGCAGCTCTTCCACGAAGAGTTCGATGAGTAGGTTGTGTGTGGTCATGTTTTTATCGTCCTACGCTCAAGCGGTCTTCTTCGGCATTTGGTCAACCCATTCGCGCGGGGCCATGGGGAAGCCCAAGCGCTCGCGGCTTTCGTAATAGCTTTGCGCCACGGCGCGCGCCAAGTTACGGATGCGGCCAATGTAGGCGGCGCGCTCGGTCACGCTGATGGCGCCACGGGCGTCGAGCAAGTTGAAGGTGTGCGCGGCTTTGAGCACTTGCTCGTAAGCAGGCAGTGCGAGTTGCGCGCCCATCAGGTGTTGCGCTTGCTTTTCGTGTGCACCAAAAGCGGTGAACAAGAACTCGGCATCGCTGTGCTCGAAGTTGTAGGTGGATTGCTCGACTTCGTTTTGTTTGTAAACGTCACCGTACGTCAAGCCATCGGTCCATTGCAGGTTGTAGACGTTGTCCACGCCTTGCAAGTACATGGCCAAGCGCTCTAAGCCGTAAGTGATTTCGCCAGTGATGGGTTTGCAATCGATGCCGCCCACCTGTTGGAAGTAGGTGAACTGCGTGACTTCCATGCCGTTCAACCAAACTTCCCAGCCCAAGCCCCAGGCGCCCAAGGTTGGGTTTTCCCAATCGTCTTCGACGAAGCGGATGTCGTTTTTCTTGAGGTCAAAGCCAAGCGCTTCGAGTGAGCCGAGGTAGAGCTCCAAGATGTTGCTGGGTGCGGGCTTCAACACCACTTGGTATTGGTAGTAGTGCTGCAAGCGGTTGGGGTTCTCGCCGTAGCGGCCGTCTTTGGGGCGGCGGCTGGGTTGCACGTAGGCGGCCTTCCATGGCTCTGGGCCTAAAGCGCGCAAGAACGTGGCGGTGTGTGAAGTGCCCGCACCGACCTCCATGTCGATGGGTTGCAACAAGGCGCAGCCTTGCTCGGCCCAGTAGGACTGGAGTTTGAGAATGATTTGTTGAAAAGTCAGCATGCAAAGTGGCCAGCGAACGCTGGCAAATTAAGCTGCGGGTCAATGCGCCCGCAAACCTCTGATTTTACGGGCCGAAACGCCTCTGGCCGTGCCGAGCGGCATGCGATATGGCGGCCACCACCAAGAGCGTGAGCACGGCCAAGCCAGCCAGCGGCCAAAGCCCCCAAGCAGACACCCAACGGGCATAGGGCGTGACGGCCCCATGAACACCATAGACCTCGGCCGTGAGTGCGCCTTGCACGGCGCTGGGCAGGCGGTGCGTCACATGCCCTTGCGCATCGATGATGGCCGTAGCACCTGTGTTGGTGGCGCGCAGCATGGGGCGGCCCAGCTCAAGGGCGCGCATGCGCGAGATGTTGAGATGCTGGTCAATCGCCACGGTGTCGCCAAACCACGCGATGTTGCTGAGGTTGACCATCAAAGTCGGCGCGTGATCTGGGTCAGCAAAGCTGCGAGCCAGCTCCTCGCCAAACAAATCTTCGTAGCAAATATTGGGGGCGATGCGCTCGCCTTTGAACACCAAATTGGGCTGCGCCACGTCACCACGGGTGAAGTCGCCCAAGGGGATGTTCATCATGCGGACAAACCACTGAAAAAGCGGGGGCACAAATTCACCAAAGGGGACCAAGTGGTGCTTGTCGTATTGGTAGCTAGCGGTCGATGCGGGGGTTGTTTGCGGCATCAATGCGACCGCTGAATTGCTGTATTGCAACTGGCCTTGCTCGCTGCGGATGGCCAACGGCAAACCGATCAACGCTGCGTGTTGACCTTTTGAAAATTGGACTTCCAAATCTTGCCAATAGCGGTCTGGCATTTGCTGTCGAATGAGCGGAATGGCGGTTTCTGGCGTCACAGTCAAGTCGCTCGTGCTGGAGAGCAAAGCGTCACGGTAGCCGCGCAAAGCGAGATTGACGCCTTCACCAAATTTCAAATCTTGCGGGATATTTCCTTGCAGCAGCGTCACGCGCAGGGGCTGGCTAGAAAGGCGCGTGTCGGTGGCGACACGGCTGGGCGAAGTGAACCCCGTGTAAGCCAAGACCAGCACGATCATGAGCGCGTAAATCTGGGTGGCACGCGTATAAGGTCGCGCACTTTCACGTTTTGCAGCCAGGACCATGACAAAGAAAGCGGCCATGGCGCATAGGCCATACACGCCGCCCCACGGCGCCCAAAGCTGCAACACACCATCGACATGGGCATAGCCAACGGCTCCCCAAGGAAACCCCGTCCACAGTGTCCCGCGCACCATTTCAGCCAACACCCACACGGCAGAGAATGCCCCAGCACGCGCAAGCGCCCCCACCTCTTTGCTGCAAACCGCGCGATACACCGCAGCGGCTGAGCCATAAAAAATCGCCAACCCCATCGCCATCAACCCCACGGCCAACGCAGCCAACGGCGTAGCAAGGCCGCCATAGCGATGCATTGAAATGAACAGCCACCAAATGCTGCCAATCAGCCATGCAAGAGCGAACGTCCACGCGGTCACAAACGCCTGTTTCGCTGTTGCGCTGCGGTCGACATGAAACGCTAACACGAGCATGCTCGCGCACTGCAACCAGCCTTGCGATTCACCCTTGAATGCGCCTTCAAACGGCCATGCCAGCGATAGGGCTTGGAGCATGCCTGCCATCAGCAAGATGGTTGCGGTTTTTGGGGATATTGCCCAGCTCAATTTGGCGCGCGAAAAGTCCATGCGTTAGGGCTGGGCTTTGTCAGCAACTGCAGGGTAGACCTTGAACCACTTCACTGCGCCACCGCGCGTGTGCAGCACGACGAAACGCAAGCCATTGAGTTCATAGTGTTCGCCACGCTTCGGCACATGGCCCATGGCATGTGCGATCAAACCGCCAATGGTGTCAAACCGTGTGTCATCCGAGTCGTCGTCATGGGTCACGTCTAGTTTTGTGCCAAACGCTTCAGCCACACGTTCGATGGAGGCGTCACCGCTGACACGGTAAGTTTGGTCGGCCAAAGCAAAGATATCGCCAACATCCTCTTGGATGTCGAACTCATCTTCAATGTCACCGACGATTTGTTCAAGTACGTCTTCGATGGTGATCAATCCTGCGATCCGACCAAACTCGTCGACGACCAAAGCCATGTGGTTACGTGTGTTGCGAAACTCCCGCAATAAGTCGTTCAAGCCTTTGCTCTCGGGGATGAACACCGGCGGACGCAGCAAGGTCCGGATATTGAGTGCGGGCGCACGCTGGAGTTTGAGCAAATCTTTGGCGAGCAAAATGCCAACCAAGTTATCACGCTCACCTTCGTAAACGGGGAACCGCGAATGCCCCGTGTCGATGACCTTGTAGAGGCTTTCGTCTATCGGCGCATCCAAATTGATGAGGTCCATCCGCGGTGCAGCCACCATGACCTGGCCTGCGGTCAGATCGGCCATGCGCAGTACGCCTTCTAGCATCAGGCGACTTTCAGCACCAATCACTTGGTTGTCTTCCGCGTCAGAGAGCGCATCTAAAAGCTCTTCGCGGGAATCAGGGCCTGGGTGTATGAACTCGACCAAGCGCTGCCAATACGTGCGCTTGTCTTGCTTTTCTGTCTCTCGGGATTGCGGGGGTATCACAGTGTTGCAGCTTGGGCTGCGGGAGTCTCACAAGCCTTAAGCATAGCCCATGTGCGAGAACTCACTTACTCGGCGGCTTGGTGCCGAGCGTCGCGCACGCCTTGGCGAATTTCTTGTACTTTGGCCAAAAAATTCCAAAAGCGTTTGGCATCCTCTTTGATGTGATAGTTGGTTTTAGCGTACTGATCCGCCATGAATTCAGTGACTCGGCTGTCTAAGTCCCGCTTGGGTAAGCGGAGATAGGCTTCTGTTTCTGAGCCATCGCGTTCGATATGTGCACCACCCTTGCGCGCAATGCGAATCATCGGGGCGTTTTCACTGAGTGCGTGGATGTACATCTGGTACACCTTTTCGTTGCGTGCGTGAATGACAGCACGGTCAAACAACCGCGCACCATAACCGCGACCACGTGCATGCGCGGAAACCGACACACCGAATTCGGAGTTGGCTTCACGACCTTCATCTTTCATCAAGGCCAAATGCGCCATGGCAATGATTTCGAGGGAGGTGTTGAAAATGCCGTAAATCTCGTCACGCTCAAAGTTCAAGCCGCCCACATAACGCTCGATGTGCTCATCTGTGGCTGTGTAACCAAAGCGCAAGTAGCGGTCATGCTCGGACAAAAGCAGCAAATGCTTGAGAATATCTGGCAGATGCTCTTCACCTAAAGGGACGATCGGCACCAACGCACCTTCCGTCTTGCGGAGTTGCTCTTGTGAAACACCTGTCAATCGAAGCATTTGCAATCCCCCTTCTAAGGTGGTCTTTGCCAAAGTCTGTGTGAAACTCATGAGGCAATTCTAAGGGTTTCCCCTCATTCTTGCGCTTATCTGACAGCATTTAGACAGCTCTCTCTAAATTGACAAAAGTGAAAAGCTGTAACGTGCAGCTCAAATTTCGAGCTGTTCACTTGCTGTTACTGTCAGAATGGCGCAGATACAGCAAACGCTGTGCGACTTGTGTGTGAACTCCATGAATCCATTACCTTTAGGCGTTACGTTTTTCGAGCGAGGTTGGCTGTCCTCGAACAATGTACTCATTCACGATGAGGATCAATCCATTCTGGTTGACAGCGGCTATTGGACACATGCCCAACAAACCCACGCGCTGATCAACTCTGTACTGGGTACCGCCCCGCTTACCACATTGATCAACACCCATCTTCATAGCGACCATTGCGGTGGTAATGCGCACCTTCAAGCGCAATACCCCACGCTAAAGACGCTCATTCCGCCTGGGCATGCAAAATTTGTAGATCAATGGGATCCAATAGCACTCACTTACGGCCCTACTGGGCAGCACTGCCCTGAATTTAAACGGACAGCATCGCTGCATGATGGTGACTCGTTTGTGGGTGCGGGAAAGACGTGGCGCGTTCATGCGGCACCTGGGCATGACCCACACTCGATCATTTTGATGAACGAGGATGATGGCCTATTGATTTCTGCAGATGCACTCTGGGAAAACGGTTTTGGGGTTGTTTTTCCTGAAATTGAAGGGCAAGAGGCTTTTGACGAAGTGGCCAAAACCCTGGACATCATTGAGAAACTGCGGCCTGAACTCGTGCTTCCAGGTCACGGCGGTGCATTTGCGGACGTAGATGACGCAATTGTTCGTGCGCGCAGCCGACTAGACCAATTCCGCAAGTCACCTGACAAGCATGCAAGTTATGCGGCAAAGGTGCTTTTGAAGTTCAAACTTTTGGAGTTTCAAAAAGTCAAATTGACTAATTTTCTAGTTTGGGCAGACTCGGTCGAGTACCTCAAACTGCTCTACGCACGCTATACAAACGGTGAAAGTTTCAACGCTTGGCTTCTTGACTTGTGTAAAAGCCTTGAAAAAAGCGGAGCCTGTATTTTGGATGATGTGCACATCATCAATACAAATTAATAAATATAGAAAATTCGAGCTATAAAAACAAAAACCCCCACTCAACTGAGCGGGGGTTTCTGAGGCTGTAAGAGCCTGACGATGTCCTACTTTCACACGGGAATCCGCACTATCATCGGCGCTAAGTCGTTTCACGGTCCTGTTCGGGATGGG
>Ga0228700_1000441_pt1 | contig 38860 bp, 7 predicted proteins | sample McNCre317_Aug_MG_FD_178019 | JGI IMG/M metagenome (GOLD analysis project Ga0228700, IMG submission 178019) | Freshwater microbial communities from McNutts Creek, Athens, Georgia, United States - 3-17_Aug_MG | ecosystem: Environmental > Aquatic > Freshwater > Creek | place: USA: Georgia...
TGTGGCCGTTCTCTAAAGGCTCGCGCAAAGCTTCAAGCGCGCTGCGTTTGACTTCGGCCAACTCGTCCAAAAACAACACACCGTTGTGCGCCAAAGAAATTTCCCCTGGACGCGGTGGCGTGCCACTGTAGGGTTCCATAAATACTGTCAAAACACCAAAATTAGTGACAGTGAATTTCTGCAGTTACTGTCAAAATCCTACTTCCACACGATCAGAATGAATAACTGCTTAAGGTTGAGAGCAGACTTAGCGATGGATGCGAAACGCCACCGTAGTTGCCACTTTGCGTGACTGAAGATGATTTTTAAAGCAAAAAATGATTTGGTCTGCTTGAGGCTGGCTGCAGCCGTTCAGGTTCGGTCGCCAAATGACTGCTGAACGTCACTCTAGTTGGTAATTTGGGACGCATTAGTTTGTAATTGGTAGTTGATAATAATGTTTTCAATTCATGCTAATTTATCTTAACAAGAGGAGTTTAATAAATTTTGTAAAAATTGAGAGTTTTCAGCGTCCAGTTAGCAGCAAGGCTTCTAGTTGCGCTCGTGTCGAGCGAGCCCCTACGAGTTATCACACAGCCTTTTAGCGGTTGCTGCCTTTGGCCAGCACATGATTTATTTACTCTACCCCAACAAAACAGCCGTTCGGTTAGCCTAGGCACCGCGTTGAATGATGGTTGTCCAACCATCGGTGGACATCGTGCGGGCTGTGCGTATCTGCTTACTGCGAAGACAAAGCTGATGAAGTGACGGTCCAGCAATATTCACGGCTCAGGGTCGGAAATTAGGCAAGTCACGCAGAGTCGGCTGTTGCTCGTCATTCCAGACTCAAATAGGGCCTGTTGGTCGGTGCTGGTTGGACTGATTTGCCGATACAGCTTAAGGTACTCGTTGCCGCAAGTCTCGGCGCTGTCGTGGGTCACAACCGCCGCACTTAATATGTAAGGCGGGCAGCAAGTTCAAGATGCTGTAACGATCAATTTTCTGCAAATCGGCTCATAACTATATAGTGAAAGCCTACTAAGTTTTGTACACTGATAAAAGTTGGTCACCAACTTGCTTGAAGTTGTAACGCGTACAAGGCACTTCGATCATTGATATGAAATCAAGAGTCTTGTGCGCAGAACGTCCGCATAAAGTGGGTATGAATTCTTCTTTCAGACAAACAAAATAAAGGCAACCATAGCTCAATGCTTTTACAAAATGTGGGATAAAAAAATGGCTATTTCAGTGGTGATCATCGAGGACGACCCAGTTATTTCGAATTATTTATCTGTTTTAATTAAAAATTCTCCTTTGTGTGATCTTGTGGGGACAGCATCCAACAACGCACAGGCGCAGAAATTAATTTCTGAGAATGCAGATGTCTATTTGGTTGACATTGGGCTGCCAGACGTCAACGGCATCGACTTGATGCGACAAATCAAGAGCAAATGCGCAAACGCCTTCGTCATGGTTTTAACCTCGCTGGCAGATATGCGCCATGTCATGCAAAGCATTGAAGCCGGCGCTTCTGGCTACCTCCTCAAAGACGATCAGCCTGAAGAACTCATCGACAAACTTATATCTCTGTACAACGGCAATTCACCAATCAGTCCAAGCGTGGCCAAGTTGCTGATTAAAAAAATCACCGAATCCACCCAGCAAAAACCCGCAGGACCTAATTATGAAATGCTCGAAAAACTCGGCCTGAGCCGCCGAGAGTATGAAGTCCTTATCGAGCTACGCTCGCCCATGCCCGTCAAACTCATTGCCGAAAAACTCAACATCTCCTATTTCACCGTCACCCAGCATGTGCGCCGCATCTATCAAAAACTCAAAGTTGGCACACGGTCTGGTGCGCTGAGCAAGGCAACCGAATATGGTCTTTTCTAAACCGCTGCGCTGGGCCAGCGCAGTTGCCTTGGTAGTTTTTGCGGTGACATCGACCTTCAGCGCGTTGAGGCACATAGACCAGCTGCAAGCCAAGCTCTACACCCCCCAAGCACTGACTATTTTCTCCAGCACCGATGCGAGTGAGCAAGCCACCACCATCACATCGCTCCCTTACCTCTTTCAAAACAACGCTTCCGAACTGCGTGCGCATCGGGTCGTGTTTGAATTCAAGGCACCAGTCGGTGACCAAACCGATGCCAAGCTGGCACTCTTTTCGCCTCAAATCATCCATGGTGGTGACTTCTACATCAACGGGCATTGGTTCTTTGGCATCCCGGCATCAACGCCGAGAATTCGCCACACCTGGTACTCACCACTGTCAGCCCCAATCCCGGACGACCTTCTACTGCGCAATCGACCCAACCGAATCGAGATCCAGTTCCACTCCTACCAACGTGGCTTTGTTGTACCCACCTTGTCCATCGGCCCTCTCGACATCGTGCATACGGTGCATGGCAAATACATGTTCATCAGCAATACACTGGCCCAAGCCTCCAGCATCTTTTGCTGGATCGTGGGCCTCTTCATGCTGAGTCTCTGGTTCACTACCCGCAGTGGCAGCCTTTTTGCTTACTCGGGCGGCGCCACCATATTGTGGGCCACGCTCTTCACCCTCGCGCTCACCCCCGAACTCGACTTGGCCTATTGGCAGCTGTGGCGCTACTTGCTTTACATCTCAACCGGTGGCTTGGTCTTGCTCATGAGCCTGTTTCTAATCGAGTACGCCGAAGTGCGTTTGTCGCGCCATGTTCGGCGACTCATGGTCCTCAGCACCTTGGGCATTCCCACGCTTTTTCTCATCTGGGGCACCCAGATTGAATACTGGCTCGACATCTACTGGACCGGCCTCGTCATTTTTCTGTATGTCATTTCCATCCTCATCTTGCTGTCGCGCAAATACCGAAACATGGATGCCATCACCTGGGTCTTGCTCGGCTACTCTCTCATCGCCACCCTGTGCGCTTACCATGACTACGGCGTACAGGCCGGCCCTTTGATCGAGAACCACGCCGCTTTGCTGGCGCTTGGTGTTCCCTCGCTCTTGCTCGAACCCATCTTCCTTACGCATTTCACCTTGCCCGTCTTGCTCATTATTGTGGGTGCGATTTTGTTGCGTGTGCACTCCAGCAACGTCTTAGCCATCGAAAATGCCAACGAAACACTGGAAGTGGAGCTCATCAAGCGTGAGCAAGAACTCGAACGCGTCCATGCCGAGCAGCGCATCATCATTGCCGTCAACGCCACGGCAGAAGAACGCAACCGAATCCTGCAAGACATCCATGACGGTTTAGGGTCCCGACTGGTCAATTTGCTGCTTCAAGCCCGAACCGGACAAATCGCCATCAAAAACCTCCCCATCGACTTGCAAGCCTGCCTAGAAGACCTGCGCCTCATCGTGAGTGGGCAGTTTTTAGGCGATGTATCGTTCAAAGACGCGTTGGAGGAGTTTTGCCAGCGTGCCGCTCGCAACCTGCGAGGTGTGGGCGTGGTGCTCACCTATGACATTGCGCACTTCGAGACCAAAGACTTGAACCCACAAATAACCATTCATATTTTGAGAATCATTCAAGAAATGATCGCCAATACCATCAAACATGCCCAAGCGACCGCGTGCCAGATTCAAGTTCAAAACATGGGACATGAACTCAAAATTTGCGTTCAAGACAACGGTGTTGGCTTCGATCTTGCTAGCGACACATTGCTCATGAAACGAGGCATGCTCGGCATCCATAAAAGAATCAAAGAGCTTAATGCGGAATCAAAATTCAGCTCTGATTCAACAGGAACCCGTTTAGATTTAGTAATTAAAACTAATAAAACTTGAATTTTGTAGATTGGTAAATCTCATGAATAGCAAACTAACAGCAATTTGTTGCTGTTGGTTTGTGTGTCTCTGTGTAAATGTAGTTTGTTTTTGCAATATGCAAGATATACACAAAAATTAAAAATTCTTCCCAAGTTAATTAATTGCTTGGGATATGAAGATAAAAAATGTTTTTCTACTTTTTGGGGTCATATCTCTCCAACTCTGCTTTTCAGCACAGGCTCAAGTTTTCTCGGTTGAGGGGTTTTTAGAGTCAATACTTTCAAACCATCCAGCAGTTTTGGCTGCACGCGCTGAGGCGCAGGCCGCACGCAACGAAGTCACCGGTGCTTGGCAGCAACTCTTACCCGAGCTGCAAGCCACCACAGCCAAACCCACCAACAGAGAAAAGGATTCGAGGCTAGTTACACAACCCAAATCAACTTTGGCCATTGAGCAAAAGTTATGGGCTGGCAACAAACTCACAGCAGCCATCGAGGCTGCAGAGATGGCTGAAAAATCTGCGCAAGCCAAACTCAACGAAGCCAAGTTAAACATTGCGCTATCAGCGGTCGAAGCCCTACAGGCTTTTCGCTCTGCCGTCGAACGACTGCGCGTTAACGAGCAAACCACACAGCGTCTCGGTCGTTTTGAATCCTTGATGGCCCGACGTGTGGAAGCGGAAGTCTCGGCTTCAATTGATGCCACCTTGGTCCGCTCGCGCATGCTGCAAGCCCAAGTCGACCAATCCAACGCCCAAGCCGCCAAGCGTGTGGCAATTTCTCGGCTCGAGCAACTCAACTTGGGCGGGACTGTTGTCGCATGGGAAACCCTCAATGCCAAAAGTCTTGGTCTCGCCTTGGACGTTCAGCTGCCTGCTGATGAACTGCAAGCATGGCAAAAATTGCAAACTTATGTAGACATCCATCCTAGTGTCATTCGTTTCAGCGCAGATGCCCAAGTGGCACTCGCACGCCAAGACGTTCTCTCAGCTGACCGTTTCCCTGTGGTCTATGCGCGGGTTGAACGCAATACCTACGACAACCCAAATTACGCAACACAAGATGGCGTTACCACTGGCTACATTGGCTTGCGCTTTACCCCGGGTGCGGGCTATGCCAGCTACTCGCAAGCCCGTGCCGCCGCCGAGCGCGCACAAAGTGCACAGCAACAAGCTGAAAGCAGCCGCCGTGAAATCGCCAACCAACTGCGACAAGACTATGAAGAGTGGCGCAGTGCTGCATCGCGCTTGACTGACTACAGCAGTGCCGTCAAAAACGCAGCCTTGGTCAGCGAATCCTATGAGCGTCAATTCATTGTCGGTCGCCTGAGCTGGCAACAAACACTTGATGCCGTGCGCGAGCAAGGTCAGGTCAGCATGTCGCTGGCGGATACAGAAGCGTCATTGTGGGCCGCAAGTTATCGCTTGCGCTTGCGCAGTGGTGAGTACGACCTCCTTGCGCAAGGGGAATCACGATGAGCAATCAGTTTGCACAGCTTTCATGGGCCTTCGCTGCCATCGCCAAGCTCCAAGGCGTGGCCTTAGACCCATCCCGTTTGCATACTGTCTTTGCAGGCGTGGCAGATGAGCGACGCCCAGACCTTCAGGCTATCTGTGCTGCCCTCGACATCGATGTGGCCCCTCACCTCGACATGCCCGATCGCGTGTTGCTGCCACTGCTCTACCACGACCACGCCCGCGGTTGGGGCGTCTTGGTCGACCAACAACCCAATGGCAGCTGGGTCTTTGTGCAAGAGCAAGGCCAACTGGCCATTCCAGCAGAGCAAGCCACAGCCAACGCTGTCAAGCTTGGATTCGCACGCTACAAAACACAAGCGCAAGCGCGCACCTTCGAAAAATACTTCAAGCAATCCCTTAAGGCCTACCAAGGCGTTATCGGTGAAGCCATCATGGCCTCGGCTTTTATCAGCTTTGTGGCACTCGCGGCGTCACTCTTCTCCATGCAGGTCTATGACCGCGTTATTCCCACCCACAGCAACAGCACTCTGATTGTTCTGGCTGTGGGCGTCACTTTGGCCATTGGCTTAGAGCTCGCCATGAAATTTGCTCGGTCGCACGCCATGGACTCCGTCATCGCAGACTTAGACGCCAAACTCTCACGCGAAATCTTTCAACGCCTGCTCTCGGTGCGCGTCGATCAATTGCCCGGCTCAGTCGGTAGCTTGGCTGGGCAGTTGCGCGGCTACGAACAACTCCGCTCCTTCTACACCGCCAGCACACTTTTCACCTTGGTTGACTTACCACTTGGCATCATTTTCATTGTGGTCATTGCTGGTATCGCCAGTGTCTTCATGGCCTTTGTGCCCTTGTTCTTTGGCTGCATCGCCGTCACCCTTGGCTATTACTCCATGAAACGCGTGGACAAGCTGGCCAAGCAAAGCACCGCAGCTTCCAATCTTAAAACGGGCCTCTTGGTTGAGGCTGTCGAAGGCGTTGAAACCATCAAATCCGGTTCGGGGGGATGGAAGTTCTTATCCCGCTGGATTGACGTCAACGCCGATGCCATGAGTAACGACATGGCCATGCGCGCCACCAGCGAACACGCCGCCTACCTCTCTGCCACACTTCAACAAGTTAGCTACACAGCCACTGTCATCGTTGGCTCGTGGCTCGTCATGGAAGGCAAGATCACCATGGGCGCACTCATTGCGTGCTCCATTTTGGGTGGTCGTGTTTTGGCCCCTGTGACGGCTATCCCTGGCCTCATGGTTCAACGTGCGCACTCTAGAGCCACTTTGGAGGGGCTCGAGAAAATCTACGCCCTTCAAACAGACCACCACGGCGTCGAGCGTCCACTCACGCCCGAGACCCTAAAAGGCAACTTCCTGGTCGAGTCGGCCAAGTTCTCCTACATGGGCGGCCCTGTGGCCGCCAAAGTCGATCGCTTAGTCATCCAAGCCGGTGAGCGCATTGGCGTCTTAGGCCCAATTGGCGCTGGCAAATCCACCATCCTGCGTTTGCTATCTGGCCTTTACCGTCCGCAAGAAGGTCGCGTCCTCATCGATGGTCTTGACATGGCCCTTATCAACCGCCAAAGCATCAACCAAGAAATTGGCTATTTGCAGCAAGACCATCGTCTCTTCGTTGGAACCCTGCGGGAAAACCTCCTCATCGGCACCCCCGACCCTGGCGATGAAGTCCTCCACAAGGTCATGGAGCGCACAGGGTTGATTCGCTTGGTCGCCGCCCACCCTAAAGGTTTGGAATTGCCCATTCAAGAAGGTGGTCGGGGCCTCTCAGGCGGTCAGCGCCAGCTCGTTGCCTTCACCCGCTTGGTGCTGTGCAACCCCTCGATTTACCTCCTCGACGAACCCACAGCCTCTATGGACGAGGAATTAGAAAAGCAGTGCCTCACTGTGTTGAAAGAAGAAATCCAAAAGGGCAAAACGCTCATCGTCGTCACCCACAAACCCTCCATCCTCCCATTGGTTGATCGCCTCATCGTTGTCGCAGGTCACCAAATCGTCCTCGATGGCCCACGTGATGCAGTCCTTGGACGGCTCCAAACACCATCGGCCAGTGTCGAACGACCACCAGTTTTCAAAGCAGCGGTCAACGCATGAACGCGATGAAACCCTCTATGCAATCACACAACCCCACACTCACACGCGCACGCTGGATTTTGCGCATCGCCATGGGCGGCATTGTCATGCTCGTCATCTGGTCTGCTTTTGGTGAAATTGACCAAGTCACCCGTGCGCAAGGACAAGTCATCGCTGTTGCGCGTACCCAGTCGATCCAAGCCTCCGATGGTGGCGTCGTGTCCGAAATTCATGTCAAAGAAGGTGAGACTGTCAAACATGGCCAACTTTTAGTCACACTCGAAAAAGGTCGTGCCCAAGCTGCGGTGGACGACAGCCGTGCCAAAGTCGCCGCACTCAAAATCACCCTCGCACGCCTTAAAGCCGAGGTCTATGGCCAACCGCTCAAGTTCGCCCCTGAGCTAGAAGCCTACAGTGAATACATCACCAACCAACGCGACCTCTATCACAAACGCAAAAGCGCTATTGACCAAGACGTTGCAGCATTGAGTGAGATGCTCGGGCTTGCTCGCCAAGAACTCGACATGAACAAAGACCTCGCAAAAACGGGCGACGTCAGCAAGGCCGATCTCTTGCGCTTGCAACGCAGCGTCGCGGATATCCAGGCCCAAATCAACAACAAGCGCAACAAATACTTCCAAGAGGCTGTAGCTGAAATGACTAAAGCCCAAGAAGACCTCAACACCCAACAAGAGCAACTCCAAGATCGCTCGCAACTCTTAGAACACACCGAACTCGTTGCCCCCGCTGACGGTGTTGTCAAAAACATCAAAGTCACCACCCTAGGCGGTGTCGTACGCGCGGGTGACCTTGTGCTTGAAATACTGCCCATTGGCGATCTTGTCGTAGAAGCAAAAATTACCCCCACAGACATCGCCAACGTCAAACCCAACCAAGAAGCCATCGTCAAACTCGATGCCTATGACTACGCCATCTACGGCACCCTCAAAGGCCACGTCAGTTACCTCAGTCCAGACACCTTACTAGACGAAACACGTCAACAGGGCGTCGTCCCTTATTACCGCGTCCAAATCGTATTAGACGCCAAGCAATTCCACGGCAAAAAAGCCGAGGTCATTGATGTTCGCCCTGGCATGACCGCCACCGTCGAAATCAAAGCACAAGAGAGAACCATCTTGTCCTATCTCACCAAGCCTGTGACCAAAACCATTTCTGAGTCCATGGGCGAGCGTTAAGCCAGCGGCAAACAATTTTCAAAAGGAGCATTCATGACCCACCAAGAAATCAACACTGAAGAAAACAGCAACCTCACACAAGGACTTCGCAACTCGTTGCTCACCTGCTTTGGTGTTACTGTGTTTTATGTTCTTGGCAACATCTGGTTGTTCGACAGCATCGTTCGCTTAGTCAAAAGCGCGGCAAATCCCTTTTTTGCCATTCTTATCATTGCGGTCACCGTATTCGGCCAGTTGCTAACGCTCTTTCACGCTTCTAAACTTTTGCGTGAGGCGAAATTGGTGCAACGCATCAAAGCTGCTATCGCATTGCGACAAGGCGATGCGCAAGACATGCAAGAGAACGAAGTTTCCGAAGTTCTTGGACATCGCTCTCAAGGCCTCGCCTCGTGGCATTTATTTGGCAACTTTCAATCAGGCCGTAGCCGGGCCCAAGGCTATGACCAGCCGGCCTTGCGCACCCAACTTCAAGCCTTTGAATCGGCCATCCAGCGGCGCGTCATCTTTCCGCAGTACATCGCTAACACACTCATTGGTTTGGGCTTGTTTGGAACCTTTTTAGGCCTCATCGTCACACTCAAAGAGGTCGCTGGCCTGATCGGCGTTTTTGCCATCAGCGGTAACCTTGATTCTGCCGACATGATGGGTCAGTTTTTCCAAAAAATGAGTGGCCCACTCGCCGGCATGGGCGAAGCCTTCGTGGCTTCCTTGCTTGGCTTAGGTGGATCCATCATCAACAACCTGCAGCTGCTTTCACTAAAAAAGTTGCAGGTTAGCGTTTTGCATGCCACGGAAGTTAGCTTCTTTGAAGTGGCCGAAACCATCTACGGCCCACCCACCAGCGACGCCGATGGCCATGCAGTAGCCCTAGACGTGCGCTTGGCGCAACTCCAGCTTGAAGAAATTGCTGGCTTGCGCATGGACATCACCAAACAAACCGACGCCATCCTCATCGCTGCCGCAAAAATGCGCCTCGCCTCAGAGTCCATGGGTAAAACCATGGAAATGCTGGAGCGTGTTGCAACGCAAGAAGATATGCGTCCCAACTTCGACCACTTGGCCATTGTCATGGAGCAGCGCCTCAACACCATTGTTGGCAAATTGGACGACAGCCAAATGGTCCAGTACAGCTTGCTTAACGTCGCCAAAGACTACAACGAACGTTTTGGCCAACTCAGCCAAAACACCGACCAAATCATTCACCACATCACTTCGCAACTTGTTGAACTCTCAGCCTTGCGTCATGACATCAGTGAAGCCGATGCACTGGGTCGCGGTCACCAGCAACAAACCATCGATGGTCTCAAAGAATCCATCCACCGCGACATGGGTCTGCTCGCCGCCGCCGTCGCTGAAAACGTGCGTATCTCACGCGAACAAAACCAAACACTCGTCGATATCCACAGCCAAAGCATGCAGGCCAATCTGCAACTTAAAGCAATGGAAGCTGGCACCCGCCGCGCCATCGAGCATGTGCAACCCCAGGTTATCGAAATGATTGCGCGGTTAGAAAAAACCGAACAAACACAGGAATACCTTGCCAAGTACGACTGGAGCCAATTGCACAACAAAGTTGACAAGCTGCAAGCCAGCCTCAACGGTGCCAAAGCACCGCAAAAAAGCTAAAGCCTACTGACCCTCTTTCGTTCCTGTCCACATATAACTTTTGACACACAACATCATGGCCAAACGCACTCCTTCATCCAAAGTCAAAGACGCAGACCTTCACACAATGCCTGTGCAGGACATGGTCATGATGAACCCAAGCAACACACAACCGTTGCCGCCTGTTGTCAAAAGCACTGGCAAGACCAAAGTTAAAGCCAAGACCGAAACCCTGCGTGATGACGAATCTTTGGCGTCAGACCAAGACGTCATCGTTAATGCCCAAAGTCAATACACCTCGGCTGACGCGAGCCAAGATGTGTTGCTGGCGCAAGCCAACACCAGTAGTAGCGCTCCATCTGCCCCATCCAGTGTGGGTGAAGACTTGTTGCGTCAAGCTGGCCCTGTCAATAGCAAAATCAGCGCGACTGAAGCGGGCATCACCGACTTCATTCCCAAAGGCTGGGGCCTACCTTTGGCCATCGGTGGTGGCGCTCTGGCTCTTGTCGCCGCCGCTAGCGGTGGTGGCGGTGGTGGCGACAACAACAGCGCCTCAATAAACCCCAACCCACCAGTAGATCCCATCCCGCAAACCTATGCACTTTCCATTACCCCCATGGCGGGGAAGTTCACTGCTGGTGGTATTGCTGTAGACATTTACAAAAACGGCGCCTTATGGAAGACCGTGAGCACCGCAGACAGTAAAAGCACATTCAGTTTTGATACGGGCAAATTTGCATTCACCGTCAATCGCAGTGAGTTGAATTCAGGTGATGTGTTGCAACTCGTGCTCAAAGACATCAACAGCAGCGCTTTCAATTACAGGGATGAAACTAGCAATCAATCTGCTGACTTGGGCGAAGTCAACCCACTTCACGCTTGGGTTCTTGTGCCGGGAGCCATCACAGACACCGGCACGCTGTCCCTCGCCATCACACCGTTGACCGAGTTGGCGCATCGCAACATGGGCTCACCCGATACCGGTGCACTGCCGTCAGAAATTGACATCAATGGCGCCAACAACGCTGTGGCTAAAGCCTTTGGTCTTCAACAAGATGGCCTCACAGTTGACTTGGTTCACACCGCGCCTGTGGCTACCAACGATGCCACGTTTAAAAACGCTGATGCCAACGCCCAAGCTTATGGCAACGCATTGGCCTTGATTTCCAGCTTGGCTCTCAAAAACAATGCCGTTGAAGACACGGGCAAAGCACCCACAGCTGCCGCATTGAGCGCGGCATTGACGCAACTTCAAGACGCAAACGCTGACAGCTCTGCTGCGACCTTCGCCTTGTCGCCTGCTGCGCAAACCAAGCTCAGTGAAGCCGTCATCCACTACAACAAAACCGAAACCAATGCCACCAAACTCCCAGGCGTTGCATTGACCGATGCGGTGGGACTTGATGGCTCCGTGAGTCTGTACGACTATGAAACCAACGGTCTCGAATTCAAACTCTATGCGCCTGCAGGGAAAAAAGCAGGCGACACCGTCACCCTTAAGTTCCAAGCTTACAAGGCCGACGGCTCGCTCGACGACAGCCAAAGCTTCAGCTTTGATTACCAATTGCAGTCCAAGGTTGCGACCACCGACAAAGCCTATGACGGCGAGATTGTGTCCCTGCCACGTCTTGTAGAGAGCCCCGATGACATAAGTCAGGTCAGCCCTCTGACCGATGCGAATGGCAAAAACCTCCTCGGCATTGCTGGTTTGTGGGCTGACGGTTTGCGCCACTACAAGGTGTCAATAGATGGGGTCACCAGCCTGGGCTCTTACCAAGACTTCAAGCTCAACCCTTCACCCATTCACATCGCTAACACATCAAATGACACACCGCAGGGATATGTCAAAGCAGGCGATACCGTTCAAGTTGACGTGGTGTTAGACCAAGATGTCTTCTGGGGTGTTGGTGGCGCCGCTGCGCCTATTTTGATGATTCAATACACCGACAGCACTGGCGCGCTTCAAACGAAAGAGGCGTCTCTTGACCCGTCAACAGGCAAAGGTCATGTGTTGAGCTTCAAGTTTGAATTTGGCGCCATGGACAACGCCAAGGGTGCAATCTCTGTGCTGGATGGTGCATTGACAGGCGTCGTACGTGGTGCATCAGGCTCGATACTTGATGCGTATTTGGAGATGACTCCCACGTCTGTTGCCGACAGCAAACTTGTTGCAGACACCACGCTGCCACCTTCGGTCAAGCTCGTTGAAGACACCAGCAGTCCAGACGCCAGTCTTCTAGGCTCTATCGATGGCACTCACACTGCACAGTTCATCAAAACCAACACCCCTACCTTGAAAGTGATGTTCATGGAGGGAGCGGGTGGACAAACGCCCAGTGAAACGCTCACCAGTGAGAGCTCCCCTGTCACGGTCCAGCTGTTTGCCTACATCGATGACCGCAGCGAAAACAGCATTGTCATTGCCACCACAACAGTTGCCCGCGGTGCAAGCGCAGTATTTAAGCCCGAGCACTACACCACGGCTTGGAAAAACAAGCCCCTCGACGCCGATGGACAAGCGTACAAGTTTTACGCCAAAGTGGTCGATGCCGCTGGCAACGAGAGCAATCTGATTGCCCAAGCAGATGATTTGGCACTTTGGCTAGATACCCAAGCGCCCAATGTTGCATCGCTCACGTTTGATGCCGCTGGAAGTGCGCAGACCAATGTGTTTGACCCAATATCCACCGACAACCAAACTAACAACAAAACACCTAAGTTTGTCGTCACTGGCGAAGCCGGTAGCACGGTCAAACTCTACACAGTACCAAACGCTGATGGCAGTGGCGACCCCATAGAGGTCCTCATTGCTGCCAGTAAGACGTCTGGTTTTGTGGGTGACGGAAACACCTCTGCCAGCATCACACCTAGCGCCGCTTTGTCGGACGGCACATACTACTTTGTCACCACCCTCAAGGACGCAGCGGGCAACACCAGTGGCTACAGCAAGCCGGTGGCAGTCGTCATCGATACTGCCCTTGCGAAGACAGTGACCTTGGCCATTGAAAATGCGCCTAGCACCGGTTACTACAAAGCAGGCGACACCATTGACATCAGTGCGACCTTTGATGAGGCGGTCTATCTTGATCCTTCAAAATCGGCACCAGAGCTTACCTTCAAAAGCAAAACAGACGGCTCTGACCTACGGGCCTTATTAAAGGCAGGCACAGCCTCGGGTTCAGGTACTCACACACTGCATTTCAGCTACACGGTGCCCGCTGACCATTCTGCCGACAGTACGGGTATTCCCTTTGGCATTGAAAACATCTCTTTTTTCAATGCCAACAGTTTGGTCGACCATGTTGGCAACACGATGGATGCCGTGCCAGAACTTACTGTCACTGCGCTAGCGCAAACACTCCAAATCGACACCGCTGCACCTTCTGCACCCACTGTGGTCATGGGTCCCGATGTGCTGGGCGTGGTCAGCGCCGCTGAGGCCAAGGCTTCATCGGGTCTGGTCAAAGTCACCGCCGAAGCGGGTAGCCAAGTACAGCTTACTTTCTCCACTGACGCTAGCGGCGCACCTAAAACAATCACCAAACAGATTGCCAGTGCCAGTGCAACAGGCGATGCCGTCGCCCTGACAGATGCAGACTTGGCCGCTCTGGGTGTGGCCAGCACCCAAAACGCGAGCATTACCGTCAAAGCCAAAGCCACCGATGCCGCAGGCAACGTGGGCGCCGAAACCAGTTTGCCAGCGTTCACGCTGGACACCATGGCCCCTGCGGTGAGTACGGCGGTAGTTGCCGCAGGTACGCCATCGATCATTGGCCATAGCGATTCCGCAACCATTCGCTCTGTCAACTTCACGGTCACCTTCAGCGAGGCTTTTGCAAGTGGCATTGCTTTGTCGAAAGACCACTTTGTCATCGACGGCGGATTGGGAACGGTCAACAAGGTGGACCCGGGCACAACAAGCAACTCATACATCGTCAATGCCACACCCGTTGACGAGAGCCACGGCACGATGGTGCTCAAACTGTTGGCCAATGGTGGTGGCGTTCAGCTCAAAGATGCAGCGGGTAACTTGCTGGCCGATGCCTTGTTGAACACCTCAGGCCTGACCGCACAACAAGCGTTTGACACCCAAGCGCCCACTGTCAAAAGCGTGGTTGACAACACAGCAGAGTCTGTCACCAACAAAGCCACACTCATATATACCGTCGAATTCAGCGAGCCAACCCAAGCCTTGGGCAATGTCAAACCCAGCTTCCGTGTGACGCATGGCACAGTGACCGATGTACAGCCCGACACCACCACGGGGTCGGCTGCTACGGGCTACACCAAATACATCGTCACCGTGCAGACACAGGCAGGTGTATCTACTTGTAGTGTCGAACTCAGTTTGCAACTCCACAACGAGGGCGCTTTCGCCGATGCGTATGGCAACACCGTGGTCATCCCAAGTGGTGGCCTGAGTTTGGTTAACTTAGGCGGCAAACAAGACATCGACACCAAAGCCCCAGAGGCCCCCCTCATCGCTCTGAACGCTGCTGTGACTGACAACACTGTCAGCAAAGCTGAAGCCCTCACAGACCTCGCCAGCGGTGGCATTGTCAAAGTCACCGCCGAAGCGGGTAGCCAAGTAGAGGTCACTTTCTCCACAGCCGCCAGCGGCGCACTCAAAACAAAAACAAAAACCATTGCCAGCGCCAGTGCAACAGGCGATGTCGTCACTCTGACAGATGCAGACTTAGCCGATCTGGGTGTGGCCAGCACCCAAAACGCGAGCATCACCGTCAAAGCCAAAGCCACCGATGCCGCAGGCAACGTGGGTGCTGAAGCCAGCCTGTCGGCTTTCACCCTCGACAGCGTGGCGCCCGTGGTGAGCACGGTCACAGGTGCTAGCACAAGCACCGCAGGCCCCACAAACGTCAGCTTCACGGTCACCCTCAGCGAAACCTTGAACAGCGATCTCAGCGCCGCCAACTTTGCCCTCAAAGACGCCACCTTGGGCACGATTGCCAGCGTGACAAAGTCCTCAAGCGACGCCAAACAATACACCGTGGTTGTCACCCCTGCGCAAGGTAAAACGGGCGACATCGCCTTGACGCTCAAGGGCAACGGCGTCACCGACGTGGCGGGCAACCCGCTGCTCGATGCAGACCTGAGTGGGCTCAATAAACAAACCATCAGTACCGTGGCCCCCAAAGTGCTGAGCGTCACCGACGACTTCGCAAGCGAGTGGGCCAATGCCAACAGCACCATTCGCTACACCGTGACGTTTGACAAAGCCTTGAGCACGGCCAGTATGACGGCTGATCAACTCAAAGCGGCTTTCACCGATGTCAAAGGGGAGGTGCAATCCGTCACACGCTCAAGCGATAAGGTGTATGTGGTCAGCGTCAAACCCACTGCTAACCAAGATGACGCTTACATGTCATTGAACATCGTGGCCGACAAACTCGTCGACGCGCTAGGCAACAAAGTAGAAGCAGCCTCATTGAGTAGCTTCGACTCGCAAAGGGTCGACACCATGGCGCCTGTTGCGCCCTCTATTGCGCTCAATGCCGCCAGCGATACCGGTGACAAAGATGGCAAGTTCACTAGCGTCACGGCACCTCAATTTGATTTGACGGGTTTAGAGACGAATGCCACCGTCACCGTCTACCAAGACAAAGACAACAATGGCGCCTTCAACTCAGGCGATACCCTGCTTTGGCGTGGCACGGCCACAGGTGCCAGCACGACTACACCTGCCATCACACAAGCCTTGGCAGATGGTCGTTACACCGACATCCACGTCTCACAAACCGATGCACATGGCAACGTAGGTTCAAGCGCGGCGTTGCCAGAGTTGGTCATCCAGTCGCAAGCGCCTTCGGCTTTGTCTAATTTGGTGTTCGATGCCACCCAAGACACCACGGCATCCGATGGGGCTGTTTTGCCCTCAGGTAGCCGAGATTACAGAACATACACACCTGTTCCCACATTCAGTTTTGAGGGCGGCACAGTCAACGGCACTGCTGTCTTGTTCTTAGACAAAAACCGCAACAACAGCTTTGATGCCGGAGAAGAACTTGGACGTGCCACCATTCAAGAGGGCGCATCTAACACCATCAGCGTTGACCCATTGCACGCGCTGAGCCAAGGCACTTATGGTCCTACATCAAGCAGGGGCCAGATAGGCATCTTTGAAATCAATGCGGCGGGCGTTCAAGGTGCGGTCTCGATGTTGAATTTGTCACCAGCAGATGCAGATGTCGCGATCACGGGTCTGACCATCAACCCCGCACCAGCCCAGTCCATCACGGTTGAGTCGGCGCAAGCCAGTGGTCTGACTAACCAAGCTACCTTGGCATTCAACGTCAAAACAGGCGGGCAACTGGGTGGCACCATCACTGTCACAGCTGACGCTGTGGATGCAGCCACAGGCAACAGCCTAGGCACCGCAGTCACCTTAGGTACGGTGGCTTCACCCAGTGGTTCAGGCACTATCACGCTGGACATCAGCAGTCTTGCCGCGGCGGGTAGCCCCGTCAAATACACCAACTTCAAGGCTTACCAAACTTATGCCGGTGTACGCAGCAGCAGTACCGCAGATATCAGCTTCACCGGTGGCAGCACCGCTAACACAGTGGGCGTCACTCTGGACCACGCTGCGCCCACGGTGCGGATCAGCGCTGACAAAGCCTTGTTGCTCAAAGACGAAACGGCCCAACTCACCTTTAGTTTCAGCGAAAAAGTTACCGACTTTACTGCTGCAGATATCGACGGTTTGGACGGTGGCACAGTCACCGCCCCCGTCACGACAGATGACGGCAAAACATGGACAGCCACCTTCACCCCCAAGGCGGACAGCACCACGCCAGTGAGCTTGTCGCTCAAGGCCGATGCGGTCAAAGATGCAGCGCTTAACACCAATGCAACAGCAAGTGCCAGCATCAACACACCTTTGGCGTTGACAGTCAACACCCCCACACAAGTGGCACCGACCAACACCGTGCCCAGCACAGACCCTAGCGCATCTGTTGCTGCCGTGGTCGGCAGCGCGTACGCCATTTCAGGTGTCAGCGTGGCGGACAACAACCACAACCTTGCCTCTGTCACGCTCAGCGTAGACAACGGCACCTTGGCCATTTCTCCTACCTCGGGCGTCACCATCACAGGTACTGGCACCACGGCTAGCCCACTCATCGTCACGGTAAACGCTGGTATCACAGGCGCAGCTGCCACCTCGGCCCTCAACGAGGCATTGGCCAAACTTATGTTCACAGCAAGTGCTGCGGGCAGTGCCACACTCACCATCCTCAGCACCGACACCGCCGTGGGCACGGCGGCGGCGCTTACCGACAGTGACACATTGACGCTTGCCAACATCACGGCAGCGCCAGCTGCACCTGTCAACAGCGTCCCTGCCTCTCTCACCACCACGTCCACAGCCATCGTGGCTGGCCTTGCCTACAACTTCACAGACAGTAGCAGCAGCAACGCCCTCAGTGTGAGCGATGTGAACCACGATATCACCAAAGTTGAACTCAGCGTAGCCAAGGGTACTTTGAGCATTGACACCGCCGGCTTGACGGGTGTCACCCTCAGCGGTTCAGGCACGAGCGCGCTCACCGTCACGGTGACCGCCGGCACCACAGGCACAGCTGCGACCGCAGCCCTCAATGCCGCGTTGGCAAAACTCAGCTACACCGCCAATGGCACAGCTGCCACTAGCGACACCTTGACCATCAAGACCACCGATGCAAGAAACACATCGGACACCGACACAGTCGCGCTTACCGTCAACGCTGCACCCATTGCGCCCGTCAACACCGTGCCTAGCGCAGCGGCTGTCCCGAACAACATCATCACAGGTCAAGCTCAAGCCATCACAGGTATTAGCGTGACCGATGGGGACAACAACCTCTCCAAGGTAGAGCTCAGCGTAAACAATGGCTCCCTCAGTGTGGCAGCCACCACCGGCGTCACCATCACGGGGGCGGGCACAGCTGCCAGCCCGCTCACTCTCACACCCACGGGCGCAGGCGCAGCTGCTAACACGGCCCTGAACGCTGCCTTGGCCAAGCTGAGTTACACATCCAACTCCGGCTATGCAGGTGTAGACACCCTCACGGTGAAAACCACTGACAGCACAGCGGCCAATTTAGGCGGTGCTAAGACCGACACCGATACCTTAGCTCTCAACGTCAACCCCGCACCGATTGCACCTGTCAACACTGTGCCATCTACCCTCGACACAGCCAGCAAGGCCGTCATCGTTGGGACAAGTTTCAACTTCAAGGAAAGCGGCAACACCATCAGCGTCGCCGATGGCGACAACAACCTCGCCTCTGTCAAACTCAGTGTGACCAAGGGTACTTTGAGCATTGATACCGCTGGCTTGACGGGTGTCACTCTCAGCGGTTCGGGCACGAGCGTGCTCACCGTCACGGTGAACGCCGACATCACGGGCGCAGCCGCTACCACGGCTCTCAATGCCGCCTTGGACAAACTCAGCTATACATCCAATGCGGGCTACACAGGGGCAGACAGCCTTACCGTGCTCAGCACCGATGGCACGGCATTGCGCTTTGGGGGGGCAAAAACAGACACCGACACCATGGCCTTCACTGTCAACGCTGCGCCCATCGCCCCCGTCAATAGCGTGCCAAGCACGCTCACGGGGGTGTTGACGGGCCAAGCCAAGGCCATCACAGGCATCACCGTGTCTGATGCCGACAACAACCTGGCCTCGGTCACCCTGAGTGTTGGCCATGGCACCTTGGGTGTCACCTCAAGCGCAGGTGTCACGGTTGAAAACAACAACTCAGCCACTGTCACCCTCAAGGGGGCCAACGCCACACAACTCAATGCGGTTTTGGCCACGTTGTCTTACACCGCCATCAGTTCTTACACGGGCACTGACAGCCTCACTGTTGTGACGGCAGACAGCACTGCTGCGAACTTGGGTGGCCCAAAGACCAACACCAATACCTTGGCAGATTTCCAAGTTCTCGCAGCCCCGGTTAACACTCTCGTTGCGCCTAGCGGTGTCAAGGGCGGTACAGCCATCAACCTCACTGGTTTGAATGTGGCAGATGCAGATGACAACATCGCATCGGTCAAGCTCCAAGTCACCGATGGTGTTTTGAGCACCACAACCAGCACAGGCGTGACCAGCGCGGACAGTGGACGCACCTTGACCTTCACGGGTACCAAAACTGCTATCAATGAAGCCTTGGCCACCCTCAGCTACACCTATGCCAACCAACATGGCAAAACAGGTGTGAGTTTGACCATGACCAGCACTGACAGCAGCGCACCCGCTGCGTTGACGGATGTAGACACTGTCAGCTTCAACGTGGCACAGGCAGACAACGTTAGTCCCGCCGCCAACAGCGTCACCATTACTAGCAACACTGATGGCTATAGCGTGGGTACCACGCTCAGTGCCAACACCAGTGCATTGACCAGTGGTGACACCAATGGCGTGGGCGCCTTCACCTACGAATGGACGCGCAGCATTGGCAGCACCTCTACCGTCGTCGGCACCAACAGTGCTACTTATGCCGTCACAGGCGCTGATGCAGGTGCCACCCTCAGTGTCAAAGTCAGCTACACCGACGGCGCGGGTTACCCCGAAAGCCACACTTCGGCTGCTACCACGGCCATCACTTGGCCAAGCAGCTTGGCGTTGAACAGCGCCGGCAGCAGCGCCGTATCGCTGAGTTTTTATGACGATCCAGCATCAGCTTCTTCGCAACCTTCGGTGTTGTCTACTGCCGCTGGGGCTAAATTTATTGCCTTGCAGCAGCTCAAGTACTACGTGCTCGATGTGAACGGCGATGGTGTCATCACCAGCGCTGACAAAACCACCTATGCCAGCGGCTTAGCTTCTTCTGACAGCAGCATCACCACTGCCAGTGGTGCCAAGTTGCAACTGTTGTCCAAAGATGAATGGTCGTCTTTGATGACGGGCGGCGACAAGCTCAACAACACCTTGCCCTCTGTGTGGTTCGGTGGTTCCGATACCGCTAGCACCGCCGACTACTGGACACGCGACATCGGCAGCTCCAGTGCATCGCACCTCGTCTACACACCTAGCACTAACAGTGCTTCTGCTGTCGCCAATGATGCGTCTGCTTTCAACGCTTCGGGTGCTTATCACTACAACGTGTTCCAAGTCTTAGGCTGACCTGAAACCCTATACAAAACTTAATCAAGAGAACTTACACCATGAGCATTACCAACATTAACATTTCCGAAGCCTCTAAAGTTTTAAAACATATTGACATCAAGAATGTCAAAGACATTCGCGCGTTGGATGTGGATTTGTTGATTGTTCTCACCAACGGCGATCAGATCATTCTGAGTGGCGGTGCTGTGCAGGCGCTGGCACAACCTGATTTACCCATCGAGTTTGCCAATGGTGCATTGCCCTTGGGCAAATTGTTTCAGCAGATTGAACAAATCAATCTCTCTCCGGAAGCCAACTTCACCGCAGCTTCTAAAGAGATCACGCGTTACAACCAAAACAACGCCAAGGTCAAAAAGACGGCGCAAGTCAAAGACGAAGGTGATGACAAAGTGGCCATCACCAACCCGGGTGACAACGACCCTCGCGCTGCTACCAATTCCCAAACTGGCGCAGGTAATGCTGATACACCCGACTTCGCCAGCATCAAGTCAGCAGACAACCAAAAAGAAATTGCGGCGATTGAAGTCAACTCCAGCAAAGAGGAAAGCTGGAGCAAGATTTGGCCGATTGCGACGGGCCTGTTGGCGTTACTCGCAGGCGGCGGTGGTGGCAGTGGCGGCAGTGGCAGCAACAGTGATACCAATCCATCCCCAACCACTCCCACCACTCCTGTCAGTCCTAGCACCGCAGGAGGTGCGGCCTCCGCATCGGTCATCGAAGGTGCTGCAGTGCTCAATGCCATCACCAACGCCAAAGCGACGGTTTACGACGAGAAAGGCCAACTGTTGGGCTCGGGCGATGTGGTGGATGGCAAGTACAAAATCACTTTGAGTCAAGCTGGCTACAAGGGCGTGATGATGGTGGTCATCACCGACAAGGACAGCTCCCCCGACAACTACCGTGATGAAGTCACGGGGCAACTTAAAAACGTGAGCACCATCCGTGCTTTGGCTGTCGCCAGTGGTGCTGACCAAGTGATCGCCGTTACCGCGTTGACCGAGTTGGCTGTGCTCCATGCAGGTGTGCCTGCGGGGCTGGCTAAGCCAGTCACTGATCAAGGGATAGCCATTACTGCTGATGCCGTCAAGCAAAGCAACACCGCGGTGGCTAACTTGTTCAAAGTGGACAACATACTCACCAGCAACCCGGTGCCCACCACAGACAGCAATGGCGAGCCCAACCCTGCTTACGCAGCTCTCAGCAAAGCGCAACAAAACTACGGTGCCTCCTTGCACGCAGTGTCTTTACTGGAAAGCATCCGCGACGAACCCACCGGCACGGTGCTCGGCAATTTGAACGAAGCACTGAGCTACAGCCCCGCAAAACAAGCATTGGTGTGGAACGGTGGCGATCTGGCCGATACATTGCAGGGACAGCTTTACAGCGAAGGCTTGGCTGACAAGACAGCTCAAACTATCAATGGTGAATACCAGACGCTGGATAACTATTTGACTGAGAACAAGGTGGCACTTGGTTTGCCTGTGTTGCGCATCAAGAATGCCGTTCTTAGTAAAGACCAAGTGTGGCAAACCGTTGACGCGGGTCAGGCCCTGACCTTGGACAAAGAAGATTTCGTATCGGGCAGCATTGCCGTCAAAGGCCCTGTGGGCATGGATGTCACGGTCGTCATTCGTGGCAAAAACGTCTCTGGCATAGAGTTAGCCCCAGTAAACTTGGGGACGATTAAAGTTAGCACTGACGGACTGGCTATTTTCAAAGTTACTGACGCTGCCACGATTTCTGCTTTGGGCCAGATCAACAGAAACCAAAAAGCCCAAGCCATCATTACCATCAGCGATGGTGACAATACCCGCAGCAACACGTCTGAGTGGTCCCTTGCCAACGTATCCGTTGATTTTGCAACCCTCCCCAGCACACGGGTGACAACGCTGGCCATGGTTGACTCGTTCTATCAAGCGAAGGACGATACCGCCACAGAACGCGGCGATACCAACTTTGGTCAAAACGACACCGTGACCAACAATCCTGCTGTCACGGGTAAGGTCAACCAAGCCCTCAGATCAACAGAAAAACTTCAGTTTTCCACAGATGGCGGCAACAACTGGGTTGATCCAGCCACGGTGAGCTGGAACAGCGACAGAACCGTGTTCACTGTGACTGGTTTGAGTCAAGTCAACCAGAACACAGCAGTAAAAGCTCGCGTGGTGTTGTTTGGGGCAAGCTACACCGGTGGCGTGGGTAATGCCAACGAATTCAGTGGCTCAGCTAGTTACCTCTTGGACACCGTGGCACCTAACAAGGTGACGTTCGGTATTTCTAACGGGGGCGATAACGGCAGCAGTACCAGCGACCTGATTACCATCACGGCGGGTCAAAAAATCAATATCAGTGCAGGTTTGGAAACTAGCAGCAACGTCACCTTGCGCTATTTGGTGGCGTCGGGCGAGGGCACTGGTACTTTGCAACGCACCAATGCTGCAGGAACTCAAAACCTCAGCAAAGGACAGTGGTACACCTACGCCACAGGTGACACCTTCACCTTGGTCGGAGACACGGCTTCAAGTGACGGCAAGATCGTGCTCACCACCAAGCAAGTGGACAAAGCGGGCAACGTCTCCACCAACACACAAACCTTTGTGGTGGATACCGCGCATGTGGTGGATCAAGCGGTTGTTTTGGCTAATGCGGCCAAAGCTGTGGTCGATGCGCAAGCTGCATTGGATGCTGTTGCGCCCACCAACTTGGACGGCAAAAAAGCAGCCAAAGACGTGCTCGACAAAGCGGTCAAGGCTGAGCAAGCAGCATTGGTTGCAGCGCGCACCGGCTTGTTAGATGACAAGAATGGAAACGCGATTCGCCTGAATGACTTGAACCTCAAAAACGAGGCAGGCGAAACACTCAACGTCACACCCGACACACTGCGTGCCGTCATCAACGCGCTCGCTGAGACCCAAGACCCCGAAAAAGTCAACAGCAAACCTGCGCTCGCCCGTGTGGTGGACAAGGCCTTGGTCGACGCCGCCGAAGCCCTAGCCATCGCGCGCGACTACACAGGCACGAACACCGCACCTGGCTTGACCGAGTTTGCCAAAATGGGTGTGGATGGTGTCACCGCCAGCAACCTACCCATCATCAACAGCGCCTTGGCTGCACTGCCTGCCGCGAAGTCGAGCACCATCGCAGAAGTGCAAGCAGCTGTCACCGCCTACAACAAACTGTTGGACATGGCTAATGGTGATGGCAAAGTCAACACCACCGGCGTCACCACCCCCGCAGACTATGCCGCCATCGGTGTCAGCCCTACGCTCAGCGATAGCGCGGCAGCTTTGCTTGGCCAAGTGGTCGATACCAAGAAGCTGACGGATGTCAACACCGTGCAGGCCCTCAATGCGCTGGCAGACATTGCCAACCGCATGGCTCAGCAAGCGACACTGGCGCCGAATCAAACTACCACGCCCCCCCTCACTGCTGCCGATTTCGAAAAACTCGGCATTGCGGGCGTCAACCCAGACAACCTGAGTTCTGTGCTCAATGCCATCGCAAGAACATCGGATGACGGCAGTGGTGTGAACGAGCTGAGCGAAGTTCGCGACATCGTCAATAACGTCATTGGCGATCTCAAATACATCATTGCTTACGCCGACACACCTGAAGGCACTGCTTCTGCACCAGTGCCACAACTCAGGCATTACCAAAGTGGTGGTCTCACACCGACACAAATTGGTGACGGCAGCAATGGCAGCGTCAACAACTTGGCAGCCATCAACTCCGCTGTCAAAGCGCTGCAAGGCACCGATGTTGGCTCATGGGCAAAAGTGAGCGATGTAATTGCATCCTACAACCTTATCCTGAGTGCAGCGAATGGTGCGACCATCCCAGACGCCGCAGCATTGCCCAGCGCACAAGACTACACCCGCATTGGTGTCACCACTTTGGACGAAGCATTTCCGCTTATTGCTGGCATACCAGATCCTGCCAAAGCCAATGCAGTGGCTTTGCTTAACTATGCGATAGATGTCACCACCCGTGACAAAGTCGACACCGTTGCTGAAGTTCGAGACTTCGCCAGCGTTGCTGCGCGTGTCATGGCGCAAGCCGCAGGCAAGCCTGTGGATCCTGCGCTGACGCCCGCTGATCTCAATAAACTCGGCATCACGCCGCCTGTGACTGATGCCAGCTTGCCCATGGTGTTAGCAGGTATCAAAGGCACGGCAGACGATGGCAGTGGCGTCACCACGCCTTTGCAAATTGCAGAGGCCGCGCAAAACGCACAAGACGCACAAAATGCCATCGCCGACTACGCTGCAGGCAAACCTGGAGCCGCCGCACCTACCCTTGAACAGTACCAAGCTCTTGGCATCGACGGGGTGAAGGATCAAGCCAGTGCAAACGCTCTCAATAGCGCTTTGGCTAGCGACAAAATCAGCAAAGATCAAGCGGACACACCAGCCGAAGTGCAAGCCATTGCCACTGCATACGCCACCATCTTGGCGCAAGCAGGGGATGTCGCGGGCACCAAAGTTGACCCTACGCCTGCCGATTACGCAGCCATTGGTGTTGATGCACTGCCTACAGACACGGCAAATGCCTTACTCAACACGGCCTTGGCGAAAAAAACGCCTGATGCGGTGGATAGCTTGGGCGAGGTCAATGACCTCATCAAAGCGGCCAATGCCGTGGCAGCCTTGGCCGCAGGCGACACTGCCGGCCTAGCTGGTGAAACACCTGCCGCCAAGACCGCTGACTTGCAAGCCAAGCTCGCTAGCCTCGGTGTCACGGGGCTCGACCCCAACAGCCTTGCTGCGGTGCAAGCTGCCATAGCTGCCAGTCCAGACAACGGCAGCGGCATCGACACTTTGGCCGAATTACAAACGCTGGCTGACAACGCCAAAGCAGCGCAACAAGCCGTCAATGCTTACGCGGACAGCGCCGATCCTGCGAGCGTTACTGCGCCTACTGCCCAGCAGTATGCGGACATGGGGGTCACAGGTATCGACCCAACCAACACCGCCTTGCTCAATGCTGTCAATGCAGCCTTGGCTTCACCACTGGTGGGTAAACCACAGGTAGACACACCACAAGAAGTACAAGCCATTGCTGACGGCTACGCTCGCATCCTTGCGGCTGCTGACGGAGGCGTCAACCTTGCCACAACCCCGCCCACAGCTGCCGACTATGCAGCTGTTGGTGTTAGTCCTGCCCCAGCTGTGGGCTCGCCCGCGCTCACCTTGCTCAACCAGGCCGTCGACAACGCTAAGCCCCAAGCGGTCAGCACACCCGCGGCGCTCAGCGCCTTGTCCAATACTGTGGCACGCCTCATGCAGCAGGCCGCAGGTCAAGAGGTGACGCCACCGATTGACGCCAGTGAACTGGCTAGCTTAGGCATTACAGGGTTTACTGATCCAGCCACAGGACTGCCCACAGAGAAGGGCTTGCACATCTTGCCGGCCGTACTCAAAGCCATTGAGGCCAGCCCCAACGATGGCAGTGGTATCGACACGTTGATCGAGCTGCAAACCCTTACAGACAAAGTCACAACGTCTTTGGACATCATTGAGGCCTACGCCCGCAATAACTCGGGCAGAGCTCCCTCAGAGGCTGACTACAAAAACGTGGGTTTGGTCAACACCAACCCCGACACAGGTGTTGCCACAGCCCTTGTCAATGCCAACAACTTGGGCGCTATCAACAGTGCTTTGGCCACACCATCCATCACGGCTGATAACGTGGACACTCCCACCGAGTTAGAAAAACTCGTCAAGGCCTACACCGATGTGCTCGCGGCTGCTGATGGCAGTGCCCCTGCCGATGGCTCGCTCAGCAGCGCGGCGCAAGCGCTAACGCCAGACACCTTCACCGCACTAGGGGTCACAGGCGTCACCTCAGCTTTGTTGCCTGCTATGCAAGCCGTGGTCGATGCCATGGCCAATGACACCGCCAAAGACGCATCCAAGCTTCAAAGTGCGATCGACGCCGTCACAAAAATCAACCGACTTGCCGACGGCAAAGCAGACGGCGTGCTCGGCAACACGGCGGCATCACCTGTCAGTGCTGCAGACATCACTGCGGCAGGTGTTCCCCTGACCAACGCCACCACGGCCAGTGCCGTCAGCTCAGCCTTGGATGGTTTGAACTTCAACCAAGTTAACACCCCCGCCAAATTGCAAACGGTGGTCGATGCCTATGCCAAGGCTTTGGCGTTGGCCAACGAGCCTGAACCAGCCCTGGGTGCAAACTACAGCAACGCTGACAACACACCAACGCCAGCGTCTGCTGTGCTGCCGTTGGCCAGCGACTTCAAAGCATTGGGCGCAAGTCTGTCTGGCATCACCACCGACAGCGTCGACACAGAAAACCTTAGCTTGCTCAACGATGCGCTCAAACGCAAAGCAGCGAGCCAAGTTGATACCGTGGCTGAAATCAACACCCTTGGCGCAGCTGTTCAAAAAATCATGGAACAAGCGGCACTGCCCAGCACTACCGCCACAGGCAGTTTGAGCGAGGCAGACAAACAAAGTTGGTTGAGTGCTTTCCAAACACTCGGTGTTACAGGCTTGGACATTGGTGCTGCAGATGATGCGGGCAATATCCAAACGGTGCTGGACCGCTTGGCCGCCACGCTAGACGATGGCAGTGCACTCGACACCGTCAAAGAAATTCAAGACGTGGTCGATGCGGTCAACGCTAGCTTGCAAGTCATCATCGACTATGCCAATAGCAATGACCCTAGTTACACCAAACCTGTTGTCATCCCTAATGTTGCTGACTACGCCAACGCAGGCATCAAAAACGGCAGTACCCCTTTGGTCAATGCCGATAACCACACGGCCATTAACAATGCCATCAACGCCCTCAGTGGTGGCGATGTGGACACCCGCGCCAAAATCAAAGGCGTGGTCAACGCCTATCAGGCCATCTTGGATTTTGCCAATGGGACTGTGTCTGACAGCGCTAGCAAACCCACGGTCGATCAATACACCAAAATTGGTGTCAATCTCAGCACGGCTGGCGTCTTCAAAAGCGGTGCTGCAGACGCTCCTGTGCTCAGCCTCTTCACCGATGCAGTGGGTGCAAAAGAAGATGCAGCTGTTGACTCGCCCGCCAAACTTGAAACCTTGGCCAAAACAGCGGCAGATCTCGTGCGCCAAGCTCGAGAAGACGTGCGTGACCCCGTTAAAGCGCCGCTCACCTTGGCGCGTCTACAAGACTTGGGCGTATTCAACGACCTCAGTTCTAGCCCCGCAGACAGCACGCTCAACGACAGAAAAGTAGCTGCCTTCCTCGATGCGGTCAAACGCAGCGCCAACGACGGCAGCGGTGTCGATACCTTGGCTGAAGTGCAAGGCATTGCCAGCAGTTTCAGCAAAATTCTGGACTATGCCGCCGATGCCACAGGTGCGCCTGCGCCTGTCATGAGCGACTACACCAAGCTCGGCGTCACCGTGGCAGTCAACGCCCCGGCCACAGAAGCCAACGTGATTTCTGTGCTTGGCAATGCCGTCAAAGCCGCAGCCCCTGCGGATGTGGACACCGTGGCAGAACTCAACACCTTGGCCAGCATCGTCGATCGTCTCATGCAAGTGGCCAATGGCGTGGATCCCGCTACGCTCACACCCGCCTTGACGCCGAGCGACCTTGCCAAAATTGGCCTCACTGGTGTAGATGCCACCAACTTGCCTGCCGTACTCAGCAAAATTGCCAGCACCGACGACACAGGCGCTGCCTTGACCGACTTAGCTGCATTGCAAACGCTGGCAACAACGGCCATCGCTGCACAAGCCAAAATTAAGGCCTATGCAGAGGCCAACAGCGGCCCCATTCCTGTCGTGGCTGACTTCGAAGCCATTGGCTTGACCGTTCCTGGTTCTGCAACATCGACCCATGGCGAAGCCACGCAAGCGCAATATTTGGAGTTCATCCAAACTGCACTCGCTTCCACACAAATCACGGGAGCCAAAGCGGACACACCAGCCAAATTGCAAGCCACCATCACGGCGGCGCAACATGTGCTCGATGCCGCCAACGGCGTGGCAAACGACATCATCAACCCTGTCACCAAGGCAGACTTGCTCGCTCTGGGATTGGACCCTGCCAAGCTGACCGTCGATGGCACCATCACTTTCCTTGGCGGTGTCATTGACGCCAGCACACCTGACAAGGTCAACACGCCTGCATTGCTCGAAAGCTTGCTGGACCTTATCTCTGCCGTCATGGCCGAGGCTGCAGGCACGGGAACCAAAACCGATGCCCAGCTCAAAGACATCCTGACACGATTGAACGTCAGCTTCGATGGCGTTGACGCGACGCATAATTTGCCAGCTATCCACGAAGCTATTCGCGCCAGTAAAAACGATGGTTCGGACATTGACACGCTTGAGAAATTGCAAGCCATCGTCATCCGCGCTGATGAAGCGCAAACAGCCATCCGTGACTATGCACACAACGCTGACCTAACCCCACCCACAGCAGACCAGTACACCCACATTGGCCTGGTCGCCACCGCATCGGATGGCACCATCACCCCATTGGTGACATCTGCCAACGTGGCAGCCATCAATGCCGCTTTGGCTACAGCCGCCATCGACTCGGCCCAAGCTGACACACCCGCCTTGGTCAAACAAGTGGTCGATGCGTACACCAAAATTCTCGACGAAGCCAATGGCACCGCACCCGATGCGAACCCAGCTGTCAACCCCTTGGTCAGCGACTACCAAGCCATCGGCGTCAGTGTTGTTGGCGTGACCACCGGTACCGCCAACGCCAACACCTTGAGTTTGCTCAACAGCGTTGTTGGCAATTTGGACGATGCGGGCGTTGACACGCCTCAAGAAATCAATGACTTGGGTGCCTTGGCCAACAAAGTCATGGCACAAGCCAGAAACACCGATGCCAACAACCCGCTCATCACGGTGGCAGAACTCAAGGCCTTGGGCGTCAACACCAAAGACAGTTCGGGCAATGAGGCCAGCAACGCTGCGCTCACGGCGGCCCTCTATGCCATCCGCGTCAGCGCTGACGATGGCACGGCCGTCAACACCTTGCCCAAGCTCAACACAATGGTGCAAGACGCCATCACGGCGTACAACAAAATCAATGCCTATGCTGACGCCCCTGTGGGCAATCCTGCTGGCCTGCCTGCCCCCACTGCGCACGACTTTGCTGCGCTGGGTTTGGTCGTTCCAGCCAGCGTCACCGCCAACAACGGTGCTGCCATTGCCGCCAGCTTGCTCACCGCAGGCATCAGTGCGTCCAGCATTGACACGCCCAAAAAGTTACAAGACATTTTGGATGCTTACGACAAGGTGCTCAAAGCTGCCGATGGCACTACTGGCAACACCTTGACTGCCAACGCGGCCAGTGCCGCCGATCTCGCCTTGATCGGCGTTCAACTCGCCAGCACCAACGACGGCGGCACCGATGACGCGCCCAAACTCGCCCTGCTGCAGTCCGCATTGGATGCACAAGCCAATGCCGACAAGGTCGATAGCCCCGCAGAAATCGAGGCTCTCAATACCATTGGCGCAGCCCTGGTGGACTCGGTCAGCACCCGCAGTCCAGCCAGTGTCACGCCAGCTCAACTGTCTCAGTTGGGCCTCACGCTGCCTGCCAGTTTGACCCAGCAGCAAGCCGACGCCATTGCCTCGGCCATCGCTGCCCAAACTGACGCTACCAAAGTCGACAGCATTCCCGAACTCAACGCCATCGCCAACAAAGCTTTGGCTGCCCAAGCCAAAATTGCAGCCTATGCAGCCATGACACCTGCTGAGCTGGCTGCAGCTCCTGCCAGCGCAGTGCCTAGCTTGCAAGACTACCTCGACCTTGGCATGGTCAAACCAGACGGCACTCCCAGCGTCACGGCTGCCAACTTGGCTGCGGTCAACTCTGCACTCGCCAGTGCGGCAATTGACAGCGCCAAGGCCGACTCGCCTCAAGAAATCAAAGACATCGTGGCCGCCTACGACAAAGTGCTCGATGTCGCCACGCCGCCCACCACTGGTACGGCCCCCGCTGCCAGCGATTACGCCGCCTTGGGTCTCACCCCTGTGCCAGCCGATGGCAGCGCACTTTTAGGGCTGCTCAACGGCATGTTGCCTACCTTGGGTGACAAGGCTGCGAACCAAGCTGCCTTGCAAGCCGCAGACACAGCCTTGAGCAAAATCGTCGCAGCGGCTGACAGCACCCCCGATGGTGACCCTGCACTCACCCCATCTGATTTGGCTGCCTTGGGGGTCACTTTGCCCACGGACCCAGCCTTGGCAGACAACTTAGCCGCGCTTGTCAGCGCTGTTGTAGATGCCAAACCGGCCGATGCGGTGGACAGCGTTGCCGAAGTCAAAGACATTCTTGCGGCGGCCCAAAAAGTCATCGACACAGCCGCAGGCCTGCCCGTCAACCCTGCGCTCAACGCCGCCGACCTGGCCAAACTTGGCATTGATATCTCGGGCAAAACACCCGAACAACAAGCCGCCATCTTGGCCGCTGTGGGCACCAGTGCAGACAGTGGGGTGGACGTCAACTCCTTGAGTGACCTCACTGCCTTGGTTAACAACGCAGTGACTGCTCTCGCCAAAATTGCAGACTACGCCGCTGCCAGCCCTGCCGCTACCACGGGTGCAACGGTACCCACCGCCAGCGACTACAAAGCCATGGGCGTTGCAGGCGTGACCGACGGTGTAGACGGCAACATTGCCGCCATCAACGCTGCCCTTGCCACCACGCCCGTGGGGCGTGCCGAGGCCGACAGTCAGCCTGAAGTGCAAGCCATTGCCGACATCTACAGCCGCATCCTCTTGGCTGCAGACGGCGCACGTGGCAACTACGACACCACTCAGCTTCCTAGCGCTGCAGAGTTGGGCAAACTGGGGGTCAACCTTGGCGCTGCCAGCACAGGCGACGCTTTTAGCTTGTTGCAAACCGCTTTGGATGCTGTTGCTAAAACCCAAGTCGACACCCCAGCAGAAATTGGCGACATCGCAGCCTCTGCTGCCCGCATGGCCGCAGCTGCCAATGGCACCAGCGCCAGTGGCACAGGGCTCACTTTGGACGACTTTGCACGCCTTGGTGTGCAAGGCCTTGACGCAGACAACCTCGCTGCAGCCATTGATGCGGTGGTCAGCAAACCTGACGCAACCGCCATCAACACCGCAGCCAAGTTGCAACAAGTCATCGATGGCTTGCTGCGCGACCTCAAACTCATCAAAAACTATGCGGACAACAAACCCAACGATGACGCCGCCTTGGGCGACCTGGGGGTGGTCCTTGTCCCCACGCAAGCCAACTACGTAGGCGCGGGCATCACGGGTGTCGGCACCGATGCAGGTCAAGTGCCTTTTGCGGTGATGAACGCCGTGCTCGCCACCGACACCATTAGCAGCGCCCAAGCTGACAGCCGCGCCAAACTGCAAACCATCGCTGATGCGTATGGCCGCATTCTGAGTGCAGCCGACGGCACAGCAGGTAACAACCTTGCCAGTGCTACCCCCATTACACGACAAGACTTGGTCGATGTAGGGGTTAGTCCGTCCAAAATTCCTACCACCGACACAGCCACCGTGGGACTATTGCTTGGCGCCATCGATGCGCAAGCCGACAGCAGCAAAGTCGCCACGCCGGCTCTCATCAACAACTTGGCCGACTTAGCAGCCAAAGTTGTTGCCTATGCGAGCGACACCTCATCGCCGCTAGTCAAGCCAGCCCCCACCATGGCTGAGCTCGTGAGCTTGGGTGTCCGTGGCCTAAGCAACAGCACCATCGCCACAGCCATTGCCCCCTTGGTCACATCGGCCATCGCAGCGGCTGATGCCAACGGTGTCGATACCCTGGCTGAAGTCCAGCAAATGGTCGACGCGGCCACCAAGGTTTACAACCTCATCCTCAACGGCACGTCGCTCACTTTGAACGGAGAAAGCGCACGACCCGATAGCCTTGAACTCACCGCTGCAGACATCAAAGTCTTGGGCGTCACCTTGCCTGAGGGTGCCAGCGCCGTTGAGTTGCTCAACGACATCATCGACACCAAAGCCACCATAGGCTTGGTCAACAGCACGGCCAAACTCCAGGCCTTCGCTGCGCTGGTCAAAGAAGTCATGGACTTGGCCAATGACGTTGCTGGCGCCTCCTCTATCACGCGCTCCGAATTCACCTCCACCTCGGCACCTTCACTGGGGCTCTCCACGACCGAAGTCACCAACGACAGTCTTTCTGCAGTCAACGCCGCCATCAAAGCCAAAACGCCAACCGATGTCGACACCGTGGACGAGCTCCGTACCATCGCTGTTGCTGCACGTGACGCACAAGCCAAAATCACCACCTATGCCGGTGATAAAGCCGACAACTCGGCCCCCACACCTGGCGAAACGGGTGCACCCACCCAAGCCGATTTTGAAGCCATGGGCGTGCAAGGTGTGCGTAGTGCAGCAGACGCCGGCAAACCTGCCAGCTTGGCAGCCGTGTTGGCCGCACTCGCGACCGATGTGGTCACCAGTGCCAAAACTGCCAGTGCCAGTTTGGTCCAAGGCATCGTTGACAGCTACAACAAAATCCTGGGGCTCGCCGACGGCACACCAGACAACACCACCGATGCAGCCGCCACCCCTGTGGCCACCGACTACGCCAACATTGGCCTAGCTGCTGCAAGCGTCACCCAGCTCAGCGACGCCAGCACACTCAAGCTGCTCAACAGCGCTGTCGACGCACAACCCGCCACACGCGCCACCGTTGACAAACCTAGCGAAATCCAAGACCTCCTCAACGTGGTCAACAAAGTTCTCGCCTATGCCAAAGGTGGCACCACGGCCCCCACGCTTGATGAACTCGCGTTGCTGGGCATCACAGGTGTCACCAGCGATAGCTTGCCTGCTGTGCTCGCCAAAATCGCTCAAGTACCCGATGCCGATGTCAGCAGCATCGACACCATTGGCGAACTGCAAACATTGGCCGACAAAGCCAAAGCCGCACAAGCCAAGATTGCAGCCTATGCTGACACCAACTCAGGCACGGCACCTACAGCCAGCGACTACGCCGACATGGGTGTCAACTTGCCCACCACACCTGCGGTCAGTGCGGCAGTAGCCGCTGCCATCCTCGGCGCCACCAATGCCGCCTTGGCCTCAACGCCCATCGACAAATCCAAGGCGGACACGCCAAGCGAAGTGCAGGCCATCGTGGACAGCTACGCCAAGATTTTGGGCATGGCAGATGGTGCCCTCAACACACCTGATTCGGCCAAACCGACCGCGCAAGACTACGCCAACGTGGGCCTCGCGTCTAGCCTGACCGACAAACTCGCAGGCGACGCAGGCGCACCTAACCTCAGTCTGCTCAACCAACTGGTCGACAAAGCTGCGGCCACTGGCAATGTCAACACCCCCGCGCAACTTGAAGCCCTGGCCTCTGCGGTCAACAAAGTCATGGCCATCGCCGATCAGCCAGCGGGTGCTACGCCTGTCGCCGCTGACCTCAGCAATGCGGACCTTGCCGCACTGGGCATCACCGGGCTCACTGACTCCCAAAAAGCAGCGGTCATCGGGGCATTGCAATCCAAGGCGCCAACCGATGTCGACACCTTGGCTGAAATCCAAGCCGTAGCCGATGCGGCCAAGACCTCGATTGACAAAATTGCGGCCTATGCCGACAACAACACGGGTATTGCCCCCACACTCAACGACTATGTCAACGTTGGCGTTACGGGCGTGCGTGATGTGGCGGCCACAGGACTGGCGGCCAACAAAGACGCCATCAATGCGGCTTTGGCCACCAACAACACCACAGGCGTGGCACTCAACGAAGCTGACACACCAGCCAAACTTCAGCTCATCGTCGACAGCTACAACAAACTCCTGAAACAAGCTGACGGTATCGGCAGCAACACAGACAGCCTTGCTGGAGCCACCGATTTCGACAACATCGGCGTCAACCTTGCCACCTTGAACGCACTCGGCGGTGACAAAACCACCAACTCCGTGCAGTTGCTCAGCTCTATCGTTGACAGCAAGTTAGCTACCGATGTGGATACACCTGCCGAAATCCAAGCGCTGGCCGCCATCGCCCGTAAAGTGGCATTGACAGTTGCTGGCGATACCGTCACAGCGCCACTCACAGTGGCTGACTTCACGGCACTGGGCATTCCCGGCGTCAAAGCCGACAACCTAGCCGACGTTGTCGCGCACTTGGCCACGCTGGCTGACAACGGTGTGGACACCAACACATGGGCCAAACTCGCCGATGCGGTGTTCTCGGTTACCAACGTGCCCACCATCAATGCCATTGCTTCTGACGACATCATCAATCTCAGCGAAAAAAATGCAGGCGTCACCCTTACCGGTACCGCTGGCAAAGACGATACCGTCAAGATCATCTTCCCTGATGGCTCTTCTACTGCCGCTATCACAACGGTTCCTCCTGTCCCCGACACCGGCACCAGCGTTTGGAACTGGAGCTACACCCTCACCAACGCGGATTGGGTCAAGCTAGGCGCAGACACCGCCAACGGCGTCGACCAAACCATCAAAGTCCAGTCCCACAACACCATCAAAAACATTGATTCGGTACTTGTTTCGCACACGGTCAACATCGACACGGTTATTCCTGTTTTCTCGACATCAACCCCACTTACCTTGGGAACCGATTCAGGGCGCAGCAACAGCGATGCCATCACCAACGACGGCACAGTGCGCGTCAGTGGGCTTGAAACCGGTGCCAACTGGCAATACAAAATCGACAGCGGTAGCTACCAAGCTGGCGACACCAGCAACGTCTTGGTGGTCACCACCCAAGGTGGGCATACCGTCACCGTCAGGCAGGTTGACCCAGCAGGTAACCCCAGTGCTGAAAAAACCATCACGTTCACTTTGGACACCATCAAACCTGATGCGCCCGTGCTGGCACTGGGAACTGGCGTAGCCAACGGTGCCACCAAACTAGAAGTACAGCAAAGCAGCGGTGCATTCACCGTTCGCGCTGAAACCGATGCCTACATCGAGTTGGTGCTCACGCGTGAAGACGACTCCAGCAAGACCATTACCAAACCAGTCATCACAGCCAACGGCACCGCACAGTCGGTGACCCTCTCGGATTCTGATATCACAACGCTTGGCAACGGCAACATTCTTGTCTCTGCCAAAGCCACCGATAAAGCGGGCAACGTCAGTGATGCAGGCACAACCAGCTTTGTGCTGGACACACTCAATCCAGTTGTGAACACGGTCACCGACAACGTCACCGCAACGCCCGATATCACGCACAGCCCCATCACCTTCGAAGTCACCTTCAGCGAACCTCTCTCGGCCAGCTTGGTCTCCTCAAACTTTGAAGCCGTCCATGGCACGCTGGGTGCTGTCACCAAAGTCAGTGACACCCTCTATCGCGTGGTCGTCGCACCAGCCACTGGGCTCAATGGTTTGGACGCCGCATCCGACGTCTACCTGAAACTCAAGGCCAACGGCGTCACCGATGTCGCGGGCAACCCGCTCGCAGACATAGATCTGTCCAGCAAAGATGTTCAAAGAGCCGACACACTGGCCCCCTCTGTGTCCTCTGTGACGGACAACATCGCTGCCGACGTCACCAATAACAATGTCGTATTCACAGTCACATTCTCGGAGGCGCTCAACCACGCCCCAACTGAAAGCAACTTCACCGTCACCAACGGCGCCATTGTGACTGGCAGTGTGACACGCGTGTCCAGTTCTGTCTATCAAGTTACAGCCCAACCGAACACCGGCGTCACGGGTGCCGACATGGTTCTCGGTCTGGTGGCAGGCGATCTGACTGACGTCGTTGGCAACCCCATCGTCAGTGTCACAGACCTCAGTAGTGTGGGAGGTGTCCAAAAAGTAGACACAGTGGCACCAGTGGTCAGTCTCTTCAGCCCAGTGGACAAGAGCGAACACAGCGCAACCGCTGATGAACTGCCCCCTGTCGGCTCTGTGGTCCTCACCTTCAGCGAAAACGTGTTCAAAGGCAGTGGCAACATTGTGTTTACACCCGACACACTGACGCCCGCAGAAGTGGCGGCAGGTAAAACGCAGCCACCAACACTGACCATCGCTGTCAGCAGCACCGATGTGCTCATCCAAAACAACAAAGCCATCATCACGCCGCAAAGTTTGGGTGGCTTTCAGCCCCTTACCCACTACGCCGTCAGCTTGCCTTCAAGCACATTCCTTGACGCGGCTGGTAACGTCTATGCGGGCACTTCTACCTACGACTTCAAGACCACAGACACCAACGTCACCATTCAAACGGTCACGAGTGACAACATTATTAATGCCACAGAAAACGCTGCAGGTTTCACCATCAGCGGCTCGGTCATTGCTGCACCAGGGGCATCCGAGCAATTGGCCAGTTACAACGGCAGCAGCTTCGTCATTCAATTGACATCCGATCTGCCAGCAGTCAATGCCACCTTAAACAGTTACGACCCCACCACAGGTTTATGGAGCGCCACAGTCGATCCTGGTCAGCTGGTCGATGGCAAGAGCTACACCGTGGATCTCACGCTCACGCCCAAAGCGGGCGCAGCGATTCGCACCCCTTCACATGCCACCAAAACCTTTACCACCGACCTGTCGGTGGCGATGCCGGATGTGGTGTTGGCGGTGGACAGCTCGAACGCTGGAATTGGCGGCGCAGGCACGGGCAGCGATGGGTTGACCAACGCGGCGGGCTTGACGGCGATTGGAAACAAAGAGACGGCGACGTCTGTGGTGGAGTACCGAGTCAAAGCGGGCACGAGTTCGTTTGGTGCGTGGAGCACGACGTACACGGCGCCGACGGTGGATGGTGCGTACACAGTGGAAGTGCGCCAGACGGATGATGCGGGCAACGTGAGCGCGAGCAAGTCGATAGCCTTCACGCTGGACACGACCAAGCCTGCGGTACCGAATGCGGTGCTGAGCTTGGACAGCAGCAACGCGTCGTTGACGGGTGGAACGGGCACGAGCAGCGATGGGTTGACCAACAGTGGAGCGATCACGGCGAGCACGAACACCGAGGGTGGTGCGGTGGTGCAATACCAAGTGAGCAAAAACGGTGGAGCATTTAGCAGCTGGAGCACGACGTACACGGCGCCTGCGACGGATGGGACGGCCGATGGTTCGTACACGGTGAACGTTCGTCAAACGGACAAGGCGGGCAACGCCAGTGACGTGCAGACGATCACGTACACGTTGGACACGACGGGGCCAGTGGCGCCGAACGTGGCGTTGACCACGGACAGCAGCAATGCGGGCTTGGGCGGTGGAGGAACAAGCGCTGACTTGATCACCAAGGATGGTGCGTTGAACGCGCCGACGAACTTGGAATCGGGAGCGGCGCTGCAATACCGGGTCAAGAAAGACGCTGGGACATTTGGTAGCTGGAGCAGCACATACACAGCGCCGGCCAACGATGGCACGGCCGATGGTGTGTACACGGTGGAAGTCAAGCAGACCGACAAAGCGGGCAATGCGGGCACGGTGCAGAGCTACGTCTACACCTTGGACAGCACGGCGCCTGCGGCGCCGACGATCAGCAAAGTGATCGATGACGTGGGCACGATCACGAGCGACATCACGACGAGTGGCAACACGACGGACGACACAGCGCCGGTGGTGCGAGTGGCGTTTGGGACGACAGGAACGACGGGCGCACAAGAAGGCGACGTGGTGGAGTTGCTCAACTCTGGGGCGGTGATTGGCAGCGCGGTCAAGCTGACGGCTTCTAACATTGCGGCGGGGTATGTGGACATTGCGCTGAGCGGGTTGAGCAATGCGACGACCTACAACTTCGCGGCGCGGGTGACGGACAAAGCGGGCAACGTTGGGTCGAGCACGGCGACGGCATTTGCGGTGACGATAGACACCACGCCGCCGGGCACGCCGCAGTACAGCCCAGTGGACAAGAGCGAGAACCCTGCGGTGGTGGATTGGTTGCCACCGGTGGGCTCGTTGGTGTTGACGTTTGCAGAAAACGTGGCCAAGGGCACGGGCTCGATCGTGTTGACTCCGACGACGGGGTCAACGATCACGATTGCGGTGAGCAGCTCGGAAGTGTCGATCAGTGGCAACAAAGTCACGATCACGCCGGCGGCGGGCTTGCAGTCGTTGATGAACTACACGGCCACGATTGGCTCTGGGGTGATCACGGACTTGGCGGGCAACCCTTGGGCAGGTACGAGCGTGTACGACTTCAAGACCACGGACACGAACGTGTTGGTTGACTTGGTGACGAGCGACGGGGTGATCAACGCGACGGAGAACGGTGCGCAGATCACGGTGAGCGGCTCGATAGTGGGCAACGCGAACCAGAAGGCGAGCTACAACACGGGCAGCTTCGCGGGCAAGTTGACGGCCTCTGGGGTGGCGGACGTGTCGGTGACGAACTTCACGTACGACAGTGGTACGGGCGTGTTCACGGGCAAAGTGGCGGCCAACACCTTGGTGGATGGCAAGACCTACAGCCTGAGCGTGGACGCGACGGCGATTGGAGGAGCGGCGAGCGACTCGATTGCGTCGGGACGCAAGAGCACGGGGCTGAAGGATGTCAAAGTTGACACCAGTGTGGCGATGCCGGATGTGGTGTTGGCGGTGGACAGCTCGAACGCTGGAATTGGCGGCGCAGGCACGGGCAGCGATGGGTTGACCAACGCGGCGGGCTTGACGGCGATTGGAAACAAAGAGACGGCGA
>Ga0228700_1000442_pt1 | contig 38813 bp, 33 predicted proteins | sample McNCre317_Aug_MG_FD_178019 | JGI IMG/M metagenome (GOLD analysis project Ga0228700, IMG submission 178019) | Freshwater microbial communities from McNutts Creek, Athens, Georgia, United States - 3-17_Aug_MG | ecosystem: Environmental > Aquatic > Freshwater > Creek | place: USA: Georgia...
CTCACCAAACAATGAGTAGCGAAATACCCGATACCCACACCACGGCTTGGTACGTCGTCCACACCAAACCACGCCAAGAAACGCGTGCCTTAGAGAACTTGCAAAACCAAGGCTTCACCTGCTTCTTGCCCACCCTGCAAGTGCAAAAACTGCGTAACCACAAAGTGCAGGCCATCACCGAGCCCATGTTCAGTCGCTACCTGTTCATTCAGCTGGACGACACCACACAAAACTGGGCACCCATTCGCTCCACGTTGGGCGTGAGCAAGTTGGTGAGCTTTGGCCCGCAGCCTGCTAAGGTGCCCGTCGAGTTGATTGACTTTTTAAAAGAAGCCCCCGTCGAAGCGCTAGAGCGCATGTTTGGCCCCGGCGACAGCGTGCAAATTGCCACTGGTCCACTGCAAGGCCTAGAGGGTAAATACATCGCGCACGATGGTGAAACCCGTGCCTTTGTGTTGGTCGATTTGTTGGGACAGCCACAAAAACTGCGCATGGCTGTCGAGGGTTTGCGGGTTGTTTCATGAGTATCAATATGAAAAATATTTTTCAAAATTGAACTCTAAAAGATTAAAAAAACCTAATTAGATACAATATTGATGAGTATTTGAAGGATAATTCTGTCTTTCCTTGTGAGCGGAAGGGCGGTAGCGTGCCTAAACTCCGTCTTTTGCCTCAATTTAGTGTCAGTCGACAAATTTGTAACCGTCCTTAAACACATTGCCATCATCATGGATGGTAATGGTCGTTGGGCGCAAAAGCGCCACATGCCCCGAACGGTGGGTCATGCCAAGGGGGCTGCAGGCGTCAAAGCCTTGGTAGAGCAATGCGCCAAGCTTGGCGTTCAATACCTCACCCTCTTTGCCTTCAGCACCGAAAACTGGAAACGCCCCGCCGACGAGGTGTCTACCCTCATGGGGCTATTTGTGCAGTATCTTGAAAAAGAAATGAAAAGCCTCGCCGACGCGGGGGTGCGCCTGAAGGTCATTGGTGATGTTGAGGGCTTTGCGCCAGAGCTACAGCAGCGTATCCATGCGGCAGAGTCGGTCACGGCCAGTAACAGCGCTATAACCCTGTGCGTGGCCGCCAACTATGGTGGGCGTTGGGATGTACTGCAGGCGGTCAAGAACTGGCAAGCGGCCTACCCTTCGCAAAGCTTGGATGAGCTGACTGAGGCCACGCTGGCCCAGTACCTCAGCACCGCAGACATGCCCGAGGTGGACCTGCTAATCCGCACAGGCGGCGAGCAGCGCATTAGTAACTTTTTGCTGTGGCAAAGCGCCTATAGCGAGTTGTACTTTACAGATGCTCTGTGGCCCGACTTTGATGGTTACGAACTCAATAAGGCACTAGATTGGTATGCGCAGCGTATGCGGCGTTTTGGCAAGACGACTGAGCAGGTTGTGGGCGAGGCTGAGAAGGTTCGGACTGCTTGATGAGGGCGAATGAACTAGCTCGATATTGGGATTTAGCTAGTTAATTAGTGAGTTTAGACGCATGAGTGCTTTGAGTAATGGTCTGTTTTTTTATCAATGAAGTTGTTTCTTAATACTTTATGAAACTTGTCTCCGTAATTTTGTCTGGTGGCGCTGGTACGCGTCTTTGGCCGGCATCGCGTCAGGCCTATCCCAAGCCGTTTATGAAAATCGGAGGTCGTGCGCTTTTAGAGCAGGCTATTTCAAGAGGGCAGGCCTGTGGTGTGGAAGATGTGCTCATCGTGACCAATCAGGAACACCTGTTTTTGACGCAAAATTTGGTGGCCGAAATGAGTGATGCGCCTCGCGTGAGCTACTTGTTGGAGCCTAAAGGTCGAAATACTGCCCCAGCGATTGCATTGGCCGCATTGACTGTTGAGCAGCAGCATGGGCGTGATGCAGTCATGCTCGTGTTAGCGGCAGATCATTTGATTCCTGACACATCTGCTTTTGTTGCAGATGCCCTTGAGGCTGCTCGCCACGCGCAGCAAGAAAGGTTGGTAGTGTTTGGTATCCAGCCAACGGCGCCCGAAACTGGTTTCGGTTATATCGAGGTGGGTACTGTGAGGGCTGGGGTTCAGCCAGTTACTAAATTTGTAGAGAAACCTGACTTAGCAACTGCGCAAGAGTATCTGGCAACTGGTCGCTATTACTGGAACTCAGGAGTGTTCTGTTTTACGGCAGGTGCGTTGTTAGACTCTATGGATAAGCACGCAGCGCAAGTGCTTGATGCCGCGAAGAATGCAATGTTGAGTAAGCAAGTTGAGCATGGTCAAGGCTTTACGCATAGCATCTCACGATTTGATGCCCATGCATTTGGCCTTCAACCTGACATTAGTATTGATTACGCTGTGATGGAGCGGGCTGACAACGTCACTTTGATTCCCGCTAAATTTGGGTGGAGTGATGTTGGGACGTGGCCAGCTGTCGCGCAAAGTCATACTGCCGATGGTAGTGGTAATACGCTTTCTTGCGATGATCATATTGATTGGATTGATGTTGACACGAGCAATACCCATATGCACATCGACAGCCTCGGACACAAACGAGTGGTTGCAACTATTGGGCTTGATAACGTTGTTATCGTGCATACGCCTGATGCATTGTTGGTCGCGGATAAAGCGCGGTCGCAAGATGTCAAAAAGGTGGTTGACGCTTTAAAGCAGCGCCACGTTGATGGCTTGCAGCATCAAGTCGCAATTCAAACTGCATCCGTAAATAGACCTTGGGGTTTATACACCACATTGAAAGATGAGGTGGGTTATAAGGTCAAACGCATCATGGTTAGGCCTGGACAGAGTCTAAGTTTGCAATACCACCATCATCGTGCAGAGCATTGGGTGGTCGTTCGCGGTCGAGGCGTGGTGCAAATTGGAGATATTGAGTATCCAACTGGACCAGGTGAGTATCGCCATATCCCGCTCGAAGAAAAACATCGTCTAACGAATACAGGCCAAGAGGCACTGGTGCTTATTGAGGTTCAATTCGGTGATTATCTTGGTGAAGATGACATTGTGCGTTTGCAAGACAACTACGGACGCGTTTGATGGAAATTATCAAATCATTATGGGCATACCGTGGGTTTATTCTGGGTACTGTTAAGCGGGAATTTCAGAGCAAATATAGAAATTCTTTGCTTGGTGCAGCATGGACAGTAATTAATCCATTGGCCATGATCATTGTCTATACAGTTGTTTTTTCACAGTTGATGCGTGCCAAGCTGCCCGAGGTAGACGGTGTATTTGGCTACAGCATCTTTTTGTGCGCTGGTTCGCTTGCGTGGGGGTTATTTGTTGAAATAACAACTCGTAGTCAAAGCATGTTTCTCGACAATTCAAACCTACTCAAGAAGCTTAATTTTCCGAGGCTATGTTTGCCTATCTCTATAGTTGTGACAGGGGTTTTAAATTTTTTAATCGTATTTGGATTGTTCACGTTATTTTTGCTGGTTACAGGGAACTTTCCTGGCCTTGTGTTCATTAGTTTAGTGCCGCTATTTGCGTTGTTGATAGTCTTTTCTGCTGGACTCGGAATGGTTTTAGGCGTTCTTAATGTGTTTTTTCGCGACGTTGGTCAGTTTTTTAATGCCTTAGTGCCGTTCTGGTTCTGGTTCACCCCTATCGTGTATCCACCTGCTCTAATTCCTGAGTGGGTCAGGCCATTTGCGGCGCTTAATCCTATTGCAAGTCTCATAGGAGCAGTTCAGAACGTCTTAGTGTTGGGAGCTTGGCCTATATGGGGGCAGCTACATTACCCGATTGCTTTAGCCTTAATGCTGTGCATACTTGGATTGCGTCTTTTTCATAAAAGGTCTGCAGAAATGGCAGATGAACTGTAATGAATTCTTTAACCGTAACTCAACTCGGTAAAGCCTATAAACAATACTCAACGCGGTGGTCTCGCTTGGCTGAGTGGCTTGATCCTCGCGATAGGTCAAGACATCATCTTAACTGGATATTAAAAGATATTAACTTCTCAGTTAAGCCTGGGGAGGCGGTCGGCATTCTTGGCATAAATGGGGCTGGGAAAAGCACATTGCTCAAAATGATTACCGGAACAACTCGACCGACGACTGGTTCAGTGGAGATCAGCGGGAGTGTTGCTGCACTGCTCGAGCTTGGCATGGGGTTTCATCCTGATTTTACTGGTCGTCAAAATGTATATTTGGCTGGGCAATTGCTTGGCTACTCCTCAGAAGAAATCACTGAACAAATGTCGAATATCGAAGATTTTGCTGAGATTGGGGCTTATATTGACCAACCGGTTCGGATATATTCAAGTGGAATGCAAGTTCGGTTAGCTTTTAGTCTCGCTACGTCGATTCGCCCGGATATTCTTGTTGTCGATGAGGCTTTGTCTGTTGGTGACGCTTATTTTCAGCACAAGTGTTTTGACCGTATTAAACACTTTTCCAAGACGGGAACTAGTCTTTTGTTTGTGTCGCACGATCCGGGTGCCATTAAAAATCTCTGCACTCGGGCAATTTTGCTCAATGCCGGGCGACTTGAGTACGAAGGAGAGCCTGACGATGTACTTGATTACTATAACGCTTTATTAGCGGCAGAGCGCCCTCAGTCCGCAGTGACTATCAGTAAGAGTGAAAGCGCAGGTATACGCTCTGGTAGCGGCGAGCTGGTTATTGAATCTGTAGAGCTCCTAAGTGAAGGGCTCCCAGTGCGTGTGGTGAGTTCAGGTGGATCATTATCGATAGATGTGCTAATACGCGTTAGGGCTCCTGTGGGCGAATTTACAGTTGGGCTAGCTATACGTGATAAATATGGAAACACAATGCTGGGTTCTAATACTGAACTGCATCAGCAGAACCTTTGTGCTTGCAGATTTGACGAAACGATACAGGTGGCATTTCAAATTCCTTATCTTGGGATAGGCGCAGGAAGTTATTCCATCTCAATTGCCTTACATGACCCGCGTTCTCACATAGTATCAAACTATGATTGGTGGGAAAAACCAATCATCTTTGAGGTGATGCCAGTTCCAGCCGCCAGAGTGGTAGGCTTATGTTATTTTCCGGTCAATATTGCAAAGCATTTCACGGGTTAGAAAGAGTTTTGTGATGTTAAAAATAGAGGAGCTTGAACTGGAAAAGATAAGTAAGATTCAGCGCTTCATCGCAGCCTCTCTGCATGCTGATGTCGTTTTGTGGGGGGAGGTGCAGGATATATATTTGCATGAGCGTCTCAAGCTTATCCTTCAAAGCAATCAGTTTTGGAGTTTATGGTTACTTCTTGAGCCGATGGATAGTGATTTTTTGAATCTTGCCTATCGAATCATGCTCAAACGCGAACCAGACCCTCAGGGCTTGAATCATTTTCATTCGCGACTTGCAGCGAACACGTGCAGAAGAATTGATATTCTTAAAGAAATAGTGGAATCTATTGAATTTAAACAAACTTGTCCTCATGGGGTTGAGCATGGTAAGTGTTTGTTAATATTTTTGGGCAAACTAAACACGGGGATGAGAAAAGTGAAGCCGCTCATCACAATAAGTCAATTGGTTTGGATGTGGGCGACTGGTTTTCGAAGAAGAACAAGACAAGACTTAATTATGAGAAAAATTCAAGACGAATTAAAAGATGTTAAAGAGCGAGAGATGTATTTGTTGGAATACGTACGCAACAAGGAAAATCGTTATCGAATTGTCATAAAAAATCAAAATGGCTTGCCAAATAATTAACGTATGCAAAAACTAACATTACCCTTTATACCCAGCGGGTCGATACTAGGCATTAATTACAGCGGCATGCATGACAGTGCAATCGCAATTGTAGGGCCCGATGGAGCGCCTGTTTTTGCCATATCACTTGAGCGTCTGTCGAGAGAAAAGCAAGACGGACGTCCGCCTTACGCCCTGCTGGAAGACATGCCATGGGAGCGAATAGACAGCATCGCCGTGTCTACAGAAGAGCGCCTAACGTTAACCGCTGAATCTGTAGCGAGTCGTATTCACCCTATAAGATTTATTCAGCCTCGGGGATTGGGTGAGGCGCACGAAAAGCCATTTTACGATTTTCTGGAATCATTGCCCCGCCCCAAGCAATTTGTTTGTCACCATTTGAGTCATGCCAGTTCGGCCTTCTGGCCCAGTGGGCATAAGTCGGCACTTTGTCTGACTTACGATGGTGGCATGAGCAACTGCGCTTGGTTCGGTGGTTTGTATCTCGCGAATGAAACCGATGGGATCCGTGCGTTGGATCAGTTTTCTTTGGCACATCACCCCAGAATAACTATTCTTTACAGTGCAGTCACGGCGTTGTTGGGATTTTCCCCTAACAAGCACGAAGGGAAAATCACGGGGCTGGCTGCTTACGGGAAGGCCACTCAAAAATGCCGTGATGTGCTGAGTTCGTTCATGTCTGACGAAATTTTCAAACTTGAGGCAATGATGGACTGGTACTTCTGTTACGACAGCGAGCGGCCACCAGCGTTGCTGGTTAACGAAGCTAGGCGAAAAGAGATATTTGCACTGTTTGAGGGTATAGGCAGAGAGGATATGGCGGCGACTGTGCAAACTATGACCGAAGAGCATGTGCTTGCGTTAATTTCAAATGCGCGCGAACAGGGTTGGGATCACAAAAGCATGTGTCTGTCGGGAGGGCTGTTTTCTAACGTAAAGATCAATCAGCGAGTAAAAGAGGCAGGATTTGAAAGTGTTTTTGTCTCCCCCCCGATGACCGATGATGGCACGGCCATGGGGGCGGCGTTGCAGGTGCTGGCTGAGGATGGGCGGTTGAAACGTAGCAAAATCCATTCAATGGCGCTTGGCCCTGACTTCAGCGAGCAGCAAATTGAGGGGGCTCTCTGTGCCCGCAACCTTAACTGGGAACGACTTGACGCTCCAGCCGAGCAACTCGGGACCTTGTTGTACGAAGGCAAGACTGTCGCGATGTTTGCTGGGGGGATGGAGTTCGGTCCGCGCGCGCTGGGTAATCGCTCTATTCTCGCTTCAGCTTCTGAAGGTGAAATCAATCGGCGCTTGAATGACCAGTTGAATCGCACAGAATTTATGCCGTTTGCGCCCATGACGCTTATTGAAGACGCCGATAACTGCTATCTAGACGTTGAAGGTATCAAGCGCTCAGCCGAGTTCATGACCATCACGGCTAACTGTACTGACTACATGCGCAAACAATGTCCGGCTGTAGTACATATTGACGGAACAGCACGTCCACAGTTGGTTGACAGAGACTATCTGCCCTTTCTCCACGAGGTTATCGCTACATATAAGCGTCTTTCTGGACGGCCCGCGATCGTGAATACATCCTTCAATATCCACGAGGAGCCAATTGTATGCAGTCCGGATGACGCGATTGATGGGTTTCTAGAGGCAGGATTGGACTGCCTATACCTACACCCCGGGTATCTGTTGAAGTTTGTCGATAACCACGAAGCTGCGTTATCACACTTGCAGGTAAAGCGAACTGTACCTTCACGAAAATCGATAGCACTGTCACACCTGAAAGACGAATTGTTCAACCGACACAACGTGCTGTCGGGCCAACTGCAAGTTCTGACAGAAGAGTTGCAGTCTAAAAATAACTTGATCGTGGAGCTGGATCAGAGGCTTAGAAAGACGATTTTCAGCAAGATTTTGACCAAATTCAATTCGCTGCTAACACGCTTGTCTGCAGACAAATGTCGATGAGTATGGCGGCGAATTTAGCTGTTATCACTCCCTGGCCGCCGCAGCACACTGGTATTGCTGACTATGCCTACGATCTGGTCTTTGGTCTGGTGCAACAAGGAATATCCGTCACTGTCATCTGCGAGACTCAGGTTCCCATGCCGCTCCAAGGAGTGGACTTTTACCCGCCCGAATGGTTTACCGATAGTACACGCGGGCAGTTTGATGAAATCATATACCAGATAGGAAACAATACAAGTTACCATATTTTTCAACTGCCGCTGTTGTTTAAGTTCCCGGGCATTGTGCATTTGCATGACATGGTATTGCACCACCTGATGGCTTGGCTACTCTATGACGAGAGGGATTTTCGTCTGTATGGTGCGGTGCTGGCAAAATGGTATGGTCCTTCGATGGCGCTCGAGGCTACAAAGCTGGCCAAAGTTGGAAAACATTTAGTAAATACATCGAAAGTGAGCGATGTGCCATTTTTTGAAGAAGTCGTTCAGTACGCCACGTCAATAATCACGCACTCAGAATTTGCTGCAAAAAAAGTTACGGCTGTTTTTCCTGAGATACCCATCATGGTCGTTCCACAACTCTACCGTGAAGTCAATCCGCGCACTCTACTCGATCCTCAGGCGTTTCACATCGGAATTTTTGGAGGAATGGATCCAAACAAGCGACTGGATGTCCTCTTTGACGCCTTATTGGCGGTGTATGCGGAGGGCTGCTTGGTGCATTTGCATATAGTTGGTAAGGTTCATCCCGATTGTGAGCATCTAATCGAGTGGATCAGTCAATCTCCGCTCTCCGCATCGGTGCATATCCACGGTCGCGTCGAACATGAAACCTTCTTGCAATTGATATCGGCCGTCGATCTGTGCGTGGCGCTGCGCTTCCCTACCATGGGCGAAACTTCAGCCGTTGTCATGCGAGCCTTGCAGGCTGGTACGCCGGTGGTCGTTAACGATGTGGGCTGGTACGCCGAATTGCCTGGCTTCCTGCCAAAGCTCAGGCCCGCGGAGCTCAACGAAGCAGAGGAGTTAGCGGAACTGATCAAAATGTATTCCTGCAAGGGGCAGGAATACCGAAGGCTGATGGCCCAAACGCGCCAATTTGCCGAGGCAGAATGGCAGTTCGATGACGTTGTTCGGCGTTATGCGGATTTCGTGATGGACGGGAAGCTTGCATGCTAGCTAGGTCATCTAGGATAAGCGCACTGCTCTGGTTGTTGGCTGGATGTCTGGCTTTTTTTTACGCATACTTATCGCAGCGAATCGATTTTCATCCAGACGAGGCGATCTACTTTGATGCCATACCGGTAAGTGTTCGCAATGATGCTGGATTGTTTTACAGTGTCTTTTATCAGTTGGTTGGTTATTGGCTACCTGGTCCCGCGGGGGCTCGACTCGCTTCTGCCCTACTGGGGGGGGCCACATTCTTGTTGCTGGCTCAGGCCATTGCGATCGTGAAGCCTTTATCGCTGGCTCGAATCGCTCTTCTATTTGGCTCATTTGTCCTCTCGTATCAGAGCATTTTTGTATTCGTAAGGGTAAGGCCCGAGGCAGCATGGTGGTTTTGTGCTGCGCTAGTGCTGTGTGCAATAGTCTGGTATGAATCAAAAAGTAGGGTAAAGATCGAAGCTGGCCCGCTATTGGTCTTGTTGCTGGCAACAATGCTATTGCCAATGAATCACCGTCTGAGCTGGTTCGCTTGTGCTTTTGTTTGCGGTTACGCAATGCTGTTTTTGTTAAAGGAAAGGGGCTGGCGTGTTGCAGCTACGGTCTGGTTGGCCACGTTTGCTGGAGTTATTCTAAATATTGTCTTGCGGGCGTGGTGTGTGGGTATTCCTCTGCATGATGCTATCGTCACGTCTATGGGTTCGACGGGGGGGCAGCGGCAACCTCTAAATGAATTTCTTGAGCTGGTATTTCATGGAGCGCCACTGTTTCTCAACGATACGGCTCAGAATCCTAACTTATACGAATGGATTGGCGGTTCGAAAGCAGGAACCCTATCGCACGCATTTCTACAAAACGCCTTATGGCTGCTGCTCATTGTGGTGCCTTTTTTTGGCAGAAGCTGGAAAGAGCGTTACTTATTAGCTTTTCCAGCTTTTGCGCTATTTGGATTCTGGGCTTCCGGTTATTACAACCCGACATATTCTGCGGGGTTCAGTCTGTTTTGCGTCATGGCGCTCGCCTACCGCGCCCCATTCGTAAGCGGCTGGCGAGTCAAAATGGCCGGGTTCATATTGGCCTTGTCTGTGGTTAACGGACTTTCTTTCATCAGCACGCGTGTGTTAATCCACGGGGATGCCAGCTTTTTTGCTGCCGAAAGGACAATTCGCGGGTTGGCCGAAAGCCTTACTCCCGACCAAAAGCTTGCTGTACCCGAACGATTTATGTCGGTTTACTCAGGCTTGCCAGTGCAGCACTTCGTTAACTTTAAGGATGATATTCCCACCGATGTAGATCTGCTGGTAACCGAAAGTTACGACCTGCTGATGTATGGTTTTGTGCCGAATTTCGATGAGAAAAAACGGGCCCAGGCAGATCAAGCCAGGCATATGTGCCTTGAAAATCGTATCGTTACACCTGTATATAAGGCGGATTATCTTTGGGGCGAAACAATAACAGAAACGCTGGAAAAGCCTGCATCGTGGTTCTTCAGAAATTCTGCCGCCTATGCCCTGAGCATCTATCGAAATTGTGATTTGAGAAAATGAAAAATGATGAAACGCAATTGAGAAAACTGTACATTGAGTGCGGCACCACTATGAGATCGACGGTCAATACTGGGATACAACGTGTTGTACGTAACATTACGCAGTACAGCGGCAGTATCGCTCCCCAGTTCGGCTTTGATTGTATGCTTGTGGACTTTAATGGGGTTTTCTTCACGCCAGCACCACAAGCGCAGAATCATGCACCGCCTGACGTGCTTGGGCGGTATCTAGGTGCCGCTCTCAAAATCCTTCTTGCTATAAATAAAATAGCTAATAAAACAAGCATAGGCAAGTTTACTTTCATCACCTATCTAAGAGATAAATATAGAGGCCGAATTCTGCAATGGCTTTTGCCCAGTATTAAGGCTCAGGAAAGAGTTGTTTTCCCAACGGGCGCATTCGACGGCAAGCCGCCCGTACTCTTGTTGTTGGATTCGACTTGGAACAACGAGATTTGGGTGCAAACTGACGCATTTAGAAGCAACGGTGGGCTAGTCTGCGTAGTTCTATATGACTTGATCCCATTTACCCATCCCGATACCGTGTTCGAGCCGACTCGGATAGCACATACTGAATGGTGGAGGCGGGTGCCTGAACATGTTGATGCGATCATGTGTATCTCGCAATCGGTCAGGCGAGATTACCTTTCATGGCAGGAGCAACAGAAAGTGACGCATCCACTTCCGCCGGAAAAAGTGGGCTACTTTTATCTTGGCGCCGAGGTTGCAAATGTTGACTTCGTGGTTCGCCTGCTGACCGAGCAGGTCCCTTATTTTCTAATGGTGGGCTCTTTGGAGCCGCGGAAGAACCACAAAACAGTACTCGATGCCTTCGAGCAGTTGTGGGCTAAGGGGGTCGACGCCCGGCTCGCCCTGGTCGGCGCATTCGGTTGGAAAAGCGAGGAATTGCTGGCGCGCATCAATAATCACCCACAATTGAATCGCCAGCTGTTCCTCATCCGTGATGCTTCCGACCGGGACTTGGCTGGCTTATACGGCAAGGCTACGGCACTGATCATCGCCTCACTTGCAGAAGGGTTCGGATTGCCGATTGTGGAGGCTAGCCAATATGGTGCTCAAGTCATTTGCAGCGATATTCCAGTTTTTCGCGAGGTTGCGGGACAAGGCTCCCGTTATTTTGACTCCCAAGACCCGTCTGCATTAGCTGATCGTGTTTTACATTGTCTTCTGGAGAATCTAGGTCGCGACAGCATGTCAGCCAACGTAGGCCGGAGGTGGATAAACTGGCAGGAGTGCGCCGAGCAGCTGCTGGAGAAGGTAAGTCTTTTCGAGAAATAGTTTGGCGGTAACGCTCGACTCGTATTCATTACAAAATCGAATCAGTAATTAGAAAGAAAACGTGCAAATCATCATCCCTATGTCAGGTTTTGGCGAGCGTTTCCGCCGAGCTGGTTATGGCATTCCGAAGCCTCTTATCCAAATCGACGGCAAGCCCATCATCGCTCATGTCATTGATATGTTTCCCGGTGAAACCGACTTTATCTTCATCTGCAATCGAGATCACTTACAGGAACCTACCTATCGTATGCGTGAAATCCTTGCACAGTACTGTCCGACTGGCAGAGTGGTTTCTATCGATCCCCATAAATTGGGACCGATTCACGCAGTGACGCTGGCATCAGACCAGTTCGATATGGACGCGCCGACTGTAGTCAATTACTGCGACTTCACCTGCTACTGGGACTGGTCGCATTTTTGCGATTTTGTCGGGCAGAGTCGTTGCGATGGCGCGATTCCGGCCTATAAAGGATTCCACCCGCACACACTCGGTACGACCAATTATGCCTATATGCGAGAGCAGGACGGCTGGGTCCAAGATATACAGGAAAAACAGCCGTACACTGATAACCGAATGGAAGAGTACGCTTCCAGTGGCACCTACTATTTTGCATCTGCTCGCCTGATGCTTGAGGCGTTCGCGGCCACGAAGTCGCAGGACCTAAACGTTGGTGGTGAATATTACGTCAGCTTGTCGTACAAACCACTTTTGGCGAGTGGCAAGAATATCGCCGTTTATCCCTTACAGCATTTCATGCAATGGGGTACGCCAGATGATGTTGCCGAATATCTTGGCTGGTCCGAAGTCTTCCGCCGTTACTTAAGTCGTGAGGATCCGCAGAAGTCTGTAGGGACTGTCATTGTGCCAATGGCCGGCATGGGGGAGCGCTTTGCTCGTGAAGGCTATCAGCTGACGAAACCGCTGATCCCAGTTTCCGGTCAACCGATGGTTGCACAGGCCATTCACGATTTGCCACAAGCTAAAAGTTACACTTTTGTGCTTCGAGGCGACATGCTCGGTTTTGCTGAAATCAGCAAGAAGCTTATGGAAAATTACTCGGGAGCGCTGATCAAGACCGTACCCAAAGTAACCGAAGGTCAGGCCTGCACGGCCCAACTCGGACTTGACGAAACGGTCCGTTCACTGAAGAGTGTGCCAGAGCCAATTACCTTCGGCGCATGTGATAACGGTGCGCTTTACAACCACGCTAAACTGGTAGCCCTGTTTGCCGATCAGTCAACCGACGTCATCGTATGGGTTGTTCGCGGACATGCCAATGCAATCCGCCATCCGAAGATGTATGGCTGGGTATGTGAAGAGGGCGGTCTGATCAAGTCAGTCTCTGTTAAAAAGCCTCTGTCCTCGCCAGCGACTGATCCTATAGTTATTGGGACATTCACTTTCAGATCCGCCGAAACATTCCGGCGCTGCATAGATCGCATGATAGTTCGCGATGGCAGGATTAACGGAGAGTTTTATCTCGATACCTGTGTTAACGATGCCCTAGAGTTAGGCATGCGTTGTAGGACTTTTGAGGTCGAGCATTATATTTCTTGGGGCACACCCAACGACCTACGCACTTTTGAATACTGGCAATCGTGTTTCCACAAATGGAGTGGACACCCGTATCGGCTGGAACAAGATGCGCGCATCCCTGCTTCTGCATTGGAGGAACTGGAGAAGCGCTATGCGCAAATGGTGCCAGCGCTGATGGATCCGTGTTCATGATACGCAGGGAAGCAGCTATTTTCCTTCTCGTAGGCACACTGACAGTAGTCGTTGATTTTTTAAGTTACCAATCGCTGATTTGGGCGGGCGTGGGGCATTCCTTTGCGAAAGCATTTGGATTCATTGCTGGAACCATCTTTGCATATTTTGCCAACAAGTACTGGACGTTCAGCCATGCTAGGCAGGTTACCAATAGCGTGCTGCGTTTTGCCGCGCTATATGCCATCACGCTTGGTGTTAATGTGGTGGTAAACCAAGGTGTACTGAACCTAATGGGGTTTGGGGCGCTGTGGGTTACCCAGGCTTTCGTCTTGGCAACTGGGGTTTCTGCCGTGCTGAACTTCATCGGTATGAAATTTTTCGTGTTTAAGGCTGAGTCACCTAGAGAGTTCTAGAGACTATCCGAATTAATAAGTACCTGAGGTCCCAAATCAAAAAGCGTCAGAATAAATTGGAACGCATAAGAAAAATGAAAGTAAGTTGGAGTAATCGCAGAGTACCATTTCTTATGGGTTGTCTTGGAGTTGTTGTTCTGTTCGCATACCATTCAGCTATTGAAATTGACTTGTTGTTCAGTGTGGTTGAGACGAATCTGGTTTCATCGAATTTCGCAGATGAACTGAATTTTATAAAATACGCCCCCGGTGCGCGATTTTCATTTTCTGCAGGGTATGGCCCTGCATTTTGGTATCCTCTTAGCATAATTGTTGAGTGGGTGAACCATGAATTTAGCATTGCTTCGATAAGGCTATTTTATATTTTTCTGAAATATTTGACTGTTGTTGGGGTTTTTGTTTATCTTTTTTTTAGAAGAAAACCATGGGGAGCGGTTGGTTTTTTGTTAGCAGTCACCGTTACTCCAGGCTTTTTATTCTTTGGAAAGGTCATCTCACCAGAATATGAACTCATTTTATGGTCAGTTATTTCTGCCATTTGTCTAATCGAGTCGAAAGGGGGGCTGAATTATTGGTTCGCCCTCTCGTTATTTTTTGTAATAATGGCAACATTTACGAAGCTGGTGGCTCTTCCGATTATCCCTTTGATGCTTGTTTATGGTTTAATCCTGTTCATAAGGGATAAGGGGCAAAGTGTTTCACTGTTGCAATTTTTGTTATTCATTTTTGTGCCTCTTGTTCCATGGTTTGCCGCAATGGCATGGGATGGCGAGAGGATTTTGAAGGATTTCCGAGATGCTTTCAGTATTATCCCTGCGCTAGATATTACATTTGAGAATTTGAAATTTTCTTGGATCAGAAAAGAGGTTACTTGGGATCAAATACAGGTAACTGGACTATACTCAGGGTTTTTGCCTGCTGTAGTGGTAATTATATTATTGATTCCGGTGGCCATTGAGTCAAATAGGAAAGAGTCACTGTTATTTCTTCTTGCGGGCACATTCCTTGCTATCAACATGATTGCGCACCAAATGGGGTTTAGTTGGTATCTATTTTTATCGGGGGCCTTGATCTTTGTCGCGCTGGGAAATTTGCTGGATGAAACTCCATTTGGGTATCGCTTGCTTATCTTATGCTCACTGGCTTTCACTTTCTTATTCGTTGGGCGAATACAAATCGGAGAGCAGATTGCCTTCAAAAAAGATGTTAACGCACAAATATACGCGAATAAAATATCTCTTGCTACCGGTATATCAAGGCTTGAGAGTCTTTACCCATGCGTCTCTTCAAGCATGTTGGATGTATTAATCCCCAGCTTGACTACATCAGCTCGTGGAGTAATCCCGGCGCGAACGGCTCTCGAGCTGAGAAGCTTAGGGCAAGGAGTCACTACAGATGTGGTGGTTCTAAATAGAAAAGTTGAGAATCAGAGGGGAGTAAGTCCTCTTATTGAGTTTGCAGTAAAAGATGATTTCTCTAAATACCGGCTTCTTCTGAAAGAAGGTGACCTAGATTTTTATATTTTGAAAGAGATTGAGGGGAAATGCTTTGTATAAAAATGGCTTGATGTATGTGGGGAGGTTTATTTGAAGCTTTCATTAATTATTCCTTGTTTCAACGAGGCACTGAATATCCCTCTCCTGCTTGAGCGTTGTGATCGGGTTGCTAAATTAGGTGACATCGAAATAATTCTGGTCGACAATGGATCGACGGATAATAGTCCGCAAGTTCTGTCCGCTTTACTGCCAAAACATCCCGGATGCCGTAGCATCCGCGTGGAGGTCAACCAGGGGTATGGCTTTGGCATTCTCGCCGGCTTGCGGGCGGCTAAGGGTGAAATTCTGGGCTGGACGCATGCTGACATGCAAACCGACCCATGTGATGTTTTGACAGGCCTAGAAATTTTCAATCAAAACGGCAAAAATATTCTGGTCAAGGGCAAACGTTACGGTCGCCCGACTGCGGATGTCTTTTTCACCATAGGCATGAGCATATTTGAAACCGTCTTGCTGGGTACACCGATGTGGGATATCAATGCCCAGCCGACCATGTTTTCTAGAGAGTTCTTTGAAACCTGGAAGAATCCACCGCATGATTTTTCGCTCGATTTGTTTGCTTATTACGCGGCCTCAAGGGGGCGGATGCCAGTGTATCGTTTTCCAGTCCGTTTTGCCGTGCGCGCGTACGGCGTTTCAAACTGGAACGTTAATTGGGCCGCCAAATGGAAGTTTATTAAGCGCACGGTGGAGTTCAGTCTGAAACTGAAGAAAGAGCTTGCAATTGACTGAAACACGTTTGCTTACTTCGCAAACACAAGGCTTTTCCGGCTCCAGTCTCGCGCGCAGCATGGTAGTGGTCGAGGTGCTCTGGCCTTATGCCGGCTGGAAGGTCATCCGCAACACATTTGGCATGTTTTCTGGAGCAGCAGCGCATGTCCTTCCGTAGCAGCCGTTGTACGACGTGTTGCATATCGCCGATACAGTGTGCCTTAATTTACTGCCTATCGGTGATATTGCTGCGTCCAATCGAGATATAAAACTGGATTAATAAAATGACACACCTGATTGCTCATAGAATTAATACGAGCGCTGGGCTTGCGCAAACACCTGTCAATTACGGCATTGAGGTCGATATACGCAGCCATGGAGACCGACTAATCATTCACCATGATCCTTACGTTCCTGGCGAAGATTTTCTGGATTGGATCGCAGCTTACAGACATGGCACGCTTATTTTGAATATCAAGGAAGAGGGCCTGGAAGCGCGGTTGATAGAGGTCATGAAGCATCACGGCATTGAAGATTATTTCTTCCTCGACCAGTCGTTTCCTTTTCTCGTCAAGTGGTCGAAGCTCGGCGAGCGCCGATGTGCTGTCCGAGTATCGGAGTTTGAGTCGATCGAGACCGCCCTGACCCTAGGTGGGAAGGTGGAGTGGGTCTGGGTCGATTGTTTTACCCGCTTTCCGCTTTTTGGGCGTGATGCATCACGCCTAAAAGAAGCAGGATTTAAATTGTGTCTGGTGTCGCCCGAGCTACAGGGCCGCAATGCTGAGACTGAAATTGCTGGACTGCGCGAACTACTTCTCCATGAAGGCATTAAGCCTGATGCGGTATGTACGAAGAGAATGGACCTTTGGGAATCTAAGTAAGTCAAGACATGAAACAAATTTTTCGGCAGCCTCTTTTTTTTCTGGGCTTGGCCCTGCGCGTCGTGCTTATCCTCACAGTAACCGCTCAGCCAGTACAAGAGTGGTATACCCCGTTTCTTGACCAATCCTTGTTGCTCAGACTGGACCCTTGGGCCCAGTGGTTGGAATCGGGTGGATCACATGCTGCCTTCCCTTATGGATATGCGATGTGGTTGATATTTCTGCCGCTGACCATGGCGGCAAAGTTAGTTGGACTTCCTCTAGCCTATGGCTATGGACTGACCTTGCTCGCAGTTGATTTTTTGTTCCTGATGCTGCTACGCCGAATGTACCCTAACCAGGGACATTTGCTGTTCGTCATTTACTGGCTGTCCCCGATAGTGATACTTGCGTCGTACGGAATGGGTTACAACGATTTGGTCCCAGTCTTTTTCCTTACGCTCTCGTATTTGCTCATCAGGGATTTGCGATTCAAACTGTCAGGCTTCACGATGGCGCTGGCGATCTCAGCGAAATTTAGCATGGGGCTGGCCATGCCGTTCTTTATGGTGTACTTTTATCGAAATCGCCCAATACGGCAGTTTCTGCAGAAGTTCCTGGCTGGGCTGGGGTGGGGCGGCCTGTTATTCCTTCTCCCCTTTGCTTTCTCTGGTTCGGCTGTGCTGATGTTGTTCAGTAACCCGGAAATGAAGAAGATCTTTGATCTGAACTTGGACCTCGGTCAGGAGCTGGTGATCTATGCGGTGCCAGTTGCCTATTTTGGCTTGCTTTATGCGACTTGGCGTATCAGACGGCTGAATCACGAACTGTTCAGTGCTTTGTCTGGCATGGCCTTCATCATGATAGTTCTGATGACGCCAGCTTCCCCAGGCTGGTTCATCTGGGCGGTGCCTGTTCTGGTGACATATCAAATTATGAGTGACCGCGTGGCCATCGTTTTGGTGGCGATGTTCTCTACACTCTACGTCTTGAGTTCCCTGAGTCAGCTGGTTCTGACGGGTTATGTTGTGCCGATACTCGATTACGAAATTCATGGATTTTCACGGCACATATTGTCTATGCTGCACACGATGACGGTCGTCGTCGGGTTAATTGTTTCAGTGCGCTTGTGGCGGGAGTCGGTGTATCGAAACGATTTCTTCCGCCTGAGTCGTAAACCGTTCGTTTTGGGTATTGCTGGCGATTCGGGGGCTGGAAAAGATACTTATGCCAATTCGATCGAGGGGTTGTTCGGTAAGCATTCGGTTACGAAAATTTCCGGCGATGACTACCATCTCTGGGATCGGCAGAAGCCGATGTGGCAGGTTATGACCCACTTGAATCCGATGGCCAATGATCTTGCTGCCTTTGCTCGAGATATTGTCGCTCTTGTCGACGGTAAGTCGGTTCACGCGAGGCATTACGACCACGCGACTGGGCGTATGAGCCATGTGCAGCGAATAAAAAGCAACGAGCTGATAATCGCTAGTGGATTACATGCCCTGTATCTGCCAATATTGAGAAGCACTTATGATCTGAGCATTTACCTAGATATTGACGAAAGCCTGCGTAAACACTTCAAGATTACCCGCGACGTTAGTCAACGGGGCCATTCTCGTGAGAAGGCAGAAGCATCGTTCCAAAAGCGTGAAGCCGATTCGGTAAAGTTTGTCCGGCCACAGGCTTTATTTGCTGATCTTTCTCTGTCTCTCAAACCGATCCATCCGCGGCTCTTAGAGGGCGATGATGTGGCTGGTAAATTACGTTACAAGCTGACTGCATGCTCTAGGCATGGTTTCAACGAACAGGCGCTAACACGTGTGTTAGTAGGTGTGTGTGGGCTACATGTTGATATGGATTTTTCAGACGACGCATCCCAAGTAGAACTAACCATTGAAGGCGAAGCCAGTGCAGAGGATGTGGCAATGGCCGCGAGAGTCGTGTGTCCTGACGTGTTCGATTTTTTGGATGTCTACCCACATTGGCAAGACGGAGTTACTGGGCTAATGCAGTTAATTACGCTCAACCACATTAATCAATCACTTACAAAACGGTACGTATGATTCATTACAATTTTAAGCACCAATTTCAAAAGTTGCCCGACGCCATCTTGTTCGACACGGATAATACGCTTTATCCATATGATCCATCGCATAAAGTTGCTCAAAAAGCAGTACGAGATAAGGCAATCAAGACTTTCTCTATTACAGCAGAGGAGTTTGATAAAGCCTTCAATCAAGCGCGGAATGAGGTGAAGGCTCGCTTGGGGCATACAGCAGCGTCACATAGTCGTTTACTTTATCTTCAAAGAATGCTCGAGCTATTAGGATTAGGGTCGCAAGTACTTCTAGCGCTAGACTTCGAGCAAACATACTGGAGAACATTTTTATCCAACTCGGTGCTTTTTGATGAAGTAACAGAGTTATTGGATGACATTCGACTGCTTGGCATTCCAACAGCAATAGTTACTGACCTAACCGCTCAAATACAGTTTAGAAAAATTGTTTACTTTGGTCTAGACCATTATTTTGATTACATAGTTACAAGCGAAGAGGCTGGGTTTGATAAGCCAAATGAGGCTCCCTTTAAGCTTGCAATAGAAAAAATGAGGCCTAAAGGAAGTTGCATCTGGATGATCGGGGATAACGCCGTCAACGATATAAAGGGCGCAAAAAATAAGATCAATGCAGTAACACTTCAAAAAATTCATCAAGGCGTTGAGTTGGGGGCAGATGAAAACATTCCCGATGCAAGTTTTGAGCATTTTGCAGATCTGCGAAAACTTTTGAATGAGCTCGCCGGCAAAGGATGATGATGAGAATCAAAAGCTATCGTGAAACAGTTGAGTCCTACAGTGAGGAGATCGGCAGAGATCCTTTGCTAGTCCAGGGGGCAGGTGGTAATGCCTCATGGAAAGAAGACGGGGTGCTGTGGGTAAAAGCTTCAGGCAAGTGGCTGCAGGATGCGCTAGTTCAGGATATTTTTGTACCAGTGGACTTGGTTGATATGCAATTGAGGCTGCGTGAGGGGGATTTATCGTTTTCCCCTAATGTCATAGGTTCATCGACGCTGCGTCCATCGATTGAGACACTATTGCACGGCCTAATGCCACAAGAAGTGGTTTTACACGTGCATGCGATAGAAGTCTTGTCGGTTATGGTGCGCGCTAATTATGATCTGATATTAAAGGAATGCTTGGATAACCTGGGCTACTGCTGGACTGTTGTTAGCTACCAGAAACCTGGGGCAGCACTTGCTAGCGAGGTGGCTTCTGCGATCAAGTTGTGCCCATCAGCGGAAATAATCCTTTTAGCTAATCATGGCGTTGTTATCGGTGGGGCTTCAGTGGACGAAGTTGATCAAAAGCTCCGCTCACTATGTGCCGCATTAACTACACCCCCCCTAGATTATGTATATATCCAAGCTCCGTTAATGCGTAACGCATTGGTAAATGAATATGTTCAGATCACTGACCAATCAATAAATCAGCTAGCCATGGACCCGCGCTTGTTTGATCGACTCAAACAGGACTGGGCTCTATACCCTGATCATGTTGTATTTCTTGGTACTCGCCCCTTTTTAATCGAAGCTGATAGTGAAAATTTTGAGCGTTACGCAAAAAAAAATGACTTTCCTAGCATTATTTTCTATAAAGGCGTTGGGGTTTTTTCATTTGGCGAGTTAAGCGCTGCTAAGCAGGCGCAGTTACGTTGTTATTATGACGTATTGGCTCGACAGGCGCCTGGACAACAATTAGTGGTTTTAAGTGATCGATTGGTAGCAGATCTCTTGAATTGGGATGCCGAGGCGTATCGCCAGTCGATTGCGAAGTAAGGGAAGTAGGTACTAAGTTGATTCAAATGCCCCAATGGTTGAGGTGCCGGAATGTTACTATTGTTGCTGTAATATTTGTAGCATATACACTAATTACTTTTGGTGTTTACCTGACAAGGACGTTGCATGGAGATATTAACAACCACATTCTTGCTGCTGAAATGTGGGGTGTTCCAAAGGAGGCCGCTAAGAATGGAGTAGTTCCTCTTTACCGTGGGGCTAGTGCGACAGGGTGGGATGGGCAATTTTACTACTATATAGCGAACGATTTGTTGGCTAAAAAAGATGCTTCAGATCACATTGATGCGCCTGCTTACCGTTATCAACGAATTGGACTGTCGCTATATACGGCAATAGTGTCAAAGCTCTTGGGGCGTGACTGGGTTTCACCTAGCAGCTATCTCATAAGTTATTTTGTGTTGGTCTTGGTCGCTACTGTCGTAGGGGCGGAGGTCTTAAGGCAGCGGAAAATTTCACCGTATTGGATTCTGATCTGGGCGCTATCGGCTGGCACTCAGATCACGCTTTTTAATGCGCTACCAGATGCCGCTGCTGATGCTTTTCTGATTATTTCGATTTACCTAGTGCTTAAAGGCCGGTTAGCTTTTTCGGCAATTGCGTTTACATTTTCAGCATTGTCAAGGGAAATTTATGTACTCTTCCCAGTTGCAATATGGGCGATTAATGTTAATTTTTCATTGCTTAACGCGCGACATCTTAATTTAAATTGGAGGTGCATATACCAAGCAAATAAATATCACTGGCTACTTGTTCCTGTTGCTGTGTTTATATTCTGGCAGATTTACCTCACCCATCATTTTGGTATGGCGCCAGCAAGTCAGGCCGCAGGAATACTTGGAGTGCCTTACGTTGCTTGGTGGGATTATTTTTTGTCTGGCATAAAAGGACATCATAAACTTCTTGGCACAGGGTTTGTTGCATATGCAGAGGCGTTGTCCCTGCTTATGTTTCTTTGCGTAAATACTTTGGCAATTATCTTATCTGCATTTAAATTGTGCGAATTTTTCAAAGTTCGCGACATTGTCATGACGGGCTTGGCAGCGGTTACGTTCATGCTAGCAGCAGTGTATACGTGCTTTGGTCCGACGGTCATGATGCACTATACGGGTTACACAAAAGCAATGTCAGTGCTGTTGCTGTTGATTATCTTGATGGATAAAACGACTTCCGGCTTTGAAAGACTTACGCGAAAGTTAGGCTTGGTAATCATATCCATCGCAGTTTTTTTGACTTCGGTATACAACTTAAAGGCAAGAATAATCCCCGATGCGAACGACTTTGATAAGTATACGCGTATGTCACTTGTAACTTCAGATAGCACCATTCCATGTCATAAAGAGTATCAAGTAAATATGAAAGTATCTAAAGTTACCCTATTGCGAGGGGGGCTATTATATAATTTATTGGGAAGTAAAGACAAATTGCTCGTTGAGGTTCAACTAACTAATTTGGGCGGAGAGCCGCTAATTTCAACTCGAAAAATCGGTAGTGTTCATATGAGCGGTCAATGGCTCAATTCGTCTGATGAAGTTGTTAAAGACGGCATTCGTAGCGCTATCCCCACTGCAGTTATGCCTGGTCAAAGTACGAGTGTTACTGTTGTCGCCATAATCCCTAAACAGAAAGAGACCTTATACCTGCAACTCAGCCCTGTGCAAGAGGGATGTGCTTGGTTCTATCGTGCCATGCCAAGTTTGTCGGCTGACGCCAGAATCGAAATTAGATGATTTGACCAATAATCAAGAATTAAACTCAACTTAAAGGGGAAGCATTTTATGAAAGCAGCAATTGTCACGGGAATTACTGGGCAAGATGGCGCCTACTTGGCAGAGTTATTACTCGCCAAAGGCTATATTGTGTACGGTACTTACCGGCGAAGTGCATCCACAAATTTTTGGCGAATTGAGGAGCTTGGAATCCGAGAAAACATTAATTTACACTTGGTTGAATATGACTTGACTGATTTCGGGTCAACTATACGATTGCTACAAAATTCTGAACCTATTGAAATCTACAATTTAGCCGCTCAGAGTTTTGTGGGGGTGTCTTTTGATCAGCCCAGTGCCACCACCCAGATTACAGCTATAGGCGCCCTCAACCTACTAGAGGCAATTCGAATAGTTAACCCAAAAATTCGTTTTTATCAAGCTTCTACAAGTGAGATGTTCGGAAAAGTTCAGGCTGTACCACAAATAGAGGATACCCCTTTCTATCCTCGCAGTCCCTACGGAGTTGCGAAACTTTATGCGCACTGGATGACAATAAATTACCGAGAGAGCCATAACATTTTTGGCAGCAGTGGTATTCTATTTAATCATGAGAGTCCAATGCGTGGGCGTGAATTCGTTACGCGCAAGATCACCGATGCTGTAGCAAAGATTAAGCTGTCTCAGTTGGACTGCTTAGAGCTTGGCAACCTAGATGCAAAGCGTGATTGGGGTTATGCTAAGGAGTACGTAGATGGTATGTGGCGTATGCTTCAAGCAGATGAGCCAGACACTTTTGTACTCGCTACAAACCGAACTGAAACAGTACGTGATTTTGTGCGTATGGCATTCAAGGGTGCGGGCATTACAGTTGACTTCAAAGGCACCCAAGAAAGAGAAGTGGCCATTGATGTGGCAACGGGCAAAACAGTGATGCGCATTAATCCGAAGTTCTACCGACCAGCTGAGGTGGAGTTGCTAATTGGTGACCCATCTAAAGCCAAGGCTAGACTGAATTGGGAAGCTAAAACTACGCTGGAGCAGCTGTGCCAGATGATGGTTGAGGCGGATATGCGGCGCAACCAGACTGGATTTTCTTTCTAACAGTGTAAACTTTCTGAATGAGAATTTTGCTTACAGGTGCGGCCGGCTTTACTGGTCGTTTTTTTAGGGCTGCCGCCGAGTCGGCGGGACACACTGTAATACCAGTGCTGGCCAATTTGACAGAAAAGGAAGCCGTAGCTGCAGAGGTGGCGTATGCACAACCGGACATGGTCGTGCACTTGGCTGCAATCAGTTTTGTTGGGCATGCGGATAAAAAGGCATTCTATGGTGTCAATGTAGTGGGCACCATGAACTTGCTGGCAGGACTTACGGCGTTATCGGTTAAGCCATCTAAGGTTTTGCTGGCTAGTAGCGCAAATGTGTATGGCAATTGCGATGCATCTCCAATTACTGAAGAGCAACAAGCTTTGCCAGTGAACCATTACGCTATGAGTAAGCTAGCAATGGAGTATATGGGGCGGACGTATTTGGACCAATTGCCACTGGTTTTTAGTCGTCCTTTCAATTACACAGGGCCTGGCCAGGCGTCAAGCTTTTTGATCCCCAAGCTGGTGCAGCATTTCATTGAACGTGCTGATACTATTGAGCTGGGTAATTTGTATGTTGAGCGCGAATTTAACGACGTCCGAATGGTATGCAATGCATATTTGGCTTTGCTGATGCGGGGCCTCCCCGGCGAGGTGTATAACGTGTGCACAGGACGGCCGTACAGTTTGGAATATGTGATTGGATTGCTTTCAAGAATCACTGGGCACAATATAAATATTCAGGTTAACCCGGCTTTTACTCGAGCTAATGAGGTGCATAGTTTGTGTGGCAGTCCTGATAAGTTGCTGGCAGTCACGGGGGAGCTGGGGAACTACAACTTGTCAGATACTTTGCAATGGATGTTAGATGCTGGATTGCGCAAAGTTGCTCAATTAGATCACTCTTGTAGATCACACAATGCACATAGCCTTTAACGGGGATTCTATATTATCGCCTTTGACGGGAGTTGGGCAGTATGCAAAAAGCTTACTTCAAAATTTGGATGCGCGCGCAGATGTAAATGTGCATAAGTTTTATGGAGTTCGCTGGAGTGATGAGATTCATTCGTCAATCATGTCTGCGAGCTCGAAAAGCTTTAAGCCCTTGATTCGTAAATATGTTCCTTGCGCTTATGAGATTAAGCGTCATTTGGAGCAGTGGTGTTTCAATTCAGGGCTTAAATCAATTAAACCTGATGTCTATCACGAGCCTAATTTTTTGGCGTTTAGCTTTGATGGCCCATCTGTGATAACGGTGCATGACCTGTCGTGGCTGCGATATCCAGAAATGCACCCCGTTGGGAGAGTTCGTACCTTTAATAAATACTTTGAGAAAGGTTTACGGCGTGCATCGCGGATCATTACAGATTCAGCATTTGTGAAAAACGAGCTGATTGATGTATTTGGCGTAAACCCCAAAATAATCCATCCCGTATATTTAGGTGTTGATGATTTATTTGTTCCTCGTGGGGCGAGTGATACGGCTTCAGTATTGAGCGAATTGTCTTTGAGTCATGGTCAGTATTTTTTAGCGGTTGGAACTCTTGAGCCGAGAAAGAACTTAGGGCTCGTGCTAGATGCGTATGCAAGTTTGCCTAGTAGTTTGCGTGATCAATTTCCATTGGTTATTGTTGGGATGAAAGGCTGGAATACCGCGGACTTGGAGCGTAAGCTAGGAGCGATGGTGGCTAGCGGTCATGTACGCAAACTTGGCTATTTGTCTCGTGACGATTTAGCAGTAGTGATGGCAGGCGCCACCGCCATGGTGTACCCATCTGTGTATGAGGGTTTTGGGCTTCCTCCACTTGAGGCAATGTCATCTGCTGTGCCAGTCATTGCAACTAATGTGTCCTCTATTCCAGAAGTGGTTGGTGATAGCGGCCTCTTGATAGATCCGGCAGATGTAGATGGACTAGTCGAGTGCATGATTCGATTGGGGGAGGATGATATGTTGAGGACTGCTCTGGCAAATAAAGCGCTTGCCCGTAGTATGCAGTTCTCGTGGGACCGTTGTGCCGATCAAACGGTTGCAGTTTATCGAGCCGCAGTAGCATGAAGGTCGCTATAGTTCATGACTGGCTGGTTACCTATGCAGGTGCCGAGCGGGTGCTAGAGCAAATGTTGATTTGTTTCCCGCATGCTGATGTATTTAGCACGGTGGATTTCATGAGTGATAGTCAACGGGGGTTCTTGAAAGGTAAAACAGTCAAGACTTCTTTCGTGCAGCGCCTACCATTGGCTAAACCTAAATATCGCAATTATTTAGCATTAATGCCCTTGGCGGTAGAGCAGCTAGATGTCTCGGCGTACGACATTGTGATATCAAGTTCACATGCCGTAGCTAAGGGGGTTATGGTTGGGCCAGATCAGTTGCACATTTGCATGTGTTATTCGCCCATTCGCTATGCGTGGGACATGCAGCATCAATACCTCAAGGAGACTGGACTCGATTTTGGTATCAAGGGGTGGCTGGCTCGTTGGCTGTTGCATAAAATTCGTCTGTGGGATGTCCGAACAGCTAGTGGCGTTGACCAGTTTATTGCAATATCGCAGTTCATTGGGCGGCGCATTCAGAAAGCATATCGGCGAGATTCGGTGGTGATTTATCCGCCTGTGGATGTGGCAATGTTTGAGCTGTGCGAGGATAAAGATAATTTCTACCTGACAGCCTCTCGCATGGTTCCGTACAAAAAAATTCCATTAATTGTGCAGGCGTTCGCAAAGATGCCAGATAAACAATTGGTGGTTATCGGTGACGGTCCCGATTTGCATAAAGTTAAGGCGCTTGCAGGCCCCAACGTCAAAATCTTGGGTTATCAGTCAGCAGAAGTGCTCAATGAGCATATGAAAAAAGCAAAAGCCTTTGTGTTTGCCGCCGAGGAGGACTTTGGTATTGCTCCACTGGAGGCGCAGGCTTGTGGAACTCCGGTGATTGCATTTGGCAAAGGTGGCGCGCTTGAGACTATCAGAGGTCAAAACGACCTTTCACCAACAGGAATATTTTTCGACGAGCAATCGGTAGACTCACTAGTGGGCGCGGTATCTCTATTTGAGCAGAAGTACTGTGCTCAGATATATCCAAAAGCGTGTCGGGATAATGCAACCAGATTCTCGCAAGAGCGTTTTCAGTCGGAATTCAAAATTTTTATAGAAGAAAAATGGAATGAATTCCAAAAGAGTATCAGAATTGAATAACCCATTTCGCCTTTCATCCCCTTATATAAGCTATATATCTTGGCTTGTGGATGTGGGTATGCTAGCCGTTACGGCAGCTTTAAGTGCCAATTTTTATCTAGAAGATTGGCGTGTGGCTTTAGATTTTTCAAATGTGTATATCCAGCTCGTTGCTGTAGCATCCTTGATATTGGCTATATTTTCTAATCGAATATATCGATCATGGCGTGTTAATGACTTGTGGAGTGTTCTCGGAACGATTTCTTCGGTGTGGTTAATCGTTACGCTGTTACTTACTCTAATATTGTTTTTGACTAAGAACTCCGGTCATGTATCCAGAATCTGGTTCGTAATTTGGTGTGTCGTTTGCGGCGTGCTTCTCATCTTGATGAGGTTGATGGCTTATCTAGTATTGCATTGGGTACGTCGAAAGGGTTTTAATTATAAAACTCTTTTGTTGGTCGGGAAAGGCTCAATTAGTGAAAGAGTGAAGAGTGCAATAAATAGTGCCGCTTGGAGCGGCATACGTGTCATTGGAGTCGTTACTCCAGAAGAGTTGAGTGCCCGACTGTCTTCGTCTGAGTATACCGAACCAAATGAGGTTTGGATATGTTTACCAATGAGTAACGAAGCAGTCATTCATCAAGTATTGAGTATATTGCGTAATAGTTTTTCGAATATTCGACTGGTGCCAGACATTTCTTCATTTAGGTTAATTAATCACGGAGTTAGTTACTCCTTGGGTATGCCAATGTTTGATTTGTCTATGTCTCCTGTTTCAGGCTCCATGCGAGTACTGAAAGCTATAGAGGACATTGTCTTGTCAGTGCTTATTTTGGCATGTGTTAGTCCTCTAATGATATTAATTTCAGTCGGAATAAAATTCACGTCAAATGGCCCCGTACTGTTTAAGCAGAAAAGAATGGGTTGGAATGGTGCTGAAATTAATGTATATAAGTTTAGGACCATGAGAAACGGTTGCGATAATGATGATTCTTTTAAGCAGGCTCAAAGGCATGATGATCGAGTGACTCGAATTGGACATTTCCTTCGCAGAACCAGTCTTGATGAATTGCCTCAGTTTTTCAACGTATTACAAGGGCGAATGTCTATAGTTGGGCCTCGTCCTCATGCCCTTGCCCACAATGAACACTTTAAAGAGTTGGTGCCGCGGTACATGCTGCGACATAAGGTTAAACCTGGCATTACTGGATGGGCTCAAGTAAATGGATTTCGAGGTGAAACTGATACTCTTGAAAAAATGGAGAAACGTGTCGAATTCGACTTGTTCTACATAGAAAACATGTCACTCTGGCTAGATTTGCAAATCATAGTTATGACAGTATTTAAAGGCCTTGTACATAAAAATGCATACTAAATAGACGTGGTGTTTGATTAATTCGAGATTCGAAACTTAAACTGGTTTGCCTTGCCCCCAGTTTGGCATACAAATTAGGGGTTGTTAATCAACAAAGTATTCTAATAAATTAGAGCTTTCTGGATGTGTTCTAAGTGGCTTACTAAGTCGGCCTTAGAAGGCTGATTCAAAATCTGTGATGGCGGGATTGAATGGTTGGCTCGATGGTTACGATTTTTAACGCCTACCCCGTTATTCACCTCCTGCCCTCTTCTGGGGCGAGCATTTTGTAACTTCAAGATACGGGTGTTACTGGTTCGCAGAGTTTAGATTACACACCGAAACGGGGCGTATGTTGACCAAGTTGCCACTCACTTGGCGAAGACCTCTCCACGTGCCGCATTACGGTGTCTGATCTTGTCAGCCATGTCTCATTCTGGTTTGAGCAGGCGAGATGTGCAAATACAGTAATGAGACGCATTTGCTTTTGAGTGACTGTTTTGCGAAGCGAACTCCCTGCAAGCATTATGTGAATGGCGCGCGGGAAAAGCCCGATATGGGGAATTAGCATGCTTGGAGTCCCCATGCTGACGACCTAAAATTCTTCAAAAATAAAATTTAAACCTAACAAGCGCGCTTGCTTATTGACGTCTTTAATCGCTTGGTTCAGTTTAAAAAGTTTGAACTCTTGCTTGGAGTCGATATGTACGCAGTCCTCAAGAGAAATTTGCAAAACTGCTTTCGTATGAGAGCTTAAGTTTTGAAGGTAAGCGGTGGCGACTTGGCAAGCGTACGGATAAGTTTGCCAATGCGGTCTGAAAAAAGCCGCTTCCGTCAAATCAACCTGCTCATTCATCCATTCACTCAGCGTTTGATTAATTGGTATTCCTGCAAATTGTCTGGTCGAGCGTATAGCGTTTTGCCAGATGGGAAAAGCATCGCTTTCTAGTTGCATCAGTTCAAGTTTGAATTGATTTTGCGTGGCGGTCGAGAGGCTCTGGTCAAGCCAGAGTGACGCCTCTAAAAAATCAATTCTTTGATATCCGATTCCTGCAAATTTCAGCTGTAGAGATGGAAATTTAGAAATCCATCGAATGGCATGATCTGTGTTGTAGCCAATTAAGTTGCCGTTCCTTGGGTCTTTTTGTGCAAAATCAGGTGGGGCCTCAATGACATCTTTACGAAATCGCGGACCTTGAACATCCGGATCGCAAATTAACCGAGAAGGCAATACAGCCAAATATTTCGGTGGGTCCTTTTGCGGCTTCATGCGTGAATGCTTATTCGCGGATTCTTGTGATTTCACTGGAACTACCGTCAGATTTTTTTTCAATAGTTCGGATGGTCTGAATTTTTCGGTGATCAGTTAAGGAGATGGCTGCCGAGTTGACAGTAGAGTCAATTGTCAAGACCCGAATTTCACCGATCACTTTAGAGAGTTGTCTGTCAAGGCTTGTTTGATAGCGTTGTAAAGCAGCAAGTCGGTCCATATCCGGCATCGCGGCAAGTTGGGCTACCAGAATTGCTTCCTCGGGTGTTGGGCTTGCAAGCAATGGGATTGATTGTTTTTCTTTAGCGCGCATTTGCGCAAGATTTCTGGCTTTTTGAAATAGCGCAGTCTCAATTTTTTGAAGTCTACGCATTTTGACCATCGTGCTCGCCATACGTTCTATTTGCAGTAGCAATGTGGTGGTTTGTGCGTTGTATTCGTCACAAAGCTTCTGAAACAGCGTCTGATATTCCCGTTCTTCATCATGGTCAATCCACCCAGATGCATGCAGCCCTGTTTTGATGGCATTACGAGACGAGGTGGCCTTGCCCGCCGCAGTTATTGGGCCAGTTTGGCCATGAGCGCGCTTGTTCGCTGGTTGCTTGGCGCTTGTGCTTGGTTTACTAGTTGGCTTGTCCATCATCCACCTTAAGGCTTGAGGCTGAGTAGGTTATTGGCCTACGGTACATGCAATCATCTTAAAAAAATACAAGTTTGACAGCAATTAGGACGGTTTTCTAGGAAAGCATTTTTTTGCAAAACGAAATGGTATGCTCAGACGCAGTTATCAAGAAAAATGTTTTGAGTGGGGCGTGAATGTTTCGATCGAATACATCGGTGCAGATCAATCCTGATCAATTTCAAATTGATACCATGAAATGATAGTCGTGATCATTTGAATCGAAGGGAAAAGAGTTTGCGAATAACAATCAAATTCTTGATGTTTGCCGAGTTCATAAGTTTGAGGAGAGAGAGCTCGTATTAAAATCTTAAAATGACAATTCTCGTAACAGGCTGTGCCGGCTTTATTGGCAGTAATTTTGTACATACATGGTTGGCTTCATCAAATGAGGCGGTGGTGAATTTAGATAAACTCACTTACGCGGGCAATTTAGAAAACCTCAAAAGCCTAGATGGTGATCGTCGCCATGTTTTTGTTCAAGGTGACATTGGAGATAGGGCATTGATTGCTAAGCTGCTGTCAGAGTGCAAGCCCCGCGCAGTGCTCAACTTCGCTGCTGAAAGCCATGTCGACCGCTCTATCCACGGCCCCGGCGACTTTATTGAAACCAACGTTTTGGGCACGTTCAAGTTGCTAGAGAGCGTGCGCGCCTATTGGCAAGAACTACCTGCCGCAGAGAAAGAGGCATTCCGCTTTTTGCATGTGTCGACGGACGAGGTGTACGGCACGCTGTCGCCTACTGATCCACCTTTTGCTGAAACAAAGAATTACGAGCCTAACAGTCCCTATTCCGCTAGCAAAGCAGCTAGTGATCATTTAGTGCGTGCATGGCACCACACCTATGGTCTGCCCGTGCTAACTACCAACTGCAGCAACAACTATGGGCCGTATCACTTTCCAGAAAAACTGATTCCCTTGGTTCTGCTCAACGCCTTGGCGGGCAAGCCCTTGCCCATTTATGGCGATGGCCAGCAAGTGCGTGATTGGCTGTATGTGGAAGACCACTGCCGTGCCATTGCCCGCGTGTTAGAGGCTGGCAAAGTGGGCGAGACCTACAACATTGGCGGTTGGAACGAAAAGCCAAACCTTGAGGTGGTCAACACCCTGTGCGCTGTGTTGGACGAGCTGCAGCCACGTGCAGATGGCAAACACTACGCCGAGCAAATTACCTACGTCAAAGATCGCCCTGGACACGACCGCCGCTACGCCATAGACGCTCGCAAGATTGAGCGCGATCTAGGCTGGAAGCCTCGAGAAACGTTTGATACAGGCATCCGAAAAACTGTGCAGTGGTACTTGGCCAACCAAGCGTGGGTCGAGGGGGTGACCAGTGGCGCTTACCGCCAATGGGTGGGTAAGCAATATGGCGCGTAAGGCCTGACCCATCATGAAAATTTTGCTTCTGGGCAAAAACGGTCAAGTGGGTTGGGAGCTGCAGCGTAGCCTGGCCCCTTTGGGCGAGGTGCTGGCGCTCGACCGGCACAGCACCGAATACTGCGGTGATTTAACCCAACCCGACCAGCTGGTGCAAACCGTGCTGGCCTACAAGCCAGACTTTATCGTCAACGCTGCGGCCTACACGACCGTAGATAGAGCAGAGTCTGAACCCGAGTTGGCCCGTTGCATCAATACCGGTGCTCCAGCGGCCTTGGCCAAAGCTGCCGCGCAAATAGGCGCGTGGATGGTGCATTACTCGACCGATTATGTGTTTGACGGCAGTGGCAGCCATGCACGGCAAGAGGGCGAAGGAACTGGGGCAGTGAACGTGTATGGCCAAACGAAATTGGATGGTGAAAAAGCCATTGTGGCCAGCGGCTGCAAGTATTTGATATTTCGCACAAGTTGGGTCTACGCCGCGCGTGGCGGCAACTTTGCTAAAACCATGTTGCGCTTAGCCCAAGAGCGAGACAGGATGACGGTGATTAACGACCAGCACGGTGCACCCACAGGTGCAGACCTGATTGCTGACGTCACAGCGTATGCCATGCGACGTGTGCTGAATGCGCAAAACATTTCTTTAGGTGATGTGTACCACCTCGTGGCTTCGGGCGAAACCACATGGCATGGCTATGCCAGCTATGTGATTGAGCAGGCCAAGCGCATTCGCCCCGATTTGGCTTGGAAGGTGGCAGATGTTGCGCCTGTGCCCACCAGCGCCTTTCCAACACCCGCTGCACGACCGCTTAATTCGCGTTTGTGCACAGCAAAGTTGCAGCAAGCCTTTGGTCTTGTATTGCCGCCTTGGCAACAAGGGGTAGACCGCATGTTGGCCGAAATACTTTAAACAAGAAGAACAGATATGACCAAACAACGCAAAGGCATCATTCTCGCAGGCGGTTCTGGCACGCGCTTGTACCCCGTCACACAAGCAGTCAGCAAACAGCTGCTGCCTGTGTATGACAAGCCCATGATTTACTACCCACTTACCACGCTGATGCTGAGCGGTATTCGTGAGGTGTTGATCATCTCTACCCCACAAGATACGCCGCGCTTTACAGAACTTTTAGGTGACGGCAGCCAATGGGGTATGCGCATTGAATATGCGGTGCAGCCCAGCCCCGATGGTTTGGCGCAAGCCTTCATCATTGGCAAAAACTTTGTGGCAGACCACCCCAGCGCGTTGGTGCTGGGTGACAACATTTTTTATGGCCATGACTTGGTGAAGCAGCTGCGCAGGGCCGATGCGCGCACTAGTGGTGCCAGTGTGTTTGCCTACCATGTGCATGACCCCGAGCGCTATGGCGTGGTGGAGTTCGATGGACATTTCCGTGCTTTGAGCATTGAAGAAAAGCCAGCCAAGCCGAAAAGCAATTACGCCGTGACAGGCTTGTATTTTTTCGACGAGCAGGTGTGTGACATTGCTGCTGCCGTGAAGCCCTCGCACCGTGGCGAGCTAGAAATTACCGATGTCAATAAGCGCTATTTAGAGCTGGGTCAGTTGAACGTCGAAATTATGGGCCGTGGCTATGCGTGGCTAGACACGGGCACGCATGACAGCTTGCTGGAAGCCACCAGCTTTATTGGCACGCTGCAAAAGCGTCAAGGTTTGATGGTGGCATGCCCTGAGGAAATTGCCTTTCATGAAAAATGGATTGACGCAGCAGCCTTGCAAAAACTGGCTGCGCCACTGGCGAAGAATGGTTACGGCCAATACCTGTTGGGTTTGTTAAAGTAAGCCCATGCCATACCAAGTGATGCAAACGCCCCTAGAGGGCGTTTTAGTTTTAGAGCCCAAAGTATTTGGCGACGCGCGAGGCTTCTTTTTTGAAAGCTTCAACGCCCGTGACTTCGAGCAAGCCACAGGAATACAGCGCACGTTCGTGCAAGATAACCACAGCAAGTCTGTCAAGGGCGTTCTACGTGGTTTGCATTACCAAACCCAGCACGTACAAGGAAAATTGGTGCGCGTCACGCAAGGAGCAGTGTTTGATGTGGCCGTGGATATTCGAAAAGGCTCTTCCACGTTTGGGCAATGGTTTGGTCTAGAGCTGTCTGCCGAAAATAAAAAACAGTTGTGGATCCCTGAGGGCTTGGCGCACGGCTTTTTGGTGACCAGTGAGAACGCTGAGTTTTTATACAAAACAACCGACTACTACCACCCAGAGTTTGAGCGAAGTTTGTTGTGGAGTGATCCTGTTATTGGCATTGAATGGCCGTTGCAGATGTTGGATGCTCCGCCATTGCTGTCTAGCAAAGACGCGTATGCACCCACTTTCAAAGAAGCCATAGTTGATGCCGGCTAAATACCTTTTGCCCATCGCGTTGTTTTTGGTGGGGGGCGTTGCTTTAGTTTTGCCAAGTGGTTATTCATTGGGCTTTTATGTGGTGTGTTTCACTGGGCTTGTTTCATGGTTCAAGGTTCGCAGTCGTTTAATCGCTGCCGATACGCAGTATTTTTTCTGGCCATTGCTGACTTATGCTTTAGGCCATGGTGCGCTGGCTTTGAATGAAAAGTGGGCGGCGCGCGAGTTTGAAAACTACTTACCGTTTGTGTTGACCTTGTTTGGTGTGTGGAGCATTCGTCAATACAAGCCCCGTGCGGAATGGTTTTTTGGGGGGCTAGCGGTGGGAGCGATAGGAGCTGCGGTTTTTGCTGGCTACCAAGCAATCGTATTGGGGTTGCGTGCTGGTGGGCATGTGCACCCTATTCAATTTGGAAATGTAGCTCTTCTGATGGGGGTTCTTTGCATGGTGCGCGCGATGGTCGTCTTTCGCATCAGCTGGTTTAATTTACTGATGTGGATGGGTTTTTGTGCGGGGGTGGTTGCGTCTATATGGAGTCAAACACGCGGTGGCTGGCTAGCAGTGTTGTTGGTTTTTATGTGGATTTTGGTCAACGCCAATAAAGAATGGGCGCCCGCTAAGCGTGTCATGGCTGTGTTGGCATTACTTACGCTGTTGGCGATTCCTGCCTTGCAACCTAATGGGGTGGTCCAGTCGCGCATTGCAGAAGCGGCGTTCGAAGCAGGCGCCTATTTGAATCATGGCAATCAAGACACCTCGGTCGGAGCACGTTTGGCCATGTGGTCGATAGCGATTGATGGCATTGCGCATGCGCCTTTTTTGGGGCAGGGGAACCAAGGGTGGATTGCTACGCGTGATGCAGCGATTGCCGAGGGCCGACTCAGTAGCTTCTCGGCTGAATTTACACACTTGCACAACGAGTATCTGAACGTCATATTTAAGCGAGGCCTTGTGGGGCTGGCCTTGTACTTGGCTTTGTACTTGGTTCCCATGTTGATGTTTTTCAAGCCTTACTTGCATGATGACCGACCAGATTTGCGCGTTCTGGCGATGGCGGGCATGGTGATACCCATGATGTTCATGGATTTTGGGTTGTCCCAAACGTTTTTAAGCCATAACTCGGGACGAATTGTTTTGTGTAGTTTTTGGATGTGCGTTGCTGCGTTGATGTTGAATACGACGAGGGATAATGAGTCGCATGACTCAGCCTAACTACACCATCACCTTTGCTTGCTATAACCAGCTTGATTACACAAAGCAATTTATTGCCAGCTTAGACCGCGCGGAAGTAGAATTTTCGCGCATCGTCGCGGTGGACAACGGGTCAACAGACGGCACGCGCGAGTGGTTGCAGCAGCAAGGTTTTGGCGATGTTATTTTGAACAACCGCAACTTAGGATGCGGCGCAGCTTGGAACCAAGGTGCGTTGGCCATTCAGTCAAAGTGGACGGTGGTGATGAACAACGACGTGATTTGCGCCAAAGGTTGGTTGCGCCATCTGTTGGCTGCGGCTGAGGCGCATGAGCTGCACATCGTCAGCCCTGCTATGGTGGAAGGCGAGTTGAATTACGACTTTGCACATTGGGCTAGGCAAGCCCAAAACAGTATGAAGGGCTATGTGCGCAAGGGCGCGCCGCATGCGGTGTGCATGGCCATTCGTGAAGACGTGTGGGGCGACATTGGGTACTTCATGCCTGTGCTCAAGCTGATGGGCTATGAAGACGGTATTTTTTTTCAGCGCGCACTTGAAGCTGGGTTGAGCACGGGCACCACGGCAGATGCGTGGCTGCACCATTACGGCATGATCACGCAAAAAGCACTGAAGCTAGAGAAGGCGCTTGATCAACGCGACAGCTTGGGCAATCGTAACTTGATGCGCCTATATATGGCGCAAAGTTGGCTGGCCAGAAAACTGTCACGCCACCAGCGCCGCGGGCTGCTTAACGCTGCGCGCGCGCACGAGTTGGCGGTGTACGGCAAAACCGTGCATGCGATTAACCGAAAGGTGGGTGCAGCGTGGGATTGGGTTTGAGTATGTCGCCTGTTCGCGCCTCTGTGGTGCTGCTGACGTACAACCAAGAGGCCTTTGTTCAAGAAGCGCTGCAAAGCTTGTTAGACCAAGACTATGACGATCTTGAAATTGTTGTTTCTGATGATTGCTCTTTAGACTCAACTTGGGAGATCATTCGGCAAACTGTAGCGAAATACACAGGGCCGAAACGAGTGATACTGAATAAAAATGAAATCAATCTCGGAATAGTCGGTAACTACTTCAAAGCCTTTAGTTTTGTGTCTGGAGATGTGATTTTTACTGCAGCAGGTGACGATGTATCTTTACCTACGCGTTGTAGTGCCTGTGTTGCCTACTGGCTGTCTTCAGGGTGCAAGTTCGACTTGATTGCTTGTGATGGGTATGACATGTCCTTGAATGGGCAAGTGCTTGGCGTTAAGCAAACAGATGATTTGGAAAAATGGGATATGTCTTGCTGGGCTGAAAAACGCCCATTTATGTTTGGTGCATCTCATATGATGACAAAGAGATTGCTACAGCTTCGAGAGTTAGACGCAAAGTTAAAAGTAGAAGATCAGTGTTTGCTGTTTAGAGCGCTACTAATGGGCGGTGCACGACGGCTAGCGCAGCCCCTAGTAAAGCATCGACGTGGCGGAGTGTCTCAAATCAATAATAACTGGACATATTTTTCCAAGAAGGAAGCTTTAATTGCCTCAGCTGAGCAAAACTTGTTAGAGATCTGTGAAATGGAGAAAGATGCCTTTTTATGTCAAAAGAGCGCAGAGATATTTTTAAGCAAGGAGCGTGCGCAAAGCGATTTCATCGTACGATTACTTCGATCTGGCAATAATATGAGTGCGTTAAAAATCCTTATGTCGACTAACAGAGTGAGATTTGATAGAAAGGTGAAATATTTCTCTTTTGTCTTCTTTTCGCCAATATATCGGTTTATTTTCTATATCAAATAATGTGCATCAGTAGATTGATTTTTGAAATTTGTAACTAGAGAAATGAAATATCCTAAGAATGACATTTTGGCTAAGTTAAATAGACCATCTCTATGTGAAAATGGCGTAATTTTTTTATGCCTAATGGGCATGATTTTCTCTTTTTTAACTCGTGAGCTGGTGTATTTTCGTGATTACGCAATCACTTTTGAAGGGGGCTATCGAGTTTATCTTGGACAGATTCCGTTCAAGGATTTTTTCTCTCCAGTCGGCCCAGGTTCATTTCTTTTGCCCGCACTCTTTTTTAAACTGTTCTCTCCAAATTGGACAGTATTTTTAGTTGTGCAGCAGTTCGAAAATTGTTTGTTCATTGTATTCCTATACCTTATTTTGGTAAGGTTACGTGTCCGGGTATTAATTCGATGCATTTCTTTAAGCGCCTTTACACTACTATATCTCCTTCTTCAAACGCATCCTTGGTATAACACCACGGCAATTCTTCTACTGTTTGCTGTAGGGTGGCTTTCGCTAATACCTCAAGTTGCAGCTGTTATTTGTGCTGGATTATTGGTAGGGTTAGCTGTGCTTACTAAGCAAGATGTTGGCTTGTTGGCGTTCCTTATTGGTGGTTTTTTTACTGCAGTTTTAAGCTTTGAGCCGAATTCGAATCAAGTTATACCGAGCGAATATTTAATACGCGATAAAGGGCTTGTTCGGCTAATGCTAAAAAGGCTATTGATCTTTTTTCTGTCAGTTTTTTTTGTTGTTTTTATATTTGCAGAAGCGACCGATCCTCAAAAATTTATTTATTGGTTCAATTATGGGCAGACTCCTCATGAGCGTCGTTCGTTCATGCATTTGGGTTTGCTTTGGGGGCTTATTGCTTTGCTTCCAGGTGCTATTTTCAATAACAGACGATTATTCATGTCGGGTGCGTTTTTTCTTGCGGCATCTATTACTCGAAAAACTAGTGGTTTAGAGTTTACGCACTATTATTATGTTGCATTTATTCCCATTTTTGTTGATGAATTTTTAAATGTAAAAAACACAATAAAAAATGCCTTAATGATGTTATTTTTGACATTTTTGATTTTGGTGCATCCAGTCAAAAGTGCATATTATGTTTTAGAGGCTATGGCTATACACCAGCCCGAGCATTTCTTTTTTAACTACCGGAAAATATCAGGGCCATTGGTTGCTATGCCCAATAAACTTGACGCTTTTAGCACAAAGCTAATGGCGCCACAAGCAACGATTGATGCCTTACTACACTTAAAGACGGAGATGGCTGAGTGGCAACTGTCTGGTAGAGGTTCAGATTTTCGAGTTTTAAATATGACTGAGTTGACGCCTATTTATGCTGAATTGAATGTCCAGCCTCCAAAAAAAATACCACTTTGGTTTCACTCAAAAATAACGTTGTTTCAAGATCAGGTGGATGAGCTTAATGCTGTATTAAAAACAGACCTTTATGATTTAATTCTTATACAAGGTACGCATGAGGGGTTAAGTCCAACTTACACAGGTTTGATTTCTGTGTTGGACAACAATCTTTCATATGATAGATTGCCGATCGTGAAGGGAACACCTAGCAATCTCACTTGTACTGGAGATTGTCAAGGTGACATTTTTATATATAAGAAACGTTGATTTTTGAATTGCTAACTTTTCAGATCTCTATCGTTTTCGAATGATGAATTGTGTAACTTTGCCATCCAAACGGCTAGCCCAAGTAAACCCAAGGCACTGACCAACGCAAATGCAGCCATGTGCTGTGCCGCATCAATGGGCTGCGCCAAACCCATCGGTGCCAACAACACCAACGCTTGCAACACGCCCAGCGCCATGCAAGCCCATGAATAAGCAGTAGCTGATTGCGTTTGAAAAGGCTTATGGCTAAACGCCGCAGATAAACATGCGCAGCCTTGCCACAACACCAGTGGTCCGACGTAGTGCCATACGCCGCTCCAACGTGGATCTAGCCATTCTTGGTAGAGCGCTACTGCGCATGACAAGCCCAACAAAATGACGCATGTGAATGCGACTAGGCCAAGCCACCAAGGGCTAGCTAGGGCGGAGATG
>Ga0228700_1000451_pt1 | contig 38450 bp, 57 predicted proteins | sample McNCre317_Aug_MG_FD_178019 | JGI IMG/M metagenome (GOLD analysis project Ga0228700, IMG submission 178019) | Freshwater microbial communities from McNutts Creek, Athens, Georgia, United States - 3-17_Aug_MG | ecosystem: Environmental > Aquatic > Freshwater > Creek | place: USA: Georgia...
TTCCGCCGCTGGAATTGAATTATTTGGCGAGAACAATGAAATAAAGATTTTGAGCAAGCAGCTAACCGCCGTCACAGCCCGGCGGGATGAGCTGCTAGAAACTATGCACAAGCTTGCATGCTCTAACTGATGCTCCAGAGCACTCATCACCGCAAGATTTAAGGATAATTACAAATCTATACGCCAGCCCGGTACCGGCGCAGCAGGTTGAAATAACCGGGGAGATTCCGGACTTTACCGAAGCGGCAGAGGTAAAACCGGAATTAAAACGTCAAATCTCGATGCTAAACCAAAAACTACGAAAATTATTTATCGCGGCTATAGTTTGGAAATCGATACATCATGTCGCTACAAGTCCAACGATCAAGTTGTCATTGAAGCAACTGATGATGAAAGCGGAGAGCCTTATGCGACTATGAGCGTGTGCCTTGCCCATGAACGCGTTAAGCCTGGCCACACCTTTATCGACACGAATAACTTACCAGACGCTCTGGAAATTCTTGTCAGTAATAAGGTGGTGGAACCAACAGGAAAGATCGGACGAAGTGGATTTTGTGAATATCCCGAAGTCCGTGTACTTTAAATATTAAGTGCCTTCTATCGAAGGCACTTTTTAAACTGATTCCTTTTAATATATATAACCGTTAAATAATTTCAATACCGCATTTATCAGAAAGAAATTCAGATAGAACATCGTTTAAATCACTGCAAAGATCACTATCGAGTTTTACACCAAATCGCTCAATCACTTGCGCACTTTCGTGGGTCAAATCATCGACATCATTTTCGCTTAACGCACTCACTGATTCTACATCGACATTACGGAACTGTGTTTCGCCAAGAAGTCCAAGAGTCAAACTTAGACTGTATAACACACGTACTGCATGATCAAAGGCGGCATCCGTCGCATCACTCACAGAAAGATTATCCAACGATGTTCCTATCATCGCTGGGAAATCCTCAATGCTTAAATCACGCACTTGTTCATGGCAGGACATTGATTTTTTTTGCTCATGCATCGCCTTAAGAAGCCTTCCAATCAAATCACATGCAGCACGTTCATTTTTCAAAATATCTTTAGCTAACACCTCAGGACAATCATTCATGCCAACACCTTTCTAGATTAAATTAACGCAAAATATAAGATTAGACAATACACCCTTAAAGGGTGCCTATCAACCCTTGTTATTTATTATCTCTCAATTAGAATGCGCTCTAAATTTTGGGGCTAAACCTGTTTCATTTATTTGAGTATTTATCATGTCAACACAAGCACATTTAAAACTTGAAAGCACAAATCTGATTCCTCTATCTGAGGTAAGTAATAGTTTTCAAACGCTTACTCTAGAAGAAAAAATCGAACGTACATCTGATGTAATAAAAGGGTTGCTTGCTGACGGAAAACATTTATTACTTGCGAGTAGTTTTGGTAAAGATAGCGGAGTACTTTTGAATATTTTTTTGCAAGCGATGAAAGAATTTGTTACCGAAAATGGCTCTGCACCTTGTTGTATTGTAGTCAACAGTAATACCTTGGTTGAGTCTCCATTGCTTGATGCCTATAGTCGATTAGAAGCTGCGAAAGTTACTGAATACTGTGAGCGCCATAATCTTCCGGTGACAATGCATATCGTCGAGCCATCACTATCGAATAACTACCTCGTCAATATCATCGGTGGACGCACGATTACTGTCGACTCAGCGAACGATGCCAAGTGCAGTATTATGATGAAACTAAATCCGATCAATTCACATAAAAATCGTATCTTCAAACAATTCGGCAAGGAAAATGTTGTGACCCTAGTAGGGACTCGTTTTAGTGAGTCTCCGGAGCGCGGCCGCGCAATGAAAGATCGCGGCGATTCGTATGATTCAATTTCTATCAACACAGCAGGTGATAAAGTAATTTCGCCAATCGCTGAATGGGAATTAGACGATATATTTTTTTATATTGGGTACGTGCGCTCAAATAAAATTGAATGTTATAGCGATTTCGAAGCCTTAGTTGAAACCTATCGTGATATTAACGGCGGTGAGTGCATGGTCAATGTCTACACCACTGGGCAGGCATCTAAGACTCCATGTGGGGGAAGATCGGGTTGTTGGATTTGCTTAAGAATTTCTGAAGACAAATCTATGGAAAATATGCTTAAACGCGATGAGAACGCCTATATGCGTCCTTTAAATGATTTAAGAAATTACCTTGCCGCCAACCAATATGATCCCTCAAAACGCAATTGGCTGGCTCGCACGTTGAATGACGATGGCTCTGTAACAATCGCTCCTAATTCATATAGCCCTGATTATTGTGAGACCCTTCTTCGATTAGTCCTTAGTATACAAATGCGCGAAAATCGTGCTGCGGCAGCACTAGGTATCGCACCACGTTTTACACTCCTGCGCCTCAAAGACGTTATTGCTATTGAGGTTCTTTGGGCTCGGTATGGATACCATACCAGTGCCAGGGCTTTGCAGATTTTTGATGACGTTGTTGTTCAAGGTGAAGAATTTGATGTCCCAACAAACCAACCAATATTTCACAAAAACTCCTTGCCGCGTTTTAGCGCGAAGGTCTCATTTGCTGATAAAGATTTCTTTGGGCTCACGAGTGGACTAAGAGACGTAGAGGCGATTATTGCTGACTGCGAGCGAACCGTTACAAAAGCTGACGGGCGGATCTATTCTGATGTAAATACATCCGCAGAATTCACAGTTGATGAAGAGGGTGCGGATCTTTTTTTCCAATTTGAGTATGAGAGATTTTTAGAGCGATACACAAACCCAAGTTATTGTCCCACACAAGTCTTTCATTATTTTTTACGACAAGGCACCGTTTCTTTGCACCGGGGTGGACATGCTGAAAATGATCGCATGTTGCGAATGGCAAATCAAATTCACCGCAAAGGCATAACCAAAGTATTGAATAATCCGAACCTGTTACTCAGTAGACTTTCGGATTTGGCAGGATCAGAAAACGTAAATGTGGTTATCGAACAACAATGCACGTTATTTTAATCAATATGGTGAAATGGCATTACCTGTAATTCAGCAATACAAACTGTATATGCGGCAATTGCGCGTACCCAAAAAACTTACGACGGGTTTAGCTCTGAGGTGCAGAAGTGGTATGAGCCAAAAATGGAGCAGCAACCAGCAGAGCTTCCGGACGATGTGCGATACGTTATAGACCCGCGACTTAATGACGATGGCGAGTATTACATTCTCGGAAAGGTCATTAATGAAATATTAGAATCCGCAAAGCGAATTTAGAGGGGTTAAGTGATGAGCGAAGTTAGTGAATACCAAAAATCGGCGGCTCTTATGGCTTTAGATATAACAACATTATATAGCGCAGCGAAAAGAAAGCCCGAAATGGCGCTGGAGTTTTTTGAAATGCTGCACGACAGAAAAGAAAAAATTACTAACGATAAAGAGTACAGAGATTCTCGATTTTCCGCAGCGTGCGTTCTTATTTCGATGGGCGATCGGCAGGCTATTGGGGATAACCAAAAAATAATACGGGAAAAATAAGGGAAAAATACGGGAAAAAATTTTATAAGTTATTCGGAAGGCTTTTTAATTTATTGTTTTTAAAGTGGTTTTTGGTCGGAACGGCGGGATTTGAACCCACGACCCCTACACCCCCAGTGTGCCATTGCAAACCGCGCATGCCATTGTTTTTAAAAGCCTTTCGCATTTTTTAACCATCGAAAAACCGGAAAAATCGGAAATATAAGCCGTTGATAACGCTTGGTATTTTTTCGATACGGGAAAAGATTTTTGATTGATTACGAGGATTTTAATGTGATTACGGGCTTGCAGATCCTGAGCGAGCGCTTGAGGTGATCGAGAATCTGGATAGATACAATCTACAGGTTCCCCTCGCTTACCCAAACCCCGCCAGCTCTAATCCATGCTTTTTGCGCACCAACAGCAGGGGCCATGTTTTTGGTTCTGGCGCCGTTTCCCCACGTACCGGAAGTTGGGACGCCAAGACCAATCACGGCGCCGATAGCGTATGAACCATCGTCAAATATTGATGCGACCGGGCCAGCAGTCTGCGTTATAGTTGAGCTGAAAGTAGTCCCGTAGGAAATTATCGATCCGTTATCAATGGTCACTGCTGGTGTAATAGTGGATCCATGCGTTATTAGGGTTCGATAAGAAACTGACAACGCCGAAGCTCCCACATTGTTTACAGTTACCCCGCGCAGTACGGTTACACCCTGCAGCAGATTATTGTGCGTTTGTATTTTGCCTCCCTCAAACGTCGCTGCAGACTGTGTGGAAGTGCTGATAAGCTCACCAATTTCGCAATTAGAAAACACGCCTTTTGTCGGTATGTTATTAGCAAAACCGATTGATAGATGCGCTACTCCAACTCGGTCAAACCTAAATCCATCCGGCTCGCATACGACCTCGTTTATCCCACCGCCGGTAACATTAATTAGGCCGACTTGCCCAGCGACATTAATCAACCTTCCCTGTATTTCAGGGTTGTCGATATCAATTGAGCTGCCTGCCTGCGCTTCCACCGAAGCAATAATATCACCCTCTATTAAAGGAGTTATGTATTTATTGTGCGACCCGGTTAATATGGCGCTTGCGTCAGAAGATGGTGCATTTGCATCAAGCCTAAGAGTGTTATATGTGCAGCGATTTCCTCCAAGCACCCAGGTATAAGTTCCGACCTGCCCGGTAGCTTGCTCGGAGTGGATATTATCAATCAGGCACGATAATGTGTTTGGACTTACATAAATAGCTTTGTATTTTGATTTCTCAACCTGCAGCCGAAGAATATGCGACATGTTAGTCGTGTCGCCATCGTCGTTTATACTAAAGGCGTATTCAGTGGCGTTTCCACACTGCTCTATGCTGATAAAATCAATAACACTGTCCCACATTTTATTAATTTTTACTCCAAACCCGTCGAAGTTATACACCCTAATTTTTCCGAATTTACCTAAAAATGGGTTTGATAGCAGCAGAGCGTTACAGGTGCCGCCGTTGCCAAAAAGTGAGATATTAAAATTGGTTGCCTGTCCAGAATATGTAAATGCTGTGTAACCGGTTCCGCTAACTATAATCGCCGAGTCAGAACCTACGGCATTCCCATAGCCTGCGGATCCAATGTCAAACCCAGCGGTATTTGCGGTAATTGGCCCGGTTATTTTAAATAGACCGCCCCTAGATTTAATTATTTTGTTTTTACCTGTCGACGAATTTCCATAGTTACATGCCGCCTGAATTGCTGTTGTACAGTCCACAATTCCGCCAGGAATAGCGCCGAAATCTTCAATATAAAGATCGGTAGCTTTTCGTAAAAACGCAAACGCTCCGTTTATTACTGTCCAACCTAAGTCATTCGTCAGGCCAGAGCTAGATACAACATTAAACGCTCCTCCGCCGACTTTGCCGCCAGATGTATGTTCGTATATCTCGACTACATCGCCGATTATTGCCGACGTTGTTGCCAAATCCGCAAAGGTGGCGACGGTTTTTATTGTTCCAGCGGTAGAGCTGACAATTAAACCTTCTAGCGTTTGCACATTGTCAACCGGCCACCCTGGCTGCGTTACGTCTGCCGAGTCCTTTAACAAAAATTTAAACGATGCAGTGCTTAGCCAAATATCGCACTGGCCGTACTGATCCAAAATAATCGGGTTTGTATTGGGCGTGCCTGCGGCATCTTTTGTGGTTGCAAGTGGCGTAGTGGTGCCAGCGGCATAGGTGTACAATTTACCGCCCGATAGCGGGTTTCCGTTTGTGTCGAACGCACGAAATTTGGCCTGTGGTGCCAGACTGGTCATAGCTTACCCTTGGAATAATTTATGGATTACGAGCGAATAGCCACCGCGCTTGCGATAGCGTTTTTATTGGCTGCAATTGATGGCTTTTGGAGAAGGTGGAAATTTATTTCCGCTGTGCGGGCAGAACTGGCGCGGCGCGATAGGTTGTCAGTAGAGCGGGATTCAATAGATCGTTAAGCGGCGTTTGGCTTTGGATGATTTTTTCGAGTGCTGCTTGGGCTTGCACTGGGTCAAGCGCCAAATCATTTAGCTTGGTTTGGATTTCCTTATTTGCCGCGCTGTATGGGATTTTCAGCAATCCGCCAAGCGTAGTTTTCACCGGCATAGAGCCGCCGAGCTTTGAGCCCAAGAGGTTTGACAGCAGGTTGTCAGCCGATAGGTTTTGAGCGGTGTTTGAGCCGCCTCTTACCTGCCCTGCAGAATTGGCCTTTTCTGCCGCCCCGGCATCGGCAGCGACATTGCGCAAGCGCTGCAGCTGCGCATCGGTTAAAACCTTTTTCAGTTCTGGTAGCTCGTTTTTTAGTATCCCCTCAAGTTTTGACCCGCTAATGATCAAGTCACCGCCAGTGCCGCTCGCTCTGTCTCCAGCATCCCTAACGGTATTTTGCGAGCGCCGCAATACATCCTGAAGCTTTTCCATTTGGTCGATTGGCTTGCTTTCCTCGGTGTATTTGTTGAGGTAGGTGCGCCACGTTGATGGATTCCCGCCGACCTGGCTTGCGGTCTCAATGGTGTCGTCAATCATCCCCTTAAGCTCTACAAGCTGCCCGCTTGCGAGTTTTAGGTTGCCCGATTCGCCCTGCAGCTTTCCGCTAAGCAGGTTGCCAATGTCGTCTTTTCGAATGGCATAAAGGGCGCGGGCGTCGATATTTCCGGCTGCATCCGTGGCGCGGGCGATGGCGTTACCAACCTTTTTTAGTGCCGCCTGAGCTGTTTCGCCCGCATTACCCGGTTTCTTTAGTAACCCCTCAATGCCGAGCAACAGTTGGTTAGCGTTGACGCTCCCGGCTGCATCGAGCGCCTTCTCGCGCAAATCGGCCGTGACCTGATCGCGGGCCTCTTTGGCGGTTTCGATCTTGCCAGGGTTGCCCGCTATCTCATCAAGGTATCCGGTACGGGCGGCGTTTTGTGCTGCCGCTCGCTCAGTGAGCAGTGCCGAAAATCCGCCGTGTTCGCTATACCGGTTGTTAAGTGTGCGCTGTAATCCAGACAGGCCGATGTCACCGGTCACAGCCGCAGTTGTTGGCGCCGAACCTGGCACCAGTTGTCGGCCCGCTTCGTTGTAAGCTTTAAGCGCCTGCAGTGACTCTTCTGGGTATTGGGCCATTTGAAACAACTGGCGGGCGCTAATTGTTTTTTGCCCGGATTCAAACAGAGGGCGAAACAGATCGGTGCCAATGGCACCCACTTTTGCACCTGCACCAATTACGCCGGGCAGTGCGCCACCAATAGCGGCACCAACGGGCGCGCTTTCGGGGTCGATCATTCCTAGCTGTGCACCTCCGGCAGTAGCCCCGCCCGCAACCTTAGTGGCGCCGCCTGCCAAGCCTTTAAGTGCTCCGGAACTCATGCCGCTTGTGGCAATGGCCTCCCCCAGTGGAGCCATGAACGGCACGGCTTTAACTGCTCCACCTATTACCGGGCCTAAGCCAGCAGTACCGGCCATCTCTCCGACAATCTTGCCGCCCTTGTATCGCCATGAATCTGGATTGGCACCCATGGAAATTAAGCCCTGGTCAATACCTTCGGCGCGCTGCTCGTATGGTGTTTTCGGTTTTTTGCCAGTAACTAAATCTTCAAGGTTGCGTTGCGGGCCAGTGCCAAGCCATTCATCCACTTTGTCACCAGCAGCTAACAACGTGTTGCCGATTCCGGCTGCCCCACGCAAAACACCCAAGGCATCCTGCTTGAGATTCTTTGTGCCTTTTTCAAAATCAGACTTTATAGCGTCCAGAATACCGCCCGACTCCGGCTGCTCGATAGGCGCGGGGCCTGGCGCTGCCTGACCAAAATCCGATTCTTTTGCGAGACCAGAAGAAATGGCCTTAAGCCTAATTTGGTCTTTTGTAGCGTCGTCTGGCACACCGTTGATGGTGACGCCATTGGGTAGTGTCACATTCATTTTAGATCGTTCCAGTGTACGGTTTTAGGTGTTGCTCCGCCAATCGCTTCCGCCTGCTTAGCGCCTGGCCCGGCGCGCACTTTTAGCGATTCGATGTAAAGTGGTATGGAATCCATTTTTTGCTTAATGACTTCATCGGAGTCACCCCATACAGGCGTAACCTCGCGAATCTTTTGCTCCGCCTCATGCTGGTTTATCCCGGCCCCAGTAGCAGCCCGCAATAATGATTCTGATAGCGATGAGGCACCCTGTATAAACTTCTGCCGGTCGGCGCTTCTGAGTGAGTTGCCAACCGCCCCCATCAAAGGAATTCCAGCTACAGCGTCGGCAACACCCGGCTTCTGCGCTTCTGGGTTTTTGCTTGTCGCATCTTGCATGTTTTTATAGGCGTTTGTTGCTTGCACTAGCCAGCTTGACGCCTTTCCCTGATCTTCAGTTAGTTTTGCCTTGTTCCCGCCAATAGGATTACCTTGCGCGTCAACTACAGGCTGACCGACAGGCGCAGTGGTGCCATTTGTCTTGGTGGGAAGCGCAATCAAATTGCCGTTCGCATCGGTTTGATAAGTTACACCGCTATTCTGTTGAGACTGGCGCAGGTTAATGTCCTGCTGCTGCAGTCCTATGCGTTGCTGACCCTGGGCCAACTCAGCTTGCTTAAGCTGGTTATCTAGCTGCTCTTTAACTGTCATGCCCTGCATAGCCGCTTGCGTGAGCATTTGGCGAGCAATGCGAATGTCTCCCGGCAGAGAACGAACAAACTGGGCGCCCTCTTGTGGGGTTTTGTGCCCAGCATTCACCAACTGGTTAACGCCCGCGATAATGTCTTGATGGGTCAAATTAGGGTTTTGCAGTAACGAGCCAAGCACACCGCTTGCCGCGTCCTGGTGAGCCTTTGCGGCTTTCAATTGTTCAACACTGGCCTGCGCCTGGGTTTTTTGCACGTCAGCGCTCGCCTTGTCGGCATCCGCAAAGCTTTTCATTAGTCCCGGCACTTGCGCACCCATGCCACCGGCTGCGGCACCCTGCAACACCCCCGCCCTGTTTATTTTCCCATCGGCGCCAATATTGCCACGGTACAAATCCGACAGCTTTTGACGGTCGCCAATGGCCTGCTTTTGCTGGTCGATCTGCATGTTTTGCAGGGTGTTTTGGCCTTGCATGGCCCTGGCCCGCTCAACCTCGGCCACCTGCTCAACATAGCTTTTGGGCTGAACCTGGTTGAGCAAAATGCGTGTATCTAGTGGCATTTATTTTCTCCCGTAGCGGTTTTTGTCAATAGCGTAAGAGCTAAGATTGTTTAGGCCGTTGTTGATTGCGTTGCCGGTGGCGATTGATGAGGCGGCTCTTGCATTGCCGATTTGCAGCTGATTTTCGCCAATGCGCGCAGCGGTATTCATCCCCGCGTTATCTATGGTGTTTGCGGCTGTTTGGCCGAATCCAGACAGTGAGGCAAGGCGGTTAAATCGGGTGCTTAAGTCATTGTTGAACCGGTTGTAGGCGTTGCCGTATTCATTGCTTGCGAAGTCCTGGCCGTACTTGTTGATGGCTTTTAGGGTCGCGCCGCTGAGCAATCCGCCGCGTGCAGCGGCGCTGTTCTCTATCGCCTTTGTCCCCTCATCCATACGGAATTGATAGCCGGGGTCTTTTTCAAAATCATCAATCCCGAACGTGTTGTTAAAGTAATTTAGCGGGGTCGCTTCTTGTGGGCGGTCGCCTGGCTTAAAGTTGGTTAGATAGTCTTGGTACTGCTGTATACGCGGGTCTACCTGCAGAGCTGATTTTTTCTTTTTTCCGAACAGACCTATTGGGTCCAGCTTGTTTGAAACATCCGATAAAACTTTAGGCAGCGGCATTCCGGATGTCGCGCTGAAATTGTTTTTCATCGTCGGCGCGAACTTATTCCCGCCAGATCCGCCGCCAGCCGTCGGCGCTTGGTTTTGTGATGCCCACTGATCAAAACTAAGCGGTGTAGTTACACCCGGATAATAACCATCTAGGCCCATGCCAGACGCCAGATTGTTCAAGGCCTGCGTGCCAGTTTCGCGCCACGGTGACTGATCCTGACGAATCTGATTAAACATGTTCAGCTGTGTGTCGCTGGATTTGTTCGCCGCGTTAGTCATGGCGTTTGCGCCAGATTTAGCAGACTGATTTTGCGCCACTGCGCCCACCACCGCTGACCCGGCAACCGCCGCCGCTACCCAAGACATTTTTGCACCTCCAAATATTTTTCATAAGAGCCAACAATGAGCAGCCGCTCCGCCTCTTCTGGCGTTGTTGCTGATGTTGCGTGGACAGTCGTCCAAATGGTTTGCGTGTGGGTATAGCCAGCGCGCTTAATCCCTTTTTTTGAGGGGACAGCGATTTGCACCCCAGTTAATCGAGTCATGCCTTCGTCTGTCTCTACGGAGATGTCCCCAGTAACAAAATTCAGGTGGTCTTCAAGATGGATTTTCCCAGTTAGGCATACTCCGGCTGGGATCACTATCTCGCGCGCGCACAGGCCGCCAATAAAATAGTGCTTAGGCTCAATAGTGATCTGCGGGAGCTGTAGCAAGTGGTGCTCAAGCCCTTCTATAGATGCGCGGCGCTGCTCGACGGTTAATTCCATTAGCTGAATAGAACCCCGCCCATTTCGTGGATGGTGATTGAAGTCGCCGCACTGGCCAGGCCGCGTAATGTATCGCCCGCTTTGAGTGTGGGCAGGTCAACATCTAAATACCCGTTAGCAGCGATGCTCACAGCGTTTAGGCAGCAATTCGCCGCACTGCTCGCGGTTGCGCTTGCGTCCGCATAAAGAGTGACCGACACCGCCCCGCCGGTCGTGTTTGTCAGGCGTACGCGGCCATTCTTTAGGACTGTTGTCGCTGGACTTGTCGGCATTGTAAACAGTACGGCCACAGCATTTGGCAGCTGAGCCGGTGGGAATAATTGAGAAAACGTTAGGGCCATTAGTTAGCTCCAAAGGCATAAGCGCGGACTTCATCGAGTGCGGTTTTTAGTTGGCTGGTGTTAATTTGGCGCTGCAGGACGACCACTTGCGCCTCTAACTGCTCAATGCGAGCGGCAAGGTCATTTGCTGGGCGTCCAGCGGCCAGAACAACATTGGTTAAGTCGTTCAGCGCAGCAGTTAATGCGGTGGTGTTTTCGGGCCTGGCAGCGGCAATAATCGAGTTAACCAGATCAGTTACATCTGTATTGCTGGTTTCGGTGGCGCCAACGACGTTGTATAGGCTTTGAAAAAACAGGAACCATTCGCGGGAAATTAACCCCGTGCGCGGATCGGTAAGCGCAACGCGAGGCGGTAATATTTTGCCAAGACTCACGTTCTGCACACCTTGGTTTTAAGCGTGGCGCCAACAATGGCAACGCGCACAGGGTCAGTGATTACAAGCTCAAAAATTCTGTTTCTGCCGCTGCCTAGGCGGTCGTATTTCAGGCGGGTCTCCGTCTCGCCGACCTTGCCCATGGCGCCAGATTGTTCGTTACTCCAAAACTTGGCATCGTGCGACCAACGCAAAAGCGCCTGCGGGTCTTGGCCTTGGCCGGTGTCGGTTCCAACACCTTGCTCGAATAGGATCTCTAGCGAGTTATACACAACCCGCTTTTCATGTGATGCCAGGTGCATACAGCGGCGAACGCGCGGCAATGGGTCGCCGTTGTCCGTGTACGTTTCGAGGTCCAATTCGTACACGTTGCCGTTTTCGTAATCGCCCACCAGATTTTTACCGGCAAAAACCATGTGGCACTGGCCGCGATGGCGCCCAAGCTGCCCGCTTACTGGGTCTCGGTAGGCGCGTTCGTGCCATTCTCTGGCGGCAACATCAAACACCCATGTGGCATTTCCGCTGGGGAATGTGAGCACGTAAAAGCTGTGCCCCTCCTGCTGGTAGGTGTAGCCAATGGCGTCAGCTATGGTCGGGTAGCCGTGTAGCGCGTGCTCTATTGCGTGGGTGCTAATGCGTTGCGGCTGGTAGCCCACCGCCCGGTAAATCATGCCGACACCGCGATCATCGGCACCCAACCAAAACACGGTGTTGTCAATCTTTGCCGGGGAGAACTTAGCCGCGCACCCAGTCTCAATAAACGCACCCGTGATGCGCTCAAAGTGGAAATCTGCACCGCCTGCGCCGTAGTAAACCTCAGCGCTGGACTCGCCAAACAGCCAGGCCTCGCGGTGGTCAACCATTAGTGAAACAAGCAAGTCAGGGGAACCCTCAGCGGTGGCAAAGTCCAGGGCATCAATGCTGCTGGTATAGGGCCCGGTGGCTTGGAATCTGCCGGTGCCCGGTTGGTTAAACAGCATGAATCCGTCTAAATAACCAACAGTATCGGCACCAGTGAACGCCACATTGGCAATTGGCTCTATGGTGGCCGCTGTCGGGTTAATGACATACCCAAACGGGCCAGTAACCAGCATTATCTCAATGCCATTGCTGGCCATTGAAACTATGGGATTGCCGATGGAAATCGAGCCGATGAGTGTCAAATTGCCCAGCGAATCAACCCGGTAAACCTCAACGCCAGAAACAACAATCGAATATTGCGCACTGAACTTAAGCACCCCGCGAATAGGCCCTGTGCCGATGGTTTTCCATAGTTTTAGCCCTGGCGTACCAATTAGGGCGCTTACGGTTCGGCTGTCTTTATCCTCTGAAATCTCAGGGTATAAATTCACCGTGCGCTGGGCATCCAATCGGGTTGTTCTCGATGTGTAGCTAGAGCCGACAAAGGGGAACTCAGGCATTACCAGTTACCGCCGATAAACTGAGCCAAGCCAGTACCGCGCCTTGGGCCAGAGGTCAACGCAGGGTCAAGCTTGGAGAATCGCGGATCAGCGTTTGCGGCCTTAATGGATGCCTTAAGCGATGCGGCGGTGGTAATTACAACCGGGTTAAGCTCTGCGCCGTACTCCTGGGCCAATTCAACGGCCAGGGCGTAACGGAAGAACTTTTTATACCCTGGCGGGTAGTTGATAACCGAATCCAGGGTTAACGCAGCGAATTGCATATCCGCAGCAATGGTTAGTGGTATCGCCTGGCTTGGCGACGGCCACAGATACACATTGCCCAGCGGCGCCGACGACACATAATAAAACGCGATCGGAATGGGCGAGGCATAGCTTTTTAGACTTATCTCGTTCCACTGGTCAACGGTTAGCTGGCGCAATGGAAAGTCCAGGCCGTTATACCGAACATACGCCTGATTAATTTCTACCGGGCGCTTCGTGTTGAAGTTACCGGACGGCCCAATAGTGTAGGACTGCTGGTTCGCGACAAGATTAAAAGTCTCGTTCTCGTTGCCGTATAACATCAGGTTTTCGAGCGCGAGCGCATCTAGTAGGTCGTTCCACACCTCAAGCGCGTCGGCGGCTTCGCCATTGGTGGCGGTCTCGCCAGGGGCTTTAACCCCAGTGAGGCGCAGCGCCGAGTCGATCATGTCGCGGGCGGTAGCCATTACTTATTGCCTTTTTCCGGCTTAACTTCCGGCGCTTTTGGCGTGCCGTCGTCATTCACAAGCGATGCGTAGTCAGTCGTGTAGCCATCCTCAAGCGCCTTTTTCTTTTGCGCTTCAGAGTGCACGGTCAGGCTATCAAGCTTGCCATCAGCAACACGATAAACAGCCAGGGGGAATTCTTGCGGTATGTGCGCCATGCCGTAACCTTCAGCGGTGTAGCGGTCGATCTCTTCCCGGTTGTGCACGAAAATGGTTTTAACGCTTCCACCCTCTTTCTTGTGCATGGCATAAGGGAATTGGGCTTGCGGAACCCAGTTCCATTGCTCGGTATGTGGGTTGTATAAATGGCTCATGCTTTCTCCAGATGAAAAAAAGCCGGGTTTCCCCGGCGGACAAATAGGGGTTATCGCACCGAAAAGGGGTGTTTTCGTACGATGGACCCCTATTTTCATTACGCCACTAACTTAACGCTGAGCTCAGGGTAGGTCGCGGCCCACCCGTAAAGCACATCGAGGCGCATGTTGTAGTTATCGTTTGTGCCGTCGTAGTACTCAGTGACCTTAACAGTGAAACCGTTGTTAGTTTGCTGAGATACCTTCGCGCCCACGGTGCCGCTTGGTGGCGCGTACATTGGCACCATGGCCAAGGTGAACGCGTTCTTGTGGCAGCCGATGTTGGTTTGATACGAGGCAGAAGCAGCTCCCAAGATGGTAATGGTGCCGCCGTTGGTTGGGCTTGCTGTTACGTTCTGGAATGCGCCAGAGGTAACAATTGCAGGGCTGATAGAGATTGAAGTCGCGCCGCCAGCAGCGTCAGCAGTAACAACAAACTGCATCAGGTTGCCAGTAGTGGTGCGGTTCTGCGGGTTAACTGCGTTACAGCCTGCAAATGTCAACACGGTACCAGCAGTGATAGTGCCGCCAAGTGCTGAGGTGGTGATGGTTGACCCAGTTTGGCCGGCGCCGCTCACAGTGGCAGTGGCCGCAGCCTGAGTACCGTTAGTGTGAACGCCCACGTTTTGGTCCATGCCGTACACAAGACCCAGGCTATCAACCATCATGCCCGAGCCGTATTGCTCACCGAGTTTGGCGGCAGCATTGAACAGTCCGGCAGTGCCCTGAATCATCGCGCCATTCATGGCGGGCGATAAGGTCAAGAATCGCTGACGGTCGCGAGGCGCGGCCATTTCATCCAAGCGCTGGTTAACTGCAGTAGCGGCAGCCAGTGCGGTGGCCTGAGTGGTGGGAAACGTACCAACGGTGCCGACGGCATTGAAGGTGGCCAGGCGAGCCAGAGCCAAACCATCAAAGTCGATTTTGTTTGCCACGGTTGCAACAGCAGCAGCAATTTTGTCTTCAAGCTTGTTAAAACTCAAAGTGCGCTCTAAACCGTTAAAGTTAAGATCGCAACCGCCCTGAGAGAGCGTCAACGGTACTGAGGTTTCGGTGGTTGCTTGCGCAGAGGCTACGCGGCCAGTTCGGTAGGTGTAACGAGGTGGACGCTTAATATTAATGGTCGAACCGGGCATATAGCCGCGCGACACATTACCGGTAAATTCGTCCTCGTAATCGCGGTTTGCATTGCGCGCAAATACGCACATGTTTTCTAAAATGGGTAGCGCCATTTTTGCAACGATGCTACAGGTTACGGCTGTATTACTCATAAATAATTACTCCAAAACGGGTTTTAACGCACCCATCGAGAGCCGTTATTTTTCATCCAGGCTTTTAATTCGCCTGGACTCATTTGTTCCGGGTCTCGTGATGCATTTGTGCGCCCCGATCCAACTGGTTTAATTGGCCGTGGCGCGTTGCTAATGGGTTTTGGTGCAGCTTCAGGGGTGGTTAAACGCGCTTCTAAACGGCCTATTTCCATCGCCGCTTGTCGTTCCGGCAATGAATTTAAACGGTCTAAAACATCGGGATTTTTGGCGAAGTGATAAACCAATTCCGGGCCTTTTTCGCTATCGAGCAAGGCATCGCGGACATGGTTTGAGACCGGCAAATCAGCACCGGAAACAACCTCGTCATAATCTGCAATGGATTCACGAACAGAGCTTTGGCGCTCAGCCCAGGAATTAGATTTAGCATCCAAAACCTTGGCCTCTGCTTCGCGTGATCGCTCGGCAGCTTGCTTTTTGTCATGCTCTTGAATCGCGTATTGCGCAACGGCTTCAATGTATTCCTGCGGGTTTTCGAATTTGCTTGGATCTGGCTTTTCAAGCTGCGTTTCAGGCTTATTACTGCCTAATGCGCGCTCTCGCCAAAATGCGGCTTCTCGTTCCGCCTCGCGTGACTTGCGAGTTAATTCATCAAATCGCTTCTGCACGGAATTATCTTTTTTCGGAGCTTCTTGCTGCTCCTCTTGATGTTCCGCTTCCTGTTTTTCTTCAATTACTTCGCTTTCAATTACCGGGTTTTCTTCGGTAATAATCGTCGGCTCGGAAACTGTTTCTTGCTGCACCTGAATTTCATCTGTCACTGCGTGGTCTCCACGGATTTTTGCCCTGTGAGCGTCACAGGTAACGTCGAACCCTGGCGCGTTAATTCCTCGTCGGGCAGCGAGGCGCGAAATTCGGGCGAAAAAAAAGCCGCTCTAGGCGGCTTGGGTTTACTGTTTATTTTAATTACCACCCTAGGGCGGCGTTTGCATTTTTTATAATTTCAATTTGCTGATAATTCTCAGCATCGGAAACCGACTCAAGAATGGGTCTGCCGCTGTCGCTGTCTATCATCCACATCATCGCAACATCTACATCCGAATTTATAATGCTATTAACCATGTATTGAGTGCGTTCGTGGCTCATAAACTGCAGCCCTTTAACGCTTCCCGACCAGCTCACAGTTGCGCTAGACGATGCTGTAATGGTGTCTCTTGCCGCGTTCACGCTTGTTACGGTTTGTAGGTATCCGTTTAATGCTGAATGGATGCCGCCAAGTATAAATTTATCGCCAACCTGAATTGGGCATGATGCAGCCACGGTTAGCGTTAAAACTCCCGTAGCGGCTACAGCATTTGTTACCGTCCACGGCTGATTTCCGAATTCACCCAATACAAACCCGCGCTGGTTTTTTTGTTGCCAAGTTCTGGCCCCACACAAAACAGATTCAATTCCAGTGAAATTTGCCGATGTGCAATTAATATTTCCATAAAAGTGAATTGACCCGCAATTTGTTGGGTTATCTCTAACTTGTTCTAAATACCAATTTTTAAGCGGAGCAGATATGCCAGCAGTCCCGCCCGGCTGAGAGTATGAGTTTGGCCCATTTCCAGTTAAAACTATGCGCTGGCTATCTATCGCAGAAACAATCCCATACCACCATGCACAGATTCCAGACCACTCAAGGCCAACGAAAATGTCATTTGCGGCTGAGTAGCTAGCTGGCGTTCCGTAGCTTGAGTTCACCCCTGGGTAACTGCCACGCGTTGCGTCCGACGCATCGTTATAGTGGTTTACCTCGTTGCTAAGCTCGTACCCATAAACGCCCTGTCTGTTGACGTATCTGGTCACAACCTCTTGAGTAACTGCCTGCACATAGTTTCTTGTTGCGCTTCCAGATGTTAACCATCCTGCCCGTAACGTCTGCCCGGCCAAATCGGCAGGAGAGGCAATTCTAAAAAACAAATTTAAAATTACACCAATTCCCCTTGCTTCACATTTGGTAAGAAAGTTATCAATAGCAACATAATGCGCCTCCCTATCACCGGATGTTGCAGCAACTCCAGCCACTCCGTTATTTACTCCATAACGCCATTGAGCTGGCCAAAATGGCATCGCTTTAACGCGCAGCACTTTAACTTTCATGGCAACGCATAAATCAAGCATTGCGTCCTGCTCAGAACCGGGAGTGTATGCGCAGGCGGTTGCGCTTGGCTGCGAATAAATTCTAACGATGGCGCCAGGATAATTAAGCCCTATATTCCTAAACCTAACACCATTTAGCGCCAGCTGTTTATTAGCTAGGAGCGTTAAGCCCTGCATCGCCATTACACAAATGTCCTAACGGTTAAGCCTATGGAAGCTTGAGCATTTCCAAGGAGAAGCCTGGCGTGTGTACCTTTAACCGTTTCTACAAAGTATGCTCCGTTAGTTACACTAACCTGAGCAAAGGTGTATGTTTTGTAGTCTCGATAGTTCGACCCACCATCCATGCTTAACTGTAATGTCAGCGTTTCAGATACAACCGCGCCGAATTTTACGCACTGGATCGCTATTAAATTGGTCTGCGATATATCCACCCCAGTAGTTGTGAGCTGAGCCGAAGACATTGAAACCGACGCAGCAAGCGTGCGCGATCCACCATCTATTGTTGGTGTTGGTAATTGCTGTGCTGTTGTTGCTGTAAGCGTCATAAATTATGCTCCCCTGTAGAACGTGATTGGCCCGCCAGACAAAATGCTTATTTTGAAGTACTTTGCCTGTGGGTTTGAATAAAGAATCGGTGGCGTGACTTCAGCCAAAGAGCTGCTCGCATATGTGCCGGTGTATGCCTGCGCAAGCGATGTGGAGCCGTCCGCGCTCACATCTATACTAAAGGTGGTAGTGGTTGTGCCACTATCTAATATGTACATTAGCCTTTCTGGGTATGGCGCTATTTCTAGCCATGAAGTGCTATTGCCAGCAACGCCGCCTGACAAAATCGGTATTTTTGTTGAAAAATCTCCGCCGTTAGCATCTTGCGCAGAAAGAGACAAAACGCCAGACGGATCGCTGACAAATCCTTTTGAATACAAATCTTTTGCAAAGTCAAATTCCAGCCTTTGCGAGCTTCCATTGGGCATCGTTATTCCAAACGAATTTGGAAAATCGCGCAGCATAATTACGGTTACAAGTGCCATTATTCATACTCCTGAGCTTCAGGCTCGTTTAATTCTTCAGTTAATTGCGGCGGCGGCTGCATATGCTGTAACAGCATCGCAATTGCGCCTTTAATTTCTTCAACGTCTTTTTTCGTGTCGTTATTTCGGTCGGCTAATTCAAGCTGCAATTCAGCTTTCATCTGCTCGATTTGTATTTTTGTTTCTGAGTCGATTTGAGCCTTCTGGATGCCGCTTTGGGCTTTCTGCAGTTCTTCATCCATCGCTTGTATGGTTTGTTCCATTTGCGCAATTTGCTGCTGCACTTCTGGCGGCAATGGTTGCTCTTCGCCTTCTTTAATGTCGGCTAAACCGGGCGGAAGGGCCTTTTCTAATCGGTCGGCAATCTCATCACCGTTTACCCAGTCGAATGCCCTAACCATCTTGTCCCCGGCCACATCCCACAATTTTGGGTTAGCCTGAGCGGCTTCGATCATCTGCTGGGCGGACTCTTGGCGCATGGTTGTGTAAGCAGGGCCAGTTGAAACGGTACAGTCATATTTTCCGCTGGTCATGTCGTGCAGCACCATTTCAACCGCGCCGGTTTTCTTGTTCTTGCGCTCGTGCGGAGCGTTCAGAGTCACCGATTCAACCGTCTCATCGATACCCAAAATGCGCTCAACGCGGGGGGCGTCGTAGTAGTGCGGAATCATCGACAAAATAGTGCGGCCAACATGGCGCATAGTCATGTTGAGGTTGTCGGTGTAGTGGTAATTCGCTAGTGAGCCTTGCTGCTGCTGGGCGCGCTCTTGGATGCCAGAAGTAGCATTGCCTTCATTGCCGAGACTGGAATCGAATAGGCCCGTGGTGGCTTTTATGTCGTCGTTGGCGTGCATCAGCATGGTGATCGCACCAGCGGGTACATCAACCATCATCTGGCGCTGAGGCGGCGGTGCTAGCTGGCCATTGGCCGCTACAACAGGGTCATACTCCAGGTAGCTGAACGAGCGGTTGTTTGCCTGCGCCCACTCGAGGCCCATGGTTTCAAACTGGCCGAGCGCGCCAATGAACGGCACTTTAGGCCGCAGCGCATATTCTTCTGTGGCCGTTGAAACCCAGTAGTTGTACATCTTCTGAGGGTCGCGAGCGGCGCGGACAATACCCGAGCGAATTACCTTCCCTTCTATGTCTAGCTCATCGCCATACACCGGGAAAACGGGTATCCAGTCGCTCTTAATCTCGGTTTCTTCAAGCACCTGGGCGCCGGTACACTTGCGAAGGATAACTTTGCGAATCTCGGACCTGCGCGACTTCTGGATGCGAACGCCAAAAGGCAGCGCCTCTAAAACCGGGTCGCCTTCCCACACGCTTTCGCCGGTAGTCAATCTGTGCAGCGTTTTTTCTTTGGTCTCGATCGAGTAGTAATCGACTACCCGAACCATTTTGTTTGAGTTATCCCACCAGGTTTCAGAGCTGTCGCCAATGCCTTTTTTGAGGTTGTCGGTTAGGTCTAAATCGGGGAAATCCGCCTTTAAATCGTCCTCATTAACGAATTCAGAAATCGCCCACCACGTAGCGTCTGAGCCATCCAGCTCAACGCTTGCCGGGTCGCAGTACACACTAAAAGAATTGCGGATGCGCTTAAATTTAATGCACTGGTCGAAAGACTCAGTAGATGAATAATCAGTAATTAGGCGGAAATAACCAAACCCAATCGCCGCAGCAGAATTAACTGCGGTTGCGTAGGCAGTCTTGGCGTTTGAATCGTATTCAATGTGCCGAATTAGGCCCTGGCGAACTTCTGCGCCATCTTTGTCCGCGCCATCGCCAACCGGGTGAACTTTAATACCGGGGGAATTCTGGCGCTGGTTATTCGTAACTTGGTGAACGAACGTTTGCAACTTGTTGACCGTCAACGCTGGTCGGTTTTCTTGCTCGCGCAATCGCTTTGCGTTGTCGTCCCACTGCTCACCTGAGAGCATTTTTAAATCAATAAGCGCTTCGGCGTTATTCGCATGGGTAAAACTAATGGCCGCAGCCATGCGCTGATTCAACTGCTTAATCACATCCTCGTCTTTACTCGGATTTTTTAGCGTGTCTTCAGCCATTGCTTAACCTGGAATTCTGGGAGAGGCGCGCGCGCCATAATTTGCGGGTCGTCCTGGATAATGACGAACCCAAGCTTTTCGTAGAATTTAATTAATGCGTCCTGAGGCATTCCGCCATCTTCCGCCTCAGGCATTAAAACCAGCGTAATGCGGTCTAAATCTGCCATTTCGCAGACATGCAGCATCAAAGCCCTGGCGTGTCCGCATTTGCGCGTAACACTGTTGAGTTTGGTGATTTCTCTGATGCTGTCTTTAAGTGCTGGGGCGGGCTCGAACTCCCTCAGTTCACATGAGGAGCTGAGGTATTTAACGGGGCCTAAGTGCATCAACTCATCCATCCACCGCCGTAGCTTGGGCGGGCTGTTTTAGTTTTTGGTGGCGCAGGCGTTATCTGCACATGCTGAATGGCGTCGAACATTGGGTCTAGCTGATCGTCGTTTGCGCCGCTTGGAAATGTTGCAACTTCGCCCAGGAAGTCAGACAGCCATGGAGCATCGAGCGGCAGCAGTACGTTGCCAGACTCGATGAACGGAGCCGCGTCATACCCCCTGCTTACCTTGTCTTTGCTGCGCTGTACCGCAAGGATCGGAACCCCTTCTCTGCGCAGCGTTTGAATAAGTCCAGTACCGCTGGCCTTGTCTTCGACATACATGCCGCGAAGTGCGGTTTTGCCGCTCTTGTGCTTCAACCAAAAGGCTCTCGCTTGAATTAGCAGCTCTGGCGCTTCCCACTTTCCGCGTATCAAGTCGATCAATACCGCCTGACCAACTGTTGACCTACCCCACAGCTCAAAAACGGAATAATCGCTCTGCTCTTCTTCCTTCATCGCTGTGTCAGCAAATATCGCTTGATATTCCAGTGTTGGCAGATGCTGCCAATAGCCGAACCAGGCAGTCTTAATCATCCCGCCACCCCTTGGTGACGGTCGCTGCTGCAACTGACCAGCAGAGCCATAACTACCCAAAGTGGTCTCAAGCTCCGCCACTTGCTGCTCTCCGAATCGCTCAGGGAACATCAACTCGCCGTCTTCAGTGCGCGGATCAGTCCACCCAATTGAAGTGGTACAGCGGCGCTCAGGCTCAAATCTCATGGGAATGCAGAGGTGCACGTATGGCAATCCCATTTCTAGGATTACACCGGAAACGTCCAGCTCATTAAGCCGCTGCATAATCACAACAATGGCGGATTTTTCAGAGTTAACCCGCGTTGGCAGGGTCTCTGTAAACGTAACCTTTGCGGCTTCTAGCTTTGGCTCTGAGTTGGCGTTATCGGCGCTTATTGGGTCGTCCAGAATTACACGATCACCACGAACACCGGTTAGGCTTGTAAACGATCTGGCCTGACGAAAACCTTTCGATGTGTTTCCAAATTCGCGCTTTCCGTCAAGGTCGCGGCTTAGCTCAATTGGCCACAACTCTTGATACCACTCGGACTTAATTAAGTCTCTGCAGCGGCGGCTGTCGCGAATAGCCAAACCCTCTTCGTGGGCCGTGCCGACATACCGCATTTCCGGCATGCCTTTCGGCCCCCACTCCCACGCTGGCCAGATAACGCCAACCAGAAGCGACTTCATACAGCCAGGCGGCACATTCACCAGCAGACGGGTTATCTCCCCGCTCGTGACGGCCTCGAGGTGAAGGCAAATTGCATCAAGCGCCCAGCCCCACTTAAGTTCAGCAGTCGGCTCTAGCACATGCCAGGCGCGCTTTGCGAATGCCGATAGAGACCGTCTGCATAGCTCACGTTCAGCGCTTAGCAGATCGAACTCTGTGAGTTGCATTATTTTTTACGCAGGTTTGCCAACTCTTCCAGAGCCTCTGATGAAAGCCCGGTGACGTCTATCGTTGACTCGATTACCATTTCGCCAGAGTGCTGAACCTTATCTGTCCACATACTTAAGTGCTTGCCTAAAAGCTCGCAACCCTTAAGCGCGGCCTGCGGGTTGTACTCGCTTTCGCCCTCGGCAGAAGTCGCTTCGATGATGCTTTGAATCTTTTGCAGCACATAATCTGCTGTAATTTCAGTACGTTGCGAGCGATCTGCAGTTAAACGCTGTATTTCCGCCTGAATGGTAAGTTTTGATAAGTTTTGAGCGCCTATTTCCTTTGCGGTCTTAGCGCTGTAACCGGCTCTAATGGCGGCCTGCGTAGCGTTTAAGTCGATTACGTACTCTCTGCAGAAAAGCGCTTGCTTATCGCTGAGGCCGTTTAGTTTTGGCATTACTTTGTTGTCATTTTATCAATCGAGCGCATCACTCCAAGCCCCAGCATTGCAGTCACTAAGCCCATTAAATCTGCGATGTTTAAATCAGGGCGAGAGACAAGTGTTTCGGTGTGTACGCACTGATAAGCCCAAATGGCAGTAGCAACCAGGCAATAAGGCACGTAATACGAAAAAAGCGATACTGCACATGTCCAGCCGATTGCCGGGCGCCAACCGCTTTTAAATAGCGATTCTGAGGCGGCTTCGATTTTGTTAATTTCTACTTGGCCGAGAATAATTTGAACCTCGGCCTGCAGCTTCTCGCTGTCTTTCTTGTCTGCCAATTCTTGCAGTTTGAACAGAGCTGCAGCTTTTGCCTGTTGGTCTGGGATGAATTTGTCTAGAGCTGTGCGGCCAATATCGAGAAGCGCTGTGATTGGGTCTAAGCTCATTTGCCCCACCCTTGTAGAGTACGATTAACCCAGCCAAGCAAAAACTTGCTTTGGTCGCGGTTTTTATTGCAGATATCCGCGTAGCGCTGGATTTTTTCGAGTGCGAAAACTGACAAAAACAGCTCTCTGGAATTGGAGAACTCGCTGCAGTGATTTATAGCCGCTAGCGTTCTCTTTCCCATGGCCCCATCCGCATCAAGTGCCACAGGAAAAACCCTGTTGGTGGATTTCTGCGCGATCTTAATTGAGGTGGAAATGCCAGCATTAACAGCAAAATCAAAAATAGCCTCGGCTATATCCTGGGAGTTGATATCGTCACCGCGAACCCTGTCCCAGTAATCGCGCTTATAAATCGCCTTGGCCTCTGCCTCGGTCAGCGCTTTAATATTTAAATTCGGGTAGGACTTCTGGCTAATGCCGTACTTAGTTGCGCCGCCAGTATCGCCTGGGGTTTCTGTGTACTTGTCGCCACCCTCGAAGCTCAGGGTTTTGGCGATAGCCAGGTCAAAGCTGGCCATTTTGTTGCCTCGACGCAATTAGCGTGTCTAGTCTTGTATTTACCTGCCTAACGCTCTCGGTCATTTCCTGCCTTGACGATTTAAGCTCCAAAAAGAGATCAGTGCGCAAGCTGTTCATGCAATTTCTAACTTCTACCCCAACTGTTTTAATGTCCTGATCGAGCTTTCCCAAATCTTTTCGCGTCTCCTCGCGTAGTTTTGATATTTCCGCTTCATGTTCTTTTTTGTTTGCGTCCACCTTGGCCTCGACCTGGGCCGCGCGGTTGATGCAGTTTTTCTGCAGCGCTACTATTTGTCCTTTTAAAGTGGAGAGAACATATCTGCCGCCCCACCCTACCAACGCAACCATTAAGCCTAGAATGTATATTCCAAGCTGTTGCACCATTTGCATAATTTGTTCTGGCATCTTCGGGGTGTCCGTTGGGAATAAAAAACCCGCACTAGGCGGGTCAGAATATTTTTAAACTAAGCGAAAATAATACTTGCGTTGCGCGTAACGGGGGTTGGGCTTAAATCACTTTGTCTTTCAAGCATTTTCCAACCCTCCAAAACGCAAAAACCCCGGTTTTTAGGCCGAGGTCTTTTATTTGTGTGCATAATTCCACTATGGAAAAAAGTAGCACGATATTGAGCACTGGTCAATAATCCAGTTGCTTTTCTTTTATCCTTCTTGCTATCTCGCCACCCACATAACCAAGTGCCCGCCCTGGCAAATCCAATGCTATATCGCGCAACAAATCATAATGCCTGCGGTATCGAGTGAAGAACACTTCATGTTCAATGCCCATACGCTTTGAAAGCTCCACAAAGTGCCCCCGTGATTTTCTGCAGGGCTTGCCATCCTCTATCAAATTATCGTCCCTAATCGCGTCCTGTAGCGCCTGATCGGCAAGTATAGAAATGCTGCGGCGCTGGCTTTCAATATCAACATGCGGGCGCTGGGTGGCGAACTCTTCCAGTAAATACCATTCCACCTGTGCGCGCTCGCTGGTGACCTCCAGGCATTCGGTGTACGCCATCATTCCCCAGCAATATGCTATGTAATCGTGTTCTCGCAGGTGGTGAACTGCAGCGATTATCACCCCCCGCTCGGCGTTATCCCAGAACGCATCTGAGGCGGTCAGCTTTGAATCACCGCCCCTTATTTGTCGGTAGTCGATCCCTGGGCCGTAAAAACTGAACGCCTGATTCCACGCTAGCCGGGCACTGTTGAATCGCATTAATTTTCCCCTTTATTGTTTTGACAAAATATTGAATGCTCGTGCAGCCACTCCTGGAACTTGTGCATTTCCAATGGCGCGAGTTCTGTCCACCCGTCTGGCATCCCCATTACCTTTTCTAATAATCCAGGATTCGGGTATACAGTCTCTTCTGCCTTGCTGAATTTCGCTAACCACTCGCGCAATGTCATCCCATTGTTTTTTTTCTGGCGGCGCTGAACTTGGTAGGGTGTTGATCCTTTGTGATCGGTGCATGTTGGCGTCGGCAATAATCCATAATCTTTCGCGAAGGTGCGGCGCGCCACATTCGGCAGCCGATATAACGCCCCATTCAACATAAAACCCCATCGAGGCAAGATCACATAGGCATCTATCAAGTCCGCAATTAATGAGGTTTGGGCTGTTTTCAATGAATGCGTATCGGGGTCGTACTTCGCTAATAATTCGCGCCATGTGCCCCCACATTCCACTTCGCTCTCCGATGATTCCTGATTTATTTCCGGCAACGCTGATGTCTTGACAGGGAAACCCGCCAGAAATAACGTCAACAATTCCCCGCCAAGGGTTTCCGTCAAAAGTCTGCACGTCAGACCAAATTGGGAAAGGTCGCAAAATTCCATCGTTTTGTCTTTGCGCCAGAATTTGTGCTGCATTGGCATCACGTTCAACTGCGCAAACGGTTCTCCATCCGAGCAGCTTTCCCCCAAGAATTCCACCACCAGCGCCCGCGAATAAAGCCAGCTCATTCATCTTTACTCCTGTAGCGCCAAATACCCAAAAAACGCAGCCGCCCGAGAATCCGGATTGCTGCGCCCCGTCCATCCTGTTATTTTCTCGAATAATTCCTTTTTATCCGACCAATTGCCTTTTTGCGGCGCGTGCAAAACATAGGGAATTTTGTAGTAATCGAGCCATTTCATAAGCTCTAATTGCGCTTGCTGGCAGCGGCCTATGTGCATTGCAACCTTGCTTTCTGCCGCTTTGCTTGCCTTTTTGTTCCGTGTGTAAACGAATTGGTTTTGCATTACGTTTTCGATGGAAAACATGACGGCCCCTGATTCGCGCAGCATTGGCAAATGCCATGTAAATATTTCTACCGCCGTAGCTGATGCGCACACGATTAATTTTCCATCGTTGAAAACTGCAAACCCGTGGCGGTCTGAATCCGGGTCTATGCCAACAATAATTTTACGATCCACTACCGCCACCAATTCGCTATAGCCGCAAAAACATCCAACGGGCACTCATGCCGCAATGGGTATTTCTGCAATTGTTTGTGCCACAAATCAGACTGCGGCCCGTGAATTTCTCTAAATTTCTTCCGGCTTCCGTGCGTCACAATATCGTCACAGCCTTGGCACAAACCCAAAATAAACCACGGCCCCACATAAGCTTTGTTGTGCTTAAACGTGGAGCCTTCGCAGTGGTGACCAATTAAAGGCGCCTGATTACCGCAAGCAGAACAGCACTCCAAATCCGTTTTAATCCACACCAAATGCCGCATGGCTGCAGCGCTTGGCGCGGGGGATTTCTTAGTGATTTTCCGCTGCAACTTCGCCACCCAGCGCGCCAGTTAAATCGCTTAAAAATTCGCGGATAGTCGCCGACATAATAAAAAACTGTGCGTCGAACTCTTCTGCAGCGGTTTCGGGCTTGCGGTCTCCCGCCTGTTCGCTAAGTAAATCCGAGAATTTGAGCTGCTTAATTCCCAGCCATTCATCAAGCGTAAAAGTTAATTTTTCGCCCCAGGCGAGGGACAGCTTTTGAACACGCAAGCCAACGCTTAAGTGATTGCCAATCTCTTCAGAGCTTAAATCCTGCTTTTTAGCTTTGATATTTCGCCCGTCTTTGGGTGCTGACAGCTCGCACGATTCACCCAGCATAAATGGCGCTTGCGCATAACCCTGGCGCACCCATTCAGTCATGAGCAATTCAGGGTTGGTTTCGGTTTGCAGAGGTGTGCATGGCAAATTCCCTATGGCCAAACTCAATTCGTGAATAAATCCCTCAGCGCGCTTTGTTGAAGCGGTATTGATAATCATCCGCTGATTTATGAAATCAATGTACGCATAGTCCAGGCGATCACGAACAAATGCGCGCGGGAGCAACGAAAATATAATTTCATCTTTCAGATCCTGGCGCTCTTTACGGCCCAGCTTGCGCGATTGCGCTTGCTCAATCTCCTTAACCTTTTCATTCACCGCCGCATTAACGACGGCGCTGGGCAATATTTTCTCCTGCGTTTTAATGCACATCATTATGCAGTGGTTGACCACATGAATAAGGCTTTCACTGCCTGCAATGGGCGGCACAAATCCCCGGCGCATAGCATCAAGGTTGCCGCAGGGCGCAAACTTATGCGCATCGAGCGCGGCATCAAGCGCCAAATCATGCAAATCAAATTTGATATTGTAAATTCTTAAATTCTTAAACCACATAACTGACCCTCATTTATTTTGTTTTTTAACAGCGTCGGCATATTCGCCTTTAGACTCCAAAATTGTCCCGCGCTGCGCCGCGAACATTTGCAGCCAATTCATAAACATCAACTTCTCCCCCTTTTTCCAATCCTTCATGCTGGTGTAATCCGTTTTGCTGCGCTTGGTTAGCGGACAATAAACTTTATGCACCATCCAGGGTTCCTGTGTTTCGTGATAAAACCAGCCTTTTGCACTGCGCTTAATTCCCTCTAGCATTCCTTTTGTTACTTGCTTGGGGTGGCACTGCGCTAAATCTGCCGCGAATTCAGTAAGCCAAACATGCACTAGTGAGTTCATCGGCAGTGTCCCCTCTTCACACTGCACAACCTTGTAAACCGTGTGCTTGTGCTTATCGAAATTATCAATCAACCGTGTATGCGCAGCGGCTAGCGTTGCACGACTATTGACGATAAATTCCTCGGCCATTTCTAAAACCCATGCGCAAACGCTAATTTTTTAAACTCAGCAACTCCGCTCTCTCCAAAGAACTGCCCAAGCTGATTATCTGGAACCCTCAGAGGAATGTATTTTCGCGATTCCCTGGCATGCGTGTTTTGCGTTCCGTAAATCGGTACTTCCGTGTGGAATACGTGAGTAGGGTTTTCAAGATCGGTAAACGGCGCAATCCATTTTTTAGGAGCAGGCAACGGCGCGGCAAAATAACTACGCAATTCCTTTTCGCCGTTTTTGTAAAATAACTCAACAGCAATGGGTGATTTAGCGTTAGCTGTTCTTATCCGATCTTCTATAAAGTGTTTGCTTTTCATTCGTACGCCCTCATAACGATTGCAAAAGTTATTTATCTAAAAGCTTTCCAATGCCTTGCAAAATCTGCTCAAAGTCACCGCTGCTGTAGTGCTTAGAATATTTATCGTAGGTAATATTTTTTATCTGCAGTAATTGGCATTCCAATTTCTCAGCATGCTTGAGAGCTTCGTTTTGATCCCTAAATAATTTTATAACCCTAATTGCTACGTTAAAAATCATGGTGAAAACTATAAGGCTTGATATTGAATTAATTGAGATCCATGCTACCGCGATCAGCTGCGCGTCTCCGCTTACAGCGCTTAAAGTTTCAAGTATTAATTTTAATTGCTCAATGTCCACGTTTAATCCTCTCTTGGTAGTTTCTAATAGCACAGGTGTTTAGGTTTCCGTATTTCATCGCCCAATCCGCCCGGATTTCCAGTCAAGCGTGAACGCCTTTCCGCCACCTTCGCGCATGCGGTCAAGCAGACGCTCACCAATGAACGACTTAAGCCCTTTTCGCGTAACGCCGTTTTCAATTTGATCTTGCAGTGGCAAATTGGTAAGCAGAATTGTTGGTTTGCAACTCTCATAACGAGAATTCAAAATCTCAAAAATAATTTGGTGCTCGTTATCGCTGCCAGACTGAACGCCAACCTCATCAACGATTAATAAATCCGGCATGATAAAAATATTCATAGCCGCCGATTCGTCCTCATCGTTTTTCCCCCAGCTAGAGCGAACGCGCCGTACTATTCCTGCAGCCGTTGAAAATAACGCGGTGTAACCATTGGCGATAATTTCATTGGCAATCCCTATGCTTAGGTGAGTTTTACCGGTGCCTACAGTGCCGGATAAAATTATTGAACTGCCCAGTTTTAAAACCTCGTCGAATTTATCTGCGTAGGTTCTGCAGAAATCCAAAACTGCCGCTTGCTTGTCGCAGTGAGTTTCGTAATTCCCCAAGGTGCGGTCTTTGAAACGCTGAGGTATGCAAGCAGATTCAAAGCGGCTGGCGATTAGCCTGGATCGGTTTTCCGCCTGCATCCGAATCGACGCTTCACGATCGCGTTGTTTTTCTAATTCGGCATGGCACTCAGGGCAAACACCGGAAGCTACCAGACCGTTTTTGTCGATAAATTCATCGTGAGTGAATTTGCCGTGGCTTTCGCACTCGGATTCTTTTCGTCCCAAAAATTCAAATCCAGCTCTGCGCCTGGCCGCACGAACAAGCTCTCGAACGTAATCCTGAACTTCGGTTTCGATCGTTTCTGACATTCTCAAAAGCTCCCGTCTGGGTTAATTCCGCGTTGATAATCTTCAGGGGTAAATCCAAGTGTTCCGGCATTGTGGCGCGCTGGGGCAGCCCTGGGAGGTGGAACAATCCACGGGTTTTGAATGTGCCCACCAGGACCAAAAAACGTAGACCACTGCAAAACGTACTGGGTATTCAGGCTGCCGTTGGCGGTGACAAAGCGTCGGTATCGCTGAACAGCCTCAAGCATTTCGTCAGGAGTAAAACCCTCTTTGGTGCGGGCATTGGCAGCGGCAAAGGCTTTGCGCTTGTCGTTGCTTCCGGCCCTGGGTGGATACTCGGCCAGAATTTTTTCAAACCACTCCGGGTACTCCGGTTTTGATTTTTTTACAGGGGCGGAATTTTCAATAGTTATGGTTTGTTCAATGGTTTGTTCAATGGTTTGTTCTTTGTACTTGGTAAAATTTGCCAAATTGGAGTTGGTAAATTCTGCCAAATTGGTATTGGTGTTATCTTCCAAGTTGGGCAATTCTTCCAAGTTGGTAAATTCTGCCAAATTGGTATTTAGTCTTTCTGGAAAGGTTAGGCGGTACTCATTGCACCCGGTAAAACCTTTTTTCTTTTTCGTCAGCCACCCTTTGTCAGCAAGGCTTGTGGTAATTTTTGACACCCTCGGAACGTCGCTAATATTTGCGCGCTCAGCAATACTCGCAGTTGATGGCCAAACCAAATTCGTTGACTTGCTTCTAAATGAAAACAGAGCAAGCAGAACGCGTCGCTCTGTGTCAGTTAGCAACATATCGGTTAGCGCTTCTAACGGGGCAACAAGCAACGCCATTGCTTAATCAATCCACCCAGTGTTGGTAACCTGCTCTACTTCTTTAAACCGAGCACGCGCCTTCAGAGCTTCGTCTATCTCGCTCATAAGCACAGCGAGAAGGCACCAAACAAACCCCAGGTATTTTTTAATGGCCATGGAAAACCCCCTAAAAAAACCCCTTTGCAGGGGCTGAAAATCGGCAATTTCTTGACGGTGGCTAATGCGCTCTAATTACATCCTGAGAGCGGCGGCAAAATTCCTTCGACTGCAATATGGCGCGCTCTTCGGCTTGCTCAACAAGCCTTATGAAGTACGCGGTCATGATTGAGGCCAGTTGGCCCGGTATAAATTTCTGAACTCGCAAATACCGCTTGATCAGGTTTTTGCTTACTAAATACTTCTTTTCGACGTTTCTAATATCGTCTGGGTCTGCGTATGCCATGGTGTTACTCCTTCAGGGCTTATTTCGGGGTTGGGTTTATTTTGATTTAGCTACCGTTTTTTCTTCTCGAAGCTCAATAACTCCGCCTTCGTGAATAACAACGAAAATATTTCTCTCGGTCTTGATCATCTTGCTAATGGCGCTTTGGGCCAGGCCAACCGCCTTGGCAAGCATTAGCTGGCTAGCGCCTGGGGATTCAAGAAATGTTTTAAGAGGTATCTGGTTCATATTTACTCCTATTGAGAGCTAACTATAACCACTGGTTATCCTCTAGTCAATACCATTGGTTATTTGATTATGCCCGTAGGTGATAGGATAATTTGTTAATGAGTGAACGTAAGCCGTTAACGGCGCAACAGCTGCAGGCCTGCAAAAATGTAGATCGTCTACTTGAAGAGGCTTACAAATTTTTTTTGTAAATTTCAATAAAAATATAACCATTGGTGTTGCATTGCGAATAACCGTTGGTTATAGTTACCACATCAGCCCAGCAACACGCCGGGCGCAGATAACAACAACCAGAGGAAGCGCAAATGGCTAGCAAGAAAAAAGAACCGGTTTTAAATTCGTTTATCGTCACAACAGAACACCGTGGTGTTTTTTACGCGGAAATTGATTCATCTGCAGATTTAACCGCAAAAACATTCACCAATTTAAAAAACTGCCGCATGGCAATTTATTGGGGAACTGATCGCGGCGTAATGCAGTTGGCCGAAACGGGCCCCACTGAAAAATCAAAAATTAGCGCCAAGGCAGATATTGCAGCTCTGCACGGAATTACAGGAGTTTTTTCTGTAACTGACGAGGCTAAAAGCGTATGGACACAGAAGTAAAAACCCATTTAACCGCCTGCGATTTGATTGCTATTGGCGCGTGCCGCGACGGCGTCAGGGATTTTATAGAAAGGACTAATTGCGCCGCATTCATGCCAGTCAAATTGCTTTTAAAAATGGCTGCAGCATCGGAAAAGGAATACATAAAAAAAGCGGCAAAACTAAACGGCGGCAACGGCAACGGCGACGGCTACGGCGACGGCAACGGCGACGGCTACGGCGACGGCAACGGCAACGGCCACGGCAACGGCGACGGCTACGGCAACGGCAACGGCAACGGCAACGCCAACGGCGACGGCTACGGCGACGGCAACGGCAACGGCTACGGCAACGGCGACGGCTACGGCAACGGCAACGGCAACGGCGACGGCTACGGCTACGGCGACGGCTACGGCAACGGCTACGGCAACGGCAACGGCTACGGCGACGGCAACGGCTACGGCGACGGCAACGGCGAATTTTAGGATGCTGGCAAATGATTTATTCAAACGAACCAGAGCAGTTCCAAGCCGACCACGAGGCATGGGCGCTTGCTCGCGCTCATTATCACCGCGTCGGAACATTTGAGCTTCCTCCAACCGTTTCTGACGATCCGGATGAAATTGATTTCAGCCAATACTAGGAGGTCTTATGAATATTTTAGAAATGGACAAGGCTTGCAAATTTATTCTCGAAAATAACAGTGACCTGCACTTGATGTGTGTGCCTGGCGCCAAGGAATATGGCAACGAATTGGTTGTTTTATTTCAAGATGACCCAGAGCGTTACACGGCTGTGTTGCGCGAAGAGCTGATGAGAACTGCAAACGCCTACATATTTGAAACTGATTTTTCGGTTGAACAGGGATTAATTGCAAATGCCAGCCTAATTGAGTGCGAGGCAACACTAATTGCAGGCTTTGAGCCGCGCGCATTTTTAGTGTTTCTATTTAAAGACCCGATTGAGTTTGTGCGCATGGCCAATTACGCCATGGTTCAGTACGTGAATTTAATGGCGGCAATGAGCAAGGGGGTTGTGTGTCACTAACAAAAAGCAAATATGGCAGCCAGGTTTGCCGCCTGGTAATCGACGGAAAGCCTTTTAATTCTATTGGGCCGAATAATAAAGAAGCGCGTGCAGCTGTGCTTGTTTTAGCGGGAGTTAAGCAATGAACGACCTAGTTGATTTCATTGTGTCTCATCCGCTGCCATTTTTGATGCTGTTTTCTATTTTAACAGCGATTATTTTAAGTGGTGGTGGCAAGTAATGTTTGATCCTTATTTCCACTGCCAAACGAATTCACGTTATTACCAAAACGGAATTGATGTGACTTGGTACATTTTAAACAACATCGCGCCGCCGATTAGCGAGCGATTTTTTGAGGTTATTTGTAGATGAGCGCGGATATAGATTTTACGCAAATGCACTGCGGGCGTGACAAGCGCGACCTGAACGAATCCCAAGTTCGCTTTTCTTGTCGGTCAGCATGGAGGGATGAAGGAATAATTGATGCGCCAAAATGGCTAAATGCAGTCGAACTTGAAATATGGCGCGACGAAGTGTCACAGATTTTAAATGAACAGCAGCGGTCGGGAAGTTACTCATGAGTAAGTTATACGAAATTGCAAACGAATTTAGTGAAGTGATGGCGATGGTGGAGTCTGGCGATCTATCAATCGATGATGTAAAGGATACCATCGACGCTATGAGCATGGAGTTCAAAGACAAGGCAAAGAATTGCTTAATGTTTTTGCGCATAAAGGAATCCGAAGTGGACGCGGCGAAAAAGGAAATCGATCGAATCAACGCTATAAAGAATAGCGCCCAGGCATCATGCGACAAAATGAAACAGTACGTTAAGCAATGCATGGAGCAGATGGAGTTAAAGAGCCTTGATTTGCAGACGTTCAAAGTAACTCTAAAGGCACCCACTCAGAAAGTGGAGGTTTTAGAAGAGTCGAAAATACCTAGCGAATATTTCAGGGTCATACCTGAAACTAAAGCGGTAGACAAAGTGAAGCTTCTGGCGGCGCTTAAGCTTGGCGAGGTTGAGGGCGCTGAGCTTGTAGACGGCGAGCGAGCACTGCTAATTAAGTAATGTTTTTTGGTGATAAGGTGTTTTATGGGTATTCCGGTTTTTATTTTAGGTGATTCAGGTTCAGGCAAAAGCGCCTCAATGCGCAACATGAACCCAAACGATTTTTTGCTGATTCAGGTTGTTAAAAAGCCCCTTCCATTCCGTGATGGATTTGCAAAGCATGAAAAGGAAAGCGGCACAAAGTCGCTGATAGTTACGGATAGTCACGCAAAGATTATCGACATAATTCGAAAAACAAGGAAGACGGTGATTGTTATTGATGACTTTCAATACGTAATGAGTAATGAGTTTATGCGCCGTGGCCGTGAGGTTGGATTTACAAAGTTTACCGAAATGGCACAGCAAGTCTGGGAGCTCATTACAGCAGCCCAACTGCTGCCGGACGACAAAATTGTGTACTTCCTATCTCACACCTCTACCGATGACTCAGGATTTACTAGATGCAAGACAATAGGGAAGCTTCTGGACGAGAAAATAACACTAGAGGGACTATTCACCATCGTTATGCGGTCAATGAAGCGGGATAGTCAGCACGTATTTACAACCGCAAACAATGGTCACGATACAGTTAAAACCCCTATGGGCATGTTTGAAAACGAAGTGATTGAGAACGATCTAAACGAAGTTACAAAGACAATTAAATCTTACTATTCTTTGGAGAATTAGAATGAACAATATTTTTACGTACAGCCAAGACTCAGCATTAAAAGCTGGATCAATGGATTATGTTGAATTTGGCGGCGCTTATGCCTGCACGATTAAACAGGCTGAGTATATTTCTACGGCCACGGGTGCGGCCGCTCTTGAGTTTTCGCTTGAGACTAGCGAAGGCCTTAAATGTGGTCACGTAAAGGTGTACTACAAAAAGAGCGACGGCACAGAAAACACCTACGGCACATCAATAATCAACGCGATGATGGGCCTCCTAAAGATTACCGCTCTTACGTCGCGTAATGCTGGCACTCAATACTTTTGCCCTGAGCTTACCGGTAAAGCAATTGGCCTATTTTTGCAAAAGGTAATTTATACGCGGAATGATCAAAGCGAAGGCTTCAAGTTTGAAATAGCTGTGCCGTTTTCGGTATCGCAAAATAAAACCCTTCGCGAGATTCTGGGAAACCTACCAGCTGAAGAAATAGCTAAGCGCGCGCGGGTTTATAAAGACAAGCGAGAAACAAACAATAGAACACAGAAAGGTGCGCCAGCAACAACGACGCAATACCCCGGAATACCAGACGACGATATCCCATATTAATTTGTGCTTGAACAGTCGGTTAGCGGTGTGCTGCGACTTAAAACAGAAACTACCGCAGGCGTGGCCGGGTTAGCCTCAGTTGGAGGATTTATGGACACAATCTTTATTGAAGACAACATCGGCAAGATCGCCCTTATTTGCGCATCGGTGGTTTTTTTAATCGGCTTTTTCCTTGGCTGGCTTGTTGGGCACCTGCGCAATAACAATTACATGCAAGCACTTATGAATAAAATAGAGGCTGGCAAGGCCGAAATCGAAAAGCTAAAGGCCGGACTAAAAGATAGCGGCGAGTTTTTCAATCATGAAATAGCTGTCTTGACCAAAGAAATTGATAGACGCCAGTGCATTATTAATGCGTACCGAATAGGGCAGGATTGCGCGCCGCATTTGTAGCTAGGAGACAGGATAGTGATCACAGCAATTTTCATAACATTCTACGCCGCGCTGTTTGCTGCGGCTTATCGGGCGGATGGTGAGGCATGAGACGATATTTTGAAGTTCGCCAGCAGGTTAAATTAGTAAATAGATCCTGGCTTGAGCAAGTTTACATAAGCGAAAGCGAGCGAGTGGCAACCATGACCTACAAATCCTTAGTAGCGGAAAACCCAGACTGTTATTTTGAGCTTGTAGAGGTTGAGCACAACGAAAAAACAGTTTTATTTACTAGCAAGGTGGATTCATGAGCCCAATGCAATCACCCAAAACCGAATGGCCAAAGCTAATCAGCGTAGGCGCCTACGCAAAGCGCTGGTATGTCGATCGCACGCCCAAGAGTGTCATTAACGACATTAAGGCCGGTCGCCTACCAGGCGAAAAAGACGGCAACAACTGGTGCGTGTGGGTTAATGCCGACATGACGCCAGCGGTTAATGTCCCAAAGCCTAAGTTGGTGGCGACGGTTATGCCTAGCCAGGTTGTATCCGCTAAGGTGGCGAGCATTTTAAGTAGAGTGAGCGCACGATAGTGGCCCCCAAAAAACGCGACCCCCGCAATAGCGACCTAACCGGCACAAACATCAAGCACCACCGGCGCGGGGGCAAGGACTATTACTATTACATCATGCCGGACGGCTCCAAAGAGCCGCTAATACATGATGACCGCAAGGGCAGCATACAGGTTGCAATTGCGCTGAATAATGAGCTGCGCCCAAGCGGCAGAGTTGTTGAAAAAATTCTAGCTCGAGCAGTTGAGGCGCCCAAGTCGAAGGACCCGCATTTGGTTGAAGTGCTGGCCCTATTCGAGGCCGAGTGGCTGCCCGAGCAAAAATACAGCAAGGCGTCCCTCGCCCAGCGCAAAATCAAAATCAACCAGTACCGCGAGCACTGGCCCCATGCGCGGATATCCGAATTAGATACTTTCGCCGTCGCCCAATTCCTCCGCAAGTTTGGCTCTGAGTCAGCACGGCAGCACCGGGTTTTGCTTGAGCAGCTTTTTAGGTTCGCCGCCTCCAATGGCTATGCCACCCAACGGCCAATGCTTGAAATAGAAAAGCGCCGGCAGGAAAAGCGCAAGCGCGCCCGCCACACCTGGGAAGGCTATAAAGCGATTTACGACGCCTGCCCCCAATGGCTTAAGAATGCCTGCGATGCGGCCCTGTACACATTGCAGCGCCGGTCAGATTTGGTGGCGATACATATCAAAGACCAAATAAATCTCGATGCCCGCACGATCAAAATCATGCAAGCCAAATCGGAGAATTACGACAAGCCGGTATTTATCGAAATCACTATGGGCGATGCCCTGCTCAAAGCGGTGAAGTCAGCAATAACAAGCGACGTGCCCTGCCCTTACCTTGTCCACCACCGGCCAGCCCGGATAACTGCGGAATCCCGCAAGGCTAAGCCGCACCCATTTGCCGTGCTGCCGGAGTATTTGACCAGGGCTTATAGCGAGGTGCGCGACCAGGTTGGAGTTTATAACAACCTGCCAAAACTGGAGCGCCCAGGCTTTCACAGCATCCGGGCGCTGGGAATTTGGTTGTACACCAAGGCAGGCTACTCGGATGAATACATCATGGCCCTTGCCGGCCACGCCACCGAGGCGATGAAGGCCCGCTATACCGCTGGCCACGAAAAGCGCGAGCCCATGAAGGTTGCGGCAGGATTGGATTTATCCGCCGTGGATCTTCGCGACGTGAACTGGCAAACCGATTTATCTAAAACACTTAAATCCATAGTAGATGAGGAATAACCATGGCAGAGAACAGCTCAATTGAATGGACGCACCATACATTTAACCCATGGTGGGGATGCGCCAAGGTTTCCCCTGGTTGCGATAATTGCTATGCCGAAAACCTGGCAAACCGCTTCTCAACAGGAATCTGGGGGCCAAATGCGGATCGTCGCACCTTCGGTGATAAGCACTGGAACGAGCCGCTAAAGTGGAACAGGAAGGCCGCCAAGGAAGGCACTCGCTATCGGGTATTCACAGCAAGCATGGCCGATGTATTTGATAAAAATGCGCCGGAAGGTGCCCGTGATCGCCTTTGGAAATTAATAAAAGACACGCCAAGCCTTGATTGGCTGCTGCTGACTAAGCGCATAGGTAACGCGGCCAATATGCTGCCGGACGACTGGGGCGCAGGGTATAAAAACGTATGGCTTGGAATTTCAGTGGTCAACCAGGAAGAGGCCTATAGGGATATTCCGAAGCTGCTAGACACTCCAGCTCGCTTGCGCTGGCTGAGTATTGAGCCACTCCTAGCACCACTGAGCTTTGGGGGGATGTGGATTGAATTTACCGACTCCTCAATCCACAAAAACATGCTTGAAGCGATTAACTGGGTTGTGGCTGGCGGTGAGTCCGGCAAGGGTGCGCGTCCAATGCACCCGGAATGGGCCAGAACAATCCGGGACCAGTGCCAAGCCGCTGGCGTCCCATTTCTATTCAAGCAGTGGGGGGAGTGGGCGCCCGAGAGCGAAATTACTGTTGATGGCTCTCCGCTTTCAATGACTTGGCAAAACAATTCCGCCCTACATATTTGCGAAGGCGGCGAACGGGTTTACCGCGTCGGGAAAAAATTAGCCGGTCGGACCCTAGACGGGAAATTACACGACGAATATCCAATTGTGGACGAGGAATAGAAATGCCCTGCTACTTAGTGCCAATGAAAGATGGCGGCCAAATGTTTATGTGCGGCAACCTTGGTGATCACTGCGCAGACTGCGGCGATGTTTCAGGGTTTCTATGCGACTACCCGGTAGGCGATGGCAAAACATGTGATCGCCCAATGTGCGAAGCGCACGCAAACGAAATTGCACCAGACCTGCACTACTGCATTCAGCATCTAAAAATGTACCGTGAATTTGTTGAGAGTGGGCGGCAGATAAAATCGCTTGAAAACGTAGTCCCCTATAGCGGGATTTTAAAACCAGTCGTGGACGAGGAATAACTATGTCTAATCACACGCCAGAGCCTTGGCTAATAAATGAAAATTGCGCCGACGAGGTAGGCGTTTTGTGCGCCGAAAATACGCAGGAATATGGCAGTATTATTCCTATCCTATTGGCGTATGGCAATAAAGCAAATGCAAACGCTCGCCGCATAGTCGCCTGCGTTAATGTGTGCAAAGGCTTATCAAATGAAGATTTAGAAAATGGGGCTTTATTTTCCGCCGCTGGAATTGAATTATTTGGCGAGAACAATGAAATAAAGATTTTGAGCAAGCAGCTAACCGCCGTCACAGCCCGGCGGGATGAGCTGCTAGAAACTATGCACAAGCTTGCATGTTTAGAGGGGTTAAGTGATGAGCGAAGTTAGTGAATACCAAAAATCGGCGGCTCTTATGGCTTTAGATATAACAACATTATATAGCGCAGCGAAAAGAAAGCCCGAAATGGCGCTGGAGTTTTTTGA
>Ga0228700_1000454_pt1 | contig 38318 bp, 60 predicted proteins | sample McNCre317_Aug_MG_FD_178019 | JGI IMG/M metagenome (GOLD analysis project Ga0228700, IMG submission 178019) | Freshwater microbial communities from McNutts Creek, Athens, Georgia, United States - 3-17_Aug_MG | ecosystem: Environmental > Aquatic > Freshwater > Creek | place: USA: Georgia...
GATGGTACCGTGAGGTAGTCGCGCCAAACGCTGCCAGCTATATCCTCGGTTCGCGCGTAACCTTTGTCGGAGAAAAGCAAGGATTTACTCAAGACCTTATGCTGACGGAATGGGGTACGGGAAAGACTGGGTTGGGTTGGTGGGATTGGAAGCGATGAGACTACTAAACAATGTACCCCGCTGCACTGGCGGCGATGGCAAAGACGAGATTTGCCCACAGCGTGACACCTGCGAGCGGTATTTGCAGAGGGCGAATAACGGCCCATGGGGTTTATGCTCCAACTTTTATAAACCGATGGATTTGATTGGGTGCATGGAAAAAATAGAGGCCGACAAATGAAACTCGCAGATCTTGAGAAGAAACTCATAGCCCGAAAAACCAAATCAGTCCCAGAGATCCGCAAGTGCAAGTTATGCGGCAAAAGGATTGACCGCCATAGGCTCACAAGGATATGTGTAGCCTGCAAAGAGTTTAACGACATGCTGGAGGATGTTAACTCTTGACACCAGAACAATCCAGAAAGTTCCGAGAGCGTAGCATGCAAACCACAAGAGCACGCCGAAACTTTGCCCAGCAGCTAATCGAAGAGGCTTTGGAAAGAGCAAAGAAAAGAGCCGAACCAAAGCCTGAGAAGGTTGAAAAGCCCATCATCCCTAAGTCCGAGTACGTCAGCAAGCGTGAGGCCCAGGAGATACGCGAGAAGGCCCGTGAAGCAGCAAAGAAAGCCAATGAGTTGGCAATCCGAAGGGTCAGGGATGAGCGGGAGTTTTTGGCCAAAAAGAAAGAAGCTGAGAAAATCAACCAATACGGATACAGGAACCTATGACCATACTTTCAACCACCGACGCCACCACGACTAAGGTTTACACCATCAGGTGCGCGATTTGCAAGAGGCCCATAGAGACCACGGTATACGAGCATTCCACGCCCAGACCTTGCCAGGCGTGCGAAAACAAGCAAAAACGGGCAAAAAACGCCAAGTGAAATTATTTTGCGGAATCTTTGAAAATCGCTTGACGCAAAGCGTTAGGCAAGGTATTATATGGGGGTCGGCAAGGGAGCCGAGAAACAAAAGAGGAGTAGCGTGATAATCAGCTTTATCCTAACCGCTCTGATAGCTTCCCTATTCTCCGTGCAGATTGGGGTTGTCGATTTGATTCCTGCGATAAAACTGAGCTATCGAGCTATTGCATATAGGCCAGCACGAAGGCCAATGATGGCTACTGATGGTATATGGGGTTCCTGGGGAGCCCAGGGCATGGTGACGGCTTAGGCTGCAATAGTCACCACTAATTAATACTAGGCGGTCATGGTAAAAAAAGGAACCCCATGGCCGCCATTTTTAACCCACACAGGGGAGAGACAAGAGGGAATTATGAGAGAAATAAAGTTTCGGGCGTGGAATGGCGAAGAAATGGTATCTCCTGATTATATATCAAGGGATGGATTGGCATTCTGGAAGCAGAATAGCATTGAAACCTATTCTGATGAAGTTATGCAGTTCACCGGACTCCATGACCGTAAAGGGAAGGAAATCTATGAGGGGGATATCATAAAATGCCCGGACGATTATGATGCATTTGGAATGATGGCCGGAGAGATTCGCGAAGTATACGAATGTGATGGTGGCTTTAGATTAAAACCCAGACACGACCACAAGGGTAGAGGTCACTGGCTTGAGGATGATAGAGTTTTTGAAGTCATCGGAAACATTCACGAAACCCCGGAGCTTTTACCATGACACCAACCCAATGGGGCGCAGCACGAGGCTGGACCCGCCAATACGTCCACCAACTGCTTGAGGCCAAGGAAATACCAGGAGCCAAGAAAATCAAGGGCAAGACCAAGAGAGGCCGGGTCAAGTGGCGATGGGACATCCCAGAGGATGCGGAGAGGGTAAAGAAGGCATGACCGCCCCACTACTGAGCCGGGAAGAGTGGGAGCGAAAGTTTCGCGACTTTGAGCAAATGGTACGCGTGGATGCTGCCGACAATGCCAGCTATTCCAAAGGAATCGGCCCAGATTACGGCACTTACGCCCAAGAGAGCAAAACCGAAGTCATTGACTCCATCATGTCCCTCCAGTCCCAACTCACCGCAGCGCGGGAGGAGGTGGAGATGCTGAAAGCGGATGTTGTGGCTACGGATGCTCTAGCTGATTCCATTCGTTTTCGTTTGGATGAGGCCAACAAACTATTGTCTCGTGATACTGATTTACTCAGCATCAAAATTGCAATCAAGGCTTACCTAGAATCTTATACCTCATGGATAAGCTGTGATTGCTCCATCCAATACGAAATGGAGTTGATAAAATTCTGCGATGAAAAGCGAAAGGTGCTTTTCGAAATAGTCGGAATGTCACCGCTAACCTCCACCACAGACGAAGCAATCGAGAAAGCGAGGCAACCGAAATGAGCGAATTGATCCCAGTGGTATGCCAGTACATGACCCCAGACTTGGGGCGCCTACCTGTAAGCAACGAAAACACCATGATAACCATTGCGGAGGGTGTGCGCATTTCCGAGAATCCGTTCGTCAAAGAAGCGAAGCGAAAGGCTGGAATTGGCGCAGCAAAAAAGCTGATGCCAATAACTAAGTGCGCCTCGTGTCCAGAATGTCAGGCAGAAGATGGTTATGGTCGAGATAATGCGAATCGGTTTTTTTGTGAGTTGGTTTGGAAACCGATTGAAAAATCAATAGCGCGTGGTGATGGGTTCCCGATTTGGTGTCCCCTCATTGATGCAGACGAGCAACCGAAATGAGCGGAGAGAATGAGCTTAAGCCATGCCCTTTTTGTGGAGCACAAGAAGAGGTTAGTTTCGGGATTAGCCACTCAAAATTATTTGATGAGACAAGGGTGCACCATCACGTAGAATGCGAAGAGTGTGGAGTCATGGGGCCATCGTGTGACACCACGGAAGAGGCTTTAATAGGCTGGAACCGTCGATCCACCCCACCCGCCTCCGAGGAGGCATAACATGGACAGGGAAGCAGCGGAAAAACTGGTAGGCGATTTTGGAGAAGCCGTCCTAAATCGGAAAACAGGAATAGAGCCGTTCATGGATGTAGTCAAGGCTAGAAACGCTTTGATAGAGGCGTTGACAGCCCAGCCCCCACCACCAGAGACCAAGGGGGAGGCTGGACTGGAGGTAATCGAAAAGTTATGGCTAGGGTACACTGAAAAAGTCTTTTGGAAGCCAAAGGTATTATGGGATTTAGCGTCCGCAAATGCGTGGAAAGAAAACGCTCCCGTCAATTATGGAAAAGTATTTATTCGGCAGTATAACCTGTCACATCGAACCCTTCGGAATCCCCTAATAGGTGGGGAGCTACCAAAGGCAAAGGAATGCCCTGGAATCGTTTCCAAGGATCTCGCTGGATGGACGTGCACCTATGACAAAAACGGAGTTTGCCTGACTTGCGGAGGCCAAAGAGGCTATGAGTCAAAGTAAATCAGGCACCATGGATAGCGGCAAGGTTGAGGCCAACAAAAAGGCGGGAGCGTGACCGAGAAACAACAGAGCGAAATAGCCAAGAGCTTGAGCGAATTGATGGCATGCGCGCACAATAACCCGCCAAAACCGTGTGAATTTTGCAGGTTTACTTGGGTCCACGCCCACGACTGCCTACAAAAAATGAACAGGATGCGGGTTCCTGATGGAGATTGGTGGAAGATTTGAATCCGGCACCACGGAGACCGGCCTGGCAGAGCCAAGCAAGTGACCCCACCCGGTACCAGGTGGCCCGGTTTAACTCCGGGTGGCGCTTTAAACCACTTGCAAATCCCTCTATAATTCCGTATCATTCCGACAATGGGAAAGGCAAACCGTCCCTTAGTTGTCCGTATTAGGCCCAACGAATCGAAAGAGGACGCCTTAGAGCGCGTCCTTTCCAAGCCAAGAAACAAGGGCAAGAAGCCTACCAAAGTACTTGTTCGCGCGGTGAATAAATGAGCCAAGGACGAGGAAGACCGAGCGATTTCACCCAAGAATTAGCCGACACAATTTGCCTTCGACTGTCAGGCGGGGAAAGCCTTAGGACGATCTGCAAGGATGACGGGATACCATCACAAACCACAATTTTTCGATGGTTGGCCCAAAATACCGTTTTTCGTGAGCAATACACACGTGCGCGAGAAGCCCAAACCGACCACATGGCCGAGGAGCTTCTTGATATTGCCGATGACGGCACGAACGATTTCGGTTTTAAGGATGCCGATACCCAAGAAGGCGCAAGTGCAAACCCAGTTTTTATATCTGAGCACGTCCAAAGGTCAAAATTAAGGGTTGATACCAGGAAATGGCTGATGTCTAAAATGGCCCCCAAAAAGTACGGGGAGTCAATTCGACATGAAGGCGAGATAACCCTATCCATTTCAGACAAACTGAAAGAGGCGCGGGACCGTGCTGCAAGCGGAGACTGAAGCCTTAATCGAGGACATGGCGAGGTTCACTCACAACCCGCTTGGATTTGTGTTATACGCATTTGAATGGGGCAAGGGAGAGCTTTCAACCTTTGCTGAAGGCCCGGAAGAATGGCAGAGGGAACACCTTAAGAGCATCGGCAAGAAGCTCAAAGAAGGCAAAATCACCCATTCCCAAGTAATCCAAGAAGCCACTGGGTCAGGTCACGGGGTTGGTAAATCCGCTATTGTGTCTTGGTTAATCCTTTGGGCACTTGCGACTTGTGAGGATACCAGAGGGGTGGTCACTGCGAACACTGAGAACCAACTCAAGACGAAGACCTGGGCCGAATTGGCTAAATGGTATCGGCTTTGCATCGTTAAGGATTGGTTTGTATTCACGGCGACAGCCATCTATTCAGCTGAGAAGGCCCACGAAAAGACTTGGAGAATCGATCAGATTCCATGGAGCCTTGAGAACACTGAGGCCTTCGCCGGTTTACACAACCGAGGTAAACGGATTCTCGCGATATTTGATGAAGCTTCAGCCATTCCCGACCAAATCTGGGAGGTTATGGAGGGGGCTCTAACCGATGCGGATACTGAGATTATCTGGTGCGTTTATGGAAACTTGACCAGAAACACAGGTCGGCTGGCTGAATGCTGGGGGAGATACCGGCATCGATGGGAAACCCGCTCGGTTGATTCCAGGACGGTCAGGATCACCAACAAGAAGCAAATCCAGCAATGGATTGATGACGAAGGCGAGGATTCGGATTTTGTCCGGGTTCGCGTTCGCGGTTTACCGCCTAGGTCTTCCTTGTTTGAATTCATTGGTCCTGAGGATGTCGACAGATGCCTTAAGTACAAGGCTCAAGACTACAAGTCATTCCCCAAGATTTTCGGCGTCGACGCAGCCAGGTATGGGGATGACAAGAACGTTATTTACATGCGCCAGGGTCGGAAGTGTGAGATTGTCAAATCATGGTCCGGTCTTGATACCATGCAATCTGCGTCAATCATTATCAAAGCCATGGAAGAACATGAGCCAGATACAACCTTCATTGATGATGGTGGCGTTGGTGGTGGGATTGTCGATCGATGCCGCGCTTTAGCAGGTGAAAAGGTTATTGGAATAAACTTCGGTGGCGAACCAATGGATAAAACCCGTTGGGCGAATAAGAGGGCTGAGATGTGGGGATTGATGCGGGACGCAATGCGCGCCGGTTTGGAGATTCCAGACCACAAAGAAACCCGCTCCGACCTTCTTGGCCCTCTTTACTTCTTCTCGGCTAAGGAACAGATTCAGCTTGAGAAAAAGGAACACATGAAGAAGCGCGGCCTATCCTCACCTGACTTTGCTGATGCTTTGGCTCTTACTTGGGCTATGCCTGTCCACAAATCTGTTCATGTTGAAACCCTTCAATTTCATATCCCTCGTTCCGGGTTCGGTGTCTAATGGAAGATGTTAAACCCAAAGACTTCGACGAAGAGATCATCCAACGCGCCGAGAAGTTCCAGAGCAAGTCATCAGCCTATTGGGGTCCGCATCACAAGCGATTCGAGAAAATTACCCAGTTCGTCAGAAACCATGGCGAGCACGCTCAATGGGAAGACTCGGAATGGACTGACCGTCAGGCAGCGGTACCAGCACGTTTAACCCTCACCGAAAACCTTCTCGGGCCATTCGCTAATCAGGTTGCAAACGACCTTAAACAGTCAGACTTCGGCGCCCAGGTTAAACCTAAGGACTCAGGGACCGACCCGAAACTTGCCGAGGTAAGACAGGGGCTTCACCGAGGGATACAACAGATTGGCGGGTTCAAGAACGCATTGGACCGGGCTATCGATGACTTAATCAATGGCGGTTTAGGGTGCTGGCGTTTTATTACGAAGTACGCTGACCCGATGTCGTTCAATAAAGAGATTGAGTACATGGAGGCCGACCCCACTCGGTTACTTCATGGGGACGGGTCCAACAGGAAATCGAATTTCTCTGATGTCACCGACTCGATGTACTTCCAGCCATACACCAAAGAGGCGTTCAAGGCTGAGTTCCCAGACGATGACCCGGACTCATTTCTATCAGGGGATAGTGTTTCTGCTTTGTGGGGAGATAAGACAGAAGGCCCACGAGTAACGGAGTACTTCTTCAAAAAAGAAGAACCGGACACCCTAGTCAAATGCACAGAAGACCCACAAGCCGCCGACCTGATGAGGTTTGCCAAGGTCAAACCAGGCGCGACTTATTACCTCTCGGACTTCAAAGAAAAGCTAAGCGAGGTCTCAAAACACACAGGGCTAAAACCTGAAGACTTTATCGCCAAGGACGAGAACGGCGACCCGATAAAACGCAAGACCACAAAGTGTCAGATTTGGTGGGCAAAGTTAGGGGCTAAGCGAGTCCTGAAGAAAGAGAAATGGCCAGGGTATTTCATACCCAACTTCCTGGCAACTGGAAGAACCGTTACGGTAAATGGTGAGCGCAAGTATTATGGTCTAGCCGAACCAGCCATCGACGTACAAAAGGCCCACAATTACGCCTTTTCTGCTTTGGTTGAGCGCGCTGGTATGGCTCCCAAGAGTCAGGTCTACATGCCTATTGAGGGCATGGACCCGAAATATATGAACATCTACAACAACCTGTCGACTTATACAGGTGTTGTCCCTTACAAGAGTCGCGACGTTAACGGCGAAGCACTTGATAAGCCGAGCCGCGAAGCCCCCATTCAATCCGACCCGGCATTCATTGGCCTTCGCCAAATGACCCTACAAGGTATCCGCGACGTCTTAGGGATGTGGGAGACTTCTTTAGGGGCTCAGTCTAACGAGAAGTCAGGCGTAGCGATTAACGCCCGCGAGCGTCAGGCTGATACTGGTAATTATGATTGGGGCGCGAACCTAGCCAAAGCTGCGGAACACTGCTTCCAAGCCACCGATGAGATCCTTTCCAAGGTTTATGACGTCGCTACTCAAATCAGAATTGTCGGCGAGGATGATAAGGAAGAGGTTATTTGGGCTGCCTCATTAGAAGATGGCGACCCAAACCCAAACGGGTATTTCGACCTAAACCAAGGAAAATACGACATCTTGTGCAAGATGAGCCCAAGCGCAGACACCAAGCGCGAGGACCAAATCCGAGGCATGGAAATGTTATTCCAGAACAACCCGCAATTAGCGTCTGGGTTGGCCCCTGATTTCATTGCTATTCAGGACTGGAAGAACGCATCTAAGATGGCGGATATAGCCCGGCTTATTAGGTCAGTTCAATTCCCTGGCGTTGACTTCGGCGATAACAAGGACAAGGCGCAGCAAATCCCTCCAGAGGTTCAGCAGGCCATGCAACAGGCTCAGCAACAAATGCAGGCCATGCAGGCAGAAATGCAGAAGATGAAGCCGGAGCTAGACCGAGCCCATCAAGCCGAGGCGCAGGCCAAAATAGAGAACCAATCCATCAAGGCCCAGAAGGATTTAGAAGCCCAAAGGCTGATGATAGACAAGTTCAACGCAGACACTCAGAGAATGATCGCCCAGGCTCAGATCGGAAAGATGCAGGGAGAAATGCTCCTGAAGTCCGACGACCAAGAGCACAAGCAAATGATTGATAAGGCCAAGTTAGTCCATGAGGTCGAAGTGGACCGGCATGAAGCCAGCGAGATTGAAAAGCAAACCAAACATACCCAAGACAAAGAGATTGCGAATTTCGTCCTAGCTGCCGATGGGCATTTCCACGGCAAGAATCAGGACCAAGAGAAAATGGCATTCGAGAACAAAAAGCTCGAAGCCGCACAGACCGCCGCGCAAGCGAAAGGCCCAACCGGGGGCAAACCGGGTAACTCGCCTTCGTCACAGGCGTAAAACGTGATGTTTACCGTGGAGGCAGACCATGTCAGCAAACGCAGATAACTTACCGATTGAGGATGTATTCCCAGCAGAGGTATCGGAATCGACCCCGGTTGTAGAGGAGCCAGTAGCCCCGCCCGTTGTAGAAACACCGAAAGAGGAGCCGGTTGTACAGGATAAACAACCTCAGACCGCGCCACAAATCCCTAAATGGCGATTGGACGAAGTGCTTGAGCAGAACCGCGCCTTAAAAGCGCAGTTAGCCCAAGTCCCACACCAACCCCAACCACAATCCACGCCGTCAGCCCCGAAAGAGGAAGACTACCCGGATTGGGCGAGCTTTAACGCCGCTGTTGTTGCGCATACCGTGCAGCAAGAGTTGAAAAAGCACGAGCAGGCAACAAGTCAACAGCAGCAGTTGCGCCAACACCAAGAACGCTTGATGAAGGCCGACAGCACATGGGAAGAAAAGGTCTACGCCGAAACAGCAAAAGACCCGAATTTCCAGAAAGCGTTGATGGATGCTCCTACTCTTCGCCCAGAGCTTCAATTGGCTCTAAAGGAATCGGACGACCCTATTGCATTGGCGAGATTCTTAGCGGCTAACCCCGAGAAGATCATCTCAATGAATCGGATGTCTTTCGAGCAAGGAATCAGGGAATTGGGAAGAACGGAAGCGCGTCTGGCCACGGTAACAGCGGGACCGTCAAAAATCCCCGCTAAGCAAGCCCCCAACCTCGATCCGGTGGGAGGGGGAAACACGCCGCCACCAAAGAACCCGTATAGCCCGCAATCCTCAGAAGTGGATTACGTAGCGGCTACTCGGAGACTTCCAACGCGGTAAACCAAAGGTTTAGAAAACCATGGCAAGTACCATTATTACTACGGACCTCGCCGCGAAAGAAGCGGTAGCCGAGTTCCATACAGAAGGAATGTTCGTCAACACCGTCGACCGGGGTTGGGAACCTGAATTCAAACAGTCCGGTTATCAACCCGGAACGTCAATCCGTGTTCGCCGACCCGCTCGGTTCTCGGTGGTGCAATCCAGCGTAGCAACGCCGGAAGCCATCGTGGAAGATTCGCTGACCATGACCGTCCTTCCTTACAACGTTTCGACGTTGTGGACTGACTTGGAAAAGCAACTCTCCTTGAACCCTGAGAAGTTGGCGGAACGCGTTCTTCGTCCCATGGCGAACGCCTTGGTTGCGAAAGCCGAGACCGTCATTGCCCAAACCATGGCCGAAGGGTCATTGCTTGATGCTGGCAATACTCCCGGAACCGTCCCCGGTTCTTTCCTTTCCCTTTCCGATGGTATGGCACGCTTATCTGAGCAGCGCGTACCTCAAATGGGGGAAATCTTCGGGGCACACTCTTATACCGCTTTGTCGAAGCTGATGGACAACACCAAGGCTTTGTCGAACCCAACCACCCAAATCAGCAATCAGTACATCTCTGGCAAGCTGAAGAACATGGCTGGCGTGAATATGTTCGGTTCCCCGAGCATCTACCGCTTGACCAATGGTACCGGTGTGAACTCCGACGCCTCCCTTTCCGTCATCTTGGTTGCCGGAACCACCCAAACCATGACCTCGGTGGGCGTATCCAAGACCTTCCTCAAGGGACAAGCCTTCACGATTGCCGACGTCTTCGAGGTTGACCCACAAACCAAGGCAACATTGCCGAAGTTGAAGGTTTTCCGCCTTTCCGCAGATGCAACATCAACGGGTGGTGAAGCCTTGACCGTGGTCTTGACTGAGGCCGTTGTCTTGACTGGTTCGACCCAGAACGTTTCTGGTGCTGGCGCCGGTGGTCAAGCTGTTACTTGGCTCAATGGTGGCTCTTCGGGTGCGAAGTCTTTTCAAAACCTGATTTACACTCCCAAAGCTGTCGCCGCCGTGTTCTTGCCTCCTGTCATGCCCGAAATCAAAGGCTTGGCCTCGATGAAGACCCTCGACGGAATCCCGGTTAAGACCGAATTCTGGCGTGATGGCGGAAATCACCAGGAATATCTGCGTATGGATATTCTGCTTGCGGTCAAGGTGCTTCGCGGCAACTGGATCGTTACGAACTGGGGTGAATAATGGTTCCTGTAATTGGAAACATCGTCACGCTCTTGGCAGTGGACTTTGGAAACTCAAAAACCTGGTCGTCTGTTGCTTCAACGAGCAATGAGCAGACTATCACGGTTCCGGGATTGCGAACCACTGATAAGATTGTTGGCATCACAAAACCAACGTCTCAGGCTGGTTTGGCGGTGGGTGGTGGGCGCGTAAGCGCAGCCGATACCCTCGCTATTACCTTCATTGCCTCAGGCGGAACCGTCACCCCAACCGCCAATGAGGTCTATACGGCCATTGTGGCGCGACCAGAAAACAACATCACCGACGCTTCGGCGTAAGGAGGAAGAATGACCCAGTATATTGGATTTGACACTGACGGATATAGCCTCGGCCAGACTTCGGTCTCCAAGGTTTCCCTGTATGGAAAGACGCCGATCGTTCAGCAAGCCGCTCCGACAATTGTTGCATCGGTTGACCCCACCGTTTCCAGTTCTGCCTTGGTGGCATCGATTCATTCGATTGCGGTTTATTCCGCTTCGACCGTGAATCGTGTCGTCCTGGCTCTCTCGAATTTGGGCGTCTTCGTATGAGTGAAGCGGGGGGTAACTCCCCCGCCCTTTTGGGCGTGAAGCTATTCATTGGAACCCCAACACGTGGGGATTGCTCTATTCATTATGCAAGAAGCCTTGCGCATACTGTAGGGCTATTAACCCAGCACGGGATTGAGGTCGAGTGCCATCAAGCGGTTTTGAGCTGTTTTGTTGACATGAGCCGAAATACCCTTGTGTCGGAGTTCTTGAAGACCGATTTCACGCACATGATGATGATTGACGACGACATGGGATGGAATCCTGAAGCCGTCTTGAAAATGCTTTCCCATGATGTCGAATTTATTGCCGGAGTCGGACCAAAGAAGGTCGACGCTGGAAATGAATTTTGCTGTCATGTAAATGTGAATGCAGATGAAACCCCAATGGTTCAGAATGGACTCATATCTGCTTCGCATGTTGGTGGAGCATTTGTTCTATTAAAAAGGTCGGCACTTGAGCGTATGATCAAGGCTTACCCTGAAATGGTTTGCCGCGCCGTCGACCTCAAGCATGGGTATCGATTCTTTGAAACCCAATACACGGAAAACAAATTCCAATCAGAGGACTATCTGTTTTGTGACAGGTTTATCTCTGCTGGTGGTGAGGTTTGGATTTATCCAGATGTGGACTTTTCTCACACCGGAGCAAAAGATTACCTAGGGAATTACCATAGATTCCTGATGGGTATGCCAAAGGAAGAACCGAAACAAAAGACCGAGGGCGTTAGGGATTCGATTATTATAGTGGCATACAAGGGAAGAGAAGCATTAAAAAGATGCTTAGAATCCGTTGACGCCAACACTAAAAACGCTGAGGTGATTGTTGTAAATAATGGTCCAGAAACCCTTTATCTCGATATTCACCCATCCGTGAAATTGATTGAAGGACACGGGAATATCGGGTTTTCTGCCGGGTGTAATCTTGGGGCAAAACAGGCAATAGGCCAAAACCTTGTCTTCTTAAACCCCGACACCATTGTTTACCCAGGATGGAATGATACCCTAGACTCTCATTTACTTGATGACGTTGGAGCGGTTGGGCCTATTTCAAACTTCGTCGCTGGTGCTCAAAATTGGTTGTGTTACGAACACACGGCAAAGCATATTAGCGACTCCCCGAATTATCAGGAAGCTGCAAAAGACATTGCAGCGTCAAAACTTCACCGAGGTTTAGAGGTGAAGCTGCTGATTGGGTTCTGCCTCATGGTTCCAAAAAAGGTATGGGATTCCGTGGGTGAATTTGACCCTGCCTTTTTCCTTGGGTGCGATGACCTGGATTACTCTCTTCGGATTCGCTCGGCTGGCCTTAAACTCATTATTGCCCCAGACGTTTTTGTCTATCACGAAGGTCATGTTAGTTTTCGTGAAGATGGATCACCGGCTATGCTGATGAACATGGCTTCAGAATCAGCACTCAGAACCAAATTGAAAAAGGTCTATGGGGAAAATATCCCTGATTCAACTGAGCTTTGGGGTTGTCCAATTTTCCAAACCGAGGTTAAGGCATGAATCTTGATATTGGTTGTGGGCCAAAAAAACTCCCCGGCTATGTTGGCATGGACCACCAAGACCGGGAAGGCGTTGATATCGTCGGAGACATCGAGGGTGTTTGGCCTATTGAATCCGAGTCTTGCGAAAAGATAAACGCCTGCCATGTGCTTGAGCATGTTAAGCCGTGGAAGATATTCGACGTGTTTAATGAGGCTTGGAGAGTTTTAAAACCTGATGGGGAAATGAAGGTTCGCACACCTTATGGAGTCGCTTACGCTTTTGACCCAACCCACTGTATTCTATTTCAACCGGTTAGCTTCAATTACCTAACCCCACTTTCAGACCTTTTCCAAATTTACCAACCCAAACCCTGGGATGTTCTCTCTTGTGAAAGAGATGATGCGCTTCAGGAAATGACCACCGTCATAAGAAAGAGGCCGCTATGAGCCATGCAGTAACACCCATCGAAGTTAATGGGCTCACCACAGCGGTCAATGTGACCGTTGGCAGCGCATCGGGTTCAACCCCCATTGCGACCCTTGGCGGCAATACAATCATGCTGTCAGTCGGTACGATTGCCGCTAGCGCTTTTCCCATATACATCATGTTTGGGAAGGTGAACCTATCCGTCACCAGTACAACCGGATTCCGTCTCCCAGCTGGCTTTGTTGGGCGATTAAACGTCCCCCCTGGTGCGACGCATATTTATTACATCCGAGCCGCAGCTTCTGACGCCGACCTTTCCCTGCTTGGTTGCAGTGGTGGGATCTAAATGGCCACCGGCAATAGCCTTGTATCTGATGCGTTAAGTCGTATTCGGTATATTCCAGCTGGCGGAACACCAACGGCTACTGAGCTATCAGATGGGGTTGCGGAGATAAACCGCATGCTTGGCAATTGGAATGCTGAGATGGGGCCGATCTTCGCGGAAACCCTTGACTCTCTTACATGGACCGGTGGGGCGTCGTCGATGACCATTGGTGTCGGTGGTGATTTTAATGTCGCGAGACCAATGAAGATTTTAGGCGCTCAGTATCGGGATGCATCAAACATTGATTACAACATGCAACTGATTTCCCACAAGGAATATCAGAATGCCATGTTAAAAACGATCCAGATCATTCCTTATTGGGCGCAACTAGCGTACAACCCAACGTTTACCAGTAGCTTAGGGACGCTCTACATCCTTCCCGTTCCTGTTTCATCATTCACGTTCAGATTGAACAGTTTGAAGCCTTTGGCGGATTTAACTGGAGCGGGAACGGTAACGCTTCCCCCAGGGTTTGAAGATGCCATCATAATGAATCTTGCTGTTCGATTGGCTGATGTTTACGGTGCAGAAATAACCCCTATGATGGTTAAGATGGCTGATGACTCCAAGAGGGCGATTGTACAAGCCGCCATTCAGTTTGAAAACGGCCACATGGACCCATTAGCACCAGGCAAGAGAAACGGATACAACCCTAGGGCATATTGGAATATATGAAAGAGGTTCCAGAGTTTTGCGCGCCGAGCTACTTAGACAGAACTGCAAACAATTTGCAGCGAATGCAAAACTTTGTCCCTGAAAAAACACCCGAGGGGTGGAAACTCGTTTCGTATCCGGGATATCAGTATCTCAATGCTTTTGCTAATAATGCGGCGTGTCGAGGGGCTTTTTATACCAGTACTGGAAGGCTTTTCAGTGTAAATGGGAATACTGTTTACGAATATGGCGTTGGTGGGTCGATTACCTCTAGGGGGACTATTTCCACATCATCTGGTATAGTCTATTTCGCTGATAATGGGCTAGAGCTTCTCATAGTTGTGGATGGTGTTAATGGGTATACCGTTACCCTTTCATCAGGTGCTCCGACACTTATTGCTGATGCAAACTTCCCATCTTCACCGCGTGGAGCGGCATTTATAGATGGGTATTTCGTGGTGTGCAAGGGGTCCTCTGGACAGTTTTATCTGTCACAGCTTTACGATGGGACAGATTGGACTCCCATTCAATTTGCAACCGCTGAATATGCGGGGGATAGCCTATACGCTGTTAAACGCCTTGGCAGCCAGCTTTATTTGTTCGGAACGCAAACCGTTGAGGTTTGGTCTGACACTGGAAATGCTTCATTCCCATTTGAGAGAGTAAACGGGGCAACGATTAACGTTGGACTTGGGGGGCAGGTTTCCTTGGCCGTATTCAAAGACGTGGCCTATTTTGTCGGTTCAAGCCAAGCAGGTCAACGGCCAATATATGCTTTATCGCAGGCAGGTCTAAAAAAGATTTCCACCCCATACATAGAATCCTTGATATGGAATATGATTGTTCCAGCTTGGGACGGATATTGCTTTTCAAATAATGGCCATGATTATTACGCACTTCAGAACGGATCGAACGGTGGTGTTTTGGTTTATGACATCACCTATGATTGTTGGATGGAGAATGTTTTAATAGGAACAACTTATCCTCTTAAATTGATTTTGAACTGCTTCGACACTAACGGAGAGGCAGCTTACGCATTCAGTAATTCCGATGGATCAATTTACGAGGTAAAGCGAGGATACAACTCCCTAAATGGGTCGAATATAACCCGCTCCAGAACATTCGGACCAATCGGAAACGGGACGTCTAGGTTATTTCATTCAGCCATTAGATTTGTTTTTGAGGCTCAGTTCGACTCTACACCAAGCACGACATTCAGCGGCCTTTCCATAGATTGGACCGATGATGACGGTTATAGCTATGCTACTGCCGTAACGCCTTCAGTGACAATCACAGCCACAACAAACGGACAGCTTGTCACGGTTGAGGCTAGACGTCTTGGGATGTCACCAAAGAGGTATTACAGGATAACCTGCACAGGTGCGGCGCAGTTCATTTTTCAGGGTTGCTACTTAGACGCCCAACAAGGACCAGGATAATATGGGAATACTCTCTGACGGATGGGATGCAGTAACGGGCGGTATGGACGCCACTGCGTCTGGTATAATGGGCGCAGGCAGGGCTATCGGTAGTGCGCCGGGAAAAATATGGAACGCGGCTACGAACGCATGGGATGATATATCCGGCGCAAGCGCAACCCAGGACGCACTAAATCAACAGATGGCCGGAGCCCAACAAGCCCAGGGCGCAGTAAGCGATGCGTATAAACAAGGGCAGGGATACATCCAGCCTTATCAGCAGAATGCCGCGCAGAACTTCCAAAACCTTCAAAATGGGATTCAAAGCGGTGCGTACTCGCCACAATATCAAGCCTATGGAGGCCCAGCCACAAGCGGGATACAGGCCCCATCTTATGGCGGCTATCAAGGTCAAATGACCAGTGGCCAGCAGGCACCAACCTATCAAGGCTACCAAGGTCAAATGTCAAGCTATGGGCAGAATAACCCACAGTTTCAGCAGTATTCTGGACCCATGGCGAGCGGCCAACAAGCCCCGGCGTATAACGCCTATCAAGGTGGTCAGCCATATCAACGCCAAGAAGCGACAGCAGAGAACATCCAGAAGTTCGCCAATCCCTTTCTGGACCAAATCATCCAGAAAGGAACAAATGCAATTCAGACCAGCGCGGCGGCGCGTGGTGGTTTGATGTCTTCGGGGACTTTGAATAATATCGGGTCTTGGGCGACTGATGCGGCGCAGAACAACTTCAATGATGCTTACAGCAAGTTCCAGGCTGCTCAAAATGCCGGATACGGAGATTATCAGGACCAAAGGAATTTCAACGCTGGCCAGAACAGCGAGATGAACAACTACGGAATGAACGCAGCCCAGTTCAATCAGGGTGTTTTCCAAGATGCCAGAAATGCTGGAATGAACAACATCCAAATGAACAACACCAACGCCATGAACCTTGCCAACTTCCAGCAGGGGGCTTTTGAAGGGGATAGGGCGGCTGGATTAAACCAGAACCAATACGCCAATAATTACGCTATGCGGGGGGCACAGTTCAACCAAGGAGCTTTTGAAGGAGACCGGGCCGCAGGGATGAACAATAGCCAGTATGGAGCCAACTATGGTTTAAACGCTGCGCAGTTCAATCAAGGAGCCTTCGAGGGTGATAGGGCTTACGGTTACAACGCCAACCAAGCACAGAACACATGGAACGCCAACCAAGCACAGAACAAGTACAATATGCAAAGTGGTCTCGTAAATACTGGCTACAACGCAGCGAATTTGGGGGCTAATATGGCAAGCAATTACGGCCAACAAATGGCTGACATTTATACGGGAATGGGTAACGCACAAGGAGCCGCTACCTTAGAGCAAAGTAAGCAAAGGCGGGGACTATTTGGGGATATAGTCGACACCGGTTTTCGGGCCATCCCATTGGTTACGGGGTAAACTATGCCACTGATTGATTCGACCATCTATCAGAATGCTCCGCAAAGCGCACTAAGGTATGCTTTGAATGGGTACGATAATGCTATGCGGGCGAATGACGCAGCATCACAGCGTAAAGATGCCGAATCCCAGAGAAAACTGGAAGAGGCTAAACGTCGAAGAGACCAAGAATTTCAACAGAACCTAAGCGGTCTTATGGGCTCTTATGGCGAGTACGGCCATACACCTGAGGGCCAGCGCGAAATCTTCGACCACATGGCCAAGGCTGGATACGCTAAGGAGATGATTGGGTTAATGGGTGGGATTCCGGCCAAAGAAACCCCACCAAATAACGCTCAGATTTGGCATGGGTCAACCAATGGAAATATATTCAATGGGGCCACTGGCGAATTTAAATCACCACCAGTTATTCAATCAGCAGCTCAAACTAATGATAGCGTTTCTCCAAAAATAAACCCAATAGCTGAAGCCAGGTTAGCCGAAACAAAAAGGATGAATGACGCTAGGATTGCGGCTATGGATAAAAAGGACACAAGCCCTAAAATTGGTTCGGCCTTAGCCAATCGGTCCTTGTTGTCGGATTGGGGAAAATCAAGGTTTGACTACGAAAAAACTGCTAAACCTTATCTTGCTTTAAAAGCGATTAAAGATTCCCCATCTTATGGAACTGGAGTAGGCGATCAGTCCATGATTGACAAAATCATTATGATTGAAACCGGGCGCGTTCCAACCGAAGCCCAATACTTCCAGTTCGCCCATAATCTTGGAATTGAGGATAAGATTGACAGGGTGACGGGTAGGTTAAAGAGTGGAGCCATTTTAGGCGAAGACGCCAGGAGAAACATCGAGGCCCAGGCTGATGAGCAGATGAAGATAGCCCACAACGCATACGATACGGACTATTCACAGGCCGAGGGCATGGCTAATAAAAATAACGTCGACCCTGGGAAGGTATTACGCAAGGGTGGCTATTACGACGAAGTTGGAAAGATGCTGACCCGCTCTGACTCTAATGGTCAAAATGCGCAGACATTACCAGCACCAAACAGCCAGCAATCCCAGGTAGCGCAACCAAAAAGCAAGGCGGAGCGGGATGCGTTACCACCCGGCACCAAGTACATTGGTCCAGACGGAAAGATGGCAACCAAGCAATGAAAAACGTATGGGGAGATGAGATAGAGGTTTCCGGCGCAGAATCCGTGAATGAATGGGGCGATCCTATTCATATCGAACAACCAGGTGCCCAACATTCATCACTTACCAAAGCCATTTTCCCAAGTGCGACGCAAACCTTTGACTCTGTTTATGGCCAACCTGCCACACCATGGCAAACGGTAAAGGATGTTGGAAATATCGCCTTGCACGGGGCTGGAGACCTCTTAGGATTAACGGCTAGGATACCAGCAAAGGTATTTGGTGGGCAACCCCTAAGCGACCCATCTTCTAACCTAATGCGTGACCGTGCGGCACAAGCCGGGCAGAATGCGCAGCAAGACCTTAACAACGCCCCAGAAGGCTTTGACCCGCTTAAATCCTATGGGGTCATGTCAAGCATGGGAGGAATGCCATACATGCCAGCTACCCCTGCAATGGCCCCAGGACTGGCACAAGCAGGAGGGCTTCAGCTAGGGGACGCCGCGACATATATACCCGCTGCTGGAGTCGCGGCGGAAAATACCTTGAATATGGGAAAAGCTGCACTAAGAACCGAAACCACCGGGAAAGTCTTAAGCGCAGCCGAAAAGATTTCCAACCTACCCAATAAAGCCGCCGGTAAGCTAGCCCAGGAGCTTTCTAGCGTGTCTGAAGAAGCCCTGAGAATGGCTACAACCAAAGAGGGGCGGGCGGCTTTAAAGGCTAATGCAGGCAAAGAGTATGAGATCGGGCAAAAATTGGTTAACATGCTCGACAATCCCAAAGAGTTTGCGCCTAATAAAGCGTTGGTCGACAAAGCCCTAAAAGGAATGGGCGAGGTGGATATCGCTCCGGTAATACAAGTCCTAGAGGATGCGAAAATAAAAAGGGCGTCTGGAAAGATTTGGGAGCACGAAAAGGCCGCAAATGACGCAATTCAGAAAGATATCGACAACCTTTTAGGGGTGGATAAGAAAACAAGTTTACCAGCTTCTGAGGCTCTTGATCTTCGTCGTGGCATGGATGATGTCATAGACCATACCGGCGACCAGAAACAAATAAACATTGTAAACGCAGCCAAACTAAAGGCGCGAAAAGCAATGAAAGTTATTCTGGAAAAGAAGGCAGAAGAAACCGGAAACCCGGAATATGTCCAAGGTATGAGGGAATTGCACAAACAGTTTGAAGCTAGGGATAGGTTAATCCGATTCCTTGGAAAGAATAAGGCTGCACAAGAAGACCGGGCCGAGTCTTTCATATCAAATATGTGGGGTAAGAACAAGAAAAACCGCCAAATGGTGATGAATGACATAGGCCAAGCCTTTGGGAAGGATTTCCTAGAAGAATCCAAATTGGCTAATCTCGCGTCGCAGTTGGGCCCGGAGGGCGATGCAACATGGCTCTCTAGGGCCAGCACAGGCAGATCAAGACTTGGTGGGGCAGCTGGTTTTTTATTGGGTGGTTCCCCGAAAGTGGCTACTCGCATAATTCTCCCTCTAACCGAATTACCGCCTAAAGCGATTAAATGGATTCGGGAGTTGTCAAAAGCTAAAACGAAAGAAGAAAAAGCGTTTTACATGGGCAATCTGAATAAGGCGGGTGTATCCGCAGAAACAATAAAAAAGGCTCTTGAGGAAATAAACAAACCAAAGGCGCAGGAATGATACCGAATTCTCAGGATGCGACTGAGCTGATCAAGTTCTTTGGAGTCCTCTCAACTGCCCTGGCAGCCATTTTGGGTGGTTTGAAAATATGGGGCGACGTTCAGAAGTCCAAGGTGTCGTTTGACCCATCAGTCAACAAAGAAATGGTCAGCAGCATCCATGAGGATTCAAGGGTTAGGCGCGAGTATATGGAATTGATGAGTAAGTCTCTTGTCTCTCAGTCTGAAATAATGACCATGCTGTCAAAGAACCACTTTGAGGCCAGAAGTGAGACGGAGTCCATGCATCGGAACACCCACAACATGATAGGGGCTCTTGAGAAGACCGTCACCAAAGAACTCGGTGACATAAAGAGCAACCAGAGAAGCACGATTGAAGAAATCAAGAACGTCGGAAAAATTCTAACCGGGGATAGAGCGTGAACCCACTACCAAAACTTGACGGCAAAAAAACTGCAATCGCTGGAGGGCTTTCATCCATTCCGGCATTCATGGTTGCCTTGGACATGATCTGGAAATTCCCGCCAATCTATGACAAGATTCTGGACACCGTCACCCTAGCCATCGGAGCCCTAGGTGCTCTTGGGGTTACTCACAAATTTGCCAAGTTCATGGCTGATAAGGAGGGCCAATGAAGTTTTGGAGCGCGTTATCACAGGCTCTTGGTTCGACACCTAAAGAAGGTGTCATTTATGCTCGCTTAACCCTTGGAAACCCTCATGCTGGGTTGGATTTATTCTCAGAAACTCCGGACTTTGATAAGTACCTGAAAATATCGGGAATGACCTTGAATGATGTCAAACGCAGATTCTGCGGAAGAGTTCTTGACAGGGAAAAGCTGGACAAGAAACAGGACTACTTGCTAAACACCAACGGTCTTAAACTTTCAGAAATCGAAATGATTGGATTGCTGAAATAATGGAAGAGTTCTACGACTTCGACAAAGTTATCAATGCCAATCTTTTTTCGGTGGTTACCGATGTTTTCTCTCTTCCAAGAAATTTGAACGACCTTATAGATGAATGGGTTGCGAGAGGTCAAGGCGGGGAACAACTCGCAACACTTCGCCCTGATGTCCTAAGGGGTTTGAGGGCAATTCTAGGCCGCATGTTGAGGTTTTACCAATTCGTCCATGGCGACCCATCAAACCCAAGCGAAACCCCGCAAATGGTCGCAGCGCAAAGAGCGGAGATAGCCGCACAGTTCACAAAACTAGGTGTGGATGTTGACGCGTTTACAACCCGATTCATAACCCTAAGAGATGCGCTTAGAACGGCGAGAGATGCGGATACCAGCACGCTTTTAAAACTCAGGAATGCGGTTTTAACCTTAAAGGCGACGCTACCAACAAGACCGGCAAATATTGCAATCGAAAACTACCTAAATCGGCAAACGCCAACGGATTGGTAAATGGCGCACATAGGTTTTAATTTTCGGGCTACCACAGCATACGTAACAGATGGTTCTGGTGATAGTCGGCCATCGTATGATGGATTTGGGGCTGCCACGTATCCAGAAACACTGGGAAATGGCGCAACATGCGGATGGGAATCATCGCCAGATGGAATAGATGCTCGCGATAGAAGCACTGGAGTGGACGTACATTTAGCCGGATTACAATTCCCTCGTGGCGCCTCAGTTGCAACCTTTCGCGTTGACTTGGCCTCGTCAGGATCAAAAGATATTCGGCTCGCTTCGGGAGATTATTCTAACTCGCTATCTAATAATCAGAATCTTGTAATTCGAGATACGACAACAACCCTAGCCACTCCAATGAATAATTTAACTGGAGTCGCTCAGCATCATTACCGAGATGCAAACGGAGTTGATAGGACAAGCGAAAGCGATTGGGCTTCAAATAACACAATTCTAAACCTCACATGGTCTACCACAATCGCAAGGTTTGATATTGGTGGGTCATCCTCTGCAAACATGCCTATAAATTATATCGGCATAGATGATGCCGGTGGTGGTGGTGGTTCAACATTTGCCGCAAGGCTTTCTCTTTTAGGGGTAGGTAGATAATGGCCGATAATATCCAGCTTAACGCAGGGACCGGCGGTGCCACCCTTGCCGCCGATGACATTTTGAGCGTTTGGCACCAAAGGGTAAAAGTTGAGTTTGGGGTTGATGGTTCGGCTACAGACGTTTCCGCTTCAAACCCCCTACCGGTTGATGGGAGCGGTGTAACGCAGCCAGTAAGTGATGCCGGCGGCTCTCTGACCGTTGACTCTGCCCAACTTCCATCGACCATTGGGCAGAAAGCCATGGCCGCTTCGGTTTCGGTTGCTATTGCTTCGGACCAAGGCAACATTGGGGTTACCGATGGGGGAACATCCCTAACCGTTGACTTCACTGGTCAAAAAACAGGGGACTACGACTCAGGAGCCGGGACAGATACTGTCCTCATGGTTGGGTTGGCCTTACCTGCTTCAGGCGGCGCGGTTCAAGGCGGCACATCCACCAATCCTTTGAGGACTGATCCAACCGGCACCACTACCCAACCGGTATCAGCGGCATCCCTTCCCTTACCCTCAGGCGCGGCCACAGAATCCACTTTATCGGCTGCAAGCGGAAAGCTACCTGCCACCCTAGGCCAGAAGGCTATGACGGCCTCCATGGCCGTTGTATTGGCTTCTGACCAATCATCTATCCCTGTCACAGGGACATTCTACCAGGCCACCCAGCCAGTGAGCGGTACCGTCACCGCCAATGCCGGAACCGGAACCATGGCTGTTTCTCTAGCGTCCGTCCCTTCGCATGCGGTTACCAATGCGGGCACTTTTGCCGTCCAAGACTCTGAAAAGGTCACAGATAACGCTGCATTTACTGACGGAACAACCAAGGTCCAACCGGCTGGGTTTATCTATGACGAAGTAGCCGGGACCGCCTTAACAGAAAACGACGCTGGCGCAGCAAGAATGGACGTAAAGCGGGCTCAGGTGCTCGTTGTCGAAGACGCCACAACCAGGGGTCAAAGACAGGCGGTTAACTCCGGTGGAGCAGCTGAGGTTCACGGAGATATTGCGCATGATTCCGCTGTTTCTGGTAACCCTGTTCGCATAGCTGGGAGGGCTAGGACTTCGGATTACACCTCAGTCGCAAGTGACGACGTGGCTGATTTTATTACCGACCTCAACGGAAAACAAATCGTTCTTCCCTATTCAATTCCAGAAAACGCAGTCTCTGGAGCCATTACCTCCGCAATGACCGGAACAACCTCGACATCTTTGGTTGCCGCACCTGGAGCCGGTTTGAGGAATTACATCACAACGATAATAGTTTCCAATTCTCACGCGACAGTCGGAACGGACGTCATTATCCAAGACGGAAGCGGCGGGACAACTCTTTTAACCATTCCAGCAGCGGCAGTTTATGGCGGGGCGGTTATTACCCTTCCCACACCCCTAAGACAACCAACAGCAAACACAGCCCTTTATTGTGCTAATGTCACCACGGGATCATCAACCAAGGTGAGCGCAGTAGGGTTTAAGGCTCCATGATAATTTTCTTCCAGACCAACATGATCGATGGGGGGAGTCCTTCGGACGCACCGTCAGCCAGCACGGCAACCCATGTTGCTAACTGGATATCCCCGACATTTGGGCTTTACAGTCTTACCCTGTTTTTTGTTGGGTGGTTTAAATGGCCTTAAGCGATATTCAAGACATACCTAATCCAGGACAGGACCGAAATTTATTAACCGCCTGGAGGAATTGGAAAAAGATAAAAGAGCGGTTCAATGGGATTTATTACACATCGAACTACTCTTCGTTTTCTGGTCTTGTATCGGATATAGGAACAAACAATGCCGTCGTAGTCGTTAACTCAACGGTTACCCTAACAGCAGATACAACGGTACCATCAAACATATCCATCCGTGACGGTGGCGGGGTGTTCGTTCTTGGAAATTACAACCTAAACATAAAAGGTCCATGCCCATGGGGCATGCGCCAGGCATTCAGCTATACGGGTACCGGAGTGGTTGAATTTGCTACCGGGTGTGATTTCGTTTGCAGCCCTGAGCATTGGGGTGGAGTCCCAGATGCTTACACCACGGCAACGGATAACACGGCGGCGGTCCAGGCGTGTGTGACCGCTGCGGCCACGGGGTCTCGCAAAGCCTTTTTTACTGGCTGGTATCGAGTAACCGGAACCATTACTATCCCACAAAGGTCTGTCATCATTGAAGGCGTGTCGGCAGATGCAAGCGGAATTGCCCACGACCCATCGACCTTTATTAATTGCTTTGAAGGAGATACCCTTGGAGAGGGTTGGATAAGAATGAGCAATTTTTCCCTTGAGGCTTTACACTTCGGCCTAGGGAAAACAAAATACTTCCTTTATTATGAAAATCTGAATGAAGGCAGTAAGATTGATATTAAAATCAATGGAGGAGTAGGCCAAATCTACGTAGGTCTTGGGTATTTATCTGATATAAATATCCGATGCACGAACACTACTTGCGATGCTGTTGGGAGTGCTGGAATAAGCCAGGCCGAATGGGAGCAAGTGTGGGGAACGAATCACGCGCCAATTCATTTAAACTCAATGAATGCGTGTCGCATTTGCATTAGGACTTTCAGGGTTTGCACGGTTGTGACCGGTGGCGTCACTGGTTTTGCACCTATCATAATTGATGACTCTGTTGGATTCTCCTCAGAAGCCACAAACATTGAATGGGGGTTGACTAATTACGATACCTTTACCAATGGTGCCGGAACGTTTGCGCCAAGATCAAAGCACGCCCTATACATCGAAAGCAGTGTTGGTCGGTTTACTGGATTAAACATCGAAACAATGAGAACAACCGAAACACTTGTAAAAGTGACTCGGGAAAGCTCTGTACACATAGGCGAAATCAACGACTACTACACATACTGCGAAGGCGATAGATTTTTAAACAGCAGCCACAACGACCAAATAGTCGAAGTGTATCGCGGCTATGTAATGCGCAATGGTGGCGGTAATCTTTTCAAAACCACGAATAGTGGTATTTCCGCATCTCAAGGATGGCTTGTTAGAGCTTCTATTATTTCATACGGTGGTAGATACCGCCAAACCATCGCAAATAGCGGTCCAAATGACGATGTGGAAAACATCATTGATACCTGTGAGTTTTCTGGAACAGAAAAATTAGGAATAACAGAAGACGCATCAAGAGCGTATAGCTTAGACAGAATTGTAATTCCAAAAATCCTAACAGGATATACCGTTACCTCTGGGTCTAATCCAACATATACGCCAACGGTTGCCGCATCTTCTGGGTATTATGTGGAAATCACTTGTGGTGTATTCATGCGAGAGAGCGGACAACAGGTTGCACTAAAATGGTATACAGGGAGCGCGACGGGAAACCTTCAAAGATTTAGATTAAGGCCCGTCACAGCATCTAAATGGTATAGGGTATTCGTTGGGATTGGCGGCAACCCTTATTTAATCGAATACGGCTCGGACCCAGCCTCAACCCCAGAGGGGAATTGGATAGCATCATTCCAAACGGACGGGTCGCTTGCAATCACAAGCCTAGCCAATAACCCAAGGCTGGCATACACCGGAGTTTATACACCAAACGATACCGATGTCCAGATTGTTGCGTCATCTGCACCTAGTACCGGATATTGGAGGGCTGGCAGCACCTATAAATACAGCGCGGGAACAAATGCGATAGTTGGCGGAAAATGTATCACGGCTGGAACGCCTGGGACATGGCGAAGCATTTCAGCCGGTGCTCTAGTAATTGGGACTTCTACCGTTGGAAATGTTGGGGTTGGAGAAGATGACCTGATGTCATGGTCCATGCCAGCCAACACGCTTCTGGTTAATGACGACTCAATAGAAATTGATATGGCTGGTCAGTTCGCTAATACAGCGAATAACAAACGCTTAAGAATTTATTTTGGTTCATCTCTGGTTTTCGACACGACATCGTTAGCGATTTCAGCCGCATCCGATTGGATGGTAAACATCCTGGTTATTCGCACTGGATCGGCTACGCAAAGAGTCAGGGTTGATTTTTCATCGACAAACTCTGTTTTGGCGACATCGATGAAATACACAGCCACATCAGAAACCATGTCAGGGGCCATCACAATTAAGGCCACGGGAGAGGCTACATCAAATAACGATGTCACCCAAACGATGATGAGGGCTAAGCCGGTAACCGCAGGAAGCTAGCCATTACCCTAGATTCTTGACGCTCTTTGCTTGAGAAGTAGGCGAAATAACTGCAGGTAAAGGAGGTCAAAGCTCATTTATAAAAGCAAAGTCTCCAAACAGATTTTTTGCCGCATTGTTATATGCAATAGCGGCATCAATTTCATTCTTGAATCTTCCTAGTTTGATTTTATTTCCATTAAAACATAGCCCTGCCTCAAACCTATTCTTCTTTGTTACAAAATGAACTCCCTTAAATGATGATGTTTTCTTTGTTACCCGTGGTCTTTGATTCCAAGAATTTTCGTATTTCGAACAAAACCTTAAATTTCCTCTTCGATTATCATAAGGTTTTCCATTTATATGGTCGATTATATCGCCATCGTTTGCACTAAGTAACTGCCTATGCAGTAGTATTGTTTTGTTTTTAGACGTTCTGACTATATACCCATCTCTATTCCGTCTCCATTTCCATCCGGAAATAGATTTGAAATCATCGTCATCAACTATTGCTATTGTATTCGGATATTTTTTTGTCGAACAATCGAAAGAAATCATCGGTTCTCCTAACCGCTCCAAAAAAAATGGCTGGGAGGTGGAGTTCCTCCCCAGGCTTGCAAACCTGTGCCGATTTCGAAGGTATAAACACCTGCCCAAAAGTGCAAGGAAAATAATTCGCTTTTCCCCTTGCATCCCTTGTAGTCCCGATGTACTATCTATCCCAGCAAGGCAATGGAGCCGAGCGAAGGAGAGACGACAATGAGCAAGATTGAAATTGACCTATTGAGATGTATTCGCGGAATGCGCAATATCGCAGTGAGTGGTGCGCCTGATAAAGGCGGAGGGGGAGAGGGGACTAGAATCAAATTGATAGAGGAGGCCATAGGCCAAATCTTAAAGGATGGAAAATCGGCACTCCATAAGGAATATCTTGGCTATAAGCAATATGCAGGATTTGGCGACCAGCGTTGCGATTGTTCTTACGGTACGGGGCCAAGACATGGTGCCATTGTTTTCAGCGTTGGAAGAACAAGCGATGCAAGAGATAAAGCCGCAGAACTCGGAAGAGATGAGATTTACCTGCTTGAATGTGTTCGCGATTTCGGATCTCGAAATATCCCAAATGAAGGCAACGGATATTCTCGGGACTGGAATCTTATTGACTTCATCAAAAAAATCGAACACCTTCGCCATGAACTAACGATTTATGAATCACACTTGTGTGGGTTCGTGGTCGAAGAAGTCATTAGCAACTAAACCAAAAGGACACCAATGCCAAAACAATCACGCTGGTACATCACCACAGAGGACAGCTGGGAGCTTAAAAAGCTGGCCCTGGACATGAAGGGGTTGACCCAGGAAGAGGTCATCCATGAGGCCGTGAAGGCTCTCAAGGCCCAGGAATCGAAGAAACCAAAGCACCACCAAGCCGTAGAGGCGCTAAAGGAAAAGAAGGGCAAACGATGAATATCATCAAATCGCTAATTAAAAAGCTATCCAGAGTCCGTAAACATCCGAGACGCATTGAGACGGATATTGAAGCCCAGGACCGCTTTATTTCCCACCTAAAGGCATCACTAAAGGGCCATGAGTGGAGATATAAACACCCAGGCACAGAAAACCGACGCGCACTACAATCAAAGGTAGACCAGACGAAAAACGCCATTCAAAACGCCATAATCAAGCGGCGAGTAATGGCGGCAAGAAATGAAACGGCTCAAAAGTGGTAACCAGGAAAGAGAAGATGTCGAAACCAAAGAAAGCGGGGAAGTGATGTGCTATAAATGCCGATACCCTGACCACTACGACCGACCGAACCACACGGCTAATTACCTGGCAGTGATGTCCTTGGTGGTCATTGCCGGATGTTTGTTTTACGGCGCGATTTGTGCGCTGGAAAGGCTTGTGCCGTGATAACCCTATTCTGGTCATGTGTGGCCGCCTACATCATTCTGGCCATTTACGGGGTTGTCAAAGCCGCCCGAGAGGCTAAGCACTTTTACGAGGATTAACCAACAAAAAACCCGGAGGACTTTCGACCACCGGGTTCTTTTTGCCAAACCGTCCGGAGAGACAGGAGATGACAATGGGAAAGATAATCGAAAAAACCAAAGGGCGCAAGCCGATAATCGACGTCAGGGGCGCAAGTCTCGCCGACCTCAAGAATCGCATGACGGTTCTAGGCTGTGCCATGAGGCGTGAAAGCGTCATTCACGGGGCTAAGATGGCCCAATGGAGGCGAGAGCATCGGGCGATAGCAGATGCCATATATGGGCACAATCAAGCCTTTATCGATGGGATTAGGAGGGGTAAGTGAGAGCGTTTACGGTCCTTTTTATTTATGTGGCGTTCTTCGGCCTTATTGGCTTTGCTTGCTACTGGACAAAATCAGCAAGTCCATTGTGGGCATTGTTACTGATCCCAAGTGTGAAGGCACCCAAGAATGACTAACTGGCACCTTCTAATCTGCCTATCCATTTGCCGCGAGCGTGCTGAACTTTACCGGAAAATGGCCGACGAATCCAAGGACCAGGGGACGCGAATCGATTGGGAGTTTCGATACGCCGACATCGAACTCAAGCGGTGCGAGATAGCTCACAAAATAGTGGATTCCGATGGAAATTTGCCGATTTCCAGGCTGTGAAAATAATCCAATAAATCGCTTGACGCAAAGCAAGTGGTAAGCTATTATCTATCCATCGGCAAAGGGAAATAGCCGACAAGGGAGACAAGATGAACACATTGCAAGAAACTGTATCACTCGACACCACTGAAAAACTCGCTGAGCATGTCAATACTACCCGCGAAGAAATCAAAGAGGACCATGCAAAGCGTGTAAAACTGGCCATCGACGGACTCGAAGAAAATGAAGCGATCTATGAATTTGATGGCGACGAAATAACAGTCACATGCAGCATCCTCGGCATAACCGTGGTGGCCCGAATCGAGGCAAGCGCGGACTGGGAAGACGATGGCTGGGACCTCCACGTGGGTGAGTTTCGCGAGGTATACATCGACTTTGGCCGTGGGACGGTGTGCGCGTCCATCCCGCCACGGTCTGCACTGGCTCAGGCTATCCGTAGGGCTGCGACGGCATGGCACACGAAACAATACGAGGGCGAGGGAGCGCCGGAAAAGGAAACCCAAGATGATTGAGCTTGAGGTAGCTGCAGCAATCACAGTCCTGCTTTTCCTGGCTTACAAGGCCAGGGTATGGCAGCAATCGAAAACGGAATGCACCTGCACTGATGCGGACCACAAACCAGGAGAGAGATGATGACGAACGAAGTCGCCTTATTGAGCCATGACACCCTAGCCGCCTTAGTGGTCGGCGGTGACCTTTCCAAGCTGACCCAGCAGCAGAAGGTTGAGTATTATATCCAATTCTGCGTTCGGATTGGGTTGGACCCGGCCACTCAACCTTTCAAAATCCTGAAATTTCAAGGCAAAGAAATGCTTTACGCAGGCCGCGAATGCTCAGCCCAGCTTTGCAAACTACACAAGGTCTCTCACCAAATTGTGAGCCGCGAGCGTTTTGATGACCTTTCGGTTGTGACGGCCAAAGCCATGACCCCAGACGGGCGATGCACGGAAAGCATCGGAGCCGTTTCAATCATAGGCCTAAAAGGTGAAGCATTGGCCAATGCCTTGATGAAGGCTGAAACGAAGGCCAAGAGACGCGCCACGCTGGATTTGCTTGGTCTTGGCTTACTGGACGAAACCGAGGCCGACACGATACCCGGAGCGGTTCAGATTCCAGTACAAACCGATGCCACGGTTATCGAACCCGAACAACCATCGGCACCAATCGCTCAAACCACGGAACAACGGAACTGGAGAGCCTGGGTCAATAAACAGGGCCAAGCGTGCAAGACTTTAGACCATATCGCGCTACTGATTACCGAATCTGAAAAGCGCATTGGAAACCTTGACCTTTTCACCGGCCACAACGAGACCGAGACCTACCGAAGCCTGATAGCAGAGCACGCCACGCGAATCTCTGAGGACATGGAGCGCAAAAGCCCGGAAGGTATCGCAAGGTGGGTTGAATTGGTGAAGAAGTCAAAGAACGTCAAAGACCTTGCCGATTTTGTGAAGGTATTCAAGGCTAATGAATACCTGCACACTCAAGAAGTTGAGACGGCCTTGCAAGATGTGGCCGATGACTTGGAAATTAAAAATTTTCACGACTTGGTAGCCTGATGCTTTCACCCGTCATAACCGGAAAGGTAGAGAAAGGAAAATTCATCCCTGACAGCCCAGAGGTGATGAAGAAAGCCTTTCATTGTCACGAAGGTAGACGGGTTTCTTTTTGCCCAAAGAGAATCGTCAAAAGGAGAAGCGACAATCAGAACCGCTTTTACTGGGGCGTGGTGGTCCCCAAGATCGCCGATTATATGGGCGAGAGAGACCACGAAGAGGTCCACGCATACCTCAAGGCGCATTTCAATTATAAGGATATTTTTGTCGAGGACAAAAAATACCGAGTAGCCAAGAGCACGACAAAACTAAGTACCCAAGAGTTCGAGGATTACATCGAACGGGTAAAAGAGTTTGCGGCAAAAGAGATGGGCCTTTATATCCCAAACCCTAACGAAGTCGAGTTTGATTAACCACCCCCAATAGAGGGAAAAAAGGATCAGCATGATCACAGGAAAACCAATAACCCTCGCCAGATATAAATATCTGAAAGGCAAGCGCACGCTTGGGGCCTTGTACCCGACCCCAGACGACCCATTGTTGCCAATCAACCCCACGGGCAAAGAATGGCTTTGTTGGACGATGGAGCCTGACCGGGACGTTTCTCGCGAAAACATCCCTGGGAGTGATACAGCTATTCCAGAGGGCGACTACGAATACAAGGTTATCAGTCACCCTCATTTTACAAAAGGCCCAATCCTGATGCTCACTGCATTAGACCCCAAGGTCAAGCGTGGTGGTCTGCTCATGCACCCTGGTAACCATGATTCAGAGACATTGGGGTGTGTGTTGCCTGGCCTCACGAGAAATGCTGATGGAGAAGTATTCAATAGCCGTGAAGCCATGAGAGCCGTCATTGAATACGTAACCGGGGAAGCTGACCCATCGAAACAATTTGATGTGACTGGAATTCTTACAATCAAGGGCACATGAGCCGCGCCACATCCATCACCACCGATTCCCGCCTAGAGCTTCTAGGGCCAGGGTGGAGGAAGGAAACCGCCCAGGACATCCAGAGGATGAGAAAACACGGATACAAGCCTCCCAAAGAGGTTTTGAAGGCTTTAGAACATAAACAAGTTATTAGGGAAAACCGAATAACTGAAAACAATGAATAAGGGGGACGCATGGAAGGAGCATCGTATCACGCCAAAAATAGGGCCGCTCAAAGATTCGGGATAAAACTCACCCAATCACAAATAGATGAGATACTCGGAAAAATCAAACGCCATGAATTATTGGTGGAATCTGAAAACAAGGAAGAGAACTCAACGATTTACAAAACAGTGATTCTAGGGAAAGTTTTCAGGATTGTATATTCTCATAGGTCGCGTCAAATCATCACTGTTATGAAGTCCGCCGCATTGACCTTTAGACCATAAAACCAAACCGACCAAGCGGGTTCTTGGAAATGGAGAGATGGAAAATGAAAAAATCAATCGTTAAAACCAAGCATAAAAAAGTTAAGCGGTATATCATCCGCACTTATTCGGCTGGTGTTTTTGCCGCAGAAATTATCAGCCGAAAAGGTGGTGAGGCTGAATTGAAAAACGCTCGCCGACTATGGTCATGGCAAGGTGCGGCAAGCCTTTCCGAAATGGCTGTCCGTGGGACATCAAAACCGAGCCAATGTAAATTCCCGATTATCGTTCCGACTCAAACGGTCATCGGCGTGATCGAAGTCATCCCGATGACGGATGAAGCATGGGCCACAATCGAGGCGGTGCCAGTATGGACGGTGTAGTTATTGGCTCTGGCTATGGCGATGGCTATGGCGATGGCTCTGGCGATGGCTCTGGCGATGGCTCTGGCTCTGGCTATGGCGATGGCTCTGGCGATGGCTCTGGCTCTGGCTATGGCGATGGCTCTGGCTATGGCTCTGGCGATGGCTCTGGCGATGGCTCTGGCTATGGCTATGGCTCTGGCTATGGCGATGGCTCTGGCTAAAATTTAACCCATCGAAAAAGTCGAATAGTTCAAGGCCCCGTCACTGGGGCTTTCTTGTTGGTGCTCCCTGATGGACTCGAACCACCAACCCAACCCTTAGAACGGGCATGCTCTGATCCATTGAGCTAAGGGAGCAAAATAAAAGCCCAGGGTAGTTAGAGCTACCCTGGGCTTTCTGTGAACCGATGAAGCCCCACATAGCAGGGAATATCGGCACCCGTTGTCATTTCAATATAACCCATTCCACCTATTCAAACAGGTTAAAAGATTTCTGAATAGGTCAAAGTTCCCTCGTATTTCTTTTAGTTCCCTGACTTCCCTACCTACCCACATCACCCCATACCCAGACAGAAAACAAATGACTTGATTTCCTGATTTGTTTTTGGTAATGTTTGGGTATGCGACGAGTTTCCGAATCAGCTTTCCCCCTCAATGGTCCTTTGACAGTACGCGCCCGGAACTCGTCGCGGTTTTTCGTTTGCGCTATTTGGCTGTCAATGGATCATTCAGGGTGGAAACAGCATGGCTGAAATTTCCTTTGTAAAAATCGACATAGCTAGGCTTTGCAGAGAAGTCTACCGAATCCAAGACGACCGTGATTTAGGCCGATGGATGAGAAGCCTCACCGAGTCTCTTGTTTTGCGTGATTCATCCCTCAACGAATACGGCGCATCGCTTTTGGCTGAGGTTGAGAAATACCGCGAAATTGACGCAAAAAGAAAGAAAAAATCCAAGGATTCCGTGGATTCCAAGGATTCCGCGGATTCCTCTAACAAACAAACAAACAAACAAACAAACAAGAAGATTCCCGCCGCGCGGGAAAGAGACCAAATTTGGGATTCAGTTGTGAACCTATTTTTCCAAGATGGGGTTCCCAAGTCTGCAAATTCTCGGATCGGAAAAATCGTAGCCGACCTGAAATCAATCGACGCTACCCCAGAGCAAATCCGAACCAGGACCGAAAACATGCGCCGGACGGATTGGGGGCGGTCAGCTGGCCCCGAGGGATTGGTCAAGCAATGGGCGAATTTGAGGGGGTACGAAACGCCCAAACCTAGGCCATTTATCGAGCGTGACCCGAACGCGTATGACCACACCCTAGAGTTAGACGACGCATGACGCCCGCAAAGCTACCTCCAAGCGTTTATCAGGAGCTTATTAGGGTTGGGCTTTCAGTTATCCCAACGGATGCCTACAAGGCACCTCAAATCGGTTCATGGAGGGAGTACCAAAAGACCCCAGCGACCCGAGAAGTTGCGGGCAAGTGGTCGGGTAATGGGGTGGGCGTTCTTTGCGGTCAAGCTTCCAACGGGCTTTTTTGCATCGACATCGACGAAAAAAACGACCCAAAAAAGACGATTTACAAGGATTATACCGACCTTGTGATGGAGACGGCCCCGGAATTGATGGGGGCTATGGTCATTCAGGCGACCAAAAACGGCGGATACCACCTGATCGCTCGATGTTCGGAAATAATCAAAAACCAAAAGCTGGCCCACTTCGCTGGCGTGAAAGAGGCGGTAATCGAAACCAGGGGAGAAGGCGGGTACTTTTGCGCGGCTCCTACCCCAGGCTATAGCCTTTTGCAAGGGTCATTGGACCTAATCGACACAGTAACCCCAGAGGAATTGAAAATACTCCTTGACTGTGCGAGGGCATTTAACGAGGTCCACCAAGAGGAAAAGAACTTTTCCCCAATTGCCAAACCAGCTTTTGAAACGCAGGGAGATACCCCCCTTGATGACTATGACAATCGAACCCAATACGAAGAGACTATCGAGCTTTTAAAAAAGCATGGGTGGACCGTCAGGGCTAGGAGAGGAGACGCATACCAACTTTGTAGGCCGGGGAAAAAGCAAGGCATATCGGCGACTTTGAATCACGTCCCTGGTCGGTTCTATTGCTTTTCGACTTCCACCGAATTCAAAAGCGAAGGGGTTTACAAGCAAAGCGCGGTCTATGCCATGCTTGAACATGGTGGACGGTATGGAGACGCCGCCAAGGCTCTTTATTCGATGGGTTTCGGTGCCCGCCATACATCGGCAAAGCCTTTGCAGGTTACGGCGACACAGCCCGAGCAACCAAAAGAACCAATACCCGATTTTATAGCCCAAATGGAAACCCTATACCGGGATGGAATGCGTAAAGGTATTTCCACGGGATGGCCTTCACTTGATAGGCTCTACATGGTTGTAAAGGGGCAGCTAAACATTTTCACGGGTATACCTTCACATGGGAAATCTGAATTTACCGATGCGCTAATGGTAAACCTTTCGCAGACAAAGGGATGGCATTGGGTGGTGTACTCGCCTGAAAATTATCCAATATCAATGCACGGAAGAAAGTTATTAGAAAAACATACTGGGAAAAATATGCTTGCCGGAAATGATAGGCTTACTCTTGAAGAATTCCGAAAAGGGGCGGCATGGGTTAACGAGCATTTTACTTTCCTAGATGGCTTAGATGAGGATATGACGCTTGACACGATTTTCCAAATGGTCGAGAAAATAAAAAGCGTTAAACCGGTAGACGGTTTAATCATCGACCCATGGAATGAGCTTGAATCATTTAGGCCAGAGCGAATGACGGAAACCGAATATATTGGAAATTGCTTGAAGCGTACGCGAATGTTTGCAAGAAAGCATGATATTTATACCGCTATCGTAGCGCATCCATTCAAGCTAAGGAAAGATATAAAAACAGGTGAAACGCCTATCCCTAACCTCTATGACATTTCAGGTTCGGCGCATTGGTATAACAAAGCAGACAATGGAATCGCGGTACACAGGGACTTTCAAAATTCAGTCACAAAAATTTGCGTGCTTAAGGTTAAATTCAAATACTACGGTAGCCCCGGTGAAGTGGATTTGAAGTACAACCCAACAAGCGGCAGATATTATGAACCAACAACCCAGGAATCATTTTTAGGAGATGCAAGATGAAATTTAGTTGCATGGAATGCGAATATAGGCGCGAGGGAGATACCGAAAAATATGGTCATTGCGGTTTCGATGGAGACTGCAAGGATGGCATTATTGTAAATAAACCTGGGTGGTTGCCGCTTTGGTGCCCAAAACTACCAATAGAAAAAGGCGAGTTAGACAATGTTCAAGAATAAATACCAAGTCTACGAGCATTACAAAAAGCAAATCGCCGCCACCTCCCAGACTCCAGCGGAGTACGAGAGACGGATTAATGCACTTGTCAAAAGGTTGGGAGTATGAAATGCGAACATTACACCTATTCGCCGGAGCAGGAGGTGGACTCCTCGCAGACCTTATCCTTGGGCATACCCCAATCGCCGCCGTCGAGTGGGACCCCTACGCCTGCGCAGCCCTCCGATCCCGTGCAGCCGATGGATGGTTCCCCGGCCTGCATGTGCACGAGGGAGATATTCGGCTGTTCGAACCATCCCAATACGCCAGCAGAGTGGATTGCATACATGCGGGATTCCCTTGTCAGGATATTAGCACTGCAGGAAAAGGAGCGGGAATTACAGGAGCTAGAAGCGGCCTCTATACCGAAGTCATGCGAGCAATTGACGCTATTCGCCCTCGATTTGTTTACCTCGAAAACTCCCCTGCCATACGCACCAGAGGCCGGCATGTGGTACTTGGCGAATTGGTGGCGCGAGGATACTCCTACCGTGACGGAATCCTTGCCGCGGCTGATGTTGGAGCCAATCACAGGCGGAATAGATGGTGGTGCTTGGCTACCAACGCCAACAACCCAGGACAACAATCAAATAAAGGGCAAGGGCAAGAGAGGCACGACTCTTGGAGGCCCGAACCAGAGGGACAGCAAGGGGAACCTCGCACTGCCAGCCTATGCAGCGCAATACCCAACCCCGAAATCCCGAGATTTTCGGACGGGAGACAAAACAAAAGGAAGCCTTCGGCGGATGCGCAAGAGCAAGCCTGGAGCGATAGGCCCGGACCTGAACGATGTGGTGGCGCCTGGTGGTCAGTTGAACCCGCCGTGGGTCGCCTGGCTAATGGGATGGCCCTTAGGGCACACCAAATTAAATGCCTCGGAAATGGACAAGTACCTCTCTGCGCGTCGGCGGCGTGGAAACTCCTCGGAGGCCCGTAAATGATAACGCTACAATCAACCGCCCTAGCCCGTAGGCTGGGGGTTTAACACAGGAGAGATGGAAATGAAGGCATCAGAATACATCAAGGCCATGCAAGCACTGATTGACGAACATGGGGATTTGGAGGTTATGTATGAAAAATTTGACCTCAGCACCTACAGCGTTGGTGAACCAAAGGTGATGAACATGAAAATCCTAACCAAGCGAGAGAGCAAGCCTAAACTATGGCGTGACTGGCACCCAGAAAAAGAGAAAGGCGAAAAGGTGATAAGGGTATGACGCGCGCCTGGACGATTGACGCCATCTTTCAAAAGACCTATTCACCAGAATGCCTAAAGGACACCATGGCGAACAATATCAAGTGGCCGTATAGGCGTGAGGCTTTGCCTTATTCGCTTTACTCCATCATCGAAAGGGGAGGGGCATGAGCCACAATTGCCCAGATTGCGGAAAGACTTGCCACTGTGACGGTGATGATGTCGAATCTATCCCAGCCACTTGCAGCCATCCATGCAACACATGGGAAACCGATGAAGAAGGCGATTGTGATATTCTGATAGATGACGATCCAGAGGAGCCGGAATATGTCTAAAATGATTGAGGTGAAAGACTGTGCGTCATGCCCTGAATGCGGCCCAGCGGGAGAAGGTGGCACCATGTATCGCTTTTATTGCGACATGAAAGAAAGAAGAATCGAAAAAGAAATTGCGATTAAAGGGTATCCAGATTGGTGCCCTCTTCCGGATATGCCAAAGCAAGGGAATGGGGCATGAGCAAGAAACCCGACCGCCACGCATGGACCAAGGGGATAGCGGGAGCTATTGGAGCGGCTGAGAAGCCAAAGGTAAAGCGAGTCACCAAGGCCAGCGAACCGGAGAAGGACATCCAGGCCAGGGCTGAAAGCCTTTGTGATGCTCTTGGTATTCGGTGGTTTCGGATTCCTGACACCTTGCTCGGATACCTGAAAAACAACCAATCAGTACCAATCTGGGCGCGCGTGATGATTGGCCGATACTTTCGCGGGGTACCTGATTTGATGCTATTCAAGAGGCTTGAACCAGGTGATAATGTTTGCCGATTCATTGAGATCAAAACCGAGGTTGGAAAACTAAGCCAAGGACAAAATCAATGGCATCGAGGGCTTAACGTCCATGTCACCTATGGGTGGGCTGAGACAGAAAAAGCAATAAAGGATTTTATCGCTTGACGCAAAGATAGGGATAGGGTAGATTGAAAGGGACTTAAACAAGGGAATGATGATGCGAGATATTAGCCATAAAGGCGGAACCAGAGATAAAACTGTTTCCAGTAAAGGTGTGCAGGATTATGCAACGCCTACCGAATTGATTCTTGCTGTTCAAAGGGATTTAAAAAAGATCGCTTTCGACCTTGCAGCAACATCATTAAACGCGGTAGCTCCTTTTTGGATAAGCAAGGAAAACGGCGGGGACAGCTTAAAAGCTGATTGGCTTGCAGATTATAATTACCACAAAAGCAATGGCGTTCTTTGGCTAAATCCTCCATTTAAAACCGTGCGTCCATGGATGGAAAAATGCCGTGATGAGGCTGCCAGGGGTTGTGTGATATTGAGCCTAACTAAGGCCAGTATTGGATCGAGATGGTACCGTGAGGTAGTCGCGCCAAACGCTGCCAGCTATATCCTCGGTTCGCGCGTAACCTTTGTCGGAGAAAAGCAAGGATTTACTCAAGACCTTATGCTGACAGAATGGGGTACGGGAAAGACTGGGTTGGGTTGGTGGGATTGGAAGAGATGAGACTCCCAAACAACGATCCCCGCTGTTCTGGCGGCAATGGCAAGGACGAGATTTGCCCACAGCGTGAGTCATGCGAGCGGTATTTGCAAAGGGCGAATAATGGGCCGTGGGGTGTATGCTCCAACTTTTACAGGCCGGATGAATTGATTGGGTGCATGGAAAAAATAGAGGCCGACAAATGAAACTCGCAGAACTTGAGAAGAAACTCATAGCCCGAAAAACCAAATCAGTCCCAGAGATCCGCAAGTGCAAATTATGCGGAAAAAGGATTGACCGCCATCGAGTAACAAGGATTTGTGTAGCCTGCAAGGAGTTTAACGACATGCTGGAAGAGGTTAACTCTTGACTCCAGAACAATCCAGAAAATTCAGAGAACGGAAAATGCAAGCCACAAGATCACGCCGAAGTTTTGCCCAGCAGTTAATCGAGGAGGCTTTGGAAAGAGCCAAGAAAAGAGCCGAACCAAAGCCTGAGAAGGTTGAGAAGCCAATCATACCTAGGTCCGAGTACGTCAGCAAGCGGGAAGCTCAAGAGATACGCGAGAAGGCCCGTGAAGCGGCCAAGAAAGCCAATGACCTTGCAATCCGAAGGGCCAGAGACGAGCGGGAGTTTTTGGCAAAAAAGAAAGAATCTGAGAA